>VFQQ010003076.1_pt1 | contig 16943 bp, 35 predicted proteins | sample 3512341 | NCBI WGS metagenome assembly VFQQ01 (sample SAMN10412373, study PRJNA504923) | tailings metagenome | isolation source: Relicate 2 Philex TSF1 revegetated site | place: Philippines: Tuba, Benguet | collected 2017-08-29 | reverse complement strand
GGGGGGGGTGGGGGGGTTGGGGGGGGAGTTGGGGGTGAGCAGGTGGGAATAATGGGTCATAATTAGGCAGCAGGCCTGAGCGCAGCTCGCGGCTCCATGGCCTGCCCTGCCCAGTTGCTCAGCTGGCGCAGTCAGTTCAGACTTGCAAGATGGCTGTGAAAGCGTGCTGCCTAGATGGCGGTGGCGGTGTAGGACGACACTGGCTTGCTGCCGCTGTCCTCAGACGCCGATGCACCAGGGGAGTCCTTGGCAAACGCGCCGCTGCCGCCCGCCCGCAGCGGCTGGGTAGCACCGGAGCGGCGGGCCTTGATGCCGGAGACAATGTTGAGGGCCTCGGGGAAGGCGAGGACGATGAAGCCCACCACGCCGGTCACCGCCCAGATGATGTGCCAGCTCTCATACGCCACCTGGGGGAGAGGAGGGAGGAATGAGTGAGAGCGGCGGCGGGACAGTTGCAAGCGGTCGACGTGCGGTGCACTTTTGAGAATGAAGACGCGGCAGTCTGCTGCACCAGCTGCCGACTTGTGGTCGGCCAACACCTGTGCCGTCCAACATAGCAAGTGAGCGCAGAACCGCAGTGCAACCGATTGTGCCATGGCCGTCTCACCAGGATGTTGAGCTACCCCAGCTGGGCTGAGCATACAACAGGCCAGTAGGCGGCAGTTTTGAACAGTGCGGGCTCACCAGGATGACGGAGGTGATGACGAGCATCCAGATTTGCATGGGCCCGCCAAACTTGACAAAGTCGAGGTTGCGGTAGCCGCCCGCGCCCAGTACCATCAGGTTGGTCTGCACAGGGCAGGGAGGAGCATTGGTGCGTCATTCAAATCAAGTCCAAACCAGCAGCAAGCAAGGGCCAGTTGGGTAGCCACCACGCCCAGCACCATCAGGCTAATCTGCACAGCGGAGCGGGAAGCTTGCCATTCGCAACGGTAGCAGCAGGAGCAGCAGCAGCAGGCACTGACCTGGTATCCAAAAGAGGAGGCAAACACGGCGGAGGCTCCCAGCATGACGGCGTAAGCCAGGATGTAGATGTCAATGTTGTCCTGCAGAGGTGCGAGAGCGGCAGAAAGCACGGTGGTTGGGGCAGCCGCTGCTCCCTGCTCACACATGTGTCGCAACATGGCGACACATGTTGCACCGCACCGCACAGCACCGCACTGCACCGCACAGCACCACACAGCATCTGCCGCTCCGGGGCCCTGCCGCTCAACAGCCTGCCATCCGGCTCACCTTGACGGCCACGGTGGCGGCGATCGGGAACACAATAGCAGCAGCGGCGTTGTTGGCAATGACCAGTGACAGCACGGTGGTAGCGGTGTAGATTGCTGCACACAGGGGGGAGGGAGGGTGGAGCTTGATGAGATCTCGACCAGCATTGCACGCATAGCTGTGGAGCATGTTGCTGCATCGAGCAGCTGAGTCAAGCAGCAGTGCCTGCATGTCTCCCGCTGCCGCTGCTGCTGTTGACCCCACCTATCATCCCCTGCATGCATGCTTTTGCTCACCGACAATGATGAATCCCTGACCGCCTGCCTTGCGGCCGATGTCCACAAGGCCATTGGCGATGGCAGCTGGAGAGAGAAAATTAGGGCGGGGGAGGGAGGGGGTGGGTGATGGGTGGGTGTTGGTCTGGCGGTTCGTTGGCTACGTCCAGCAGCAGGCACATACAGCAGGCAGAGCCGTCGAAACCAACCCTTCACCCACCAGTTCCCGCAGTGCAACCCGCTGCGCTGCCCGTGTGCATAAACAAAACAGTTGCCCGGGGGAAGCAGGCCCTCACCAGAGGCGCCCGAGGTCTCCATGCCGGTTGACACGCCCAGCGAGGCGGCAATCACCAGGATGATTTCCCAACGGATGGCCCGGCGTGCCTGCTCCACGCTCAGGCAGCCTGCAGAGAACACCCGGGTGCAAACGCCAAGTCAGAACACAAGCGAGAGGGGGCAGCATGATCTCCCAGCGGATGGCGCGCCGCGCCTGCTCCACACTCAGGCAACCTGCAAGGACCGCACAGATGGAGTCTGTTGGCAGCTCACAGGCAGCAGGCTCGTAATGCCAGGCGCCAGATTCAACCAAGCACCACTGCTGCATCTGCAGGTGATGGCGGAATTCCCACTTCGCTCACCCGTGAGGAGCATGATCATTGCGGCCAGGGCAGCACCAATCACAATGTCCAGGGTCTCGGCCACGAACAGACCAAAGGCGGTGATTGTGACGGCGAGTGCAATGAAGGTGTGCAGGAACCTGTGAGATGGCAGGCAGGGTTGGGACAGATGGGTGGGTGGGGCAGGCAGGTTGGCAGGTTGGCATGGCGGCGGCACTGCCATGCCATCCATCCATCTGGTTCATCCAGGCTGGCAATTGCTTCTAAGCAACTTCCAGCCAATCAAAGGCTGCCCAACGTTGATAAGCCCACCTGGGCGGGTTGCTGTTGTCCACCTCGGAGACCAGGGCAAAGTAGGGGGTGTCGGCGTAGCGCTGGCGGAAGCCTGCTCCAGTGTCCAGCAGCAGCACATCGCCGGCCTTCAGGGTAATATCTCCCGGGTTGGCCTGCAGCGGTGAAGACATGGAGACACAAGGTCGGGGCGGTCGGTTAGTATGCCAGCAAATGCCCACGAGCGTGCGAGGAGTTGTTCCTGCCACCCCGCATCTCCTCTGCGCACCCACCCTCAGCCTACCTGGATGCGCTCCCCCTGCCGGCTGATGGCCACCACCACGCCGTTGAACTGGTCGCGGAACTGCAGCTCGCGCACCGTCTTGCCTGTGGAGGGATGGAACAAGCAAGCAACCATGACGTGATGGGATGGTGAGGGAGCATGAGGGAGTTAACCGGACACAACACCAAGTGTCGTGTTGGCATCCGCCACATTGTGGCTGCTCCCCGTTCCGCCTCGCAAATATCCACCAGGATAATGCACCGCAAGTATCCGCAGGCGGAAGGAGGCTCACCCACGAGCGGCGAGCTGCCGGCCACCACCACCTGCACCAGGCGGCGGTCGATGTACCGCGTCTTCTCCAGCTTGGACGCCTGCAAGTCGAAATTGGTAGTTCAATTGAGCGAGTCAGCCCATTAGCGCATGGCTGCCTGACGATCTTCTCCAGCTTGAAGGCCTGCGATGAAGTTGGTTTGAGTTTTGCAGTGCAGACGGACATTTGGCGCATGGCTGGTGTGATCTTATCCAGCTTGGAGGCCTGCTATAAATGATTGATAGGCACTTGCAGGTCCAGAATGATGCAGAGCGGCTGCAGGTGCCCAAACCAACCAGCTGTTGAGCGGCTGACCTCCCCCTAAGCCCACCTTGTCATCAACGAGGGGCTTGAGGCCGGGGGTGTTGCGGATGAAGCGCACGCTGTTCACGTCGGCTGCAGAATGGGTGGTCATGTGCAGGACAAGGCTGTATGAGTCAGTGGCAAGCAAAGCGCACACTGTTCACGTCGGCTGCGTGACGGTGAGGAAGCGGACGGGTTGGCAATTTGGGTTGGAAGGCACTGGACGGCAGGCCACTTTGAGCCAATCTGTTGCACACCCTACCCCACAATGCACAGGAGCTGCCATCCTGCACATCAATCGGCAGCAAGCAGCCGTAAACAGCAACAACACAGTCCCAGTATCAGACGCACCGGCGAACCACAGGATGTCGCCCTCGCGAAGCACCTCCTCCTTGGTCACTTGGGGCAGCGGCTTGCCGTCACGGTCGATGGAAGACAGGAAGGCACCCGGCATCTGGTGCAGGCCCGCAGATGCCAGTGTCTTGCCTGCGTGTGGGACACATTTGGGAAGCTAGATGACCAGCAGTGGAATGCAATAGCCACTCATGCTGAGCACACGCATTGCGTGCAATGAAAGCGCTGTGCTGTCTCGCTAAAATGCTCAAAACTGCAACGGCTGCCTCACCCGACGGCATGACCTTGCCGCCGCGCCCAGTAACAACATGCATGCTGATCACACGCACGTTTTATGGGGCATTGCATGGTGCTTGATTAGCCAGTCACCAGCAGAAACCAGCAGCTGCCCAACTCACCCGCCAGCATGACCTTGCCGCCGCGGCCGGTGACCACCATAGGCAGCAGGAACTCGTGAGCGCTCTTGACCACGCCCGCCTTGCCCACGTTGCTGCAAGCCAGGAGGCAAAGAAAGCCAGCCTGAGAGATCTAGCGCGCGGGCGGGCGGCGCAAGGCGGAGTGGGAACAGCAGGCACGAAACAGCCAGCACCATGCTGTTCTCTAGCAAGCCTGGTAACGCAGGGTCGCCAAACTGTGCCTCAAATGGCCTCACCTGAAGCTGGCCTGCGCGTCCTTGCTGGTCCAGAAGGCCTGGCTGGCGTTCAGCAGCAGGATGTCGCCGGCCTGCAGAAGGGAGGCAGGCAAGAGTGCATTCAGAAGGTGTGAAAGCAGTTGGCAGTGAGCTTGCTTGTTGCTTGTCCTCGCTGGCGTTCAGCAGCAGGATGCCACCGGCCTGCAGGAGGGAGGGCAAGGTACAGCAGCATGGGAGGCAGCTGGTGCGTGTAGTGTGCGGACACACTTGTGTTGCCCTGTTTGCAAGCGCCTATACTTGACCCGCCAGGGAGCTGCACAGTAATGCCCGACGGAGCTGGCCGTTGCATGCTTTCAGAGGAGATACACATCGCTCTAATGTCGGCTTGATCCAAACTCGCCCACCCGCTTGTACCTGGATCGTCTGCTCTCCCAGCTGGCCGCCCGGCGCCTGGCTCCACCGCACGTTCTTGTCGTCCCGCTTGATAGCCAGCAGGGCGGCGCCAAAGCGGCCGACAAAGTCGACCTCGCGCGCCAGCTGGCCCACCACGGGGGCATCTGTAGGGGTAGGCACAAGGGTGATTCAAAGGGGATAGGTGACTGCAGGGCAAGGGCCGGATAAATTGATCTCACGCGCCAGCTGGCCCACCACGGGGGCATCTGCACAGACGGTTGAGGAAGGGCGAGAGTGTTGCCAGCCGGGCATTAGATGTGCTGCACATGCATGCAACAAGGGGGGCTCAACATGCGGCAGTTGGGCACATGCTGTGCAAACCCTGCGTGCCATGTGGAATGCAAGCTAGCACTGACCGGGCTTGGCCACCACCTCCGGCTCCTGGCCCTCCTCAGAAGAGCAGTAAACAAACTGCAATACTACATGGCAGAACTTGCTTTCACAGCAACCAGCGCTGCTAGCACTCACCGGCCTTGACCTCAACCTGCACCAGCTCCGGCTCCTGGCCATCCTCAGGGGCGGTCAGGGAGCGGGAGTTGGCGGGCACCAGAATGTCTGCAAGCATAGTGGGAGGTTGATTGCTTAATATCTCAAGCGGGGCAGCAGGCCATACAGCGCTTGGAGGTGCTGCTACTGCCGGCTTGGCTGCAACTTGTGCGACGACCCGCAGGCGATCGACTCGCTGAGTGCACGAGCTGCCGCACTGCCACGCCACCCACCCTTTGTGTTGAAGGCAATGACGCACTGCTGCATGTGCTGGTTTGGACGGATTGTAGTCATTGCAATCCAGCGATGAAAGAAGAACACCCACCCTTTGTGTTGAAGGCGGCGTTGATGGCTGGGTCGTGCAGCTGCTCCAGCGAAGAGTCAAAAGGGGTCAGGCCGTGGGCGGCCGCCACCTCGGTCACCTTGTCCAGCAGGCCTGTAGAGGAAAAGTAGTGAGAGAAATGGTGGGCCCACAGCGAGACAGGATGGGCCAATTGGCCGCCCTGCCATGCCTGCTGCAACACTCACAAGAGGGGAGGAAGATGACACCGCCCCCGGCCAGCAGGAATTCTCCGCCCACATTCTGCTCACGCAATCAACCACATCCACAGATTCACCCAAACCCAAACCGGCAGCGGCGCACCAGAGAAGAAGATGACGTCACCCTCGGACAGAAGGAACTCTCCGCCAACCGCATGGTGAACCTGGCCGTGGCGCCTGCCAGAGGGTTTTTGGGAGCAGCCAGCACCAGTCGGTAGGGCGATCGCCCGGCCAGAGCCACACAGAACCAAGCACTTGCATCCCATGCAGGCAAGGCGGCAGCGGCCGCGGTGGGCGCCATGCAGGCAAGTGCGGGCGATGCGCACACCCCGTGAAGCGTGTTTAGTGTGCTATGGCTTGCACGTTGCCGTACCCCAGACACCCATCGACTGTGCAGCAGGGCCCAAGCATCACACTTTCCAGTGGCCACAGAGCCACAGCTGCACTCACTTGACCGACACGAGGGTGAGGCCGTCCAGGTGGGCCAGCCCGGCGTCAGCGATGGTCTGGCCGGCGGCGGGGGAGCCGGGCCCCACCAGCAGGCCCACGAAGAAGTCGTTGGAGCTCTCCTCCACCTCCTCCTCTGCAAGAACATGTGCTTGAGAAGAAAGACTTAGGCAAAGGTTGCAGCACAAAGAAATTCTTGGAGCTCTGCTCCACCTCCTCCTTTGGGAGGACAGCAAGGTAACGAGTCATGGCATGGCTGTAGAGGCATACAGGATGCTGTGCATCAGTGCAACCGCCTCCAGCGGCCGCAGCATGGTGCAGGCAAAAGGTGCACTGCCGCAGGTCAGCAAGCTTGAGCACGCGTAGTGCAGCTGGCATGCTCACCGTCGTCGGCGCCGCGGCGGCGCAGGCGGCGGAACAGCTTCTTGGCTCCCTTGACGCCCGCGCCGCGGGGCAGCAGGAAGGGCCCAGCAATCAGCATGTAGATGGCAGCCCTGGGGCAGGGAGGAGGGAGGGCAGGAAGAGCAGAAGGGTTGTGGGCAGCTCAGCGGCCGGCCGGCTGAGAGGCGGCTGTGGAGGCCTGGGCAGTGCATTGGACTGCTGCCTGGTTTGCGTGCATGCCACATGCATGCCTACGATGGAGTTAGGGGTTAGGGTTTTGGCTGCGGGCGGCAGCGGCGGCAGCGGCGCAGCGGCGGCAGCAGCGGCCAATGGCGCGCATGAGAAGCCTCGGCAGCAGCTGCGCAGCTGGCCTTCTGGTTTGCTGACCGCCGTGGCACAATTCCCAGCCGGGTGCTCACCACACGCTGACGGGCAGGCCGTAGGGCGAAAGATCGAAGAGGTTGATGGCCTTGGCGCCTGCGGCAGTGGTGTGCGACAGCGGTGGAAGAGAACGGGTGGGGATTCCCAATCCCCACCCTATGCCGTGGCGGGCAGCGGCAGCTCTGGCTTACCAACAGCCCCTGGCAGACTTGCTGCCCATCATACTAGCCTACCTTCGATGTAGTAGGGCGAGTTGGGGTTGAGCACGCGGGAGTCAAACTGGCCGGTGACGACCAGGTTTGTGGAAGTGCCGATGACCGTGTTCGTACCACCTGTTCACCAGTAACAGCTACTTGTTAGATGGAGTGGAGGTGTACAAATGCATGAGCGAGGGCTGTCCAGCCGGTGTGGCGGCAGGCACGGCAGATGGAGGGTGGGCAAGACCACAGCGCACCCAGCAGGGCCGCAAACGACAGCGGGATGAGCAGCTGCTTCAGCTCGATCTTGGCCTTGGTGGCCCAGGTCAGCACAATGGGCAGCCTGCGGAGGATTGCGTAGGTGGACAGCGGTGGCTGGATCAGGCGGAGCAGACAGTCAGCCACAGGCTGCTTGCCAAGACAGGAGATCAGCGGCATCAAGGCGTCATTGCATCACCGCCACAGGCATTTGAGTGGCAGCTCGGGCAGAGCTGGCCAAAACTGCCCAGAGCCGACCGACTGCAACTCACATGATGCACACGACCGGTGTGTTGTTAACGAAGGACGAGAAGGCCATGGTGGCCACCAGCATGCGCACGAGGGCCACAGAATTGTTGCGCGGCGTGCCCAGCACCTGCGGCGCGGGAGGCGTGTAGGCAGTTGATCCAGCTGATTGGAGGGGCGAGGTGCGGCAAGCAGGTGGGGCACACCGACTGGTGCGGCTTGCAAACGCAGAACAAGGTGTGCCGTTGAGTGTTGGCGACTCTTGCACAAGCACAGGCAAGTGCGGCAGACCCTTGGCTTGCAACTGCTGCCACCTGCGCACCTTTGTTACCAGCCAGTCCATGCCTCCAGTGGATGTGATGCCCTGCACCACCGGTGGCAAGCCATGTCAGCGGCACAGTTGTACAGAGGCGGCACTGTAGTATGGCTTAGCCCTCTGCACACCCCTCTGCATACCCCTCTGCAAACCCCGCTGAATGGCGCTGCAGGCCGCAGCGGCGGCGGCAGGCGCACAAATGCACTGCCCAGCAGGGCGGCGCTGCCGCCACCGTCAGCTTCACCCACCTGTGCGACTACAAACATTACGGTCACAGTGATTAGGCCGGTTGATGAGAAGCCGGAGAGGGCCAGCCGGAGCGGCATGATTTGGAAGGCAGCCATCACCGCCAGCATGCCTGGTGGGAGGAGAGGCATGCAATGGAGGTAGGTGAGTGACCCGGGCAGCTCAGTGGCGCCGCTGCCCGCCCGCCAGCGGCAGCAGCAGCCAGCAGCATGCGCAGCGCTGCGCATGCTGGGGGTGCATTCGTGCACGTCCCCTGAACCTGAAACCAACTCCATGTTGTCCTTTGCTCACCAAGCATGATGAAGTCGGGACCGGTGACCTCGAACAGCATGCAGGCGAAGCCGACGCCAACGATGCCCAGGGACAGCCATCCCTTCCACTGCAGAGAGCAGGCGGCGGGAAGCAGGGGCGGCAGGGGCAGGGGTGAGCGCGGGGCCTGCATGGGGAGCGGACAGTGCTGATGCAAGCTGAAACATATCTAGCTGTCCATGAGTGCATCAGGCAGGCTGCACTGGGCCGGTGCATGGGTCCTAGCAGTGGCGGCATGAGCAGCAGGGGTGGCCGCCCAGCTGCCGCCGCACAGGAAGCTGGATGCGTTTTGAAGGCACTTGCGGCCCGGCCACAGGCGGGAGAGCAGGCTGCCCCAGGGACGGGGCAGGCCGGCCTGGATCACTCACCGGCAGCGTGCCGAACGTCACCTGCAGGCAGGCCAGCCAGGCAGGGGAGGCGGCAGGTGAGGAGCGGCAAAGGGCGGCGGGCGGGCGGCGGGGAGTTCTCTACAACCATTGCGCTGCGAGCCGCTGGGCGCACTGTAAGATTTCATTTTCTTCCGCACGGTCTGTGCACGGCGGCCCGGCTCTGTGGGCCGGCTCGTGTGGGATATGCTTCGCGGTGCGGCGCATACCAAGCGCCCAGAGGTTGCGCGGCTCTGAAAACTTACGTCGAGATCGATTTGGCTCGACATGTTGACTCGAACGCGCTAGCAAGCCTGGAAACAGGAAAGCGCAGTTTGCGCAGGCCGGCTCTTGGCTCGGCCGGCGGCTGGGCAGTGCTTTTACGGGCGTTGGTGCTGGCCGCCGCCTGTCGCAAAGTGTAGAACAAGAAAACAATGTGGCAATCGCTGCGCGCCGCAGCCTTAGAGCCCAGCCCGGCGCATGTGTGCCGGCAGTGCCGCCGCTGGCGCAGTGCAAGCATCAATCAAGGATTGGCCATCTGGATTCCACTGGCGTTTGATCGATGCTGTGTGGCAGTGCCATTACCCACATGTTCTCTAGATGCTGGCGATGACTTGCACCCAGCAAACCCAACCTGAATGCCGCAGTTGGAACCACCCACGCTCTGCAGGCATCTCATAGCTGCCGCGAGGCAGGAAGGCGGGTACCGAACCCCTGCAAGGTAGCTTCCCTAGTGAAAAGAAGCCGACGAGTGCCAACATGCCAGTAACCAAGGCGGCGGCGCCCCTATGGACTGAGCACAAAGTCAGGACGGTGCGGCGAAGGCTGGTATGTGGGAGGGACCGGTACAGCCTTGTGTGCCAGCTTTTGATGTCGCATGACGCCTGCCTCACACATCCGCTGAGCAGCATCCCATGGGCAGCCTGCACTGTACACGACGCATGCACGTATCTTCTGCCCACTGCAGCGCAGCGCGAGGAGGCGCAGCCCGTGCTGCCTACAAGCAGCAGAGCAGAAAGCAGCCAGAAGCGGCAACCGGCTGACCGCCTACGGCATGCGATGGTGCACTGACTTATGTTATTGCTGCCAAAACCTCTCGAGTCCAAGGGCGCAGTGCGGTTACAGTGCACAATTGCTTGCTCCAGCAGCGGAGCAATACAGCAAAGGGCAAGCATGCGTGGGGCACATCAGCAGGGCAGTGCCATGTAAAGGAAGTGGGCGTTGGCGGACAGGCGCCCCAACAGCGGGCTGCAACACACGGCAAGCGGAAGGGCCGTCGACGGAAAAGCAGCGAAGGGAGAAGACCTTCAAAAGGCAAGGAAAAGCAAAGGCATGGAAAAGCAGAGTTTGGAAGCGATTGATGTGGCATTTTGTGAAGGAGAGCAATGTGCAGTGGGGATGGTACAAGTTGCAGCTAGGCAGAGGTGGTGCTGGCACCATTGAGCAATGGCCAGCAGTCAACTGCCTGGGCTGCCCGCCACGGCCGGCGCTGGCTGCTGCATGGCTGTCAACACGGGTGGTGCCGCCGCAGGTGCAGTGGCCACCGGGGCAGCTGCCGTTGCTGCCGGCTGCAGCAGCGCAGCGGCCAGCCGCTGGATAGCTTCAGCGTTGCTGCCGCCTTCCTGCGCAGTGGGCTGGGCCCTCGCAGGGGGTGCTGCCTGATCTGCCGCGGCAGCACTGCCGGGGGCTTGCAGACCGTGCTTTTGCAGCAGCGCACGCAGCAGCGAGGCTGCATCTGTGCCTCCGCCGCTGGCACCTTGCGGTGGGGGGCTGGGCGCAGCCCCTGCGGCCGCTGCTGGCTGCAGCTGCGGCTGGCTGTGCTGCTGCTGCGGCGGCTGCTGCGGCGGCTGCTGCGGCGCTTCCTCAGGCTGCTGCGGCTGCACCGGCACCTGCCGCTGCTGCTGCAGGTTGCCCAGGATGGCTTTCAGCAGGCTGGCGGCTGCCGCTGCCCCGTCCCCGTCCTGCTGGGGCGGCTGTGCCGGCGGTGGTGCTGCCTGCGGCGGCTCTGGCCCCCCGAGAAGCACCTTGAGCAGAGAGGCTGTCATACTGCCGGGGGGACCGCCGGCCTGCTGCTGCGGCGGCGGCTTGGCAGCAGATGAAATGAGCGACAGCTGGGGGGCGCCGATTTGGGACCCTAGCTCCTCACGAGCCTGCTGCAGCCGCTGGCTCAGGTGCAGCACGCTGTCAGCCAGCTGAGGGAACAGCGAGGCCAGCGGCTGCGCCCCCGGGTGCTGCTGCAGCGCTGGCGGGGGGCTAGAGGCTGCCCACAGGTGCGCTGCCGGCTGCGCCGGCCCCTGCTGTGCTGCCGCCGCTGCGAGCGCATCTTGAGCCATGCGATCCAGCAGCAGGCAAGGCGTAGACGGCACGGGTGGCAGGGGGGCCATGGCCGGGGCTGCGGGTGCCGCCACCTGTACAGAGGCGGGGGCAGGGGAGCAATTCGTGACAGGGCAGGAGGGCAATTCGTGATGTGCAGCTGTCTCGTTTGGTCACTGGGCAGGCGGGGAGTGCAAGCCGGCTGCACCATGCGCGCAGGGTCGGCGGGCCGGCAGGCGCATGGTGTGTGCAATGCAGTGTGCGGCCAGCTGTGCCTACCTGCTGCGGGGCGCCGGCTGCTAAACTGGCTGAGAGGGTGCTGCCGCCCTGCAGCATCGCCCCATAGTCACGCTTGCTGCCTGCACGCAAACAATCAGAGTTGATCCAGGGCTTGCTAAAAGCGCAAGCACAGAGGACAACGGGCAGTACCCAACACCTGACAGCGCACGTGTTTTGATTGGCTGGCCAACCCTAAGACCCTGCCCACGAGCCGCCGCTTGCCTGTGAGTGGTGCCGGCCCCATGGATTGGCCCGCCAGCGAGCCAGCGGCCGCTGCAAAGGCGCTTCCATACGCCGGACCCGAGCCAGACAGGGTGCTGGCAAAGTCGGGTGGCGGCGGCACCCCCGGCTGGGGCAGCGGCGGCAGCGGCAGCGGCAGGCTGAGGCCGGGCAGCGGCGGCAGCCCGCCGCTTGCCCCGCCGCTGGCGCCGATTGCGTCCAGGCCTGACAGGGAGCCGTTTGAAACCGACAGCGGCAGCAGGGAGGCGCCGGCAGGGCCGCTCGGCCAACCAGGCCACTGCCATGGCTGCCCGTCTCCCGGCAGGGCTGGCAGACTCAGGCCAGAATCCTGCTGGCTGCCGTACCGCCCCTGCCGCAGCTCCTGGCCGATGGCTGTCACCTTGCGCCGCCGGCTGTTGTGCTGCTGCAGCCGCGCCCGGCAGTTGCTGCGGCAGAGAGGGTGGGGGGCGGGGCAGCGTGCAAGTCAGTCCCTGGTTTGTTTTCCAAACCTTACAAACGATGGCGACTGGCCATTTTGTGCAGCAGTGGCACAGGAACCCAAAATGCAGGCAGTCAGGAAGGGCGATGCAAGCGGTGATAGCACCGGCATACAGCACAGCCTGCATGCATGCAACCACGCACCGCTTGTCTCCATCAAACTCTTTGAGCTGGTGGAAGCGGCCGCACTGCTGGCAGAAGCGCTGCACGATGCCGTCCACCTGGCGCACAGGATTGAGGAGGGATCAAGCAGTTTGTTGAGCAAGGGTTGGGTCTACTGCCGGGGGCAGTTGAGCCCAGGTTGGGCAAGCAAGGGTGCACGCCATGCAAATGCACAGCCCGCCTTGCAGTCAGCCTGGCTAGCACGCAGCAGGACTGAGCCGCCGCTACAGCCAGGTAAAGATTGGCTGCGGTGCAACGGTCCACCACTACACCCATGCCTCCAGCCAGCCGCGCACCAGCAGGGCGGGCGACTTGAGGTGCATCTTGCAGATGCGATAGCGCTGGTAATACTCGGGCTGCAGCAGCACAGGGCAGACGCAACAAACGAGGGGCGGAGTGGAACTTGATGCAGGGGCAAGCAGGAGGCCCCGTGCTTCACTGGGGGCAAAGGACAAGGCAGCCCCAGCTGCATTTGTGCGTCAGCGCGGTGGCAAGCAGCTGGCAGAGCCTGCGGCGGAAGCAGCGTCGCATGCACCAAGTGCTGCTCAGTCCTGAATAAATCAATACGAAAAACGCACGTGCGTGGAGAGGTCGTGGCCGCAGTCCACGATGTGGCACACCATCGGCAGGTCTTTCCGGCTCTCTGCAGGCGGCAGGAAACAGTGCACGGCAGGCATGAATGACACATTCACACAGGTCCTTCCTGCCGTCTGCAGGCGACAGGAAACCATGCGCAGCAGGCAGGGGGCGGGTCACGCCAGGCGGCAGGAAACAATGCACAGCAGCAGCGCTGGCGTTGAGGTCACCGGCAGGCACTATACCAGTTGCATGCAGGAGGCTTGCCGGCGTGCGCAAAGCTGCTTCCTGCAATGCCAGCATCAACAACTCCAATGCTGCCGCCCTACTCTATGCCAACCTCACCTCGGTTGCGGACCCAGTCGGGCAGCACGGGCACTCCCTCTGGCCCCGCAGACCGCTGCTCGCCTGCGCTCGCCCCACCAGACACAGACGGGGCTGCAGGACAGGCGGCAAGCAGAAACGCGCGGCTGGGTGGCAGGGGATTTGCAAGTAAGAGGTGGGTGGCACACTACGAGGCACCAGGCTGCATGCTGCCGCACCGGCCTGCAGCGGCACAGCAGCAAGGGCGGGGCTGATGGTCCATCTGCAGCTCTTTGCCGCAAATACAGCATCCACTACCAAACTCCGCTGCAGCAAAGTGTTAAGCACGCAACAGCAGACTGTTGCTGCCCAGCCGCACCTGCGCTGTCGGTCTGCGCGGGGGCCTCTGCGGCGCCCTTGTTCATGCCGCTCAGCATGGCAGCCACCTCAGCCTCCAAATCTGCGCTGCCCTTCACGTCCATATCGACCTGCTGCGCCTCCGCCGCTGCCTGGCCGGTTGGTGGAGCTAAACCTGAAGGCGCAGCAGCTGCCATGCCAGCTCCTGCCGCCGATGGCTGGGCAGTGGGGCATGCCGCTGGTCTCGCTGCTGCTCATCATCCGATGATGGATGCCGCTGCCCTTGCTGTTCCTGTCCCTGCTGGCTAGGTTCCGCGTCCGCTGGCCCCTCCATGGCGTGTCAACTGTTGGCAGCGGGCGCCGCGTCGGTAGCTGCGGCAACGCCAGGGCTGCGCCGGCACGCGTTGACGCCTGGGCCGCCTCCCCCGGCTGCTCCCCGCCGCTGCTCGGATGCTGAAGGCCTGGTTGGGCACGCAGGGGGGCGCACCGCTTAGTACCCAGCAACGGGCGGGGTCGTGGCGGGCCCTGGGGCTGCCCGCTTGCACGCTGCGATCGGCAACCTGCGCTGCGCGGGTAGCGTGCGCCGGCGGTCCCCGCTCAGCCGCTCACTTTCGTAGCACGGCGGGTCCCCGCAGCTACCGGTTGGCACGCGCAGGAGGTCGAGAGGTTCGCACTGAAGCGGGATGTGGCGGACGGACTGGCCTGCACGAGAGCCAGGGTCATGCCGGTCACCGGTTGGCGCGGCACGTTTTGGCGCGCGCCATGGCGGCCCCAGGCGGGCCGCCTGGAGACGGGTTGAGCAGCTGTTGGACCTGATTACTATGGAAACAGTCAAATAGCACTTTCTGCAGTGGCAGGGCAGCCTGGGTGCCGCTTCCGCCAAGGCGCCGCTAGCCTGCCGCTCGCACCCGGCAGCAGCCCCCGCGCCTGCCCCTGCGCAGCCTTGCCTGGAGCAGCTTGCAGCACCAGCAGGCTTGCAGGCAAACACCCTGCTCCCAATGCAGCTAGAATGGGAGCTGTGGGCAGTAGCCAGGCACCGGTTGGCGCATTTCGGCGGCGGTGCCGTCCACAGCGGAACATCTGCCCCCCTTGTCCTCGGCCTGCCCAGCCTGTCCTCAACCAGCAGCACGGGCTGTTACACTGGCGACTAGCGCAGGTGCAAGCGCCGCGCCGCAGCGCATGAAAGCGAGCACCCACCCCGCGGCAAGCATCTCAGTGACCGGGCCCAGAACACTCTCCCGTCTTTAGCTCTTCCACCGTCTATGGTAGCGTTCGATGTGCAGAGGGCCTGTCACAAATCCTGCCGCGGGGGGCGCCGCGCCGCGCGCCGTGCGTCAGGCCGCCGCCGCCGCCGCCACAGCCAGGTGCGGGGTGCCACTGGGGCAGCACCTGCTGCAGCGCAGGGCAGCTGAGACCGACCGCCGTGGCCAGCTGCTTAGATGGCGCGGCCCACCTGCCACACGCGGATGGCACCGTCGGTGTAGCCTGCGGATTAAGAGCAGGAGGGCGGGGCAGGGGGTGAGGTGAGGGCAAGAGAGGACCACGCTGTACCATTGCGGTACTAAACCCACACTTGGCAGCCCTTGCTTGGAGGTGCAACCCACATGCAGCGAGGGCCGTTGCGCAGAAGTGTGTCCGGCTGAGATGCCCCAGCTCAAATACCGGCCGCAGAGCTGACGGCCAGAGCAGCATCAACAAACAATAACAAGCCACAACACAGCCTCCAGCTGCTCACCGGAGTACAGGGTGGAGCCATCGGCGGACCAGGCCAGGCACACGCAGTAGGGCACCTGCACAGGGGAGGCAGGGGCAGGCAATGCAGCGAGTCAGAGCCTGAGAGCGGCCTGCCAAGCCAAGGCGGACGGCAGGGCAGGCCTTTCCAGGCTGAAGTAGCAGCAGCTGTTCGCCCACCCCTGCTGCAGCAGCATCTGCACAAAGTGACCAAACACCAAGGCTTGCCTGTTCCTCCTTGGAGCGCTTGGGCAGCTCAGCCCACAAGACAGCGGGTACCATTGCAACACAGCTATGCAAGAAATGTAGATTTGAAAAGCTTGCCTGCGCCTTCTTGGAGCGCTCGGGCAGCTCGGGGCGCAGCTCGTCCACCAGAGACTTGGACCTGCAATACATTGTCGAGAGGAGTGAGTTGACTCGCGTGTGGAATTGCGGGGCCCGCGAGGGGCCCGCGAGGCGCCCTGAAGCAGACGGCCACACCAGCCCAACTGGTTGAAACCCAACCACGAACAGGCGGCAGCCCCGCAGCTAACACAGATCAAAGAACCGCCAGAAGGAGCAGCCACTCACTCCAGGTCCCAGATCTTGATGGAGGACTGGGTGGGCGGCGCGACACTAGCAGCATGCACAAATCACTAAATAACACGAAAGCAGCTGCCACTCACTCCAGGTCCCAGATCTTGATGGAGGACTGGGTGGCGGCGCACAGCCAGTAGCGGTTGGGCGAGAAGCAGAGGGAGTGGATGATGTCGCCGGCGTCCAGGGAGTAGAGGCGCTTGCCCTCGGACAGGTCCCACAGCATGGCCACGCCGTCCTGATCGAGGAGCAAATGGGAATACGTGAGGTTTGAAAGCAGTGGGCTGCTTGCTTTCAATTTAATACAAGCCCCGCAGACCGCAGCACAAAACAGCCTACACCCATGCCAAGCAGGGTGCGGTTGGTTTTCCAATTAGACTGCTTGCCCTCACCTTGCCGCCGGAGGCGCACAGGGAGCCGTCGGGGAGACGGTGACGGTCTTGTGACGTCCCAACTCTTACCGCACAACACGAGTCAAACCAACCTCCTCACCTTGCCGCCGGAGGCGCACAGGGAGCCGTCGGGGGAGACGGTCACGGTGTTGACGTAGCCCTGGTGGCCCACCAAGTTGTTGCGCAGCTTGCAGTTGGTCAGGCTCCACACCTTGACCGCCTTGTCCCAGCCCGCGGACACGATGATGGGGTTCTGCGGAGGGGCGGTTTCAGGCAGGGGAGGCACGAGTGAGCAGTCAACCGCAACAGGGAAAGGAGCTGTGCCAGCCCCTGACTGCTGCAAGGGTTTGGGCGCAGGCCAACCGGCGGTGCAGGCACTAGGACGACACCACAACGCGGTCCCATCACAACGAACTAAACACCAAACAGACACACAGCGGCTTGCCTGGGTCACGGGGGAGAAGCGCACGCAGACCCCCAAGCAGTACAGCACTGGCGCGACAAGAAATACACAAGACTAGTGACAGCAGCAGCTTGCCTGGGTCACGGGGGAGAAGCGCACGCAGGAGACCCACTCGGTGTGGCCGTCGGGCTCGCCAATGGTGTACTTGCACTCGCCTGCCAAAGGGGAGCATTTGGAGAAGCAAAGTCAGTTGT
>VFQQ010003074.1_pt1 | contig 16955 bp, 18 predicted proteins | sample 3512341 | NCBI WGS metagenome assembly VFQQ01 (sample SAMN10412373, study PRJNA504923) | tailings metagenome | isolation source: Relicate 2 Philex TSF1 revegetated site | place: Philippines: Tuba, Benguet | collected 2017-08-29 | reverse complement strand
AGAAGGCGGCGCCGAGGAACATCAACACGCTGAGAAGCTGGCCCATGGTGATGATGCCGCCGCCGACGAGCTGGCCGCTGTCGCGGAAGATTTCCACGATGATGCGGAAGGTTCCGTAGAAGAACAGGAAGGCCGCGACGATGAGGCCGGGCCGGTCGAAGGCGCGGAAACGGGTGGCGAGCACGCGCAGGATGATGAAGAGGACGATGCCCTCCAGCGCCGCCTCGTAGAGCTGGCTGGGGTGGCGGGGCACGCCGCCGCCTGTCGGGAAGACCATCGCCCAGGGCATGTCGGTCGGTTTGCCCCAGAGTTCGCCGTTGAAGAAATTCGCAATGCGGCCGGTGAAGAGGCCGATGGGAACGACGCTGGCGACGACATCGCCGACGCGGACCATGTCGAGCCGCTTGATGATCGAGAAGAGAATGATCGACAGGATCACGCCGATGAGGCCGCCATGGAAGGACATGCCGCCTTCCCAGATCGCTATCCACTTCATCGGGTCGGCATAGACCTCCGGCTCGTAGATGAAGCCGTAGAAGAGGATATAGCCGATGCGGCCGCCCAGGATGATGCCGAGCGTCACCCAGAGGATGAAATCGTCGGTCTGTTCGGCGCTGAGCGGCGGTTTGCCGCCCCAGTTGGTCCAGAGGCGTTCGGTACGGATGAGCCGGATCGCGTACCACCAGCCGAGCAGGATGCCCGCGATATAGGCGAGGGCGTACCAGCGGATCGCCACCGGCCCGATTTCGACGAGGACCGGGTCGATTTCGGGGAAGGGGATCACGAGGGCGGGCAGAAGCTGAAGCATGGGGCGTCCCTTGGCGGTGATGCGGGGTGCGGCAGCCGTGGAAACAAGTCAAGCGGGGCGCTTTGAGGGCAGGGCTTCGCACGATATAGTGACGGCTATGCAGTCCTCGAACCGTTTCATCGACGAACTCGCCAAGATGGCGACCAATGCGGCCGGCGCGGCCCGCGGCCTTCAGCAGGAGGTCGAAGCGATCGTGCGCGGCCAGGCCGAACGCCTGCTGGGCGGCATGGATCTGGTCCAGCGCGACGCCTTCGAGGCCGTGAAGGCGATGGCCGCCAAGGCGCGCGAAGAGAACGCGGCCCTTCAGGCGCGCATCGAGGCGCTGGAAGCGAAGCTGGCCGAACTGACCCAGAAATAATTCCTAGACCCCTCTTGACCTGCGTACGGCCGGACCGTATATAGGAATTATGTCCGTTAATGGGTCTGGCGGGCGCCAATGCGGACGACGAGTCGCCTGCGACCGCGCGATCCCGTGACGGGGGTCACGCGTCCCGGCGGGGGCGGGCGGGTAAGGAACGCGCACGGCGCCGGCTGATCCGATGCGCGCGTCATCTTGGGGTTTATCGGTGCGCCTATCCAAATTCTTTCCGCTCCTCCTCGCGGGGCTGCTCGCTGCGTGTGCAACCGGCCCGCGTCCTGCGACCGATACTGCCATGGCGGCCGGTGCAGAGGCCGTGCCGGTGCGGGTGACCGTGACCCGCGACGGCGCCAACTGGCGTGCCGACTATGTCCTCGACCGCGACGCGCCGGCCTGGGCGTTCTACAACTCGTCCCGTGTCATCCACACGCGCGAGCCGTGGCGGCCGCGCGACTGGAGCGTCACGACGCCCGGCGTCGTACTTGAGCGCATCGGCGAACTCGACGTGCTGCGCGCGGCGGATGGCGGCAACGTGCCGCGGGAGGTCTCGCTGCGCCTGACGCCGCGCGCCGACAATCTGGAAGCGGATTATCCGGTGCTGGTCTTCACTGACGGATCGGTGGCGCTGTTCGCCGGTGCGTTCGATCTCTTCGCGCTGGATCGCGCCGAAGTCGCCAGCCAGACGCCTGACGAGATCGCGGCGCGCAAAAAGGACGGCGCGAACGCCCATGTCACCTGGACGGACCGCGCCGGGCCGGTTCTGGTTCACGGACAGCGGCGGGAGACGGCAACGACCGAGGACGGCAGCGCGTATGTTCTGTTCGGCGAGGCGCGTATCAAGGAAGCGAGCCGCATCGTGACGGTGGTCGATCCCCAGCTGCCAGGCTGGATCACGGCGTCCATCGAGAGCTTCTCGCCTCAGGTCGTCGATCACTATGCTGCGCGCGTGGGCAAGGGCCAGACCGACCGCCCGATGATCATGGCGTCGTGGTACGGGCCGACAGAGACCATCACAAGTTATGGCGGAAGCGTTCTGCCGGGGCTGATCGTCATGTCGTTCGAGGGCAAGGAGCTTCTGAACCTCAAGGACAGCGTGCTTGTCGAGAACCGATGGTTCATCGCGCACGAGGTCGCCCATTTCTGGCTGGGCCAGGTGGTCCATGCCGAAAACCCCGACGAGTCGTGGATCACCGAGGGCGGCGCGGACCTGATGGCGGTGCGCGCGACCAAGGCGCTGGATCCCACCTTCGATGACATCGGCATGCTGCAGAAGGAAGTGGATGACTGCGTCACGCTGGGGGTGAAGCCGGTCGCCGGCGCGGGTCAGCGCGGCGAGCACAGAGCCTACTATGCATGCGGTGCTGTGCTCGCGCTGGCGGCAGAGGGTCTGCAGCGGCGAAAGACGGACGGCGACTGGTTCGATGTCCTCAAGCCGCTGATCGATGCCCATCGTGAAGACGGCGTGGTGACGCGCGCGGCGTGGTTGGCGCATCTCGCCTCGCTCGGCGCGTCTCCCAAGATGACCGCCGAGATCGACGGCTTTCTTTCCGCCGGCGCAAAGAGCCCCGCGGCCACGATCCGGTCGCTGTTCGACCAATCCGGCGTCGCTTACCGGATGGTCAAGGGGCGCATCGTGCTGACACAGCCCAGGGCATGACAGGGCCAGCGGGGCGATGTGTGGCTTATCCACGATTCGTTTGAGGGCCGATCCGACGAATCGTTGACAGACTCAGGGCGCGCGTTTGTTTTCGGGATATGTGCGCAATTTTAGCGATTCCGGGTCTGGCATGAGCGCGTTCCTCGCTCTCGCGGAGTCGGAGTACGAAAACCCGATCGATACGGTCGAGCAGCTGGTCTCAGAGCAGGACTGGCCGTTCGAGCGCTGCAGCGATGGCGACCTTGCGGTCTGCGTCAGCGGATCGTGGTGCGACTACAACCTCGCCTTCGCGCGCTCCACCGAGATGGAGACGCTGACGCTGACGGCGGCGTTCGATTTCCGCGTGCCGAAGAACCGGCGCGGCGAATTGTGCCTGCTGCTCGCGCTGGTGAACGAGCGGCTGGCGCTCGGGCATTTCGATCTCGCGGCGGCTGAGGGGATGATCCTCTATCGCAATGCCGTGCCGCTGGGCGGCGGGGCGCGCACCGCGCCCGGCCAGTGCGAGCAGATGCTGCAGGCGGCGCTGGATGCCTGCGAGCGTTTCTATCCGGCGTTCCAGTTCGTGCTGTGGGGCGGCAAGTCCGCCGAGGATGCGCTGGCCGGCGCGATCCTCGACTGCCGCGGCGAGGCGTGACCACCTCCATCCTGCTGATCGGCGCCGGCCGGATGGGCGCGGCGCTGGCGCGCGGATGGATCGCCGAAGGGCGCGGGCCTGAGATCGCTGTCATCGAGCCGCAGCCGGATGCGGGTTTTGCGAAGGCGCTGAAGAAGGCGGGCGGCAAGCTGAACCCCGCCGCGAAGCTGATCGCCGCGCCCAAGGCCGTGGTGCTGGCGGTGAAGCCGCAAATGCTGGAGGGCGTGGCGCGTGAGGCGGTGCGGTTTGCGGCGGCGCGGCCGGTCTTCATTTCCATCGCGGCGGGCGTGGCGCTGAAAAAGCTGGGAACCTGGCTGGACGAGCGCGCAGCCATCGTGCGCGCCATGCCGAACCTGCCGGCGGCGATCGGCGAGGGCGCGACGGTTGCAGCCGCCAACGCCCATGTGAGCAAGGCGCAGAAAGCACTGGCCGGGGCGTTGCTGAAAGCGGCGGGGACGCTGGAGTGGTTGGCCGACGAAAGCCCGATCGATGCGGTGACGGCAGTGTCGGGATCGGGCCCTGCCTATGTCTTTCTGCTGGTGGAGGCGCTGGCGGCGGCGGGTGTCGCGGCGGGTCTGAAGCCCGATCTCGCGCAGCGCCTGGCGCGGACGACGGTGGTGGGGTCGGGCGCTTTGCTGAAGGCCTGGCCCGAGCGTGACGCGGCGACGCTGCGGCGCGACGTGACCAGCCCGGGCGGGACGACCGAGGCGGCGCTGAAAGTGCTGATGGCGAAAGCCGCGCTGGAGCCGCTGATGACGCGCGCGGTCAAGGCGGCGGCGAAGCGGGCGCGGGAACTCGGGCGATAATCTTTTGCGCAATTTGCGCGCGTGACGATCACGCAAGCGGCAGCCTGTCTGGGCGTTCTTTGGTGGATCGCCAGCCAAACGTCGTGAAATGAACGGACTTCCGCAGCGCGGAACCGTTCGCCACTACGGAATTCCCGCAGATTGGGCCGGCCTGCGCTTTACGGCGAATTTTGCTGTGCCGCGCCATGATGCGAGCGATCCCACGCCCGAGCCACGCCCATGTTCGTCCGCCTGTCTGTTCTGTCCGGTTGCGCCTTGTTCGCGGCGATGACGGCCGATGCTGCGACGGCGACGGCCAATATGAACGTAAAAATCCAGATCCTCAGCGAGTGCGTCATCAACGCTGTTCCCGATCTCGATTTCGGGTCGAATGGCGTCCTCGTCAGCAATGTCGACGCCACGACGACGCTGACCGTGCAGTGCACGTCCGGCACGCCCTATACGGTCGGGCTGAGCGCCGGGAACGGGGTGGGCGCGACGGTGAGCGCAAGGTTGATGACCGGGCCGAGCCTTCAGACGGTCACCTACGGCCTCTATCGCGATGCAGGGCATACGCAGGTGTGGGGCACGACGATCGGCGTCAACACGAGCGCGGGGACCGGAAACGGTGCGGCGCAAGGCCTGACCGTGTATGGCCGGGTGGCTGCGCAAACGACGCCGGGCGCCGGCAACTATGCCGATGTTGTCACCGCCACAGTGACCTATTGATGCGTAGGCGCGCCATCGCAGCGGGCGCGGTGCTTGGGCTGGCGCTGTTGGTGCGCGTCGAGGCCGGCGCCTTGCGTGTCGCGCCGGTGCTGCTGGATGTCTCGGCGCCGCAGCAGGCTTCGTCGTTGAGAGTCTGGAATGACGGCGCGAAGCCGGTCAACGTGCAGGTGCGTGTGATGCGCTGGCGGCAGGTGGACGGCGCAGATCTCCTGGAGCCGACCGATGACGTGGTGGTCAGTCCGCCGATCTCGACGTTGTCGCCAGGCGGTGAAAACCTGATCCGGGTCGTGCGCGTGTCGAAGGCAGCGGTGCAGGCTGAGGAGAGCTATCGCCTGCTGGTCGATGAGCTGCCCGATCCGGCAGAGGCGCGGGGCGGGGCGGTGACGCTGGTGCTTCGCCATTCGATACCGGTGTTCTTCGGAGCGGGCGTTGGCGGCGCCGATGTCGCCTGGCAGGCGTCGTCCGTTCCTGGCGGTATCCGCGTGACGGCCATGAATGGCGGGACGAAGCGGTTGCGGATCGCCAATCTCAAGATTGTCGGCGGCGGCGGCGTGATCGGGCAACAGGACGGGCTCGTCGGTTATGTCCTGAGCGGTCAGTCGGCGAGCTGGGTGGTGCCGGCATCCGGACAGGCGGCGGGTCAGCTCGTGGTGAGCGCCGACAGCGAGACGGGGCGCTTCGATGTTGTCGCTGCGCCGGTGGACCGTTAGCGCCTCTGCGCTGGTGGCTGCCGTCATTGCGCTGGCTCTGATCGGGCAGGCCCGGGCCGGCGAGGTGCCTGCGCTGAAGGGCGCGATGCTGGGCGATGGCACCGATCTCTATCTCGAAGTTTTCATGAACGGCCGGGCGGTCGGCCTGATCGCCGCCTTCAAGCTGATGCCGGACGGCCGTCTGACGATCGCGCCGGACGAGCTTGCAGAGATCGGTCTGAAGGCCGACGCGGCCGCAACCTGTGACGACGGCTCGATCGACATCACGCGGCTGCAGGGTGTGACGGCGTCTTACGACGTGGCGGGACAGCGCGTGATGCTGACGGCTCCGGACGCAGCGCGACTGCCGCGCAGGATCGAGGCACGGCCGGCGCTTGCTGAGGCCGAGGTTTCGCCGGTCGAGCCGGGGGCGGTCGTGAACTATACGGTCTATGCCTCAGGCGGGCGTGATGAGAGCTGGCGCTTTGAGGGCGTGTCGGCGCTGCTGGAGGGACGCGCGTTCGGTCCCTGGGGGAGGCTGTCGGGCGCGGTGCTGGCGCGCAGCGATGCCGAACGCGGACGATGGCGGCGGCTGAACACGACATGGCGCTGGTCGGACCCGTCTGGCCCGACGACCTATGCCGCCGGTGATGTGATCTCGGGCGGGCTTTCGTGGACGCGGCCGGTGCGGCTGGGCGGGGTGCAGATACGGCGCAATTTCGGTCTGCGGCCCGACATCGTGACGCAGCCCATGGCGGCGCTGCGCGGATCGGCGGATGTGCCCTCCACTGTGGAGGTCTATGTCGACGGCGCGCGGCAGTTCGCGGCGGATGTCGATGCGGGGCCGTTCGAGGTGACCAATCTGCCGCTGGTGAGCGGCGGCGGCACGGCGCGCGTGGTGGTGCGGGATGCTCTGGGACGCGCGACGGTGACGGAGACGCCGTTCTACGCGACCAACACGTTGCTGGCGGAGGGGCGGTGCGATTTCTCGGCGGAGCTTGGCGTCGCGCGGCGCGATTTCGGCAGCGAGCAGGACAGCTATGACAACCGGCTCTTCGCATCAGGCAGCCTGCGCTACGGCGTGAGCGATGCGCTGACCTTCGAAGGACACGGCGAGGCCGGCGGCGGGTTGATCATGGGCGGGGCGGGGTTCGCGGCGCGGCTCGGCTCGCTCGGCGCGGTCTCGCTGGCGGCGGCGGCAAGCCGGTATGACGGCGCGACCGGCACGAGCGTTCAGGCGCGGCTGGAGATGGACATCGAAGGGGCGCGTATCTTTGCGCTGAGCCAGCGGAGTTCACCCGGCTTCGCGGATATCGCTTCGGTGACGGCTGTGGAGGGCAACGCATCAGCGCCGCGTGCTGTCGACCAGGTCGCGGTGTCGTTTCCGGAGATGTGGGGCGATGGCTCGATGACGCTGAGCTATACGCGGCTCGACCGGGCGGACATGCCGGAGGCGCAAATCGTTTCGGCCAATATCTCGCAGGAGGTGCCGGGCGACGCGATGATCTATCTGTCGGCCTTTGCCGACCTGTCGGATGAAGAGGCCTATGGCGTCTTTGTCGGCGCTTCGATGCCGTTGGGGCCGGAGATGACGCTGGGCGGCAATCTGGTCGTGGACGCGGCGCGCGTGTCGGCGGCGGCCGAGATCATCCAGGCGGAGACAGGAGAGCCTGGCGGGTACGGCTGGCGGGTGCGTGTCGGTGATGACGTGCAGGCGGTGCGCGGCACTTATCGGAGCGAGATTGCCCGGCTGGAGGGATCGGTCTGGCATGGCGCGGACGGCGTCCATGCGACAGCGCAGGCCGAGGGTGCGCTGGTGCTGACCGGAAGCGGGCTGTTCGCCAGCCCTCGCGTGGACGATGCCTTTGTGGTGGTCGAGACCGGTGTGCCGGGCGTGGAGGTGCAGTTGGAGAACCGGTTTGCCGGCCGCACGGATAGCGATGGGCAATTGCTGGTGCCGGGGCTGCGCGCCTACGAGGTCAACCGCGTGTCGATCGATCCGGGCGGCCTGCCGGCAGGCGCGGACATGGCCGAAGTTGTGCGCGAGGTGACGCCGGCCGATGGCGCCGGGACGCTGCTGGATTTCGCGGTGAAGGCGACGCCTGCGTCTGCGCTGGTGACGCTGCGCGACGAGACGGGCGCCTTTGTCGAGCCGGGGGCGACGGCGGTGCTGGCGGCGACGGGGGAGAGCTTCGCGGTCGGGTATGAAGGCCAGGTCTATGTGCAGGGTCTCGGCGCGGAGAACCGGCTGCGTGTCCAGCGGCTGAGCGGCGCGCTGTGCAGCGCGGTCTTCGCGTTCTCACGCGCCGGCACCGGGCAGGTGAAGCTGGGAGATGTGGTCTGTGTCGCGGGGGCGGGGACGTCATGAGATGGTTCGGGCTGGTCATTGCGATGCTGTTTGCGAGCTGGGGCGCGATGCGTCCGGCCGAGGCGGCGAATTGTTCGTTCTCCATTTCGAACATGGCGTTCGGGCAGGTGGATACGTTGTCCGGTGCGGCGGTGAACGCCACCGCGACCTTGAGCATTTCGTGTTCGAGCGTGCTGACCGGATCTGTCCGCATCTGTCCCAATATCGGCGCGGGCAGCGGTGGCTCGACCAACGGGGTGCGGCATATGCGCAACGTCTCGAACGCCGCGCTCAATTTCACGCTGGCGACGGATTTGGGACAGGCATCGCTTTGGGGATCGGTCGAGACGCTGCTGCTGGGGACGCCGCCGACGATCGATCTGGTGACGACGCTGGGAGGGTCGGTCAGCACGACGCGAACGATCTACGGCCAGGTTCTGGGCGGCCAGCAGACGGCGCAGACCGGCAATTACCAATCCAACTTCACCGCTGCCGATGTGAAGATCGCGTATTCGGAGGTGAACCTCTTCAACTGCCTGGTGCTGGGCGCGTCGGTATCGGCGCCGTTCAGCGTGACAGCGAATGTGCAACCCAATTGCCTCGTCACAACGCAGATGCTCGACTTCGGCAGCTCGGGCGTGATCGTCAGCCAAATCGATGCGACGGGTCAGGTGGGCGTCACCTGTACGCCGGGGACGGCCTACACCGTCGGGTTGGGCAATGGACAGACGGGGACAGGGCCGGCGGCGCGCAAGATGGTGCTGGCGTCGGCGTCTGTGACCTATGGGCTTTACCGGGATGCCGCGCGGCTGCTGCCTTGGGGCAACGTCACAGGTGAATGGCAAGCGGGAGCCGGCACGGGCGCGGCGCAGACCCTGACGGTCTATGGCCGTGTGCCGCCGCAAACGACGCCGGGGCCAGGCACCTATACGGACGTCGTGGTCGCGACGGTGACGTACTAGACCGGGATGCGGATGGTGGCCTTGAGGCCGCCGAGGTCGCTGTCGCCGAGGCGCACATCGCCGCCGTGACCGCGCGCGATGTCGCGGGCGATGGCGAGGCCGAGGCCGACGCCGCCGCTGGCGAGATTGCGTCCATCGGCGTCGAGGCGGCGGAACGGTTTGAACGCTTCCTGGCGGCGCTCCGGCGGGATGCCGGGCCCGTTGTCTTCGACGATCAGCTCGAGGTCTTCCTCGGTGCGGCGGGCGGTGAGACGGACCTTGGTGCCGTATTTCATCGCGTTGTCGACGAGATTGACGATGCAGCGCTTGAGCGCGTTGCGCTTCACCACCACCGCGAGATCGCCTGAGGTGGTGAGATCGAGCGCCGTGCCTGACTTGCGGCGGGCTTCATCGGCGATCTCGGTGGCGAGGGCCTGAATGTCGGCCTCGGCCGGCTGCTCGCCGCCTTCGCCCCGTGCGAAGGCGAGATATTCGTCGAGCATCCGCTCCATTTCGGCGATGTCGCCGAGGAGGTCTTTCTTGCATTCGTCCTCGCCGCCCATCATGGCGAGTTCGAGCTTCATGCGGGTGAGCGGCGTGCGGAGATCGTGGCTGACGCCCGCGAGCATTTCGGTGCGCTGCGCCATCTGGCGGGCAAGGCGCTGTTTCATGCCGATAAAGGCGATGGCGGCACGGCGGACTTCGGTGGCGCCGGCGGGCTTGAAATCCGGCACGTCGCGGCCGCGCCCGAAGGCCTCGGCAGCGGCGGCGAGGCGCTGGATGGGGCGGATCTGGTTGCGCAGGAAGAGGATCGCGACGCCGAGCAGGACGAAGGAGAGCACCATCATCCAGAGCGGGAAGAGGTGCATGTTGATGTTGATGAAGCGCTTGCGCTCGATCTGGAAGCGCAGGACGCCGGCATTGTCGACGACGACGCGGAGGTCCACGAACTCGCCGAAGCGGGTGGCGTTGAACCAGTGCGGCTCAGGGATGCGGGCATCCATCTCGCGGCTGATGGATTCGCCGACCTGGGTGTCGGTGGTGCCGGGTTCGGTGGGGAGGCTGGCGCCCGGCAGATAGGTGACCGCCATACCGAGACGGCCGGACGCTTCGCCTGATAATTCGTGGCGCTTGGCCGGGTCCGGCTCGCCCTGGATGAGTTCGATGACGAGAGTCATCTGATCGACCACGCCGCGCGTCAGGTTAGCGGTGGTGCGGGCCTCGTGATCGACGATGAAGAGATAGGTGACGACCGCCTGCAGCAGCACCATCGGCACAACGACGATGAGCAGCGAGCGCAGGAACAGGCGGCGCGGCAGGAAGCGGCGGAGACCTGTGACCGCAGGCTCACGCGACGCAGGTTTCGCGGCGGCGCGGTCAGGTGGGACGGGCGTCGTCATCGACACGGACATGAGGGAATACTATCCCCTTCCGGCACGCAATTCGACAAGCGAAGGGGCCGAGTTTGGCTGGGAAGGTCACGATCTATCACAACCCGAAATGCAGCAAGTCGCGGGCGGTTCTGGAGGTTCTGCAGAGCCACCGCCGCGAGGTGACGATCGCGCCTTATCTCTACAATGGCTGGAGCGCCGCGCTGCTGCTGCGGCTGATGAGGACGGCGGGCCTGACGGCGCGCGATCTGCTGCGCGCCGATGAGGAATGGGCCGGGAAGCTGGGCCTCGCCGATCCGGCGGTGAGCGATGCCAAGATTATCGCCGAGATGCTGGTGCATCCGGAATTGGTGCAGCGGCCGATCGTGGAGACGGAGAAGGGCGTGAGGCTGTGCCGTCCGCCGGAGAAGGTGCTGGAGATTTTGTGAGTGAGAAGGGCATGTAGCGGCGCGCTGCGTCCGCCCCCTCCGTCGCGCTTCGCGCGCCACCTCCCCCGCAAGCGCAGGGGAGGACAACCGCTGCCCCGTTCATTGTCATTGGCGCAATTGTCTTCCCCCGTGGTTACGGGAAAAGTCCCCGCGCAGTGGGGGATGGAGGTCAGTTCTTCAGCTTGTAGCCGGTGCGGAACATCCACCAGATGATGGTGACGCAAACCGCGATGAAGGCGGCGATCATGCCGAGGCTGGCTGCGATGCCGACATCGGCCTGGCCGTAGAAGCTCCAGCGGAAGCCGTTCACCAGATAGACGACCGGGTTGAACAGCGAGACGTGCTGCCAGAATTCCGGGAGCATCTTGATCGAGTAGAAGCTGCCGCCGAGGAAGGTGAGCGGCATGACGATCATCATCGGGATGATCTGCATCTTTTCGAAGCCGTCCGCCCAGACGCCGATCGCGAAGCCCATGAGGCAGAAGGCGATGGCGGTGAGGACGAGGAAGGCCAGCATCGCGCCGGGGTGGAGAATCTCGAACGGCACGAAGAGCCGGGCGGTCGCGAGGATGACGAAGCCGAGAATGAGGGTTTTCGTCGCCGCCGCGCCGACATAGCCGAGGATGATTTCGAACGGTGAGATGGGCGCGGAGAGGATTTCGTACACGGTGCCGGTGAATTTCGGCATGTAGATGCCGAAGGAGGCGTTGAAGATGCTTTCGGTCAGCAGCGACAGCATCACGAGGCCAGGCACGATGAAGGCGGCGTAGGGGACGCCGTCGATCTCCGCCATCCGGCCGCCGATGGCCGAGCCGAACACCACGAAATAGAGCGAGGTGGTGATGACCGGCGTGACGAGGCTCTGCAGCAGCGTGCGCCGCATGCGGTCCATTTCGAAGCGGTAGATGGCGCGGAGGGCGTACCAGTTCATGCGCGACGTCCCACCAGGCTGACGAAGATGTCCTCAAGCGAGGATTGCTGCGTCTGGAGATCCTTGAAGTCGATGTTGAGGTCGGCCAGCTGTTTCAGCAGCGCCGGGATGCCGGTTTCTTCGGCCTGCGCATCGAACGTGTAGATGAGGTCGTGACCATCGCCGGCCTGCTCCAGCGGCAGGGATTTCAGCGCATCCGGAATGGCGGCGAGCGGTTCGCGCAGGTGCAGGACAAGCTGCTTGCGGCCGAGCTTGGCCATCAGCTTTTTCTTATCTTCCACGAGGATGAGTTCGCCCTTGTCGATGACGCCGATGCGGTCGGCCATCTCCTCGGCTTCCTCGATGTAATGCGTGGTGAGGATGACCGTGACGCCGGTCTCTCGAAGGGCGCGGACCATCTCCCACATGTCGCGGCGCAGCTCGACATCGACGCCGGCGGTCGGCTCGTCGAGGAACAGGATGTCGGGTTCGTGGCTGAGCGCCTTGGCGATCAGCACGCGGCGCTTCATGCCGCCCGACAGTTCCATGATGCGGCTGTTGCGCTTGTCCCAGAGCGAGAGGGTCTTCAGCACTTTTTCGAGGTGCGCCGGGTTCGGCGGCTTGCCGAAGAGGCCGCGGCTGAAGCGGATGGTGGAGATGACGGACTCGAACGCGTTGGTCGAGAGTTCCTGCGGCACCAGACCGATCATCGACCGGGTCTTGCGGTAGTCCGAGACGTTGTCGAAGCCGGCGACGGTGACCGTGCCCGAGGTCGCCGTGACGATGCCGCAGACGGCGGAGATGAGGGTCGTCTTGCCCGCGCCATTTGGGCCGAGCAGGGCGAAGATCTCGCCCTTGCGGATGTCGAGATCGACGCCCTTCAGCGCCTGAAAGCCGGTTTTATAGGTTTTGGTGAGCCCCTTGATCGAGAGGATCGGGGCATCGCCGGAGCTTGAGGACATGGCCGCCTTCTAGCGCGTCCGGCGGCGGAATACAGCCGTCAGAAACGGCTGGCGACGGCGCCGAAGCTGGTCTCGAAGTCCTGAAGGATGTCCAGCGCCTCTTCGACGGTGACCACGAGGCGGCTGGGGTCAGGGAAGCGGTAGCTCCAGAAGCTGGCGACATGGGCGGCGTTGCCGAGGCGCTCGCCCAGCGCGACGAACCGCTCCGGCGCGGAGAGCAGGAACTCGCGGAAGGCGTTGGCCTTGGAGTTGGTCACCATGTCGTCGAACATGCGGTCGTAGTCGTCGATCGCCTGTTTGGCGCTGCCCATCTCCTTGCGGAGGCTTGTGCAGATGCGCGCCTGGGACTCGGTGATGTAGTCCATCGACTGTTTGTCGCGCGGGCCTGCGATACGCATGCGCGACAGTTCCTTGATGACGCGGACGACGTTGCGCAGCAACTCGTCGCGCAGCCATTTGTAGTAGAGGAAGCCCTTCCAGCAGAAGACGCCCTCGCGGAACTGGTCGCCCTCGAGGCGGAGCGTCAGGCGGAGCGGTTCGAGGCGCTCGTCGAGCTGGGTGGAGAGCAGAGCCTCAGCCAGGCGGCCGGAAGATTCGCGCCCGCCGCCGCCGAACGCCATCGCGACGAGCTGATGAATCTCGTCCGCCACGAAGGCCAGCATGCGCTTCAGGTCGGCGGCGGAGATGTTGAAATAGGTGTTTGCGGCGTTGAGGCCGTTCCGGCGCAGCTGCTCGCGCATCAGGAACGGATCGAGCGAGGGCAACTGGTCGATCTGGTCCAGCACGTTGAGATCGTGCGTGAGTTCGGCCTGTGCGATGCCGAGCGAAGACTGGAGCATCGCCGCCTGACCCGGCTCGCCGACGAAGAAGGTGTGGCCGCCGATGCGCAGGTTCGCGGGATCGAAGGGCAGGACGATCTTGGTGGCGTTGAGGCGTTTCGCGTTGAGGCGCTCGCGCTCGTTCGTCCGCAAACGGTGCTTGATGACGATGGCGGTGTTCAGCTTGCGGCTGCGGAAGAGCGGGTTGGCCTTGTGCTCGTCTTCATTGCCGTGGCGCTCGTTCAGCAAGGCAAGGTTGAGTACCCGGCTAGTCGACGCCGTATTAGCAAGGGCGGCGAGGTCGCGGTGACTGCGTGCTGACAAAACGGGGCTCCCGGGAAGGCGCCCTTTTGCAGCACAGCACTTGAGGTCCGGTTAAAATCTGCGGGAATTATGCAGTTTACGCTACACCATCCGGCACGAGGACGTAGCCGATGGAGCGGACCGTCTGGAGATAGAGCGGCATTTTGGGGTCAGCCTCGATCTTGCGGCGAAGGCGCGTGACCTGGACGTCGATGGAGCGTTCGAGACCCGCGCCAGTGCGCTGGGCGAGTTCGAGACGGCTGATCGGTTTGCCGGCGCTGGCGGAGAGGATGCGGAGCAGGGCGGTCTCGGCGCCGGTGAGTTTCACCTGACGGCCATCCTTGGTCATCTCGCCGCGTTCGGGATCGAAGCGGAAGCTGCCCATACGGATTTCCTTGAGCGCCGAGCGTTCGGCGCGGGCGCGGCGGCCGATGGCGGCGACGCGGAGGAGAAGCTCGCGTGGTTCGAAGGGTTTGGCGAGGTAGTCGTCGGCGCCGGCCTCCAGACCTGCGATGCGGTCGGCGCTTTCACCGCGTGCGGTGAGGAGCAGGATCGGGACATCGTTGGTTTTGCGCAAGGACGCGGTGAGGGCCATGCCGTCTTCGCCGGGCATCATCACGTCGAGGACGATGAGATCGAAGGTGAAGTTGCGCAAATGCAGGCGCGCCTCGGCGGCATCGCCCGCCATGGTGACGCGGTAGCCGTTGGTGGTGAGGAAGCGCTGCAGCAGCGTGCGGATGCGCGTGTCGTCGTCCACCACCAGGATATGGCGGCCATCGCCTTCGACATCGACGGGAGCTGAAGCGGGTTCGGCCATTGGCTGTCCTTACGGTCCTTGGCCGATCATAGCGAGGACGCGGCTGCGTTCGTCTTCGGAGATAAGTCCGGCAAGCACCTTACGGAAACCGGCGACGGCCTCCGGCCCGGCCTCGCGGAAGGCGCGGGCGATGCGGGTGCGCTGGCCGGTGAGCAACTGGGCGTGCAGGGCGTTGCCTGTTTCGGTGAGGCGCAGCAGGCGCTGGCGGCGGTCGCGGCGGCCCTGTTTCTGGTCGATGAGGCCGCGCGCGGTGAGATCCTTCAGGACGCGGCCGAGGCTCTGTTTCGTGATCTTGAGGATTTCGAGGAGCTCGCTGACCGAGAGGTCGGGCTTGCGGCCGACGAAATGCAGCGCCCGATGATGGGCGCGGCCGAGGCCGAGCGCCTCGAGTTCGGCGTCGGATTCGGAGATGAAGTCGCGGTATCCGAAAAACAGCAGCTCAATGCCCCGGCGTAGTTCGTCCTCGCGCAGATAGAGCAGCGAGACGCCGTGGCGGCTGTCTGATTTAAGGTCAGTCATGTTGACATATATAGGCGCGGGTCGTAGCAAACGCCAAGCCCTGCGTGAGCCCGAGGTTGCCCCATGTCCGCTGCGATCCTGCCCTTCGACGACCGAGATGGTTTCATCTGGTTCGATGGCGCGATGGTGCCGTGGCGCGACGCCAAGATCCACGCCCTGACCCATGGCCTGCATTACGGCAGCTGCGTCTTCGAGGGCGAGCGCGCCTATGGCGGGCAGATCTACAAGTCGGTCGAGCACACCGAAAGGTTTTTCAAATCCGGCGAGCTGATGGGATTCAAGATTCCCTACGACGCGGAAACGATCCTGAAGGCGAAGGAAGACGTGGTGAAGGCCAACGGCTTCTCCGACGCGTATCTGCGCCCCGTCGCCTGGCGCGGCAGCGAGATGATGGCGGTGAGCGCGCAGCATTCGAAAATCCATGTCGCGATCGCGGCCTGGCTGTGGCCGTCGATGTTCGACCCGGCGACCAAGATGAAGGGCATTCGCCTCGATATCGCGTCGTGGAAGCGTCCGAGCCCGGAAAGCGCGCCGTGCCACGCCAAGGCCGCCGGCCTCTACATGATCTGCACGCTGTCGAAGCATGCGGCGGAGGCCAAGGGCTATCAGGACGCGCTGATGTTCGACTATCGCGGCTATGTCGCGGAGGCGACGGGTGCGAACATGTTCTTCGTGAAGGACGGCAAGCTGCACACGCCGACGCCGGACTGCTTCCTCAACGGCATCACGCGCCAGTCGGTGATCGACCTCGCCAAGGCGCGCCAGATCGAGGTGATCGAGCGCCACATCATGCCGGAAGAGCTGGCGACCTTTACCGAGGCGTTCCTGTGCGGGACGGGTGCGGAAGTGACGCCGATCTCGGAGATCGGGCCGTATAAGTTCACGCCGGCCAAGATCAGCCAGACGCTGATGGAAGACTACGCCGCCGAAGTGCGCGGCGGGCGCAAGAAGGCGGCTTGATAATAGTTATTGGAAGGGTATTCTCCGTTTAGGAGGTGCCCTATGCCGATCAGCGTCGATCTTGGAAAGAAGCTGGAAGAGGCCGTCGCGGAGCTGGTGGCCGAGGGCCGCTATGGCTCGAAGAGCGAGGTGCTGCGCGAGGGCGTCAGGCTGGTGCAGGAGCGCGAGAAGCGGCTTGCACTGTTGGACGCGCAGATCGCGGAGGGGCTGGCAGATATCGAGGCAGGGCGTGTACTGACGCACGAACAGGTCTTCGCGGAGCTTGAAGCTGAGTTCGGCATCGCCGAATCCGAATGAAAATTGTCTACACCGCCACAGCGTTGGCGGATATGCGCGGTATCGGCCGTTACGTTCAGGCCGACAGCTCTGTGCATGCACGTAGCTTCATCCAAGACCTGAAGCACGCTTGCGCCGCCTTGGCGCAAACGCCGCGCGGGTATCCGGCGATGCCGCGTTTTGCCGAGATGGGTCTGAGGAAGCGCGCCTTCCGCGACTATCTCATCATCTACAGGGTGGCCGATCACATCGAAGTTTTCCGCATCCTTCACGGCGCGCGGGATGTCGATGCGATCCTGGGAGGTGAGACGGATTAGCGCCGCCAGCGGTCTTTCGCGGAGGTGTCCGCTTCGCGGGCATCAACCCATGCGGCTGTGCCGTCTGCCTTCTCTTCGCGCTTCCAGAAGGGGGCGTCGGTTTTCAGATAGTCCATGAGGAAGTTGGCGGCGTCGAAAGCGGCCTGGCGGCTTTCTGAGGCGGTAACGACCAGGACGATGCGCTCGCCGGGCTTCAGCGTGCCGACGCGGTGGACGATGAGGCTGGCCTTCAGCGGCCAGCGGGCGCTCGCCTCGGCGGCGATTTCGGCGAGCGCGCGTTCGGTCATGCCGGGATAGTGTTCCAGC
>VFQQ010003073.1_pt1 | contig 16961 bp, 14 predicted proteins | sample 3512341 | NCBI WGS metagenome assembly VFQQ01 (sample SAMN10412373, study PRJNA504923) | tailings metagenome | isolation source: Relicate 2 Philex TSF1 revegetated site | place: Philippines: Tuba, Benguet | collected 2017-08-29 | reverse complement strand
CGCGCTCGATGGACAGGTCCTCCGGCATGATCAGCACCATGCGGTAGCCCTTGATTGCCGCAGCCATGGCCAGCGCAATGCCGGTGTTGCCCGAGGTGGCCTCGATCAGGGTGTCGCCCGGCTGGATGTCGCCCCGCTCCTCGGCGCGGCGGATCATGGACAGCGCCGGGCGGTCCTTGACCGAACCCGCTGGGTTGTTGCCCTCGAGCTTGCCCAGAATGACGTTGCCGCGCGCACGGCAGATGTCCGCCCCCAGGCGCTGCAAGGCCACGAGCGGGGTCCTGCCAACGGCGTCTTCAAGGGTGGGATAGGTGGGAGGGCTCATGGTGCAACAGAGGGGCGACAGAGGGTGGAAGCAATGATGCACTGTGCCATAATTTCCGTTTCCCCACACCCGCCCGGGTGGCGAAATTGGTAGACGCAGCAGATTCAAAATCTGCCGGTGGCGACACCGTGCCGGTTCGATTCCGGCCCCGGGCACCAGCGCTGGCGCGCGCATTCCCCACTTTTTCTTCAGACGGATTCATGTGCCATGAGTGACATGCTGTTGGCATCGCTTGCCGTTGTGGCAGGCCTGGCGGTGCTGGTATGGAGCGCCGACAAGTTCGTCGAAGGGGCGTCGGCAGTGGCCGCGCATTTTTCGGTGCCCCCGCTGCTCATCGGCATGGTCATCGTGGGCTTTGGCACCTCGGCCCCCGAGATGGTGGTCTCCAGCATCGCCGCCAGCCAGGGCAACCCGGGGCTGGCGCTGGGCAATGCCTTCGGCTCCAACATCACCAACATCGCCCTCATCCTGGGGCTGACCGCACTGATCAACCCCATCACCGTGCACTCGATGGTGCTGCGCAAGGAGTTGCCCATCCTCACCGGCGTCACGCTGCTGGCCGGCGCCCTGCTCTACAACGGCACACTCTCGCGGGGCGACGCGTGGCTGCTGCTGGGCGTGTTCGCGCTGCTGATGGGCTGGAGCATCTGGACCGGTCTGCGCAGCGGCCCCGATGCGCTGGGCAGCGAAACGGACGTGGAGCTGCAAGCGCACGCCATGCCCGTCGCCCGCGCCTGGACGTGGCTGGCCATCGGCCTGTTGCTGCTGATCGCCAGCTCGCGGCTGCTGGTCTGGGGCGCGGTCACCATCGCACAGAGCCTGGGCGTGAGCGATCTGGTCATTGGCCTGACGGTGGTGGCCGTGGGCACCTCGCTGCCCGAGCTGGCCGCCTGCGTGGTGGCCGCACGCAAGGGCGAACACGACATTGCCCTGGGCAACGTGCTGGGCTCCAACCTGTTCAACACGCTGGCGGTGGTGGGCATTGCGGGCGCCATACACCCCATGGCCGTGGAGTCCGCCGTGCTCACCCGCGACTGGGCCGTCATGGCCGGCCTGACCGTTTTCCTGTTCGTGATCGGCTATGGTCTGCGTGGCCAGCCCGGCCGCATCAACCGCTGGGAAGCCGCCACCCTGCTGTCCATCTACCTGGCCTACACCACTTGGCTGGTGGTCGGCGTCATGGGCGCTCGCTGACCCGGGCCACCGCCGTCAGCCCCTGCACCACCGTGGGGTAGTGCAGCGCCAGCCCCAGTTCGCGTTTGAGGCGATCGTTGCGCAAACGGCGCGATTCGGTCATGAAGCTTAGCAGGCTCAGCGGCAGGCTTTGCTGCGCTTCGTCGCGCGCCACGCGGGGCGGCCGCGCCAGGCCGTAAAGATCGGCGGCCAGATCGAAGTAGTCGCCCATGCGCAGTTCCGTGTCGTCGCTGGCATGGAACACCCGCGCGCCGGCACGCGCGCGCCACAAGGCCCGCACACAGGCGCGCGCCAGGTCGTCGGCATGCACGTGGTTGGTGAAAACGTCGTCCTGCGGCCGCAGGGCCGGCGTGCCGCGCAACAGGCGCTCGCGTGGCGTGCCCCCTTCCCGGTCGGGTGCATAGATGCCCGGAATGCGCAGAATGGCGGCCCGGGCACCCAAGGCGCGGGAGAACCAGCGCACGCTGGTCTCGGCGTCCACCCGCCGCCAGGCACGCGGCGTGTGCGGGTTCACCGGCCGGGTCTCGTCCACCCAGGCGCCGGCACAGTCGCCATACACCCCACTGGTCGATCCGTACACCAGGCTGGCCGGTACGCCGCGCCGCGCCAGTGCGCGCACCAGCGCCCGCGTGCGGGGGTCCTGCCGCCAGTCGGCCATGTCCTTGGACGGGGGCGGCGCCAGATGCAGCACCCGGGTGGCGATGCCGGCCAGACGCTGCAGCGTGGCCGGCGAATCCAGGTCACCGTGCAGCGGCAGCACGCCTTGCGCGCGCAGCAGCGGTGCGCGGGCGGGCGTGGACGTCAAAGCCATCACCCGCACACGCCCCTGGATGGCACCCAGTTCGCGCGCGGCGCGCAGCCCCACGTCGCCACAGCCCACCACCAGCACCCGCTCACGCCGAAATCGCGCCGGCCGCGCGCCCAACAAATTCATGCCACCCGCTCTGAAAAAACAAATTTGAGACAATGCCAAGCTGTTCAGGCGGCCTGCCGCCACCCATCCCGACACCGTTTGCAAGTATGACATTCACCATCACCGTTCAACCCAGCGGGCGCAGCTTTGGCGCCGAGGCCGGCGAGGCCATCCTGGCCGCCGGCATCCGACAAGGCATCGGGCTGCCCTATGGCTGCAAGGACGGCGCCTGTGGGTCATGCAAGTGCAAGAAGCTCGAAGGCAGCGTCACCCACGGACCGCACCAGGGCAAGGCCCTGAACGCCGAGGAAGAAGCCGCCGGCTATGTGCTGACCTGCTGCGCCGTGCCCCAGTCAGACGTGGTGCTCGAGTCGCGCCAGGTGACCGACGAGAGCGGCTACCCGATCAAGAAGATGCCGGCGCGCGTGGCCACGCTGGAGAAGGTGTCGCACGACGTCGTGGTGATGCGGCTGCAACGGCCGGCCAACGACACCTTCAAGTACCACGCGGGCCAGTACGTGGAGTTCATCCTGCGCGACGGCGACCGCCGCAGCTACTCCATGGCCAACGCGCCGCACACGCAGGCCACGGCGCCCGCGCTGGAGCTGCACCTGCGCCACATGCCCGGCGGCAAGTTCACCGACCACGTGTTCGGCGCCATGAAGGAAAAGGACATCCTGCGCATCGAAGGCCCGTATGGCAGCTTCTTCCTGCGCGAGGACAGCGACAAGCCCATCGTGATGCTGGCCTCGGGCACGGGCTTCGCGCCGATCAAGGCGGTGATCGAGCACATGCAGTTCAAGGGCATCACCCGGCCCGCCACGCTGTACTGGGGCGGCCGCCGCCCGGCCGACCTGTACCAGAGCGCCTGGATCGAGGCGCGGCTGGCCGAGATGCCGAACCTGCGTTACGTGCCGGTGGTCTCCGACGCCCTGCCCGAAGACGCCTGGACCGGCCGCACCGGCTTCGTGCACCAGGCCGTGCTGCAGGACTTCCCCGACCTCTCGGGCCACGAGGTGTACGCCTGCGGCGCGCCCATCGTGGTCGAATCGGCCCACCGCGACTACGTCGCCCAGGCCGGTCTGCCCGACGAGGCCTTCTTCGCCGATTCGTTCACCAGCGCCGCCGACAAACTGTGATCCACCCCCGTCGCTTGCTCACTGCGTGTAGCCGCATCCCCCCTCCAGGGGGCAGCGCCAGCGGCCCGGCAAAGCCGGTTCCGCGGCGCTTCTGACTGCGTACCCTTTCACTCACAGGAGACACACCATGCTGAACCGCCGCCAACTGATCACCCGCACCGCCCTGGCCTCAGCCAGCCTCGCCCTGCCCGGCTTCGCCTCGGCACAGGCCGCCAACACCACGCGCATCGTGGTGCCGTTCGCGGCCGGCGGCCCGATCGACGTGACAGCGCGCATCCTGGCCGAGGCAGTGAAGGGCTCGCTGGGCACGGTGATCGTGGAGAACCGGCCCGGTGCCGGCGGCAACATCGGCGTGAGCGCGGTGGCCAAGGCGCCGGCCGACGGCCTCACGCTGGGCATCGCCACCACCGCTTCGCACGGCATCAACCCCTGGCTGTTCAAGCAGCTGCCCTACGACCCGGCCAAGGACTTCGCCGCCATCACGCAGATGCTGCGCGTGCCCAACGTGCTGGTGATGAACGCCGAGACCGCCACGCGCCTGAACATCCGCACCGTGGCCGACCTCATCGCCTACGGCAAGGCCAACCCCGGCAAGCTCAACTACGGCTCGGGCGGCAACGGCAGCGCCGGCCACCTGGCGGGCGAGATGTTCAAGAACCAGGCCGGCATCTTCGCCGTGCACATCCCCTACAACGGCGGCAACCCGGCCCAGCTGGCCCTGCTGTCCGGCCAGGTGGATTTCAACTTCGACAACCTCGCCACCGCCGCGCCCAACATCCGTTCGGGCAAGCTCAAGGCACTGGCCGTCACCACGCCGCAGCGCGCCAGTGTCATGCCAGAAGTGCCCACCGTGGCCGAGACCCTGCCCGGCTTCGAGATCGACACCTGGTGGGGTCTGATCGCGCCAGCCGGCACCCCGGCCGACATGGTGCAGAAACTCAACGCCGCCTTCGTCGAAGCCCTGAACTCACCCGAAGTGAAAGCGCGTTTTGCCACGCTGATGGCCGAACCCGCGCCCAGCACGCCGCAGCAGTTCGACGAGTTCATGAAACGCGAGCGCGCCAAGTACGAACGCGCGGTCAAGCTCAGCGGCGCCAAGGTCGACTGACCGCGCTTGGTGCCGGGGAAGGCCGCGGCCTTCCCCGGCACATCGGCATCAGCCGCCGCCAACAGATGCGGCGCGCGGTGCCGTGTCGCCTGGCGAGCGGCCAAAGAAAAAGCCTTGCAACCCGAAGGTTGCAAGGCTTTTCATGAGTGGCGCGGCTGGCAGGATTCGAACCCACGACCCCTTGGTTCGTAGCCCGCCTTGAGTCGAATGGGGTCTTGTAAATCAACAGGTTACGGGCGTCCAACCCATGTTGTCCGCGCGAGTGCGCCCAGGAAAGCCGGGATCACTCGCGCAAAAGTCGCGCATACCGGATGCCGGCGGTCGCCGTATAGTCGCATGGCACTGAAGCCCTGCCATGAAGCCGACTGCCTTCTACTTCTTCACCCACATCGACGAGCGCGGCAAACGCGTCAAGTCCACCTACAGGATGACGCTGGAAGTGGCCCAGCAACGGCTGAAGGCCCCCGAGGTGGTGGAGTGGTCCAAAGAGATCCGGATGTGCCCGGAGGATTTCGACGAGCACCAGCACACCAGCGTGCTGTCCGATCCAGGCCCTAGGCCGGCCCCGCCTCAAACAACTCCACCGCCGGCACCCTGAGCAGCTGCTTGGCATCGTCCAGCGTGCCCTGCAGCCACTGGTCGACGTCCTCCATCGCGATGGGGATCACCGAGCGCTTGTCCTGGCGCTCCAGCGGCATGGGCTGCTTCGTGGCCGGGTCCAGCTCGTTCTTGTGCATCTTGCCCATGAGCTCGTGGCCATCGGCGTTGATGGTGAGCATGGTGTAGCTCTCGACCTCTTCGCCGGTTGCCCTGTCGACCTAGACGTTCCACAGGCCTGCCAGGCCCCAGGGTTCACCGTCGGCGCGGCGGAACGTCCACCACTGGCACTTCGGGAACTGCTTCTCGTAGGGGCCCCAGTACGGCTCGTCAAAGCTGACGGCCGGGATGATGCAGCGCTGGCCCTTCTTCCACGGATCCTTGAAGCTCGCCTTGGCGGCCAGCTCTTCCGACCGGGCGTTGTTGGTGCTGTACTTCAGCACGCGCTCCTTCGAGAACCAAGGGATCAGGCCCCAGGTGCCCACCACCAGCTCGCGTTCGTAGCCGGCGTCATGGCGCGCGCGGCGGACAAACGGGCCCGGTGCGCGCGGGAACACGCCGCCGCCCTGCCACGGGTTGGAGTTGTGCCGCCCAATGTGCCAGGCGCGCTCGATGGCGGCTTCGGTCGGGGAGACGTAGCGGTTGCACATGGTGGCAGCATACCGCCGGCAGGAGTACAGTGGCGCCCGGGCGGAAACGCCCCCCCGCTTCACCTCCCTGAGCGGGCCGCTTCGACGGTTCTGGCCCGGCCTCGTGCTGGGCTTTTTTCTGTGCACCAATGGAAGAAGCCCGCCCACCCCGAGGGGCAGGCGGGCAAAGATCAGGCAAACCTGATCAGGAGACAACTGCGATCAGCCAGGCACCGGCTGCTTGACACCGATCTCGCGACAGGCCTTCAGCCGTGCTCGCAACTCAACCTCGTAGCCGTCGCGCGCGTCATGGTCGGCGCGCAAGTGGCGGTTCTGCTGGTCCAGCGGAAGTGAGGGGAAGTCGTCCAGCGTGTCGATGGCCAGGGTAGGCCGCTCCGGGTCTTGCTGTTCGCAGGCCACCGGCACTGACACCTTGACGGTGACGACGCGCTCGAGCGTGGCGCATCCGGCCAGCAGCGCGAGGACAGCCAGCGCGATTGCTGTTCGTTTCATTTGCGTGACCTCCGGTTGCGATACCACTCATCGTTCTCGGCCTTCGCGCTGGCGCATACATCGCCCGGAACTGCCTGCCGGCGGGTGCGCTCGGCCTGGGCACGCCGGCCGGCTTCGACACCTTCCTGGCGGGCCGCCTCGACGGCAGCATCCCGCTGGGCGCGCTGGGCAGCGATGGTCTCGTTCAGGCGATCTACGCCCTGGCTGCACAGCTTGGCCGATTCCAAGGCCGTGGCCCGGCGCTCATCAGCCACCACGGTGCGGTCGCGCTGTGACAGGTATTGGCGGCCCAGCCAGGCGTTGCCGGCCAGGGATGCGGCCAGCGCCAGGCCGAGGCCGGCCAGGGCGTACGTGGCGGGGGCCAGGCGGTTCACAGCCACCCCCTGTAGCGCGGCGCGCGCTCGTGCCAGACTTTGTGCACGTGCTGGCGGTTGATGTCGCAAGCCGATCGGCCACCGTAGAGCGGCGCGCGGCTGGCGGTGCAGGTGCGCTCCACGTGGCCCCACCAGAGCTGGGGGTCGCAGCCGGCGGTGGCCTGGCACAGGCGGCGCTCGGCCTGCACGCCGCCCACGCCCCGGTTGTAGGCGGCCACCTGGAACACCAGGCGGTTGGAAATGCTGCGCACAGGCTCGAAGGTGCGGTAGTCATCCCGGCTCTTGAGCACCAGGGCGCGCAGCTGCAGGTCGGGGCGCTGGTAGATGTTGGACCAGCTCAGCTCGCGAAGGGCCGGGTGGCGCTCGCGCATCTCGGCCAGAGCGTCGAAGCGGGTGCGGCCGTCCGGGTGGAAAGCACGGGTGAGCTGGCCCAGACCCGCGCCCTCTTCCCGCTGGGTCTTGAGCGCGGCCACAGGCGACCAGCAGCGGGAGTGGCGCAGGGTGATGCAGGTCTCCTGCTCCACCATGCCGCCCAGCACCGGGGGCCACGGATGATCGGGCCAGCGGGCCTGCTGCTCTGCCTGCAGCATGGGCAGGTAGGTCCTGGCCAGCGGCGGCACGTCAGCACGCGCCACAGAACCGAACAGCGTCACCAGCGCAGCGATCACGATGGCGTGAGCGATCAGCGCCAGGCCTGCGCCGGTGGCACTGCGTCGAGCCTCCCGGAACAGCGTGCGTGCGTCGGCCTCCGGGTAATCGAAGAGCGCTTTCCTTGCCAGATGGGCAAAGGCCACGGCCACCACGCCGCGCGCCACCTGCAGCGCCCAGAAGCCGGTCAGCAGGCCCTGGTCAGGGTCGGTGGCCAGCAGCACGCCGAAGACCAGCAGAGTGCCCAGCAGCAGGAACACGGTTCGGAATCGGATCATGGCTCTCCCCTTCAGATGGCACGCTGACACTTCGCCTCGGCGGCCACAGCGCGTCCAGCGTCGAACGCCCGCTGCTGCAGCTCACGCAAGAACGCGTTGCTGACCAAGGCACAGCCGCCGGCTGCTTCGCAACGCGCAGCCACCTCGGGTGGCAACTCGATCTGGACCTGCGCACGCTGGCCGACGGCCGGCGCGCTGGCCAGGAAGGCGGCAACGGCAATGGCGATGGGTGTGTGGCGCATGGCACTCTCCCTCAAGGACTTGAGACAACCGCCTTGGCGGCCTTGAAGAACGTCACCACTGCCGCCCAGCCGCCGACCATGTAGAAGGCAATGGCGATGACAGCGATGCCGGCGAGCTGGCGCGCGATCTTGCTGATACCGCCCAGGACAAAGCGTCCGGTGCGCTGGGCGGCCTGCTCCTGCAACATCTCGGCGCCAGCCTCCCAGAACATCTTGGCCGTGTCCTTGTTCAGCGCGGCCTTGATGCCTTCGGCCACCGACTGGGCCATGCGCTGGTTCAGGGACTCGATGGTTTCGTCGGTGAGCCGCACTTCGGCTGGCACAGATTGCTGGTCTTTTTCACCCATTTCATTTGTCCTTCAAACTCAATTCGGTCCTGTTTGAGATGCATGGGCATTTATTTCACCGACTGTTTGTGGATTGTGAAACCTGCCCGTTCTATTCTTCCCCGGTCTTGACGTAGTAGGAGACTTTCGGATCAGGGTCGATAAGATTGGGCACACGCATTCCGAGGATGTTCTTGTATATCGTAATGAACGGAGTGCCTACGTGGGCGACGGCTAAATACAGGTCGTCAACACCCCAGCCAGCACCATAACTATCGCTCGCCGGCAAAGTGCCAGGATTGGTAAGTTTGGTGAACGTATCGCCACTTCTTTCGTAAATCGTCACGAATGGGGTTGTCACATGAACTACAGCCATGTACCGCCCATCCGTACTAAACGCGCATCCGTTCCCTGTGCTTGCTGGCAAACTCACCGGATTGGTAAGTTTGGTAAACGTATCGCCAGAGCGTTTGTAAATTGTGACGAAGGGGGACGTCCCGTGGGTGACTGCCAGATATGTTCCATCAACACTGAAAGCACAGTCTGTTGCATTCGCTGCAGGAAGGCTCGCCGGGTTTGTGAGTTTCGTGAACGTATCCCCTTCACGTTTGTAGATCGTCACGAAAGGGGTCGTGTTGTGGGCGACGGCCAGATATGTTCCGTCTGTGCTAAACGCGCAGCCGTTAGAAGTTGAGGCTGGAAGCGCAGCCGGGTTTGTTAGTTTCGTGAAGGTATCGCCAGAGCGCTTGTAGATGGTTATGAACGGGGTTGTCGTGTGCGCTACTGCAAGGTAAGTGTCATCAGCACTGAATGCACAGTCAAATCCATTACCTGCTGGCAAAGTACCCGGATTTGTCAACTTGGTGAATGTGTCGCCCGAACGCTTATAGATCGTGACAAACGGAGTTGTGTTGTGCGACACCGCGAGATAAGTGGCGTCAGAACTAAAAGAGCACCCAGTTGCTGTTCCAGCAGGCAATGTGCCTGGATTGTCCAACTTCGTAAATGTGTCACCTGTGCGCTTATAGATGGTGACGAACGGCGTCGTAGCGTGGGCAACGGCCATATAAACACCATCATTACTGAAAGTGCAGCGATTCCCAGTCCCGGCGGGCAAAGTTGCCGGGTTGCTCAGTTTCTCCGTCAGCTCTCCATATATGCCCTGCGGAAAAACAGAATCCAAAGATGGGTAATCACCTGTTTCGTAGATGGAACCGTCACACGGAAGCCACGCAGGTTCATCGTAGTCCCCGCGACCGGAAAGCATCACATCCCCAGCCCTCAGATCAATTCGTTCGGTACTCATGATTCCCCCGTGAACACGTAATAAGAAAAGAGTTCGCTTTGCGATGTGATGTTCGGGACAATCATGTCGTCACCGACTTGAAAGAACGTATCCAGCTCCGGGTAAGTGCCTGCGTCGTAGGTCGAACCATCACAGATAAGCCACGATGGCGAAGAAAGGGCGGTTCCAGATAAAACAATATCTCCGGGTTGCCATGCAGGCTCAGGTGGTGGAGGGGTTGGCGCACCAGACGGCACCAGACCAGCGGGCGGCCCACCCAACGTCCCAAGGCTCAACCCGAACATGATCAGGCCGCTGCGATGACGGCGATCTTGTCGCCAGGGTTGATGCCGAAATACTCCGTCTGCCCGGCGGCCATCCGCATGTGGTCCGTGGTCGCTGTGGGGTTCTTGCCGACAGCGACATGGCAAGCCGCCTCGGCGTGCAGCCGGACCAGCGGCGCGTTGCCGCTGATGGCTGTGCTCTGCGCGCTTGCTCCCGCAATGGCCACGAGCTTGTTGGCGATGGGCGGCAGCGTGACAGCCGGGGCTTGGCCACCCACACTTCCAGGGGGTACCAGGCGCTCGAACTCGGTGATGTGAAGGTTGGGCATGTCGCGCTCCGGGGACAGTTGTTCAGGCTCAGGCCTGCAGTCTCATTGCCCTCATCGCGCCGACAAAACCCTAATGGGGGTACACCCTCACGCCGCCCGCTCGGCCTCCACCATCCGACCGAACTGCTCGGTGATGGCGTTCTTGAGCGTGTTGATACGGTCAATCTCGCGGCGCTTCCAGGCGCCGTCCTGGTCAGAGCGGCGGACCTGCTCCAGCTGCGTGTTCAGTTCCGACAAACGCCGCTGCTGTCGGTTGAGCGCCACTCGCATCTCCAGCTTGCCCCGTTTCTCGGCGGCCAACTCCCGCGCCTCCTCCATGCGCCCCAGGCTCTGCAACTCCCGCACGTCCGCATAGACGCGGTTCGTCTCGCGCAGGCCTTCATAGAAGAGCGTGCTGTAGCGCGTGTATGGCGCCGGCAGACCGAGGTCACGGTAGAAGCGGCGGATTGGCTGATATTCGCTCCAGGCCTTGTCCGGTGACTCCTGCCCGCTGGCCGCGCGGTACAGGGTGTCCATCATGGCAGCCGCCTGGGCGCCGACGCTGCCCAGGTAGCCCCGGATCAGGTGGTCGGCCTGCACAGGGGACAAAGCCACATCGAACGGCAAAGCCTTGCCTACCGCAACCGTAGCGGCGGACAGCGCGCGAGCCGGCGCCGTCGTGCTGTCGCGCGCGCGCAGGCCCGGGCTCAGCCGCTCCATGCCGGCGGTCTCGATCTCGCGACCGGTGAAGGCATCCTTGTTGGAGTAGACGTCCAGCATCGGCTGGAACATTTGCGGCACCGGGTTGAACGCAAAGGTCTGCAAGAGCATGTCCTTGAGGCGGTCGCGGAACAGCTCGCCCGTGGCCTTGTCGTCCAGGAACTGCTGGGCCACGCGCTCCGCCATCGTGGCGATGGCGCCCACCTCGAACGGCTTGGGCAGGAAGAAGGCGCTGTCGCCCACCCGGAAGAACCAGTAGGTGTCCTTCTGCCATTCCTCCAGCTTGCGGTACTCCTCGTCGTCGGCGTTCGCCGCGTACAGAGCGATGGTGGCCAGCGTCAGCGCGCCGGTGACAGCGCCGAAGCGTGCGGCCGCGATGCGGTCGCTCTGCGTGCCCTTGCCCATGGCGGTCAACATGGCGGGCTTGACGCCAGAGCGGTAGATCTTGTCCAGGCCCTGCAGCCGGGCATTGAGGAATGGCACCACACGGATCAGGAAGCGCACCGCCGGCCAGGCGCCGTGCGAGCTGAAGTCCATGATGTCGCGTGCCTCGAACGCCGCCCGCAGCTTGCCGCGCTGCACCACGTTCTGCTGGTAGGTCGCCGCGCGCGAGACGTTCTCGCTGGTGTCGGCCACCTCGCCCCAGGCTTTCCAGCCGCGGCGGATGAGATCTGGCACCACCTTGGGACTGCTCACCAACTCGGCGCCGCGCATTGTGCGCTGCAGGCTGGCACGGACCTCGTTGGCGTCCGCCCCGTAGATATGGCCGAACGAGAACGCCGCGCCGCTGGCCAGCATCTCGGCGCGCGTCTTCTGGTCCCTGTAGGCCTTGGCTCCCTCCACCAGGTTGCGCGCGATGTTCTTGCTGGTCGGCGTGGTGGCCGTGGCCTGCATCAGGTCTCGCAGCGTGTTGGCGATGATGAACTGCGGCGTCACCGTGGTCATGTTGGTGAACACCCGTTTGAAGGCGGACATCATCTGCACCGAGGCATTGTTCAGACCCGGATCCGACATGGCCGTCAGCGCCTCGAAGACCATGGCATCGTCCACCTCGTAGAACACCCGCTGGCCGTTCTCCAGAATGAAGGTGCTGGTCTTCGGGTCGCGCCGGCTCTCCGGCACCTTGCGCGCGATCTGCAGCTTCTCGGCGTTGCGCACCGCCTGCGTGGCCGCCTGGTTCTTCAGGCTGGCCGACAGCAGGTGGTGGAAGTTCATCAGGGTGTTTTCCAGCAGGTCGTTCAGGTTTTCCCTGCCGCCCTTGAGCTTCTTGTACGCCTCCTGCCGGCTCAGGCCCTTGGACGCATGTGGGCCGCTGGCGCTGCCCTCCTCGTCCATCACCCGGTAGAAGGGCACATAGAACTCGTCGCGCCACATCGCGCGCGACTCGGCGCTGATCACACCGGTCTCCTCGGCGATGGCCAGCACATCATCACGGTACTGCTGGAACTCGCGGTGCACCTTGGCGTAGACCATGGGGCGGGTCCGGCCGTCGTCCATGCGCCCGGCGTTGAGGTTCTTGCCCGCTTCAATTTCCGCTGCTGTGAACAGGTTCTCCCTGCCCTCACCCATCAGGACCTCCGCTCGGTTGGCCGCCATCCAACCAAAGAAGCGCTCGACCTCGGCCGGTTTGTTGCCCAGCTGGCGCAGGACGTTGGTGAGCCCTCCGCTTTTATCCCCAGCTTTGGGGGTGATCACGCGCTGCGCCTTGTCAAATTCGATCCGACCTGCAGTCATCATGGCGTTGAGTGCGCCGCTCGCCGCAGACGACATGCGCGCCAGCACCCACGAACTGTCAGTGATCGCGCTGTCGATGAAGTCCTTGCCGTGCAGTTTCTCGTCCAACTCCTTCAAGGCCGCGTAGCGGTCCACCAGACCCTGCCGGATACGAGTGCCCAGGCGCTCGGTCTGCGCACGAAACCAGTCGCGCACCGTGGTGGCGGCCGTGGGCGTGCCGATCTTGTCGAGAAAGGCACGCTGTCCGGCACTGAGGTCTGGGAAGGCTTCGGAGGTTCGCGGCCCGGTGCTGCCCTGGCCCATCGGCATGGCTGGTGCGCCGCGCGCGAGCGATGGCGCGTCGTCATCCCCGCCGTCCGTCGCCTGGCTCTGGGCCTTGCGCCACCCGGCCAGGTTCTTCTCGGTTAAAATCGCCGGGCGCCCTCGTTCTCCGGGCAGCCCAGTCAATCGCGGCTGGAACGACTCGGAGACGGGGGCGCTTTGTTTTCGGTCGAAGTAGCGCAGCAGGCCATCCCGAGCCCAGCGATCAAACGGATTGCGTTCGGCGTCGTAGGCGTTGATCAGCAAGTTCACGCCCTTGCCGTCTGGCCTGGGGTCGATGACCATCCGCACCGGGGAACCTCGCACCAGTTCCGGCGCGATAAACACCAGACGCCCGGGCTGTGTTTCCGATTCGAACACCATGGCGGGGTTGTCCAGCCAGTCTGGTACCTTTTTCCAATCGACAGCCGTCAGTCCGTGATTGAAGCGCCCCTGCTCGACCTTGCTTTCGACCAGATGCACAGGCCCATCGCCCAGGCCCAGGAGCGCCAACATGTCCGAACGATCCAGCACGCGAACGCCTTGGGCCTTTGGCTTCTCGCCAGCAAACAGCGCGTCGATGCGTGCCTCGTAGGTCCCTCGCGTCGTGTCGGAGCGCGCCAGCGCGCTGGCCGGCTGCAGGTCGCCCACCACCAGCGGATCGCTGCGCTCGCCCCGCAGGTGCTGCTGGGCCCGGGACAGCATGCCCTGCAGCTCTGCGTTGCTGATGGCGATGTTGATGCCGACGCGGCGCAGGAACTGCAGAATCCGCGAGTAGGCCCGCTTCACCCAGTCCCAGCCGGTGCGGAACTCCCCGGTCTGCGCGTCGAAGCCGACCTCGACCGCTCGCGCTGCGATCTCGTCCGCCTCCTGCCCAGGCGTCAGGTTGAAGTTGCCGGCGTCGTCGCGGTAGGCGGCGCGCACATCGGCCTGCAGCTCGAGCAGACCGGTATCACCTTGCTCGATTCCCTTCTGGATGGCAGCCAGAGTGCGGCGCCACTCCAAAGTGCCCAGCATGGTTTTCAGGCCGTAGTGGGCAATGACCTCGTGGGCCAGCGTTCGCTGCGCCATCCCGGCCGAACGGTGGTTGCCGGCCACTAGCCAGGCCGTGCCGTCCTGATACATGCCCCGAGCGTCCGCCGGCTGGTTACCTGGCAGCTCGGCGGCCGTGGCCACCACGCGCAACTTCGGGCCGCTGGGCCAGGCCTTCACGATGTCGGCCACGGCCGCGCGCGTCTCCTGCACTGAGAGGGGCTGCAGCGGAGTCGTCATGCGACGGAAAACCTCAGCGTCCATGGGGCGGCTGAACATCGCCACACTGCCACCCGCTTCCTCCCGGGTCTGCACGGTCTGGAAAAACCCATCGAATGCCGCGCGCACCGCTGGCATTTCCTCGGCGGTGGGGTAGGGATAGGTGGGCGCGGTTTCGCCGTTCCCGAATGCGCCACGCGCAGCGTCAGCCGCATCCCAGAACTCCTGGCTGACCACGTTGGCCAGGTAGTCGTTGCGTGCGCCCTGATCATGCAGCTTCGCGATGATGTAACTCTCGAAGGCGCGGGCCGACATCTCCACCGGTGTTGACCAATACGGCTTCGTGCGCCGAGTGTCCAGTTCCTCCGATCGCTTGCGCATCGCACTGGTGTTGAGCGTGACCTTCAAGGATCGGAACGCCTCGGCCAGCTCATCGCGCATGGTCGGTGCTGAAGAGCCTGCCGTCACGAACCCGGTGCCGCCGCTGCTGGTGGCAAAGTAGTTGTCGGCACCATGCCACCACTCATGGGCCAGTGAGCCGGGCCCACCTCCCTTGGTGAGGTTGATGACGATGTTGCCGGGTTCGTAGTGGGCAGCCGGCGCGCCCTTGCCACCTCTCCCACGTGCACCAAAGGCCAAGCCTAGCTTGCCGTTGAGTGAAAGCGCACGCGGCGGCACTCCAAGGATCGCCGCCATATCCATCAGGCCGTCGTAGGCCTCGTTCAAGTCCGATTGCCGGCGGTCCTGCTCGACGTAATTGCCGAACTGCACACCCCGGAACCCGAACGCCTCGGCAAAGGCTTCAGGCGTGACAGGTGCTCCACCGCGGTGGTCTTCCCCGACGCGCGGCGCATTGTCGGTGTTGCGCTCAAACGGCGTGTCCCGGTAGCGCTCCAGCGCCTTTTGCAGCTCGGCGGCGTTCTCCACCAGGTACTGCCGCGCGGCTGCCACGTCTGCGGCCCGGTGGAGGTCCACGAACTGGCGTCCGATCTTCTTGCCGATGAAGGCTCCGTCCTGGCCACGCTTGCGGTAGATGTCGAAGGATGCTGTGCGTGCAGGGCTGGCTTTGCCGCCCAGATCCAGGCTGTCGAATTTGGCCTTGAAGGCAGCAATGGCCGCTTCACGGGTGTCCGCTGTTGCGATCTGCCGAGGCCAGTTGCCGAACGCCGTAGACTTCGTGCGCTGCTCCACGCTCCAGATGATGCGCGGCTTGGCGTGGTAGACCCCATCGTAGAAGGAGTACTGTCCTTCGCTGAGGGTCAGCGACTTGAGCGACTTGGAGTGCCCGACGGCGAGGTACAGATCGGCCCGACCCATCACCTCGGCCTGTGCGCCCCGTGCCTTGCCGTCGGCAAGCACTTCCCGCATCGTCTCCAGCTTCACACCGGACTCCAGTACCGTGGAGGCTGCAGATCGCAGGTCCTTGACCATGTCCACCCAGCGCTTGACCTTCCAAGGGGATTGAGGCTTCGTGGGCACCGTGTCGCGCAGCGCGCGGATCATGGCGACAACGCCGGGGTCAGCACCGCCGTCCAGCAGTTTCTGGTAGTCCGGCTCTGGCCAGGACTGCGCCAGCGGTGCCGTGCCCACATTCACATCGGAAGCGTCCCGCAGCTGGGTGGCATAGTCCTTGCGGGCACCGGCCAGCTTCTCGCCAAAATCGTCGATACGCTGCGTCGGCTTGGCCTCGTCAGGTTCAGAGACTGTCGGTGCTGGTGCTGGTGCTGGTGCTGGTGCTGGTGGCGCGGCGACGGTAGAATTGGCCCCTGCGTCCGACCCGAGGCGAGTTGTGTCACCCTTGGGGCTTGTGCTGGCAGTGTCCATCGTCGTGCCAGGCCCGGGCGCACCTTTCTTTTCATAGGCTGTCAGCAACCACGTTTTGCTGTCGCCCTTCCAATTCAGACTGACAACCGCCTCTGCGCGCTCATCAACCAAGCGAGTACGGTTCAGCCCTGACCGTTTGGGGTCTTTGTGAAGACGACTCAAAACCCCTTGCAGATCGCCCAGCACTTCGGGATGCCGGCGCATCAGCTTTGCCAGCCCGTAGCCGCCGTCACGATCTTCTGACGCCTCGCCCCACACCAGATCAATATCACCCACTTCTGGATGATGCAGTGCGGCCACGGCCTCGCCTGTCTGCATTTCGGTCAGTGCCCGGATGGCGCCATGCGCATCGTGGCGGAACTGCGTCAGGATGGGACCAAAAGGACCGGATTGCGCAGGCTGCTCCTGCACCGACCCCGACAGCACCTGCTGCGCGGCCTGCGCTTGCGTGGCCCCCACCAGAATCCCGCCCGCTTTCTCCGCTGCCTTTCGCGCACGCACCGCCTCGACGGCCTGCTTCAATTTCGAAGGGGTCGGCGCAACTGGCCCGCGCGCGGCCTCTGCGCTGGCCCAAGCCTTGAACTCGGCTGGGGTCATCGCCTTCACACCACGGCGCCGACGCGGCCCACTGCCGTCCGAGAAGTGGACGTCGTAGATCGCCTCCGCCTCGGCCTGCGTGGCAACACCAGCAACCGCCTTGTGCTCATCGAAGGTGCCGTCGGCATTGAACTGGTCGAACACGAACACCGGCGAGCCCAGCACCGGATCCTGCGCGAGGTAGACATCGACCTGATCCCCGTCGGCACCCTTGCTTCGCTTGTGGTAGCCGTAGTGCGCGGTCATGTCGACTGACCACGGTCGGCCGTTCGGGTCGGTCCCGCTGCGCGTGGAGCCCACCGGGTTCTCGATGGTCAGGTCCAGGCCGTCGAACTGAAGATGGGCCTTGCGGGAGTTGCCGGCTTCCTTCTG
>VFQQ010003071.1_pt1 | contig 16969 bp, 16 predicted proteins | sample 3512341 | NCBI WGS metagenome assembly VFQQ01 (sample SAMN10412373, study PRJNA504923) | tailings metagenome | isolation source: Relicate 2 Philex TSF1 revegetated site | place: Philippines: Tuba, Benguet | collected 2017-08-29 | reverse complement strand
AACAGCTTTCATCGAAGGCCAAAGTAGTGTTCTGCAGTCTGCCAGGCGGGGTACCTTGGCGCTTGATACCACAGCAAACAATGTATGTCTGCCCTGTGCCTGCGCTTCGATAATCCGCAATGAAGACACGCACATGGTGGCCCTGCGATTGTGTCACAGGTGCTTGATGCGAGATCCCAAGGTGCGACCAAACATCGTCGAGCTTTTGGCAGCACTTGCGAGCCTATGCGAGGCAATGACCACAATCAACTCAGGCCCCCTACAGCGGCTCCAGACCATGTAAGCGCAGTTTGAGTGCAGCACACATCAGACAAGGCCGCACAGAACTGTCTGTGCTTCCACCCCTTCAAGAATCGGCTATTATACCTCGACGGCCAAGCAACAGCATCCAGAAAAAGAGCGCATGAATCAGTATATGTAGACATAGTACGATGGGCCTCGTAAGGAACTGGAGCTGTAGAAGCTGAGATTACGAATAGCATGACTATCATGCTCCGCGGCATAGCAGTATGTGGGATACTTAGGATTTTCTGTTGACATGAGCCTCCGTTGCGCGGCATCTTGTCGACCATATGCTGTGAAGTAGGCCACCACATTCACGAGCCGAAGAACACACATCGCCCTCGCGGAAGCCTGGGCATCTCACTAGACCTCTCCCTTTCAGCAGTCAAACACTTCGCAGCCCCTTCGCAGTCCGATCGCATCCCGGAGTCAGCGGGGCCATGGGCAGATCATTCGCAAGAAGTTGCATGCATTGTGTGCTAATGACGGTTTGCGATGGACAAACGAACATATGTGACTATACCAGCATTGTGTGCTAATGACGGTGTGCGATGGAGGAAGGAATACATGTGATACTGCATACAGCGGCTTCGTTGACAGGTGTGCGTAATGGCGGATTTAAGCAACACCGTGCCTTGCGCAGAAACAAACGGCTAGCACTGCCCATGCGAAGGTTCTTGTGACTATTCGTGCTTTGCAGAGCATTGCCGTCTTGTGTTATGGCTGGCATGCATGGGCCGATCTGGCTTGCTCGATAACGTTTCTTCGATTAAGACACCTTGTTGGATCTGCAGCATAAGTGCAAGGATTACCGCTCGCACACTGATCATTTGCATCGGTTACTTTGATTATTTCCTGCACCTGACATTTGCTGCACACTTGCTGCACACGCAAGCGGAAGCCATGGAAGCATGCAGCATTTAGGCAGCACTGTGAGGCGGTTACTTGGCCCCCACCCGCTTTCACCACACTGCGCTTGCTGTCGATTGTCGTGCAATGCTGTGCGCTTTGTGTGGTCTGAAGCGCACTGCATTGCATGACAATCTGTTCTTTTGCACTCCGCTTGTTATTTGCGATGCCTCGTACACAGGACTCCATCTACTTGTGAATGGTGATCTATCGCACGTCATAGCAAAACAATCATACCAACCGAGTAGGGGGTGCAAAGGTAGCACGCACCTGGAGGTAGCTCTGGGACATATACAGGTAGCTTGTGATTGGAGATGATTCGTACACGGGACACTCCCATGCTTGTGATATTTCTGGCACGTACCCTCAATAGTGCACGGCGTGTTGTTTGGTGGGTGGTTTGTACATGTGCATGCGGTGCTCAGACTGCCCCCTGTCCACTGGTGACTACGGTGCAGGCAAACAATACCAAGACAGTCCTTCAAAGATCTTCGCTCCTTGAGAAAGCGGGGTACCTTGATACAATTGCACGAAGGTTTAATAGATAGGCTTGTGTGTCATACATCTCTGCTGTTGACCCATATACATCACTGCTGTTGACCCACACAAGGGCATCCGCTATTCAAAGGTGTTGGCTTGTACGAGCTCTTCGGGAATCGGAAACGCCCCTTACTTCCTGCTAGCACAGGGTCCAAGGACTAGTCACAACAGAGCCAAGGCTTTCACTGGTGCGAGGCATGAGTGCACGCGCGCTGTACGAGCAAACGAATTTGTGCTTTCATAGGGGTCGCCAATCTACCTCAGTATTGTCGCAGTGAGGTCGACGATTTTGATTGGCGTGGGGGCTTCACGGAGCGTGCATGCTGTGTGTGCTGTCATGCATTACACAGAAGCTCACACCATGCATCGGCCTTGGGAGTTCGCTCGTTCGGGTAAGGTCCTCACGACAGGTTGTCTTCGTTGGTGTGTGTTCAATCTGAGATGGTCTGACGCAGCATGCGTGTGGATCGCCAATCGACCACATGTGTACAGTAATGCGGTGAGGTCGATGGCCTGCGCGTGCATCTGGACGTGCAAGATAGAGGTGTCCTCCGTTTGCGCCACTTGACTTCAATTTGCATGAGGGCATGACGATGCATGCATGTGTCTGGTGTCTGTAAGCGTCTGGCGTGTGCTATCATGGATCAGAGCCCTAAATGTGCGCAGTTGCAGCCGTTGTACAGCAGGCACATGTCATGTGTACTGTCAGTGGGTAGAATAACAGGTCTGAGCCCGCGTCGATTCGGTTACACATGCACAGGGTCATCCAGCACAACCCAGAAACCAGCACGTAAACGCAGCACAAGCGCATCGGGCCTGGCAGGAGGAAACGAACACACAACACAACACACACATACACACACACACTGTGCAACTTAAGTGTGCCCTGCACGGCGAAGTATGCTGTCACCTTTCCAGTCCGCTGCTGCATTACAGCTACTCAGTATCCGGAGCACTGCGCTCGTCGCTACAGCTAAACTATCCCTCAGGCTTTCTAAACAGACAGTGCACGAAAACCCGCTTCAGCTTCTGGCCCGTCTTTCGATTGTGGTTGTACACGGTCACATACTCGCATTCCTCGACGGTGAAGCCTGCCGCACGCGCCTTGGCCAAGATGTCCTGCAATGGCCGCAGGCACGTGTCGGCACACAACATATACGCTTCTCGGTGACCCATGCTGCGTGTTGCTTACCTATCAGGCACAAGGCAGCGCAGTGTACATGGGTAGCATTGGGCACCCTTGTGGCAACGCAAAGCATGCTTTTACAGGGGACGAGGTTCTCATAGGTTCTCATGTTCTCACCTCGATTGAAAAGAAGTACGCCAGTGTCCCGTCACCCCTCCTGTACATGTTCTCACCCAGCCATTGCTCGCCTGGTATCCGCAACTGTACCTGTGGCACACAGAAGCCCGCGCCACACAACCACGCCTGGTGCACGCAGGTGCCTGAGCCACTGAGTGAAGCATGTCGACTGCACGAGCCTGAGCATACACCACTTCATAGATTCTGTGCACCCAATCACACGAGTAGAGATGAAGGTCTGGCCAGGCCCCACATGTCATGCGCATGCGCATGCGCAGAATTGAAGATAGATGTGCGTGGGTGCATGGAAAGCGTACGCACCATGTCATAGAGGCCGTGGTCTCGTATACACAAGTAGCCTCCAGGTCGCAGCGCCGCCCACGCGTTTGCAAGCATAGCGACCTGCAGGGTATCAAGTGGGTCCACACAGCGGTACCGGAGGGTATGCATCATGTATGTCTACCCAGAGTCTGTGAGAGCACACAGGACGTGCTGCCGCCTCAAGAACATGCACAAACGCTCCTTGGTATCGCCCGTGCGTTCGCGTCACAGCTGCTAGCCTGGAGCACAGAGATGCCCTTGCATGTGGCAGAGCACTGCCTCTTACGGCCCATGCCAATGCCAAGTATGGTGCGCTAAGAAGCGCCTGTACGCACCTGTCCCTCTGGCGGTACCGCTGATAACGTAAACATGATGAGCGCCACGTCGGCTTGTAGCGGTTCAAACAGGTGTCGCGCGCTGGTGCTGGCGGAGTCGGCCACGAAGGTGCTGACTCTGTCCTCATGTCCCGTGATGTCTGCTGTAGCCGCGAACTCTTGCAACTGCAGGCGAGGCATGTGTACACTGGAGCACCGTATGCCTGGAGGACCGTGTGCTTCCCGTGGCACACGAGAGGGACTGCTGCGATCCATGCATGCACTACAGTGCGAAGCCGGTACCTGCTGTATGCACGTTGGGGCAATGTCCGTGCCAGTCACCCGAGCGTTGGGATTGGTACGAAGGATGGGTAACAAGGATGGCCCATACCTGCAGTCATAACCTAGCACACACGCCACACGAGTGCGATGGGCCGAAAGCGTACAAAGCGATTCGCTGCGTGCATATGCACGAGGAAACTGCTGAGCTACAGCATGCGTATGACTCATGCTTACACTCACCCGCAGCCAAGCTCTACAACGTGCTGTGGCTGACTTGTGTTCAGGATGGGGAACTCTAGCAAGAGATACCTTCGCTCCTGCACACAGCATCATGTACGGCCAGCAGTTGCATATGTAATGCCTCTAGCGTGCGGGTGCTGTCTGTCAGGTCAGCACCGTTGCAGAGCAGAGCCAAGCTGCGTCTGGGCTTCAGCACTGCAGTACTGTGCAGACTTGAAAAGGCAGCACTGGTCTGGGCTGCGTATGTTTGATACTCACTCGGAAGAACTTTGCGCTGCGCGCTGTGGTGGAGTAGAAGTCGTCCCAGGCATTGCTGGGTTCTGACGTGCTGGCCTCCTCGTGCGTACGCGCAGCAGACGCGGCGGCGGTCTCCGGCTGCGTTGTCGTGTCTGTATGCTGCGCGCTGGCTGCACTACCTGCCACGTCCGCCTCTGGCGCCTGCGCTAGTCTCTGCCTGCCTATCTCTGCCTGCTGTCTCACGATTGGCTCTGCCTCGCGCCACAGCTCCTCCCAGTCGAAGTCGCTGCTATGGTACTCGGCGGCGAGGCCCTGCCGCGTGGACACTGCCGCTGTGGTGGTCATCCGGCCTCCACGCGCCCGGGCACTGACACTTGCGGGGCTGATGTGTACGTTGCCAGCGGCGGCTGTGCTGGCGCGGCGCCCAGTGCCGCACGCGCTGGTGCTGAATGCCTGCCTTACGCCACCACTCTTCGTTGTCAGTGCAACTAGCCCTCCAGTCTGTGCGCTGCGCATGGACCCTGTGCGCTCTTAGCTCATCCGTACCTGTCAGCGCTTACACACTTACGCTACGGTCTACACACTCCCACCTCATGCTCTCTTTATCAGTGTACAAACAGGCAATGATAGCTTCGCTCTTACTGCAAATGGCAGTGCGAAGGGCACACACAAACAGGCCGAAAACCGCGCTGCAGAGTTACAACTCCTATTCTGCGCATTGATGCATTCGACATCACTGTGAGAGATCATAGAATCATCGCTTACCTCAGGAGAAGGACTCAGGCGCACAGGCAGCAAATCAAGCGACAAGGGATCCCCGCTGTGCGATTCCCCCCGCCCAGGATGCAGCGGCCGTGCAGCCACAGCACAGCTAGGGGTGAAGCTCATGGCGTGTCCTGGGTCGCGCGTGTGAAGGCGAAGCACTGCTCGCATCGCACAGTCGTGCGATACAGCAGCAAGGATGGACAGAAGGTGGAGGAAAGGCTCACGCTCAGCAGAGCAGTCAAGCAGATGCAGCTGGAGCGCGAAGAAGGCAATTTGCAAGGGCTGTCTCTGCGAGACCTTCGGCAGCGTCTAGACCTCCTGGTGCGTTGGCTCACGTTAGCTTGTGTGGGACAGAGGTGGCACTATGCAGTTCAGCACTTGCCCAGACCTTGCACAGAAGTGGGGCCACTGGACTAGGTCTGATTCAATGGCAGCGTCAGAGGGTCCCTGTTGACCCTACTCTTGTGCTGAAGCTACCATTGCATCTACAGGAACAACACAGCAAGCCACAGGGTAGTCAGTGAAGGCTTTGAGGCACAGACAGTAATCACGGGACTTACGTACGGGCTGCAGCACCACGTCACAGGTCTCTCCCGTGCGCCTGCGCAGCCATAGCCCGCTGACAAGCACTGCCCTTTGCCTCTTTGCTTGCAGGGCGAGAACACCTTGGGCATCAACAGCCCGCAAGAACTGCGGAAGCTGCTCGCCCTCCGCCTGCTCTCCCAAAAGTCCAAGGCAGCACGCTTTCCACTGCGCCGCTCGTCCACCAGACATCGAGGAAAGAGCTACATCACGTTGCCGGTAGATGTGGAGAACCTGGGCTTTACAGACTTCTTGGTAGACACAGGTGCGGAAGAACACGACGTGAGCAAACCAGGCCAGGCTGTGCGCCGAGCAAACCAGCTGCAGGGACGCAAGCTGCGCCTTCTGGGTATGCCAATTCGCTCTGTGTGCATGCCGCGCTTTGGGTGTGGGTCGTGATCACGCGCCCTGCAGGCACAACAGGGACGCTCATTACCTCGACAATGCGTGATGAGTTGGGTCTTTCACCCCTGGCGGGCAAGGCAGCCAAAGGCCTGGACAGCTTGGGCGTCACACTCAGACAAAAGGTCGCGTTGCCAGAGTTGCGGTGCGTATGCAAGCACGTCTCAGGTCTCAGCCAGGGTGCCCTGCGGGTTTCGGGACGCAGCAGGCCTCCTCTCGCTTCAAGGCAGACCAAAACATGCCGCAGGCTTGCACCAAGAGATCCTGCGTCCCGCGCGAGCCCTGTGATCAATGCGTCATGGTCTCTCTACTGTGTCATGGTGTGGCTCATGTAGGTTGGGTCCTTTCAAACTTCATAGCCCTGACGGCTTCGTGATCGACTACAGGACGTCTGAGGGCGAGAACGTTGGTGAGTGTCACACACAAAAACGTGCACACACACACACACACACACACATGCAGGCCTTGATAAGGCAGTCTGGCACACACGCGCATAAGCGCGCATGCACCACACACACACGCACATGCATGTTGAGAAGCGCCCGCTCGCCGTTTCATGCGCAATTGCCACGCGGTGGTCAACATCATGCAGCGCTCACTACTTTTCTGTGTTCTTGGACGTTGTCTCTTGCACAGGTGGTGTGCTAGGGGTCAACTTTCTGTCCTCATTTGGCATGTGTTGCTGATGTTCCTGCTTTGTTTCGCGACATGCCTTCCCTGTTACAGGTGGTGTACTCGGTGTCAACTTTCTATCCTCATTTGACATAGAGATCAACCCTGAGGACACGGGCTACATCGCCTTCCACCCATTGGGTCACGTGAAGACAGGAGTGATTGACACAGAGGACTGCTCGCCGCTCACATGCAACACGACAAAGGGGGGTCTGCTGTCTGTGCGCGTGTCGCTGAATGGCAGCAAGCCCTTCCCTGGCATCATTGACTTGGTGAGACTCACTGTGCATTCCATTCATGGCCCATGCAGTCATGTACATGGCCTATGCAGTCACGGGCTGGCTGAGTCAAGACCATGTGCCTGGAGCGCGTGCAGCTGTGCTTGTACGAGGGTGGCGGCGCGTTGCTTCAGCTGCGTTCCATGCAGGGCAGGCTGGCTGGGTTGCGTTCTGGCTGAGCATGCTTGGGTGGCTATGTTTGCCTGCAGGGTGCCAATGTCAGCACAATGAACACAGCGGCAGCGCGCATGGCGGAGGCCACAGGTGTCAACCTCAATGTAGACAAGGTATGTGCTAGTCAACAGGCCACCTAGCACACACACACACACACATACGTCGCACGCACACACACACACACACACACACATGCCCAGGTATTGCTGCTGACGGTGTCATGAGATCAGACAGACGTGTGGCCACTCATTGTAGAAAGGTAGGGCCTGCCAGGGTACTAAGCAATTCACTGAGTTGTTGTCTGCCCCGGCCGAGCCTGCACACGCGCTTTGCGTGCGGCTTCTGGCTTCTGCTGACGCTGCATTGTGTGCTTGCGTGTGACTCGCTCAGGTGACCACGACCGACGGGTCCACCACTCTCGTGCTCAAGAGCGGGGTTAGCGTGTGCCTTGGCGACCCTGCGTGCGGCGAGTCGTATGTGCCTCCCAACACCCTCTCACCACTTATCATCAGAGACGGTGGGTCAACAAGCACTGTGCCCACTTTTACGGCAGCTACATTGTGTAAAGTAACATTGTCAGGCACAGGGCCAGCGCGCTCAGAGAGGTAGGAACTAGGGAGTATGGCAGACACTCGCACGTGGGCCGGATGCGCGTACCACGGGTAGGCTTAGCTTCGCACTGTGGCCTCCATGATGCAGTAGCACTGACTCGTGCTTGCGTGCTTGCTGTGTGCAGTGCCTATCTTCGGTCTGCTGGGCTGGCAGGAGCACCCCGCCATGATCCTAGGCCGGGACATCATCGGCAGAGAGCGCACCATTTTGCAGCTGGGGTCGCAAAGGATCTGGCTGCATCAGCGACGCGCTGACCAGGCTTCGCCGTAAAGCAGCAGCAGCAGCAGCCCAGCGTGTTGATAGCAGCTGAACACCAGACTGCTTCCAGGGCATACAAAGCATCCGCCGCACAGAATGACGGGTATACCTGCAGTCAGCAGAGAGTCCCTGGGCGCCAAGGAACACATGTCGCACATATTGAGATGTTGGCATGCAGTGATCAGGCTGTGCACAGATGTAGTGCGTCGTTGGCGGATTGACGGTAGGCATGCACGGAACTGACGGTGCCTGTGGCGTGCAGATTCTCTTTGTTGTATCATAGCCTAGGTAGACATACAAACAGGCATGCGTTGCTGTGTCGTGACGCACAGGTGATATTGCCTGCTGACGGGTTGATTCATTATGTACACGCGTGCCTGTGTATGACATTTTGCGTGATGAGTGATGGGCGCTGCGATAGGAGAGTGAGAGGGGTTTGAGGCGGGCGGGGAGGCGAGCGGGTCAATCTAGTGTCACACTCTGTTTCCAAGCGGCAAACTCTCACTGTTTCTTTTCTCCGTGACAACGAACACTTTCTATCCCTTATGTTGCTCCCATATCCTGCTTTGTAGACTTATACTGACGACCTTTCTGTTCGCTTCTCTAGTCAGATGCACGTGCCTGGACTAGCTGTGTGTGCGTGTGTGTGTGTGTATCGTGAGGTGATCAGAGATTCTGGCCAGAGAGGACGAGGTTTAGCATCAGTAAGCATATGCTGGACACCCTATCTTGCTTTTTTTTTTTTGTGTGTGTGTGTGTGTGTGTCTGATGGCACATTTGGACGTTACGAGGGCTTGTGGCCTTATGGATTGTGTGTACGATGAGAGTAGCGACCGTTCGGACACGCCTTCTTTCCTGCCCGCTGACAGCGACTTGCTCGTTTAAAGCCCTGTTCGTCTTAGCCCACCTGCTGACAGCAGGCGACTTGCTTGTCTCAGCTGGCCTGAGCGTCCTGCACTCGTATTGACGACCCTTGCTTCGTACTTTTCTTCATTCGCAGAGCCTGGGGACGCCGTTTGCTGGCGGGTTGAGCCTTCTCTGACCCTGCTCTTCGGTTCCTGGACCGTGCCACCCCTTGTTAATCTGACCATGCTCACTATCGCGTCTGTCTGCCTTGTATATACCCGTACCAATGATGTATTCATAGCGTACTAGCTGTGCGAGACCGTGTAGCACAGTGCCTGCAGCCTTGTGTGGCTTCCGTCGGTGTCGCGCTCACGTAGATGTCCTTACATGCAGGCACATACATCACTCCAGCCCACAAATTGAAGGAGAAGAGCAGAGAAGGCCAGCACACGCACACATACACGCAAGTACTCTAGGGCAACACAAGGATTGCCAAAAACTGATCAAACCCAGCCGTGACGGGAACAGGAGAAACCGTATGAAGCAAGCTGGGCTTCACATGCGTGCATTAGAAGAGGATCTGACTGCCGTGCACAGACTGCGTCGGAGATATAGCGAGCATGCCCATGCGAACATGCAGGCTGCACCTATCCAAGGGTGTCCAAGAGCGCAAGTCCCGACGGTCGATCTAATGCTAAACAACACGCCTGCATACCAACAAGCAGTGTGATCTGTGTCTGCAAGTGCTTGCATGCGTGCATGCGCACCTGGCTACCAAAGCGTTTGAGTGGCCGTAGTCGTGAGCTGCGTCGCTCTCACGCTCACTCACAAAGCCAGCACTGAGTCAATCCATCGGTAGATATGCTAGTGAGAAGCCGCGCTAACGCAATTGCGCAGTGTCAGGTGCGTATCAAGGTCCACGCAGGTGCCCTATATGTCATGAAATCAGTATCATAAAAGCAGCGCACATGTCACAGCGCGCCATCAACTGATTTGCTATTTAAAGTAGGGCGTTGCAAACAAGCCGCACAGTCGTCAGTATCATAACGCGATGAAAGGCAACCTGGCTACAGTAGACAACCTGGCAACCTGGCTACGGTAGACAACCTGGCAACCTGGCTACGGTAGGCAACCTGGCTACGATAGTTGCTTTTATGTTCGTCGTACCCCGTCGTACTGCTGTGAGCATCCTCACATAATGCAGCAGCGGCAGCCCATGGTCACAGTGGCTTTGTCCTCAGCCGCATCAGCCCCACGAGGAGATAGAGCCGCTGTAGGCTTGGTTTCAGCTGCCTGGCTGGCATGTTGTGTTGCAATAGGACTCTTTGTTGTGTCTTGGGCGCTACTGGGGTAGTCCGTGGTCTTAGGTGTAAGGAGGAGGTCGACAGCAGACACAGGTGCCAAGGAAGACGTCATGGCCATGAGTACCTCTCTGCTACCACGTTGGGCTGGGAAGAGGTCTGTGTGAAGTGCTGCGAGCTCAGCTGCAACCTGCAAGGCAGATACACGGCAGGACAAAAACATGCATGTCGCTCGTCTTGTCCGGGTCGTCTTGGGCAACGTCGCGAATCTATGTCTGCCTGGCCAATGCTGGGTGTGCATGTCAGGCCGCTGCAGAAGCTTGACACGCGTAGTATTGCATGCGTCGTGCACACGAATGCACACACACATACCTGATCCATGCTGGGCCTCTTTGATGGCTCCTCATACAAGCACTTCTGAATCAAACCCCACAAGCGATGATCAAGGAACTCTGGCTTTGCTCTGGGCCTCCAACCCTTCTGGATGCGTGCCATGAGCTCAGCATGCGATGCTGACAGATCACTCCTGCAACGCAAACGGCACACAAGCGCACAAGCATAAGCCAACGCACGAAGGGCTTCTTTACAATCGTAGTGCATCGTCGTACATGCACTGTGGCATCCGGCTGCATGAAGAATCAAACCAGCGACACTTGACGTACGTTGCAAGCATCTGGTACAGGACTATGCCGAAGGCGAAGACGTCAGAGGCGAAGCCACCATTGCCATCGGGAGCGAGTGACGAGCGAGGAAAGGTAGATCCTGCAAGCATAAGAAAAAGCCACATAAGTACCTAACCCTGAATACTGTCTCAGCTAGGCGGGAGTGTAAAAATAAAACAAACAAACAAACATAAGTACAAACATGACATTGACTGCGGGATGAGTTGCGATACGCACTCCTGTGTCCTGTCGCTTGCTTTCCATGCAGTTCTGATGTGTGTGAGCACAGACTTTAAGATCCAAGAACACCACGCACCTGCTGCGAGGATCAGATCCGTACGACCCATGATCTTGTCGTACTGTCCTGCCTCCAACCACACTTGCAACTGCTTGCAGGCCGCCGCTGCACTGCCTACAGGCTCGTTCCCATGTCTGCTGGCAACATCCACTGCTTCAGCGTTGTCTGGACCATCCCTGCTCGACCCACCACTCTTAACCAAGTCTGTAGCGGGCTTGGCCTCTTTTCCCTCAGTATCAAAAGAGACGGTTCGCAGGAAGGACCTAGAGCCCTTAGGGCTATCCACTTGGGTGGCTGACGGGGGCCCCTCAGCGCGTTTGATCGCTGGCACAAACGATAGCAAAGACGCGCGTCGTGCTTTTTCAATCAGTGTGCCTGCGATAACTATGTCATGAGGTGTTACTGCGCCGCCCTGGCTCAGGCTGCGCTCCGTGGTTGGCTCGGCGGAGAACCGTGCGATGCGCAAACGGCTGAGGGAGCGGCTGTGTGATGGTGAGTCGGGGTGGCCGGCGGCGCCGGGTCGGTCGGGGCTTTGATCACGCGTTCCCGCCGCACTGTGCGCCACTTGGTGCCTCAGCAGCTGCAGATCGGGGTTGTCCTTGCGCGGTGACAGCTGGGAGGAGTTGCGGCGAGACGCAGCCGCAAGCTGGCCGTTCTGCGGCGTTACACTACCATCCCCGGATACGCCACCCACACCCCCTACCACACCCTCACCGTCATTGCTGGCGACCGACAGCCTGCTCAGCCGCCGCGACTTTCGCGGCGTCAGCGCCGGCGGCGGCGTCGCATCCGCCGCAGCCGGCGTGATCTCCGCATCTGGGTCCTGGTTGAGGTACCCTTCTAGCCTCTTCACGGCTGCTGTGAGATCTTCACACATGAGCGTACCGATCGGTGAATCTGGCTCCGACACTGATGATGCCAGACGGCTGGGCCTGCGTGACTTTTTCTTTGCACTGGCCTGTGCGGTGGCCTGTGCGCTGGCTGCCGCGTCTGATGTACCTGCCGCATCAGGGTCAGCAGAGAAAGCTTGGGATTCGGCTATCAGTTTTGAGATGGAGGGTGGGCGGGCGCCTACGGAACTGTTGCTGGGTGAGTGTGGGCTGCGCTCGGAGCCTCGCTCGCTGCTGCCGTCTACAGAAGACGTGGCAGATGCCAGCCGGCTGCTGCGGCGGGCGCGGCCGGTACGGCGCGGGCTGGTGCAAGCCTCGTTGGCTGGGTCGCTCTGCCCGTCCTTGCATTCCTGCAGGATCTTTTCCACTGCGGCTGCGTGCGGGCTGCGGCTGCTGCTGGAGGCTGGCTGCAGCTGCTCGTCGGGAAACCGGCTGCTTGACTGCCGGCTGCAGACAGACAGCAGGCTGGACCGCCGTGACTTGCTTCTGGCACGCGATGAAGAGAGGGCATTTGTGAACTCGCCAGCATCTGGGTCAGCTGTGAGCCTCTGCATCTCCTTGGCTACTTCGCCGACAGCTGGGCTGACCGCGCCAGCAGCAACTGCTGTGTCATGCAAGCTGTCGTGCTGGCTGCTGCCGCTGCTGCCGCCAGCTGCCAGGTACAGCCGGCTGCCGCGGCGCTGCGGCTGCCGGCGCGTGCGGTTGCGTTCGTCGGCGGGATCGCCCGCAGTCGGGCGGTCCTCAGCAGCTACACGCTCGACCTGCGACGAATGCGCACCGCAGTGGCTGCCGTGATCAGCACTCGCAGTCATACTAGCCTGCGACAAGCAGCTGGCCCTGCGCGACGGTGCTCGTCGCACACGCTGCGCAGCCAAAGTTGCCTCGCCCACTTCGCTGTCATGCAGCATGTGCCTTGTCTCTTCTTGCACAATCACGATGCTTGAGCGTCGGGACTTCGGTTGCAGGCCGCTGCTGCTTGCAGGTACTGCTGCGGCGTCGCTGGTCTGGCTGGGCACCTCGGCTGCCGTCGAGCTAACATGCGACAGGCAGCTGGCCCGTCTCGACGGGGCCCGCCGCACCTGCTGTGCGGCAATTGTAGCCTCGCCGACTTCATTGTCATGCAGCAAACTGCGGCTTTCCTCTTGTACCAGCAGGACGCTTGCCCGTGGTGACCGTGGGCTGCGTAAGCTGGCAGCTGCAGCAGCGGCGACGGCATCGGCATCGCTCCCGTCGTGCTCTGCTGGTTCACCACACCTGGTGGCGCTGGCCTGAGACAGACAACTGGCTCCGCGCGAGGGTGCCCGCCGGACGCGCTGCGCTGCTACGGTGGCTTCGCCGACCTCGCTGTCATGCAGCATGCTACGGGCCTCCTCTTGCACAAGGAGCAGGCTGGAGCGTCGGGATGGGGGCCTGCGGGGGCTGCTGGCCGCGGCCGCAGCTGGGCCGTCCCGCTGCTGCGCAGAGCCGTTGAGCTGACGCTCTGCTGACACCCACTCACGCCTGCTGTCAGCAGCTTCGGCTGCGACGCCCGGCGGCCGGCTGCCGAGCGCACTCTTAGCTGGAATCGACCCAGCATGCCCCAGTGTGGGGTGCTCGTCTGTCGCTGCACCATTTGAACTGGAGGTGTACTGTGACAGCCGGCTGCCCAGCTTGGAGAGTACGTGGCCGTTGTTGCTGGGGCCGCGGCTGAGCGGTTGGTTAGGGTGGTGCGCGTTAGTTAGGATGCCATCTAATACTGGATGGTTAAGGCCGCTGAGGGATGACGACAGCCGGCTGGCTGAGTGGGTGCGGCCGCCAGTGCTGAGCAGTCCCGGCATCGCGACAGCTGGGCCAGCCGAGCTGCTCCGGCCGAGTTCAGCCGGCAGCTCCCCAGCTGTGCTGAAGATATCAGCTGCTGTAGCTGGCACCAGGCTGGGCGGCAGCGGCCGCGGCTCGTCAGCCAGCTGCACAAGTGGCGACACAGGTGCACTGGCGCTGGCTGTGGCTGACAGCCGGCTGGAAGACCTGCGAAGCACTCTACGGTAGCTCATGGATCCTGGGCTGGTCGCCATCATCAGATCGTGGGCGTACTGCTGCGAAAAAGACTGGTACGTGCCAGAAAAGCCCAGGCTGGGCCGTGGAGACGGCACTGGGCTGTTGGTATTGCTGGCTGCTGACAGTCGGCTGGATGAACGCCGCACGACCCTGCGGAACAGCTTGACGCCACCTAAGTCGTTGTCGTCCAAGGCATCTTCCTCGGCACGCAGCGCAGCCACGCTGTTGAGCAGCGCTGGGCCGGCTGGGCCGCTTGCAGATGTGGCGGCTGCGGCGGCTGCGGGAGGTGCGCTGCCTGAGTTGCTGGCGACTGACAGGCGGCTGGACGAGCGGCGCACCACGCGGCGTAGCGGCTGCTGATGGCTGCTGGGCATGGACTCTTGAACGCCTGCTGCATCCTGCTGCACGACTCGCATAGCCACAGGGACCTGCATACCCTGCTTCTCATTGGGCTGCTCTTGCCCACCCTGGACCGCCTGGGCTGAAACATCACCCAGCGCGTCCCCAGGGTGGCAGATGGATAGCCGCGATGCCCTACGGGCCGGGGCCTTGCGCATGGGCCGACCGTCGGCAGGCATCTGTGCATGGGCCACATCGCCACCGCTGTCTGTCAACACAGCTTCTAGCTGTGGGTCTCTGTGCAGCAACTCATTGGCAAAGTCCTGAGGGCTACCTGCCACTGCTGCTGGTGCTGGCTGCGCTGATACTGGGGAGGAGCAGGATAGCCTGCTGCCACGGCGCTGCACGCGCCGACGCTCAGGCACGGCTGCGTGACCCTGTGTGTCAGGGTCACTGTTGCTAACCGTTTCCTCGTCAAGTACCCTCGCTACCTCCGGCGCACACACATGCGCACCCTCTACGTGCTGGGCCCCGCTCGCGCAGACACCAGCCTGCGGATCGCCACAGCCAGCCGCAGCCACGCCAGCTGGCTGCAGGGTGCTATCATGGCTGGGCTGGAAGATCCCAGCCGAGGTGGTAGTCAGCGACAGCCTGCTGGCCCTGCGTGCTGGCCGGGTTCTGCCAGCCCTGCCGCCTGCAGGGACATCGGCGGTGTCCGCTGGCTCATCGGCGTGCTTCAGGTGGCCTAGCAAACGCTCCTGCAGCTCTGCCATGCTATGAGAGCTGGAAAGCTGAACGTCATCTGGGCTGATTTGCTCCAGAGGGGAGATCCGGCCAGGACCCGAGTCATAGGCAACGTTGGTGAGTGAGGGAGGCCCACGGTAGGACTCACATGAGGCCTGGGCAGATGCCTCGTGCGCCTGCATAAAAGAGGTCCACACAAGGTTTTAGCCAGGATGCATGTGCGCTGTCAAAGCGCCTAATCAGCATAGGCGTATGGCATGTTGTCTGATGGGCTGACAGCGAGCTCTGGTGCTTTCCGGTGCCGGCATACCTTGTGCGCATTTTCTTGAGCGTCTGCTGTAGGCTGCGGGTCTTGCCGTGGTTTCGCGCCAATGCACCAAAGTTGCGCTTCCCGATGAGAGCCTGTTGCACCCTGGTCGGCCTTGCTGGGGAGCATGATTGAATCAAGAGCAAGCCCCTGCGAGGCAAGACGCGGCAGTGCACATTCAGTGTACCAAAGAGAAGAACGCACAGGTCTGCCCTTGCATCGGTTGCAACTCTACATATAGCCCTCTGCAGAAGAAGCCATACCTGCAGGGTGATGCTGCGCGCATGTAGCTCTTGTAGCGCGTCTGCGAGCTGCACGGCCCAGCTTAGCCGCTCTCGCAGGTCTGCTGCCGCCAGGATTTCCGCAACCTTAAGAGGGCTATCGGCCTGCAGACAAGGCAGCAGACGACAGTGTGGTAAGCCGCTCGTAGTTGCATCCTGGGCACGTTTAAGGCTCAGGTTCACGCCCTCGGTGTGCTACTTATCTCACCTCGGTGCCTGGCAATGCCAGGGCTAGGCAAAGCTCACTGGGCCAGGATGAATGTACCACACCAGGGCGCAGAAGAATGGGTTGAGCATTCGCCAGCTTCGACCTGTGGAGAACAAGGCAGGATGCAGAGAGTCCCACACCCTGTCCAGATACACATGTTGCATGCGCCCACGAGCTTCTCGTGTCAGATGCGCACCTCTCCTTGGCGCCAAGAACTGTATGCGAAAGCAGCGCAGGGAAGCTGTCCCGAGCACAGGGGGCGAGAACCACGTACGGCCCAGATGAGCCATTCTCCAAAAGCAGCGAGGCCACCACCACGTCAATGACTGCAACAGCACACGTTCCATAAGGGATGCAAGGTGCTCGGACAGTGGGCCTCCCCTGATGACGGCCAATTTCGGGCGCCCACTGAGCGATACCATTGCACAAGCTATTCTAATGCTCACGCACCTATGCCATTCCAGCTGAAGTCCCTGGCTACGAACAGGGCCGAGTGACCATCATCTGGCCCCTTGCCAGGTGCCACGCTTGGAGCCCACAGTGCTGCGCCTGTGGAGCTACCATGATGATTAGCTGACTGTTCCATCATCAAGGCTCTGCTCAAACTCAGCAAGCACAGATGGGGTCCGGACGGTGGTACACCTCGCTCTTCGCTGTCTTCATCTTTTCTACAGAGTATTTGTGCTGCTACCTATGTTATTCTACTGGGAATTAGACAATATCCTGCCGGTGTGGCAGGAGCTTTCGGGTATGGGGGTTTGTCGCCTCAGGTGCAGACCCGCTCCGCAGCAGGTACGCAAGCCGCAAGACATAGATGGCGGCCTCCACTGTAGTAGCATCAGCTCTCCGGACAACCCCCAGCAATCTATCGCATCCTTCAGCGCCTGC
>VFQQ010003070.1_pt1 | contig 16970 bp, 27 predicted proteins | sample 3512341 | NCBI WGS metagenome assembly VFQQ01 (sample SAMN10412373, study PRJNA504923) | tailings metagenome | isolation source: Relicate 2 Philex TSF1 revegetated site | place: Philippines: Tuba, Benguet | collected 2017-08-29 | reverse complement strand
CGCCAGCTGGCTTGCAGAGCAATGGCCACTGTTTGCGTGCTGCCAACTCAGGTGAATGCCTGTTCCCTATGCTCCTGCAGCAATACCGGCAGCAACGCCCGTGCCATCAAGGTTCTGAACGGAACGAGCGACCTGGGCGACGCAACAGTGAACGTGACTCCGCCCACCAGCCTGAACCTGCATTCGCTTACCGTCGGCGCAGGCGGTCTCACGGTGAGTGCACGCGTGTGGACAGGCTTGGCCCATGGACTGCACTGCAGCTTGCGTGCTCCGCTGATCTTCCAGGGTTCCCACCTTTGCTGCACACTCATCAACGCCGCCTCGCTGTGGGTCACCTGCAGGTTTCTGGTGCCACTTCCCTCGCCGGCTTGACCACTGGTGGCCCTGCCAGCCTGGCCTCGCTTTCTGTCGGTGGAACCAGCGCGCTGGCTGCACTGACCACCAGCGGCGCAACCGTCTTGGCCTCCCTGAAAGTCAATGGCAACAGTGTGCTGGCTGGCCTGAGCACCAGTGGCCTGGCGTCTTTGGCCTCCCTGTTGGTCCCCGGCAACAGCGCCTTGGCCGGCCTGACGGCCAGCGGGCCAGCCAAGCTTGCCTCCCTGTCCGTCACTGGCAGCACTGCGCTGGTTGGCTTGAGCACCAGCGGTGCCACAACACTGGCCTCCCTGACCGTGACTGGCGACACGACTCTCAGCAAGGTGGGCCTCAGCAGGGCTGCCGTTTGATGACCAGTGCCGTTGTCATGATCAGTGCCGCTGTGACGATCAGTGCCACATATACGAGGCCGCTGCTCAACTCCTGCGCCTGCTACACCTGCAGACAACAATCATTGGCACCGGCGGCTACGCAGCGCTGACGGTTGTCAACAAGTGAGTTCCAGGCAGGGCTGCTGCTGCAGGATGACCTGGCTTGCAGCAGGCTACCAGAGCTCGGCCGGCAGCCACCGACCTTGCATAGCTCTGAGCTGAGTCGCAGCCGCCGTATATTGCACGCCCATTCACATTTGCGTGCATTGCCTCGCCACTCGCAGCGGCACGACCAATGGAGCGTACGCAATCAAGGTGGCCGGAGGACCGAGCGACCTTGGGGAGGCGGCTGTCCTGGCGCCGCTGCTCACCAGCCTGAGCCTGCAGTCCCTCACTGTGGGCGCCGGAGGCCTCACTGTGACTGGCGCCACCAGGTGTGCTTTAGCATTTCGGTGCATTGTCATGCTTTGGGGCTTATTTGGGTGGCTGGTGGTAGCTGGGAGGCTGTGTGGTGTTTGCTCGGCGGCAGGCCAGCTGAACGCACCCCCGGGGGCCTGTGTTGGAATGCAAGGACGGATGCATGCGCTACTCTGCGGCATAGCTGTGCTGCTCTTCGTGGTGGCACGCTTCGCCACCGCTGACCTGGCAGCGTTGCCGCAGCGTGCAACGCCATGCCACCCTGCGCCGCCACAGCACAGCATGCCATGCAGCTCCCAGCCTGTTGCTGCCCCCTGGCCCACCGCCCTGTGCAGCCTGAAGAGCCTGTCTGTGGGCGGCTCCACGTCCTTTAGCAGCCTATCAGCCACAAGCCTCCGCGTTACCGACAGCCTGTCCACCAAGAGCCTGGCTGTGGGCGGCAGCGCCAGCCTGGTATCTGCCAGCATCAGCCGCCTCACCGTCAGCAGCGACACCACGCTCGCCTCGCTAAATGTCACCGGCAACGCTCGCATCGGCGGCTCGTTGACCGTGGTGAAGCCGTTCCTGCCGGACGTCATCTCCGCACGCCTCATCACCGCCACCAGCGTGCTGGCCTCCAAGGGAACTTTGGGTGTCGCAGGGTTGACCAGCCTGGGAGACACCAACTGCGGCAGCTCCGCCAAGCCCGCCAAGGTCAACATCGTGGGCCCAACCACCATTGTTGGAGGCCTGCTGCCCGATGTCATCACCGCTCGCCTCATCACCGCCACACAAGCGCTGGCGTCCAAGGGAACCCTGGGCGTGACAGGCGCCACCAGCCTGAGCAGCCTGACTGCGGGCGCCACCACTCTGGGCACTCTTATCGTGAGTAATGGGAGGGCAGCTGCTTGAGCTTGCATGCTGTTTCTGTAGCTGGAGGACGTTCATTTGCAGCTAGAGGAGCTTGCGGTACAAGCAGCCCCCGCCCCGCCCCGCCCGCCCCGCCCCGCCTGCTCAGCTGCTGACAAGTGCAGGCGAGTTTTCATCACGCGCAGGTGAACACCACGACCGCCTTGGGCACCAAGCTGGCCCCAGCGGCACAGTCGCTGACTGTGAAGGGCGTGGCGGTGAGTGGCACAAAGGCAGTTTGTAGTGCGCCTGCGCTGTCTCGGTCTGCATGCTTGCATGGGAGCTCGGGTCGTCCTGCATATGTCGGTGTATCATCGCCGCTCTGCTACAGGCCGGCTGGCTGCCTCATGTGCCCTGCTGCATCCCTATCCTGCCCCCTCCAGGTCGCAGAAAACCTGTCCGTCACCAAGGATGCCACAATCCTGGGCCGCCAGCGCTTTGGGCCCAACGGATTTTTGGCGGGCCTGATCAACGTGGGATCCAAGGCCGAAGGTGCATGCCTCACGAAAAAAGCCGGCGCACTGCCTTGCCAGCCAGTCTGATGCGGTGTGGCTGCGCGGCCTGCTGTGTGGCAGGCACGTGATGCCGCAGGGCGGGCAGAGGCAGAGCCCCGGGCACAGCCGCTTGGTAAATCCCAGCTTGGCAAATCCCAGCTGCTGATTCTGGATGGCTCTGCTCCGCCTCCCTTCTTGTTGCAGCCGGCCACCTGGTTGTGAGTGGCGGCATCACAAGTGAGTCCAGGGCATGCTAACGTGGCGATTCAGCACCTTCTGTCATGTTAATGCCGCTGCGGCCGCTTGCTGAGCCGCCTGCTGCTGCTGCCGCTGCGCCGCTCGACAGTTCTGACCGACAGCGCATTCGCTTCCCTGCCCTCCACGCAGCGCTGCGCCATCTGTGGATCTCAGGCAACCTCACCGTGTCTCAGAACATCACCGCCGGCGGCAACATGTTCAGCTATGGCAAGATCAACGCCAACGGCAAGATCACCACTCAGGACGGCTTTGCCGGCCGGTCTGCCATGCTGACTGCCACCCTCAACGCCGGCGGCGCCTGCACCTGCTCCAACGTGAAGCCCACAGCGGGCTAGCCGCCGGGTGGAAGGTAACAAGGCCTTACCTGTCGTTGTCGCGGCGGATGCAAGCGAGGCAGAAAGGCGTTGAAAACCCAGCATAAGACCCTTGGCTGATCCGTCAGCTTGCATGCATGTTGAGCGCTCTGTATGCGTGTCGTCCTCCAGCTCGCACGCTCCCACACAACTCATTGCTCATTCTCAACAAAACCCATCGCTTGCTGCGATTTCCAAGCCCATGCATCACAACCGTTCCGTCTGCCTGTTACAAGTTCATCTTTCACCTCTCACACGGCAGCAATGTGTGCTGCATACCCACAACGCATGCTCCTGAGCAACGGCCCTCCGCCGTTTGTTTGCCCCTCTGCATTTTTCCAGAGCACCTCTTTCAGCACACCCCTTCAGCTGCATTGCCCTTCTTTCAAGACATGTAGTCGTCCTGTCGTCCACGTTTTCATTGGTGGGTATGTATTTCACAAGCACCGTTCTGTGTGCAAGTATATAAGTATATGTTAATTCTCCATTCACTGCCGGCACCAGACGCAGCCAAAGTGGCGCACGTGGCATTCCCATCACCGAGGCTCCCTCACCAGAAGCGGCTGCTTTGACAGCGCGAGCAATCAATACATGCAAGGAACGAGCAGCCCGATATATGCTGCACTTCAGGTGGAAACATACATCAAGTGACGCCACGGCGTTGCAGCATTTGCGTGCTGCCCAGTCACCGACCGAGCGGCGGCGGCCCGCGCTGTGGGCGGCGCCCCCCAATTGAGCCGGTGAACATGCCGCGCTCGCCGCGATCAATTCACCCGGCGTCTCCCCGTGGCCCCAATTGCTTTGTTCCCGCGTTAAAAGGCGGCGAGGAGTGAGTTTCAGGTGACTTGCCTGGCGGCTTGGCCCCGAACGCGGCTGCTGGGTTTGTCACGCACCGCCGATGGCGTGCAGTGGCGCTCTGTGATTCATGCGGCGGCTCGGCGCTGCCCCGCACGTCCATGTTCATGTCGCCCCCGCGTCCCCACCCTGCAGAAGGCCTGCGCGAGCCCCTGCCATCGATCCAATTGACCTGCACGGCAGTCGCTCGAGGCACGCAGCCATGCCCGGCGCGGCCGTCGCCCCTGCGCGCCGGCGACTGACGCCCTCGGGCGCTGCCGCCGCTGCCACGCTGCTGGTCCTGCTGCTCGCGGCGGGCTGCGGGCCCCGCCCCGCTGCGGCCGCAGTCAAGCCCGCAGAGGGCGGCGAGCAGGGCGGGCAGCTGGAGCTGCAGTTTGCAGCCAACAAGAACCGCGAGGGTGCACCCATTGGCACCGTCACCAAGGCCGACGTCGCCGGCCGCACGGTTTACTACGAGGTGCCGCAGGTGTGAGTCATTCGCTTGTTGGCATCGAAGGGGCGTCACTGAGCCTCCCACCACTTGATGCGCCCAGCTGCTGAGGCTTTGCTGGGCTGAGCACAGCAAATGTGTGTGCGGGAAAGCAGTCGGCTCGGCAGGAAACGGGGCAGGATGACATCTGCATCTGCCGCACCGGTACCAAACCCAACTGGAGCTGCCTGCTTCCTCGCCGCCTGCCAGCCCCTGCTTGCCATGCTCAAGTTTTCTTTACTCTGATGACATGGCCAGCACCTGCTGTATGTGTTGCCTGATGCCATCACCTTCTTAATCTTGCCCCCTACCTGTGCTGCACTGCACCTACCATGCGCTGCCCAGTTTCCCCACCCGGCTCCACAACATGCACACACACACACCTGGCACCCCCGCCACCTCACGCAGCATCATGCAGCACGTATTGCTCGCTGCCCTCGAGCGTTGCACTCGCCACGCTGCCCTTACCGTTCCCCATTGAGCTTGAGCTTCCCGCAGCCCCCTTGAGGACGATTGCCTTCTCCCACGGCTGCTACGGCTGCTCCCACCCTGCTCATTGCACCCAGCTGCCCTCCGTGTTGCAGGCGCCCAAGGGAACCGTGGCGTTCTTCCACGGCTGCTCCCACGGCGGCTATGACAGCTGGTACACCCAGCCCGCCTGCCCCGAGTGCCGCGGTGCGCGCCAGCTGCTTCCTCCCTGCTGTTTGCTGCCGATGGCTTCCCTCCTGTAGTGCATTCCTGTCGCTGCTCTCGGAATTTGTGCGCGTTGCTTGCAAGCGTGGCACGCTGCTTTTCAGATGCTTTGCCGGCTCTGTCCCACTTTCACCTGCCCTGCCTTCGCCTGTGCAGTCCCCTGGCTGCCTCTCCAGGCCTGCTGAGGAGGCTAGCCACAGCAGGCAGGCACTCCTTACCTTGCATTCACCTTCCTTACCTGCCTTCTGTACCCCTGCCCTATATCTGCAGGCCTTCCAGAGGAGGTGAGCCACACCAAGCAGGCGCTACCTAAGCTTGCACTCACCATTGCCGTGTAGCCACTGCTCCATACCTGCAGGCCTGCCCGAGGAGGTGAGCCACACCAAGCAGGCGCTGGCGCTGGGCTACGCGGTGGTGGCCATCAACTCGCTGAACCGCGACAAGCCGGGGGCGGGGGACGACCAGGCCATGTGCTTCTCGTGAGTCTGGGCTGCTCTCCTTTGCTTGCTGCATGTACAGTAGTCTGGCCAGCCGAGCTGCCTTGTTGGAAGTGGGGCGGGGGACGACCAGGCCATGTGCTTCTCGTGAGCGGGCTGCTCTCTATTGCTTGCTGCCTGCACAGCAACCTTGCCAGTCAGGCTGTTGATTTTTAGTGGGGCGGGGGACGACCAGGCCATGTGCTTCTCGTGAGTGCGAGCTGTGGGGTGGTGCTTGATGAGCAGCGCATTTGCATGTTCGGCTACACTGGCGGCGCAGCCATGGAGGCTGCAATGATTGATGTGGTAATCTGGGCAGAGCGCTCTGTCCCAGCCATCTGTCAGCAGCACTGTTGCTCCAGAGAATTCACACCGGTTCTGTGCCCTGCCGCAGGTGTTCAGGCCACAAGGACGGGGTGGCAGAGGCGCTGCCGTGCAACCTAATTTCTGGGTTCACAGTGCAGCCAGTTCTTATTGTGCCCTGCCGCAGGTACTCCGATGACAAGGATGGAGTTGCAGAGGCGCTTCGAGAGCTGCTGCAGCAGCTGGGCCTGCAGGTGAGCCCGGCACTCTGTTGCATGAGACGCAACTGCATCCAGTCGTCGCTACGCATCTGCCGCCGCCGCCGCCGGGTTTCCACCGCTGCGTCCGCTGTCGCTGCTTTTGGCTCTGCCCGCTCACACCCATGCTTGCTGTTTCAACCCCTGCCTGCAGGACCTGCCCCTCTACGTGGGCGGCGCGTCCAGCGGCGGTTCATTCGCTCTCCGCGCCACTGCAATGTCACCAACTCACCCACACTGTATTCGCAACCTTCACTGCAGGACCTGCCCCTCTACGTGGGCGGCGTGTCCAGCGGCGGTTCATTCGCGCTCAAGCTGAACAAGGAGATGGCCGGGGAGATCAAGGGCGCCTTCTCCGAGGTGCTGTCCATGGACCCCGATAACGATGATGGCACCGATGTGAGCACTGATTGGTTCTGTTTTTATGTGTGCTGTGAGCGCCTTTTCAGAGGTGCTGTCCATGGACCCCGACAACGATGATGGCACCGACGTGCGTATTGTTTTTTTTGTTTTTGGTGCTGCATTGAAGGCATGCTGCTGTGTGCGCTGGGCGGGGTTGGGAAGCTGCGCGCTGCATGTGGCGAACTGCACTGCGGCCAATTCAGCAGCTTCCCTGCCCGCACACCCTTGCAGTGAGGATTCTAAGTATGCAGCTGTTGCCTTGAGTGCACCGCTGCTCACAAAACTCCTTCCTGCTTGCCTGTTCGTGCAGTGGGGCTCCTACCCGCCCGTTGCGTTCATGCGCATGGAGCGCGATCAGGACACCAACGACCGCATTGCCCGCAACCAGGAGGTGTGTGCTTTGTTTCTAGTAGTTGCCAGAAGCAAGTTTTGGTACCACTGCATCTTGTGCCGGCCGACCAATTGCATGCTGCATCGCTTGCAACCATGGGGTTCTCTGATGCTGCTGTAAGCCGTCGTTGCACCACCACGTTGCTCGCCGCCTGCTGCCTGATTAGCAGTGGGGCAGTGGGGGGCAGCAGGCATCCTGCCAAGCTAACCCCACATCTGCATTGTGCCATGATCCCCTTCTTCCCCAGGTGCTCCAAGAGAATGGCGTGCCTGCACAGACGCTTGTGGTGAGAGTGCTGGGAGGGGCGGGGCTGCCGCGGTCAAGATGCCAATCTCATGGCCGCTGGAGCGCACTGCCCTCTTGCTTTGGATCGGCGCATCTACCCCACTTTCAAAAGCAACCTGCATGTCATTGCAGCTCACATGGTAATGCTAATCTCGCTGCCTCTTACCCTGCAGTCGCCGGAGCGCCGCATCTACCCCACATTCTTCAGCGATTGGGCCTCTCATCATGTCTGACCTGCCGCCTTCTCTCCCCCTCTCCTGCTAATTTCAGTCGCCGGAGCGCCGCATCTACCCCACCTTCTTCAGCGACCGCGCCTCCGACTTCACTCCAGACCTGTCGGAGCGGGTCACCGCCGCACTGAAGGAGGTGCGTGGCAGCTGTGCAGCACTGTGCTAGCAGGGGTGAAAGAGACTGAGCCCTGCATTCCTGCCGGCAGTGCGCTGGCTCAGCCCTGCCTGACTGTTCGCCACCGCGCGCAAAAGAGGTGTGTGTGCAGGCCTGATCGCCCAAGCAGCCCACCGCTCTTTCTTGGCGCGTGTTGTTGTGCAGATTGGAGTGATCGATGCGGAAGGCAACATCCTGGCCGAGCCTCGCCGCGGCTTCGAGTTTGACTGGCGGGTGAGCAGATCATGCATGCCCCGCAGCTGCTCCCCTCAAGCTGTGCCTGCCGCGCACTGATTGAAGCTGCACTGCTCTGGTGCATGTGCCCATCTCGGTGCATTGCTCTTTAGCATTCCACCCGCCTAGTCAACGCTGTATGTGGGGCTGCATGGTTGGGCAAATACTGTAGCCTGCTGTGGCCCACCACCTCCGTGCCAACCACTTCAACCAACAAATTGGCCACTCGCCCAGTCTGCGCGCCCTGCACATCCTCACAGCAGAGCTTATAATTACCCAACACCTGCAGGCCCAGCTGCTCTCGAAGAGCCCCGAGTTTTCGACAGGAGAAGAGCCTTTGGGGTGCTTTGGCCGTCCTTTACAATAATACCTTTGTATTTGTTTGTTTGCAGGCCCAGCTGCGCTCCAAGATCCCCGAGTTTGACGAGGAGAAGCCTGCGGACAGCGTGAAGCAGGATGCCTCTGTTGTTAGCGGTGAGGTGGAGGTCGTGACTTGCCGGTGTTTTGCTGGAAGGGATTGTTGGGCTGCGAGGCTCTGCGGACAGCGTGAAGCAGGACGCCTCTGTCGTTAGCGGTGAGCCGCAGCGCGGACATCCATGTGCACCGTGCACGGGCGCTACCTATGAGCCACGCGTGTTGATCCATGAGCTGGCCAGGGCTGGCGGACCCAACCATATCTGCCTCTTGAGCTGCTTGCACCTGAGCATGCCCACTTTTTTTGCTGCGCCTCCCTGTGCGTGCAGAGCAGCTCAACATGGCAGGGCCCAACCACAAAATTTCGAGCGACTCCACGTCCGCCATCCTCTACCCACTGGATCAATCCCTGTCTTTCTCTTTTCATTTGTACAGAGCTGCTCAACATGGCCTGGTCCAACCACGAGATCTCAGGCGACTACATGTCCGCAATCCTGGTCTGGCTGGAGGGCGGCGGCAAGGACGACCTGCAGCAGCTGGCGCAGGTAGGTTTCACGACTACAAGGTGGCAGAAGGCGCGGGTATCTTTTTGTTTCACATGCAGCAGGGCGACCTGCAGCAGCTGGCGCAGGTGGGTAGCCGTTGTGCAAACGCCCCAGACAGCAGTGCGCCTCTGTTTCAGATGCAAGAGCTGACGCCGGTGTGCTTGAGTTGCAGGTTTGGATGCAGGTGTGCTTGCAACACAGCGTGGACCACACTGTGTCCCGTGCTGCCCTAGCTAGCTGGAAAGGAGCGTGCGAGAGAGCCACCGCAGTCGCACTAGGCATGGCGTCTTTCATCGTCCTTGGTCGGAGGGGCACACTGATCAAGTCGCCGCCGCTTGCCCCCTGCTGCACCGCAGGAGTGGGCCATCGCCAAGCCGGCGCTGCTGACCGGGGCACGGCTGCAGCCTGGCGAGAAGCCCCCCACAGCTGGGGAGCCTTCCCCCGATGCAGGCAGCGCTTCTAGCTCTTCCGCAGCCCAGGCCTCCCCCAGCCCTGCTGCCGACGCCGGCAGCACGGATGCCACCACGCCGGCAGAGGCCTGATTGCATCAACTGCCGAGGTCGTGGCTGTTTGTGAACTAGCAAGTAGTGCAGTAGTGCGCTGTGCGATGCCAGAGCAGTGCCAAGATTCCGCGCTCCCCGTCTTGCAACGCCCCAATTTTCTGAAGTGTTAACGTGCCGTTTCCCCATTCGCTAGATTCGTGTCTTGATGCCCTGGATTCATTCTCCTCCCCAAGTGGCAGGCAACCCCAGCCGTACTGTTCCTTTGCTCCCCAAGCCCGGTGCATTCAGCATACCCGCTCTCGAATTCATGCATACCTCTTCCCTCCCCTTACCTGCATAAATTTCTGCGCGCGCTTATGTGACGCCATCGATCACGGTATCAGGCAGCGAGAGAGGCGCACCAATGACAGCGCAACGTTGAGTGTCCACATGGTGCCAGCCGCTCATGCTGCCCGCGGCACGCCGCGGCGCGCCGTGGCGGCGGTGTGCTGACTGTGCCGACGACTGAGGGCCTTAGCCCGCTGCCCCGAGGCTCAGGGAGCTTCCTGCGTGTCGCAACGGCTGCAAACAGGCCCAACATGGCGGCCAAGGGGCAGTCAGGGGACGTGCTGGACACGACCGTCGCCTTCCTCGCCAAGCGCGATGGCATAGACAAGGTGTGGTCCCAGGAGGTTGTTGCTCGGGCCTGATCGCCCGCCGGCAGCGCCGTTGCCCGCGTAGGGCTGCGGTCTGCTTCCAGGCGTCCCCGTGAGCTTGCCAACCGCTTCCGCATCACTGCAAGAGCACAGCGATCACGCCCCACGCCCGCCCGCCGCGTCGTCACACAACTGCCGCCGGCCGCCGCCGCTGCGGCTGCTTGCGACAGACCGGCTCTTTGCCTGCGCCCACCTGTGCTTCTGTCGCCGCTGCGCCTTGCAGACGCTCAAAATCATACGGTACACCACCCGCCTGCTGCTGGCCACCTCGTTTGCCGGCAGCCAGACGGACCTGGCGCAGCGGCTGAAGCGCTTCGAGTCGTCGATCGGCACGAGCCGGTGTGCTGCAGGGAGGGGAGCGCTGGGGGCTGGGGGTGGTGGGTGCAACAGAGCTTCTGTAAGAGTGCAAAGCATATTCGGTCAAGGGCGCATTCGCTCTGCAACCTCGACCCAAGCCGTGCACCCACCTTGATGCGCACAACCTCCTCCTGTGCAGCAAGGCATACCGGCTTGGAAAGTTCCTGGGTGATGTGAACACGCTGCGCAAGACGCGGCTGCACGCGCCCTATGCAGCTCTGGAGTGGGTGGCGGCAGGTGGGCGATCTGCAGGCTTACATCAATACACAGGCGTGCCTGCATGCTCTCTTGTTACAGGCGGGCGGTCGTCTACGGAGCTTGTGTATGAGCTAGCCTTGCGGCCCGTCAACACAACTATGCACATGTGCTGTTTGAGTTGCCGCAGGAGGGGTGTGCATCTACTGTTCTATCGACCAACCAGTTGGCTTGCGTGTGCTGTTACTCATGTGTGTGCCCAGTCGTATGATGATTCTTGGACATTTCTTGGTTTTCTGCCGCAGGTGGGGAGTGCGTCTACTACTTTGTGGACCAGCTCATTTATCCGGCTGGTCTGTTGGTTATGTTATGCGCGCTGAATGAAGCCATCATTGCTGTGAAACCGCAGGCGGGGAGTGCGTCTACTACTTTGTGGACCAACCGATTTGCTTGTGTGCTCATCATGATGTTTTTTGGACATGTCTTGGGTTTTCTACCGCAGGCGGGGAGTGCGTCTACTACTTCGTTGACCAGCTGATCTGGCTGGTCAAGGCGGGGCTGCTGCCCGAGCGCTTTGCGCCGCGGCTCAACAAGGTGAGCGCCTGGGGTCCCTGTGTGTGAGGCGTGCATTGGCATGGAGTTACGCTGAGGCCTGTCCGAGCTGCGCTTATGTTTGCTCTGCAGCAGACTCGCGCTGCCTGTCCAGTCTACATCTGTGCCTGTCCCCACCTCTCAGCAGCGCCCTGCCCTGCAGGCCTCCAACTGGGGCGAGCTGATCGGCTACATGGGCAGCATCTCGCTGTCGGTGCTGCGCATCTCGCTGCTGCTTGAACGCGAGGTGGGCTGGTGTTGTGCGTTGTTGTGCTAGCTAGGCCTGCCGTCTGGTTGCAGGTTGGGGTGGATTGATTGAACAGCGACACCTAGTCCTGTCCCACACATGCCTGCCCTCAAGCCTGAGCATGCAGCACACCTGCTATTGTTTGCACTTGCAGCAACTTGCCCACTCACACCTGCTCCTGTCCCTCGCATGCCCTGATTTGAGCAGGTTGCGCTCATAACCGAGCTGCAGCGACTCCAAAAGGAGGCGGCAGCAGCAGCAGGCACCCCCGCAGCAGCAGCAGGAGCACCAGGCGGCGGCGGCGGCACGGCCAGCCTGGCTGCGGCATACGCGACAGAAGCAGCGGCAACGACAGCAGCAGCAGCAGCAGGTCCGGATCCTGACCTAGCGGCGGCAATCAAGGGGCTGCGCACAGAGATACGGCTGCTGCGTGCGCGTCGCGTGCTGCGCACGCTGGGCCTGGTGCAGGACTTGGCAGACTTGTTGATGGTGCTAGCAGAGGTGCGGCCTAGCAAGACAGGTCTGCTGAGCCGGCCCGCTGTGCTGGCGCTTGCGGGGCTGCTGTCCGGCTGCCTCAGCGCGTACAAAAACTGGCCTTCCTAACAACTGGTCCTGAGCCGCGTTGCCAGTCAAGTCGGTATCCCTGTGCTGCATGCCGTGCCTGCAATCCCTCTGCTGCATCGCTTGATCAATCGCTAATGACTTGTGCTCCCTCTGTTACAAGATGCACAGCCAAACACACGTGGCATGTGGCACACAAACACAGCAGCATGTGTGCCTTATTTGAGCTGCACTTCTCAGCCACAGTAGGCCGCCACAAATTCAGCTCCCTCTGACCGCCAGTCCTCCTGCCGACAGCTGATGCGCAGCTGCGGCCGGCGCTGCTTCAGCCGGTGCAGGGCTTGCGAGATGAACAGCGATGGCTCGTCATACAAGGCATAGCGGATCTGCACGGGAAATGACAGGCAATGGCAGCTGGGTGTCTGGAGGCTATTGTGGCACACATGCTGTGCGCTTCATCGCTGCCCAGCGAGGCACCCCACCATTCCACCATTCAGGCACTACATAGCACTGTACAGACCTGCAGCACGCAGAGGGCCGGAGCGTTTGTTGCCCACTCCCAGAAGGCTGGCCAGGCCAGCTTCTGGTGGGCTGGAAGTCCAATGTACCATTGCGAAGTGCTGCCGGTGATGCACAGGTGCTGCAGTTCCTCCAGGCAGCCGGCAGGCCAGCTGCCAGTTAGCAGCTGGCGCCAGCTGACACGGGCTGCACGCAGGCTGTCCGGCCACACGTCTGGGTTCAGAGTGGAACGCCAGGTTGAGTCGTCCAGCCACTGCAGCCTGCTGCAGGCTAACAAGGCTGACGGGTCCCGCATGGCTGGAACAGATGAGCGCAGCTGTAAGCCGGTCAGGCCCGTCAAGCACTCCAGTGTCTGTTGGAACTCCTCGCCTCCCCACTGGCCCGACACACTGCTCATTTCCTGCATGGCAGCAATTGCGCAGCAGATTGAAGGTTTGGGAGAGAAGCGAGCAGACTGGCTGAAGAGTGGGGTATGCTGCATCCATCCTTGCCTAGTGGTGGCACCTTGCAAGCAACACTGAGCTCACCAGGCGGCACAGGCTGGTCATCTGCGCAAGGGCGGCTGGCCAGGGATGCACATCACGAAGGCACAGGGCTGTGAGGCTGGACAGAGCCGTCAGCACGCCGTAGCCGCCGACCCCAACGCGGGAGGAGGCAATCGTCAGCGAACGAAGGCTGGTCAGAGCGGACAGCTGCAGGAAGCACCAGGCACAGGGGTGGATTTAGTGACGCATGTACACATGTGTGAGCTGCAGTTGAGCAGAATCAGGGGGATATGCCCGCGCCTGCTTCGCACTCCTTGCTCCAAGCACCAGCGCTATCTGCGCTCCCCCGCTCGCTCTTCAGGGAGCTTGCTCACGAGTGACGGAGCCCACCTGTGACGGCAGTGTGGTGTGCCACTGGTCTCCCGCCACGCTGTAGAGCGACAGCTGAGTGACGCTGGGCGGCAGGGCCGCTGCGCCACTCCACTTGGTCACCCGACGCAGCTCGCACTGCTGCAGGGCGGTGAGGCGGCTGAGAGGGCACGCCGCTTGCACATCCCTGCACAGGTTGCATACCACTAGGCTTTAGCGGGCTACCGCAAGAATATCCCACATGATTGCACCTCAGCACCTCAGACCCTGCATGGCAGGAGACGCACAGCCCATGCCACGCAACCACTAAGCACAGCGTGCACAGCACTCTGCCCTGGACACATCCAGCCCTCGCGCTCTCACCCCAAGCCGCCGTCAATGGTCAGGCTGCGCACGCTGGCGCATGCCCCGCACGCCGCCAGCTCTGGCCCCAGCTTCAGCTGCTTCTTGCCCAGCCAGCGCACCGCCAGGTGCTGCACCGCGCCTGCGCCACAGGCTACAGCCAGGCAGCGACCCAACTCCGCCTGCGCTGCTTTGGACTCGCTCGGCGGCTGGGTGGGAAGGGCCAGGGAGATGTCCAGTGAGCGCAGGCCGCCAGCGTGGCGGGTCAGCCCTGCAGGCAGCGCAAGAGGGCAGCAGTGGGCTGTGATAAATGGGCGCTGAATAGTGGCAGCACATGTGCACTGCAGCAGGGAAGTACGGTGTAAGACCAGCAGTTGCACCCGGTGCATGCACGGCCAATTGCCGGGCACAGCCCGAACCACTCACAGCGGCGCAGGCTCTGCACCCGCTCCAGTGTCTGGTGTGGCGGCTTGGAGATAGTGGCAGCCACGCCCAGGCGCAGCACATCGGGGCAGGTGACCAGCCGCCGCCAGCGCTTGCTCACCAGCACTGCCACGGTCAGCCTGCGGGCGGGAGGGCGGGGCGCAGGCGGGCATGCCGATCTGGGAAGGCAAGCCGCCACCCCCAGCCAAGCAGGGCAAGGGCAAGAACCCAGGGGGCGCGGGCCAGCTGATGGGGAGGCGCAACAACAGGTGCTGGTTCAAATCAGCGGCGTTCGCCGCCGAGCGGCAGGCGGCGGAGCAGCGGCAAGCGCCTAATGCGGACCAGGCAGCACAGTCGCTGCCAGGCAGGGTCATCGGATGCTTGGCTGCCTGCAGGCGCCCAGCAGTGCAGCCAGAGCAACAAACTGGCCCCTAACTTGCCGCTCGGCCTGAGTGAGGTTCGCCAGCACCCCCAGCAGGCAGTCGTCAGAGAGGGACTCGATTGATTTGCACCGGCTGCTGGAGGAGGGGCTGGCGCCGGCTGCAGGGCGAGCCGCAGGGCCCGTGAGGAAGGAGCGGATGCTCCTTGGGCGGCATGGCTAAGACGGGACAAGCAGCCCAGAAGCAACAAGAGGGAAGGCAGAGCGAAAGCAGCAGCGCCGGCATGGTGCCGCCTTCTCGGCCACCGCATCGAAGCGCCGATGCACGTTCATTACAGGCAGTCAGCACACAAAATCAATGAAAACAATGGGATCAGATCAGATAAATGAGATGGCAATCCAGGATAGATTAACATAAAACCACCGCCGCGAGATCGGCTCGGGCCGGTTCCAGGCCCACTGCCGCCTCTTCGTCGCCATCGCTGCCGCTGCTGCCGCTATTGCGTTCCCGCCACAAGCTTGCGTGCCCTCATGGGCAGCATGCGCAGCCGCTGGGGAGTGAGGTCACGCAGCCGCTCTCCCGGCAGCGCAATGGAGCCAAACTGCAGGGCGGTGAGGCAAGGAGAGCAGGGGGTGAGGTGGGCAGGCGATGGGGCTGCCGGCTTGCGCCGGAAGGCGGGAAGGCACCCCAGGCGGGAGGGAGCAGCACAGCGCTGTAGGCTTGTACATGCAGCCAATTCAGCCACAGTGCAACAAACTCCTGCCATGCACGTCCGCACAATCAGCCAGCTGGTGCCCAACAGCCGTGCATGCCACGCGTCTGCCCACCTGCTGCACCAGCCCCGCCAGCGGCAGGCTGCCGCCTGCCTCAAACCATGCCAGGCAGGCGGTCAGGTAGTCTCCCACGATTTCGTGGTTGGCATATGCGCGGTTCAGCTCCTCTGCAGGAAGCGGGAGTGACACGATGGGAGGACGGTCAGGGGCTGCTGGAGCTAGGGGCATGCACAGACAGAGAAGCCTACTCCAGCGGTGCAGACGGCAGAACAGATGGGCAGTTGCAAGCATTGTCGACGCATGTGCTCTGGCCCACTTCTGAAACGCCATCGGCATCTCTGACACAGAAGCCTCACCGCTGACGGCCGAAGCGTCCGCCACCAGGCTGTCGTTGGCTGTCGAACTCAGTTCCGGCACCATCTGCAGGCAATAGAAACCAGCCAAACGTTGCAGTGCTTGTCCAGCGCTTGCTATCGATCCGCACAGCACAGCACCCCCTGCCATTGCTTGGGTGCCAGGCATGGCTCGGCCGCAAGTCTTTTGAACGCATAGCAGGTGGGCAGCAGCAACAATAGGCAGCCCGGCTGCCCCGCTGACCTGCAAGAGCTGCTGCCGCCAGGGCAGCTTGGTGTAGCGAGGGTCCTCCTTGATGAGGAGGCTCGAGTCAACAAGTCCAATCGTCTGCAGCGCCGCCACGACCTGCTACAGATTGGTCGATTGGAGCATGATTGTGAATGGATTGGCCTTGCTGCGGCATTGATGCCAGTTCGAGCAGCAGCGAGCAAGGCGTGCTGGATGCTGGGCTACTGCTATGCCCCGTGGCTAACGTGCGGCCGCAGCGCGGTATTGAGCCGACCCAGGTGCGGCGAGTGCCACCTTCCTGCCCTCGGCACAACCCCAGGCCTGCTCAGCCCAAGGGCCTCGCCTTGGCAGACACGTTGGGCGAAATGAGCTCGGAGCGGTTGGAGATGAAGTCCAGGCTGAGCGGCTGGCTGTAGACCTGCACCAGGCGAGGCCATCGCATTCAGAAGCAGAATGCAGAAACATAGAGGCGGAAACCGCGGTGCGACACCCCAACCATGCGGTGAGCGGCAGCGACAGCTGCTGTGCACCACTGCCCTCCCCTGCCTGCGTGCCAAGCCCCCTAGCACTTGTACTAGCCAAGCCTTGGCAAGCTCACCAGGACCATGTCGGTGGGCACGTTGTACTTCTTCAGCAGGTCCATGTCCTGCACAGCGCGCATAGCAGGACATTAATGGGCACGTCAACAGCGTTGAGCGCCCAAGCTTACACCCTGCCGCCCGTATGCTTGAGCTGCCGTGCCAGCCACAACAATGTTGCATGCCAGCAACCCAACTCCTGCACCTGTAGATGGGCAGGTGCTGCACGACTATACGGTGAATGTATGCCGCCCACCTGCTTGATGCGGTCTGCTGTCTTGAGGTCGCGGGGCATGGACACAAACAGGGTGGGCGGATAGTTGGCGCCCAGCGAGTCCATGTTCCATGCACTCGGCAGCACGCCCAGCACCTCTGCACCGGGTTTAGTGCGAGACGCGTGCTGTGAGCCGCGAAAGCCTGCAAGTTAGCGCGTGAATGCGCATGCCGCACATGCATCCTGGTTGAGCCAGTGGGCGGCACCACTGATGAATGCCCCAACCGGCCAG
>VFQQ010003069.1_pt1 | contig 16970 bp, 11 predicted proteins | sample 3512341 | NCBI WGS metagenome assembly VFQQ01 (sample SAMN10412373, study PRJNA504923) | tailings metagenome | isolation source: Relicate 2 Philex TSF1 revegetated site | place: Philippines: Tuba, Benguet | collected 2017-08-29 | reverse complement strand
AGCGTGCCGCGCCCTTCCATCGGCTGCGCGCTGCCGCGATGCTGCACCAGATCGGCGCGGATCACATGCGTCGCCTTCGCGAAGGCCGCGTCGCAGTCGCCGTAGCCGGTGACGAAACGCTTGAACAGATTATCGCGATCGCCGACGCAAGCGACCGGCGCGTTCGCCAACAGCGCCGCTTTTGGATTGACGACCGGCGTGAGCGGCGCGTAGTCGACCGCGACCAGATCGACGGCATCTTCGGCGATCGCACGGCTTTCGGCGATCACGATCACGATCGCCTCGCCCACATGCAGCACTTCGTCGCCCGGCAGGATGCGCGGCATCGCCTCGGCGGGCATTTGCCCTTCGGGGAACGCGATCGGCAGGCGCATCGCCGTTAACACGCGCGCAAGATCGGCCCCGGTGAAGATCGCGCGAATGCCATCGACCTTCGCCGCTTCGGCCGTGTCGATCGCGGTCACGCGCGCATGGGCGTGCGGGCTGCGCACGAAGGCCGCATGCAGCGTACCCGGCAAGGCGATATCGTCGACGAAGCGCCCGCGCCCGGTCAGCAACGCCCGGTCTTCGAGGCGCCGCAGCCGCGCGCCGATTTTAACCAAGCCGGTCATGCCGCGACGCCTTTGCGCAATTGCGCCGCCGCATCTAGCGCCGCCGCAACGATGTTCTGATAGCCCGTGCAGCGGCAAAGATTGCCGGAGAGCACGACGCGCAAGGTTTCGGCGTCGGGCGACGGGTCGTCGCGCAAGTATGCGGTCAACGTCATCAGAATGCCGGGCGTGCAAAAGCCGCATTGCAGCCCGTGCCGGTCCCAGAACGCCTGCTGCAGCGGGTTCAACGCGTCGCCCGATGCCAAGCCTTCGATCGTTTCGACCGTCATGCCATCCGCCTGAACCGCCAGCATCAAGCATGAACGTGACGCCACGCCGTCGACGATGACGGTGCAGGCCCCGCAACTGCCGTGTTCGCATCCAACATGCGTGCCGGTCAGCCCCAGATCGTGCCGCAGAAAATCGGCGAGATGAGTGCGCGGTTCCGCCGTGCCCGCACACGGCTTGCCGTTGACGGTCAGCGCGATGGCGGCGCGCGGCGCGGTCATGCCGCCCCCAACGTCGCGCGCGACAAGGCGGCGTCGATCGCGCGGCGCACGATGGCGGGCGCCAAACGCCGGCGATACGATGCGGGCGCTTGCGGGTCGTCCAGCGGATCGACATCTTGCGTGGCGTTCGCCGCCGCCGCGATACGCGCCGCGTCCGGCACAACGCCGGTCAACAAAGTCTCGGCCTTCGTCAGGCGCAACGGTGTCGGCGCCAGGCCCCCAATCGCGATGGCGATACGCGTGATCGCGCCATCGGCCGCGCGCTCGGCCAAGACACCGCAAGCGACGATCGCGAAATCGCCATGGCGGCGCGCGAATTCGACGAAGGCGCTGCCATGGCCGGCACGCCAGACCGGAAAGGAGATCGCGGTCAGCATCTCGTCACCATCCAGCGACGGCGTCAGTAGCCCCGCGGGAAAATCGACCATCGCGATGTCGCGCACGCCGCGCGTGCTTTCGACGTGCAGGCGCGCCTCGTGCGCCAACGCGACGACCGGCAACTCCGCCGCCGGATCGAGATGGCAAAGACTGCCGCCGATCGTGCCGCGCCCGCGTGTGGCGACATGACCGATCTGCGCGATCGCTTCGGCCATCAGCGGCAAACGCGCGGCGATTGCCGGCGATTTTTCGAGTTCGCGCTGGCGCGTCATCGCGCCGATCACGACTTCCGCGGGCATTTCGCCGATGCCGGCGAGATCGGCGATGCGATTGATGTCGATCAGATCGTCGGGCTGCGCCACGCGGAAGTTCAGCATCGGCATCAGCGATTGCCCGCCCGCGAGAATCCGCGCCGCCGGCAACGCCGACAGCAACTTCAACGCTTCGGTTCGCGAATTCGGTCGGTGGTAGCGAAACGCCGGCGCTTTCATGACGACGAGAAAAATCCCCCTTCCAGTGTTGGTCGGGACACCGAAACGAGGCGTACTCCGCAAGGAGCATGCCATCGCCGCGAGACACGCCGGAAAGCGCCTGAGAACCATACTGAATGATGAATTCAAAAATCGATTTAGCTATTTCATGCAGGGATTTAGTTTGTTTGTTCCCGTGTTTTCCTGGCGCAATTTTAGGCGTCGAGGCAGGTCATGCATATTTTTGGCGCAAGCGCGCGGCGCGATCGAAATGTATGCCCGGAAAATGCCGGGCATAACGATTGCTACGTCCTCCCGCGTAACCGAAAGGGGCGTGGCCGAGAATGACCGATCTCCACGACGGACTTAAGATACGGCCGCTGGACGCGGGCTATGGCGCGCGCATTTTCGGTCTCGACCATCTGCCCGACGACAGCCAACGAGCGGCGATCCAAGCGGCGCTCGACGAATACGGCGTCGTTGCGATCGACGGCCAGCAACTCGACCGTGCGACGCTTGTCGCGTTCACGCGCCAATTCGGCGAATCGGTGCGCCATCAAGTCGCCGAGTATCTCGCCGGCGACAATCCGGAAGTTATGATCCTATCGAACAATTTCGACGCGGACGGAAAGCGATTGGGCGCGCCGAATAACGGCATTTTCTGGCATTCGGATCAGATCCATCAGGCCACCCCGGTAACCTACACGCTGCTCTACGGCCATGAAGTGCCGCGCGACGGCGGCGACACGCTATTCGCAGACATGCGAGCTGTGCACGACGCCCTGCCCAACCATATCCGGGAGAGATTGGCGGGACGCAACGTCGTCCATAGCTTCCGCGCGAGCTACGAGAAAAACTATATCGAGGCCGAGCCCTTGACCGAAGCGCGCCGCGCCGCCAATCCGGACGTGGCGCATCCCGCCTTGCGCACCCATCCGACGACAGGTCGGAAATCCGTCTATATCGATCCGGATTCCGCGATCGCCATCGACGGTTTGGCGAAAGACGAGAGCGACGCGATACTCGCCTTCGTCTTCGATTTCCTCGAACGACCGGAATTCGTCTATCGCCATCGCTGGAAGCGCGGCGATCTGGTCGTCTGGGACAATCGCTGCTTGATGCACCGCGCGACCGGCTACGACGACACGGTCGAACGGCGCATCATGTGGCGCACTCAGACGAAGGGCGCGGCGCCGTTTTGAGATCGCCGTGGAATTCCTGACCATCCCCGAGATCGTCAAAGCGGCTATTGCCAAACTGCCGCCGGCGCATTGGCATTATCTGTCGGGCGGCGCCGACAGCGAAGCGACGCTGCGCCGCAATCGCGCGGCGCTCGAAGCGATCGGCTTCCGTCAACGCGTTTTGCGCGACGTTTCGAAGATCGATTGCCGTGCCGATCTTTTCGGTCAGAACTGGCGCTTGCCGGTCGTGCTTGCCCCGATCGGCGGGCTCGCCCTCGTTGATCCGGAAGGTGGCCTCGCCGCGGCGAAAGCGGCCGAAGCGTTCGGTATCCTGCCCTTCGTCAGCGTGATGGGCTTTCCGGCACTCGAGGTTGTCGCCGCGAATACCCGCGTGCGGCCGGTGTTCCAGCTCTACGTGCGCGGCGATCGCGGCTGGGTCGCAGATATCGTCGCCCGCGCCCGCGCAGCGGGTTTCCGGGCGCTTTGCCTGACCGTCGACACCGCACTCTATGGCCGGCGCGAGCGCGATCTCGAAGCGCGGTTCTCGCCCGCGTCGGCGATCGATCGGCCGGACGTCGCGCATCTTTTGGGTCGCGATGGCGACCTGCATCAAGCGGCCGTCGATTGGGACATGCTCGCCTATATCGTGTCGATCGCCGGGATGCCGGTCGTTCTGAAAGGCGTGATGGACGCGGACGACGCGCGCCGCGCGGTCGACGCGGGCGTGCACACGATCTACGTCTCCAACCACGGCGGAAGGCAGCTGGACTTCGCGCCCGCGACGATCGAAGTGCTACCGGAGATCGCCGACGCCGTGCGCGGGCGGGCGCATCTGATCGTCGATGGCGGCGTGATGCGCGGCAGCGATGTCATCAAGGCAGTGGCGCACGGTGCAGACGCGGTCGGCCTTGGCAAGCTGCAAGCCTATGCGCTGGCGGCGGGCGGCGTGCCCGCTTTGATCCGTGCGCTGGAGATCCTGGAGATCGAAATCCGCACGACGCTTGGATTGATCGGCATGACGTCTTTCGGCCAACTCTCGCCGGACGCGTTGCGTCCTTTACGTTTAATTTGAAATACTCAACATCTCCAACTCGATCCTCACGCCAGAGGTCATTCTCTGAGTAGCGTCAAGAACCAACAGTTCTCTTCTTCGTCGCCGATGGCACGCCATTTCGCGAAGGCCTATTTTTTCTCAATAAAATCAATAATAAAATCGGGGACGCCGAAGGCATTTCCCCACACAATCCCCCACATCTTCCCCACACGCTAAATTTCGAAACTACCGAAGCGATGCAGAACCACGGACCTATTGCCTATTACGCCCAAAACCAAGCTTATTCACTTGTGCATAAGCTCATTCAGGCGAATTCCTTCATCTTTGAACTTGAGTGACCAATCGATCATCTCTTCTTCTATTTTGGCAAGTTCCTCAGCTTTCGAAAGCGTTAGGCCAGACGATTTTGCGACGGTTAGCAATCCACGGACGTAATGAGCAGTAGCCATCTGGACACCAGCCACACGCGCCGCGAGAACCCCCGCCACGCCGAGCCCAAGTTTATATAGCCTTTTATCGGTCGGGTTAGCGCTAACGTCATCACTAGTTTTATCAGCATCAAGCAGCCGCGCATTGAGGCCATCTGTATAGTTATCTAGGGCCTCACGACGAATTGCGACCGCAGGACTAAGGGCAGCGACCTGAATAAGAATTGAGGCGTCGAGGCGACGATGAAGATTCATCATCGGCCTTAAGTACACGAGCAACTCAGCCAGGGAGTCCGCTTTCAGGCCAGCGAAACACTTCTCATAACCAACACGACTGACACTACAGATATTGTGAATCGACCCTGACAAAGCCTCTATTACTTCAAGGAGAGATTCCTGTTTTTTACGCTTATCGCTCTTAATTTGCTCTTGCAGTACATAGACCGCTGCAAGGGCGGCCGCGATCGCGCCGATTAAACCAATTGCCCCGCCCGCAATGTTACCCCAGAAGCCAATCCACGCAGCACGATCGCCTTGGCTCTCAATTTTTATAAGAAGCGAAAGTACAATTTGATTTAACGCAATCAGTGAAACAACTAACAGAAAGATTGCATACGCTAGTTGGAGACAGCGGTTAGTAAAAGCTGATTGAGCTGGCACAACACACTCCTTCTTTTGTTTTATGCTCACAAGCGAAGCACCTAACGCAAAGGCCGACGCTTCAACTTTCCCCCCGGTGCCCCCTGCGGCCAACACCCAGGTAAACCGCAAGCGCTACCCACCGTCCCTATAGGCGCTTGCCTCACGCTGCGCCGCGCGCCGCCGCCCTGCGTCCACTCGGTCTGCGGCTGTCCCCGGTGCGATCAGGGATGAGGCCGCACTCTTAATGCCGCGGCGCCTTCGCGCTGTACCCTTTAATGGCGAGCCGACCGAGTGGACGCGGGTGTTAGGCGGCCGTCACCTCCGTGCCCACACGCGCCGCCACAGGCAACCCCTGGAGCCACACAATGCGGTCCCCGTGGCGCATCAGCACCGAGCCATCCCACAGCGTGCGGGATTGCCCATGCTCCATCCCTTCCGCTTCAACGCAGTCGGTGGCGTGCGCTACAAACACCTCGGTCGCGTCATCAAGGGACACGATCAGGTCAGCCGATAGTTCGGATACGTCGATCTTCATTTCGCACCTTTCGGGTCGGTAGCCAACACGAGCGCGGGCACCGGAACGCTAGCGGTGGCGAGTCAACTGGAGCAAGAACTTTCCCGCCGGAGATTCCCGGCCGTGCGGGCGTGTTCACAAACCCCCATCGCGGGGCGGCGCAAAAAAGTGAGTCAGATCAATGGGCCGTGTGCGCTGAATTGACTGTTCATAAAACAGTCCCTTTTCCGCCGCCTGGCACGCAGTCGGAGAACCGCGTTTCGGGAGCGAACGACGGCCCGATGTCCCATACGCTTCCGCGACACGTTTTTAACTTCTTCGAGATCCCGGCGCGCTTGCGCGAGCGATACCTCGCGCCCTTTCATCTGCCGGAAGTTTCAGATTAAAACTTTTACATGAATTTGTTATTTGATTTATCGTCACTCATCGGATTCAGTTTGATACCCGATCGCGCTCCGGGATCGCTCATCCGAAAGCGTTCCGATCGCCACTTCAAGTATCTCCATAGGGCGACTGTCAAATCCCAAGCATCTCCAGAATATTCTGCGATGGTCTTATCGACCGACAATAACGACGAACGCCGTATCCCAGTACGAGGCGGAGAAGATCAGCTAGCGATCAAATCCGACAAACTGTCGAAGCCGCGACATGTAAACACTCCAATCCGAGACATCAGCATTGAAACTATCGCAGAGCATCATTCTGCCAGTTCCGCTTGTTCAATATGCTATTGTGATTAAACACATCGTCGGGGGCAGCTTCGAATATGGCCAGGATCGTTCTTATCGACGATGACCAACTTGTAAGGGAGACACTTCGTTTGGCCCTAACAAGAGCAGGGCACGAGGTTTTCGTGTCCGCGAATGGCACGCATATCGAAGGGCATCTTTTTCATAACTCACCCGACGTCGTCGTGACCGATCTGTTGATGCCCGAAACCGATGGACTTGAAACGATACGCAGAATTCGGAAGAACAACGCGAAAGTGAAAGTCGTCGCGATATCCGGCGGCGGACGCCTCAAGAATCTAGACTTGCTGACTTTCGCGAAAAGCTTCGGTGCCGATGCGGCACTCGCCAAACCATTCCTGCCGGGCGAGCTTACGGATCTTATCGGCAAACTCATTCATCCGGAGGGCTGATCGGATGAATGGCGGACTCCTGCAAAGTTTGAAACGCGTGCTGGGATTCCGAACTGACTCTCATTCACAGAATGCGGCGCAGGAACAGCCTTCACCCCAGAAAGAAAACGCATCATCCAATCCGGCCCTGGGGGCTGATTTTCTCAAGCGCCTTAACCAAATTCATGGGGAACAGCGCAGTATCCTATCAGGTAAAATTCAGCTTGTTGGTCTCGAAAAAATACGCGATCGCCTTGGAGCCGATTGGCCGCGAAACGCCGAAAAAGCGCAAGTTATCGCCAATCACTGCATTCGAAGGTCGCTTTCCGCCGACGATATCTATGTCCGTTACGATGAATTGCGGTTTTTGATCGTCTTCGCCAATCTCAGCCGCGAGCAGGCTCAGGTAAAGTGTCTGCGGATCGCGGAGGAAATCGGGCAGCGGCTTTTGGGTGAGGATTTCGACGCGTCGGCGACGCAAGTCGAAACAGGTGTTTTCGAGAGCGACGGCTCGCTCGTTTTCTCGGCTTTGAACAAGTCGGATCTGATTTCCCGCCTCGAGGGCGCCGGCGCGCCATCGAGCGCAAGCACGTCCGAGCCCTCGACGACGGCGCAAACACAACCCGCGCCCCCGCTTCCCCAACCGCCGACCCCGGACTTTTCGATAGCTCGAATCGATAAGGCGAAAGCGCTTTCCCTGATCCGCATCGACTATAGGCCGATGTGGAGCTTGAAACAGAAAGCCATCACCACCTACTTCGCGTCGACGACGGCGGTCAGCGTGTTTGGAAGGAGCCTTCGAGACGACGAAGTCCGCCAAGAATTTGCGAGCGTCGTCAGCACGCTCGAATTCGATTCGTTCGTCACACGCAGCGCGCTGTCGGGTTTGACGGAGGCGCTGTCGCATGGATCGAGAATGATGCTGTGCTGGTCGATTGATTTCGAGACGATCGCCACCCGCCAAACCCGTCACGATTACCTGGCGATCTGCCAAGAGATTCCAGAGCCGATTCGCAAGCTGTTGATACTCGAAATAAATCATCTTCCGATCGGCGTGCCGCAAAGCCGCTTGGTCGAGGTCATCATCAATCTGCGGACATATTGCCGCGCGATTTTCATTCGCGTTCCGCCGGATTTCCGCAGATGCGCCGCGATCGCCGCAAGCGGCGCCTTCGCGGCGGGATTTTCATTGAACACCGGCGGGACCGAAGAAGAAAAAATCCGGCACATCAATGAATTTGCCGAACAATGCACAAAGTTCGGCCTGAGGAGCTATATCCGCGGCGTGCCAAGTCGCGCACAGGTGCTTGCGGCTTTGGCCGCCGGCATCGACTATATCGACGGGCCCGCGGTCGCGAAGCCATCCGAGCTTCCCGGCGCGATGCGCCGCTTCGAGATCGACGAGATATATCGCTAGTGAGCCTGGGCGCTTGACGCTTAAGGCTTTTACGTATCCGTCGCCGCAACGGCCGTTCATCTCCGCCGATGGACATCGTCGAGGGGACGCAAGTGATATCCCGACGAAGATTGAAGTTCTGATCAAGCTGGTCAAATGGCCCTAGGCGGATACGACCGGAGCTATGAGTCCAGGACCTTTCTGACCTTCGTCGCCAATTGATCGCGCCGATATGGCTTGCTCAACAACTCGACGCCTGAGTCCAACCTGCCGTTATGGACGATGGAATTCTCCGTATAACCCGAAGTGAAAAGAACTTTAAGATCGGGCCGGAGTTTTTTTGCCGCTTCGGCAAGGTCTCGTCCCCCCATCTGCCCCGGCATGACGACATCCGTAAAAATAAGATCGATCATTTCATTCTTCTCGATTTGGGCAAGGGCATCGGCGCCGTTCTCGGCTTCCAATACGTCATATCCCAAATTTTTGAGCGAACTTACGACGTGCTTCCGGACAAGCGGATCGTCCTCAACGACGAGTATCGTCTCCCGGCCTCTCGGCACACGCTTGCTCCGAAATTCGGACTCCATGTCTTGGGCCGGCGCATCGACGCGCGGAAAATAGAGCTTGAACGTGCTTCCTACGCCGACCTCCGAGTAGACCTTGATGTGACCGCCGGATTGCTTGACGAAACCGTACACCATGCTCAGGCCCAAACCCGACCCGCGCCCAACTTCCTTCGTCGTGAAAAACGGTTCGAATACCCGATCGATTATTTCGGGCGGCATGCCGGTTCCCGTATCGCTCACCGCGACCATAACATAATGACCTGGCTCGACGTCGCGCTCCCGCGCGCCATACTCGTCGTCCAGTATGGCGTTCATCACTTCGATCGTTATATGTCCGCCGCGCGGCATCGCATCGCGCGCATTGATGGCCAGGTTAAGGATCGCCGTCTCGAGCTGCACCGGATCGACTTCCGCGCGCAACGGCCCGACGACTTCCGGGAACACGATCACGACGCTCTCCGGCAAGGTTCGCCGCAGAAGCGTTTCCATGTTCCGCACCACGACGCCAAGGTCAATCACCTTTGGACTTAAAGCTTGTTGCCGTGAAAACGCCAGCAATCGGCTCGTCAACTCCGCACCTCGTGCGGCGGCGGTAAGCGTCATTTCGGCGAGCTGCTTGAGTTGCGGTTTGTCGGTCAACTCTTCGCGCAAGAACTCGCTGTTCCCTAGAATGACCGTCAAAAGATTGTTGAAATCATGCGCGATACCGCCGGTCAACTGTCCGACGGCTTCCAGTTTCTGCGCTTGCCGCAGCCGGTCTTCCGTTTCCCGATGCTGGGAGATGTCGATCATACTGCCGAGCATTCTGGTCGCCCGGCCTTGGGCATCGCGGATCGTAAACGCGCGATCGATGACGGTCAGCGTGCGTCCGTCGGAATGCAAGAAGCGATACTCGTCTTTCCAAAAGCTCTCCGAGCCGGAAATGAAACGCGCGACGTCGCCGAGTATTCGATCCTTATCCTCCGGATGTATGAACTCCGACCAGGCGGAGGACGTGCGGGAAACATCCTCCGGGTTTCGCCCGAAGACGGTACGCAAGTTGTCGTTCCACCACAGCTCGTCCGTCTCCAAATTCCAATCCCAGACGACGTCGTTGGTCGCGCGCGCGAGCAGCCTAAAGCGCTCCTCCGTATCGCGCAGGGCTTTCTCCGCGCGACGGCGCTCCGTCACATCGCGCTCGACGGCGACCCAATGCGTGAACCAGCCGGTGGGATCGGCGACCGGAACGATGTCCAGCTCCAACCAAAACTCCTCGCCGGATTTCGTATAGTTGATCAGCTCTCCGCGAACCGGCTCCCACCGTTCCAGGGAGCGGCGTATGCGATCGAGCTCGCTGCGCTGGGTGTTCGGACCCTGTAGAATGCGCGGAGTACGGCCCAGAACCTCCTCTCTGGCGTAACCGGTACGGCGTTCGAAAGCATCGTTGACGTAAATGATCTTCGGGCCGGATGGCCCGTCGATCGGCTCCGCCTCCGTGATCATCAGGATATCGGTCTGGCGGGCGACGGCGGCTTCCAGAAGCCGAAGCTGTTCGTCGTTCGCCCGCTGAATCGTGATATCGCGGAAGTAAACGGCAAGGCCGTCCGGTGTGGGATAAGCGCTCACGTCGAACCACTTCCCGAGCGGGTCGAAAAATTCCTGAAATTGAACCGTTTCGGCGTGATCGACCGCAAATCGGTAATTCTCTTCGAATTTGCTGCCCACCGCTTCGGGAAATTCCTGCCAAACATTCTTCGACAGGAGACTTCTACGATCTCGCATCAACAACTGCTCGGCCTTCTCGTTGAGAAAGTCGAAGTTCCAATTGTCGTCGAGCAAGATGAAGGCGTCGCTGATGTGATCGAGGGTCTGCGTTAGCTTGATCGACAAGGCGCTCGCCGCATCCCGCGCCGCGATCAGGTCCGAGATATCCTGAAACGCGCCTTGCAGCGCCACGACGCTTCCATCGTCCGCCCGCACCGCCTCCCCTATCGCGCGGACCCAAACCTTCTTTCCTTTGGCGGTCACGATTTGCAAAATCTCGTCGAACGGCGCGCCATTCTCCACGCAGAGACTGACCGCTTTTCTGATTCGCTCCCGATGCTCGGGTACATAGAATTCGATGCCCTGCTCGACGGACGGCGAGAAGCCGACGGGCTTTTCGTGGATCGCCGCGGTTTCCGCGCTCCACTCGATCGAGTTTTCCTTGAGGTCGAAGCTCCAACTCCCGAGTTTCGCGATCTCGCCCGCCATCGCCTGGAGCCGCGTGGCTTTGGCGAGTTTCTGATCGATTTCGACGAAACGGGTAATGTCCTGCACGACGCCGATAACCAAGTCTTGATCTTCGACCCGCTGGCGTACGCCGACTCCCCTAACATGGACAACGCCACCGTCGGGCCTGATCATTCGATGTTGAAACTCGAGATGCGGCAGCTCTTTCTGAATGAACTCACCGTACTTCGCCAGCATGGTCTGACGATCGTCCGGATGAACCAGCGCCACATAGTCGGCAAATTTCGTTCGGCGGCGATCTTGGCGGACGCCATAGATATCAAATACCTTCCCCGACCAACTCAAGGCGCCATCTCCAAGCCGGAGCTCCCATGTCCCCATGTCCATGAGTTTTTCCGCCGTGAGAATTCGCGCTTCTTGCCGCTGCAGCGCCGCTAACGTGACGCTCATCTCCCTGAAAAGAAGGTCCCGATCCGCATCGATGCCGTCGAGATTCCGGCCGGATTTGAGCACGCTCGTGACGTCTTCAACACGATGCACGATGAAGACGACGACGCCATTCTCATCGAGAATCGGCTTGTTCCGCGGAAGCCAAAATCGCTCTTCGAATTCTCCGCCTGACCGCCTGATCGGATAGCGCTGCACCGGCATTACATCCGTAACGCCCAGCGTTTCCGCCCGCTTCAGCGAGACCGCGAGATTCACGGCCCCGGTCGCTTCGGAATCCGCAGGATCATCGGGAAAGATATCGAAAACCCTTCGCCCCACTAAGCTTTGACGCTTCTGCATGACCGATTGCGCGTATGCATCCGTCGCCGCAACGATCCTGTAATCGTTCGGCGTCAATACCAGCATCTTTTCGGGAAGCGCATCGAACAGCATCGCAAGATGCTCTCGCGATAACGTGATCTCCTTCCGCAAGGCCGCGACTTGCTCTTTTAATTCGGAAGATTCGGAGCTTATTTGGATTTCCTGCGTCACGTCCCGAACGCTTGCAGCGATCGCCTCGATTCCGTCGAGCATGACGCGGTGCCAATGAAAAGAGGCGGCCACGCGATCCCCCGACCGCTTGACGATCGTCCATACGCCGGCATCTCCCGCGATACCCTTGAAATTTCGGATCGCCTCTTTGAGGCGCTCATGTTCGGAACGGGGGCGAATATCCGCAATTGTCATGCGCGCCAACGCTTCGGCATCATGGCCGAGCCATGACTGTGCGGCACGATTGGCCTGCAAGATCTTCAATGTCGCTGGCGAAAAAATCCAAACCGGATTCGACAGGACATCGAATGCTTCGGCCGATTCTCTTTTGAGATTGATCATTTTGCCAGTCGCCTTCTTAAGCGCGGATTTGATCTACCGATCCAGCCGGTGTGTCTCGCGGCCAAAGATATGTCCTTGTTCGATGGTGCGCTTCTCGTGCCCGAATGCCTATTTCTTTCTGTTGTTCGCGATTAACCGCTTGCCGCGCTCGAAGATTTACACACCGAGATGTTGTGAATCGTTTTTGCGTCCGCGAAGCGGTCGAAGGCGCGTCGTCTTTTTCTTCTCTATCGAGATCGAAGGCGCGGCGCGCCGTCGTTGACGCTCAAGTCTTGTCGATGACGTGTCGGATCATTTTGGCGAGATCCGCGCGGCGATAAGGCTTGCTCAGCAGGTGGACGCCGGGGTCGAGGCGCCCCTGATGCACGATGGCATCCTGCGTGTAGCCCGAGGTGAAAAGCACCTTCAGTCCCGGTCGCTGCATCTGCGCTTCATCCGCCAATTGCTTGCCGTTCATCCCCCCGGGCATGACCATGTCGGTGAACAGAAGGTCTACGGGGATACCTTCCTGCAGCAACTTCAGTGCGACAGGACCGCTATTCGCGATCACTACCCGGTAGCCGAGCGAGCTTAGCAAGCCCTCGACATGGCTACGCACCAAATCATCGTCTTCCACGACCAGGACTGTCTCTGCGCCCCGCGTCACTTGGTTATCCGCGACGCTCTCCGCCGCCGGCGCGCCTTCGATCGTCGCGCGCGGCAGATAGAGTTTTACCGACGTGCCCCGCCCCACCTCCGAGTAAATCTTCACGTGGCCGCCCGACTGTTTGGCGAAGCCGTATACCATGCTCAACCCGAGCCCCGTGCCCTTGCCCGGCGCCTTCGTCGTGAAAAACGGCTCGAACACCTTTTCGATGTCGGCCGGCGCGATGCCCGTCCCCGTGTCGGTCACCCCAAGCATCACATAGGCCCCCGGCGTTACGTCGGGATGCAGTGTCGCGTAGTCCGCACCCAGCCAAGCGTTGCTCGCCTCGACCGTCAGCCGCCCCCCTTCCGGCATCGCGTCCCGCGCGTTAATCGCTAGGTTCAGCAACGCCGATTCGATCTGCGCCGGGTCGGCGAAGGCGGGCCATAGACCTTGCGGCAGGATGAAGCGCATCTCGATCGATGCCGTCAGCGTTCGCCGCAACAGATCCCGCATTCCTTCCGTCAGCGCCGCTACGTCCACGATCGCCGGCGCCAACGCTTGCCGCCGTGAAAACGCCAGCAGCCGTTGGGTCAGGTCGGCACCTCGCGATGCCGCATCGCCGGACATCTTCGCCAACTGCGACAGCCGCTCATTCCCCGCAAGCTCCTCCGACAGAAGCTCCGCGTTCCCAAGAATAACTGTCAGCAGATTATTGAAGTCGTGCGCGATCCCGCCCGTCAACTGACCGATCGAATTGAGGCGCTCGGACTGCTGCAGCGCCTTCTCCATATTGACCCGCTGCGTCACATCCAACAGCATGGCGCATACCGCAGGCTCGCCGGCCCAATCGATCACGAACGCGCGGTTCTCCATGATCATCGTGGCGCCATTGCGATGCCGCGCTTTGATCAGGTAAAAACTCGGCACGTCCTCGCCGCGCAGCCGCGCGCTATTCATCTGTTCGATGCGCGGCCATTCCTCCTCCGCGAACAGATGAATGCAACTCCCGGCGCGCAGAATGTCGTCGGGGCTTTCATAACCGAGCGACTTCGCCAAATGTTGATTGGCGAGCACCGGCCGGAACCGCCGATGCACCAGAATTCCCACGCTGGCCTGATCGATGAGCCGCTCCAGACGCTTGCCCAAATCCTCCGCCAGATACTGGGCGCGGACGCGCTCGCTGATATCGTAGTGCATAACCACCGCACCGCGCCGCCCTTCGCCGCCGGTCGCCGTGACGGCAAGCCCAAACCAGCGTTTCTCGGTCGGGGAATGGCATGGATATTCGGTCGTAAAGCGAGGTAGCTCTCCGGCGATGACCGCTCGGATCCCTTTGGCTATGGCCGATCCCGGCGACTTTCCTGCTCGCCCCAATCGTTCGCAATGCGCGAGATAGTTTTCGCCCACCCCGCTGTCGGTCAGCCGCAGATCGTTCTCGCGGCCAAACCGGCGCCAGGCTTCGTTGACATCGACAATCCGTCCCGTCTCGTCCAGCAAGGCGATGTTGGCGTGCAATGCATCAAGAATGGCGCGCTGGATGGTTTCGAGCCGGCTGCGTTCCGCGATCTCCGTGCGCAGCGCCGCGTTCGCGGCCTCAAGCTCGCTCATCTTCTGCTCGAGCTTTCCGACCAGCCGCTTGCTGTATTGGGCGAACAGCGAATTCGCATTACCGGCACGTTCGCCCGCAACGGGCTCCCCCGTCCTTGCCGGCCGGGCGAGAACCTCGCGTACGCTCGCGAGCAACGCATCCGGCTCCATCGGCTTGATAAGAAAAGAATCGGCGCCCAAGCGGCGCGCCAGTTGCTCATCCTGCGGCGACGTATAAGTCGCGGTGTAGACAATGAACGGGATATCGCGCAATTGCTCGTCCGACTTCCAGACTTGCAGCAACGCGTAGCCGTCCATGCGCGGCATCAGAAGGTCGGAGACGATCAATGCCGGGGGTGCCGCATGGGCACGCTCCAGCGCCTCGATGCCGTCGCTTGCCGCCTCGACCGTATAGCCATGGGCGCCCAGCAAGGACTGCAGGAAGTACCTGTTATCCTCGCGATCATCGACGACCAGGATTCTGATATTCAACGGGGCGACGTTAGAAATTTTGAAACCTCCGCAACAAAGGTGTCGGGATCGATCGGCTTCTCAATATAACCGTCGCAACCTGCAGCCAGCGCCTTTTCCCGGTCACCCGGCATCGCGTAGGAGGTAACCGCGATGATAGGAACGGCTCGCAGGCCTTCTTCGCCGCGCAGCAGGCGCGCGACATCGTGACCGCTCATTAACGGCAACTGGATATCCAACAAAATGATATCGGGCCGCAGCGACCGCGCGAGCGGCAAGGCGGCGACACCATCCGATACCGAAACGACCTTGTATCCGCCCTTTTCCAAAAGGAAGGTGGCGAGATAGCGATTCTGCTCGTTATCCTCGATCAGCAAAGCCGTATAGCTCATGTCCGGGCCGTGGCGCACGAACGCGGAAGTATCAGCGTGAAGGTACTGCCCTGCCCCCAGACGCTTTCAACCTCCACGTTCCCCCCAAGAATTTCGGACAGACGACGGCAAATGGCCAAGCCAAGGCCCGTGCCCTCATGGCTGCGCGCGAGGCCGGTGTCGACCTGGCGAAAAGGCTGGAACAGCAGGGGCACGTTTTCCGCCTTTATTCCAATGCCGGTATCGATAACGCGCAGGCGCACAAGGTCCCGCTGCGGTTCCCCCGGAACTGAATCGACGACGAGAGAGACGCTGCCCGTGTCGGTGAACTTTACCGCATTGTTCATCAAGTTCAGCAGCATCTGCTCAAGGCGTCGCTGATCCGTCGTCATCTTCCCGTCGGCAAGCCTGAAATCGACCATAAGACGAAGTCCCTTCCGGTCGGCCAGCGGTTGGATCATAGCGCCGATCTTATCGACGACCTCGTTCAGATCGAATTTCGACGGCTGGACCGTCACTTCGCCCGCCTCGATCTTGGAAATGTCGAGCACGTCGTTGATCAGGGCTAGCAAGTGACGTGCGGCGGCGTGCACCATGCCCAATTGCTTCGACTGCTCCTCGGTCAAAGGGCCCGCCAATTTTTGTCGCAAAATTCCGGTAAAGCCGATGATGGAATTTAGCGGCGTGCGCAACTCATGGGACATGGCGGCGAGAAACGCGGACTTGGTGTTGTCCGATTCCTCCGCCCGGCGCAGCGCAATCTGAAGCTCGCGCGTGCGCTCAGCCACCATTCTTTCGAGACCTTCGTTCAGATCAAGCAGCTTACGTTCGCTGGCTCGCAGCCGTTCCTGCGCGCTTCTGAGAGCGGAAATATCCAGTCCCATCCCGACGAGACAGTTCTTGCCGTCGTAGACCGTACGTCGTCCGGTGAAATAGTAGGGAGTTAGGGTACCGTCCTTGGATTGGAAATTTGCCTCGAGGAATGAGTCTCCCGAAGAGAAGACATCCTGAACGCGTGCATTCAAGGCGCCCCATTCGGACTCGGGGAAGAAGTCGCGGGGATGCATGCGCATGATTTCGATCCCCGAATAACCCGATACGACTTCAAAGTTCTTATTCCAGCGCAGGAAGTGTCCGTCCTCGTCATACAGATACGTAATTCCAGGCATGGACTCATGCAACGCGAAGGACAGGTTTCGCTCTTCAGCGGCGACTTCGGTGGCCTCCCGCATCCGTTGTTCGGCGGTATCGCGCCGGCGCAATTCGTGTCCGATCAGAAAAGCGATGATCGCAGCCGTGACCAGAACGAACGTGACGCCCTTCAATGTCTGGATATTCGGCCGCCACGCGACCGACATCTCCGCCTCAACCACCCAGTCCGATCCAACGATGTAAATGATGCTGATCACGCCATAGATGACGGCGACCTTGACTGGGATGGGAAGTCGGCGACGTTCCACCATTTGTCTGGCTCTCTGGCCTGATGGGGTGGACGGCCCCCGCACCCAGCCTTGGGGTGCCGTAGGCTGGT
>VFQQ010003068.1_pt1 | contig 16979 bp, 10 predicted proteins | sample 3512341 | NCBI WGS metagenome assembly VFQQ01 (sample SAMN10412373, study PRJNA504923) | tailings metagenome | isolation source: Relicate 2 Philex TSF1 revegetated site | place: Philippines: Tuba, Benguet | collected 2017-08-29 | reverse complement strand
GCTCCGGCACCGAGCCCCGCTCCGGCACCGAGCCCCGCTCCGGCACCGTCAGACGGGTCGCTCATGCCGTATGTGAACGTTGCGCGCATCCCGCAGAGCGTCACCGGCACCTCGACAGCGAATGTTGGGTCCACCAGTGAACAGCCTCGCGCGATTGACGGGGTCGGTGTTTTCCGCACAGTCTGCGGCTTCAGCCACATGGCTTTTGACGACCCCATCGTCTATCCGGGCCAACCGGGGCGATCGCACCTGCACACCTTTTTCGGGAACACCGGTGTCAACGGAAATTCGACGGCATCGTCGATCCTCAACACAGGCAACTCCACCTGTCGCGGCGGCACGCTGAACCGCAGCGCCTACTGGGTTCCCGCGATGATCGATACCCGAGATGGCACGCCCATCCGCCCCATCGAATCGCACTTCTATTACAAGACCGGCTACCACGGCATAGCCGCGAGCTCCGTCCAGTTCATCCCCGCCAACCTGAGGATGATTGCCGGCGATACGAGAAACGGCGCACCCAGCGGGCCCTTCCGGTACTCTTGCCATGGGGCTTCCAACGCCGCATACACACAATCCATTCCAAACTGCCCCGCTGGCACTGAACTGGTGCAGGAAATTTTCTTCCCGCAGTGCTGGGATGGTCAGAACCTGGATTCGCCCGATCACAAAAGCCACATGGCTTATCCATCTGGCGGGCGCTGCCCGTCCTCCCACCCGGTCGCGCTGCCCGAGATCACCTTCAACATCTTCTATCAGGTGACCGAGTCAAACTCGACGGTGCGCTGGCGTCTTGCTTCCGACAACTACAGCAATTCCCTCCCGGGCGGCTATTCCGCTCACGCCGACTGGTTCAACGGATGGCGCCAGGACATCCTGGACGCGCAGGTGAGAAACTGCAGCCGGACGGGCCTTGACTGCGGCTCTGGCATGCTCGGTGACGGCAGAACCCTTTACTGATTCTTCAAGAGACCGGGTCAGTTCCTGGGCGTTGCGACCGTATCCGACGGAAGATGCAGCAGCGCCTTCGGCACCACGAATCGAGCCCCATGCGGGGCCGTCCACTCCAGCCTGATGCGGTTCGGTGAATCGGTGAGCTTGCTCACCACGATTTCAATCGTATAGAAGCGCCCCGCGGCCAGGTCCACCTTGTTCGTCGGGGCCACGCCCTCACCAGCAACCAGTTCCCGTGCCAGGAATACCTGCATGTTGGGCGCGTCCGCGTGAAAGCGGTATGCCCCGCTGAGCGGGGGTTTGATCCAGCCGCTCCATCGAACGGATGACACCTTTTGTGCTTTGTCATCCATGGGCCACTGGATGGACTGATCGAAGTCGACGATATCGTCCACACGCACCAGCGCAGCCGCACCGCGAAGCGATGGCGCCGCAAAGTACTCCCCACGCAGTCCGACGCCCACCGCATTGGACGCACTGCACATGTCCGCGCGTGCATCCGCACGCACCAATTCCGCCGTCATCCGATCGGTTGGGGTGCCAGGCTGCGCTGTCTCCTTGCGCGAGAACAACCACAAACCCGCCCCTGCGACCGCGGTGACGCCCACGGTGGCAGCCAAGACAGCCCTTCGCTGAAGTTTCGCCTTTCGGGCGGGGTGATCGGGGCTTTGCATGGTTCCGGAACTCTATCGCTTGTCTTCGGCCAGGAGAAGGTGGCTCCACCCCGACGGAGCCAGCGTGTCAGGCCTGTCGGAACGATGAAGCGAGCAGGTAGGACGCGCCCGAGCGCGACAAAGTTCTTGCGACATCACGGCTGGGGTTGCAAATCTGGAAACGCCCGATGCCACCATAGGCAGCTGCGGTCAACATCAGCAAGCCCAACGGAGCGCTTCCAAGCCGCGTCGTTTGCATCAAGTCAATCGTCAGTGCCCCATCGAGCCCGTTGGCTGCATTGGCCGCATTGATCGCTCGGCGCAACGACTCGAGCCCCTCGCTCTCCCAATCGCCCGCCAAGGACAAGGTGGTGCCACCCGGGGACGCCAGAACACGAAGCGACGGTGCATGCCCAGCCGTCCCGAAGCGGCGCTGAAGGACCAGAGGGAGCACCTCGCGGGCAAGCACCTTGATGAACGCCAGACCATCCGACCGATACCGCGTCCAGAGCCCAGGCTCCTGCGCGATCCTCCATACCCACTCTGCCCCGATCGCCTGCATCCAGCCGGGCGCCCGACGCACCGTACCCGCCGCGAAGTTCACTACCGCACCCAAGTGACAGAGCACCGGCGCCTGCAGGCGATTGCGGTTGTGTTCGATCCAGCGTTGCCCCTTCTTCGCGCCAAGGGACACGATCACGAACATTGCCCCGCTGCGGTTGATCTTGTCGATGAGCGCCGGGCTGCTCATGTCCTCCACACTGCCGAAGCCAGGCGCATCAAAACCGACGCATCGCAGACCGGCACCAAGCCGGTTGACATGCTCACAAGCCGCCTCGGCTGCGCCATCCGGTCCACCAAAGAAGAAAACCGTGACGGGTTGGCCCGGATGCGCGAGCAACTTCTCGAAGAGCCCGGCGCCCGACACACGCTCTCGCACGGGCACGCCCAGCAAGCGAGCGACCCAGACCAATGGCATGCCATCGGCCAGGCTCAGATCACTGCGCAACACCGAGTCCCTGAACTCTTGGTCCGCGCGAGCAGCCATCGCGAAATTGAGGTTTGGCGTGGAGATGAAGCAGCGCTGGTTGCCGAACGCGGCCCGGCGTACCTGCTGCACGGCCTCGTCCATGGTCACCGCATCAATGGGCAGGCCCATGAGGCAGTGCACGTTCCTGTCGACGTTCATGTTGCCGCGCCTGGAGCCGCCGGGCTCTTCGATGTGAATGGAGGTCAAGGCACTCATCGCTGGCCGTCCCCCCGTTTCGTTCTAACCCACTCGGCCTGTCGGCTGTACAGCAGCCGCGCATAGATGGGGAGCTTGTTGAGCACGTAGAGCGGCACAGAGAGCAACTCCACCATCGAAACGATGTGACGGCCAAACGTTCGCCACGCATGCAGAACGCCGAGTGCGAAGGCCAGGGTACCCAACGCCGCCAACATCAACGGTATGACCGGGCCACCCAGCACAAGAAGGGTGGCGGCAGCTGCAAGCCCTGCCACGAGCAAGAGCGCCAGCGAGGCCAGCGGAGGCACGCACAGATCAAGCACCATGGCGAGCAATTGACCATCACGACGCCCAAGCGCCTGCAGCATCAATCGCGGCCCCAGGCTGGCGATCACGCCAACATGGCCGTGTTCCCATCGCGTCCGCTGCGCAGCCAGCGCGGTCGCATCCGAAGGAAAGCTGCTGGAAACCTGCGCTGACGGACAAAACAGTGGCGGCGTGCCCGTACCGGCCATCATCAAACCCAGCTGCAGGTCTTCGGTGATGTGTCCGGTTGCGAGGGGCGCCTTTTCGATGAGCGCCCAGGGGAAGGCCATGCCGGTCCCCATCAACTGGCAAGGTAGCCCCCGGCGCCAATAGCCGAGCGGGCGCACGAGGTTTCGCACCACCCAGGCAAACTCCGCCAGCCGCGCCTTCAGGCCTGCGCCAGGCGGCGTATTCATCAAGTACAGGGCTTGCACCGGCCGCCCGGATTGGTGGCATGCAGATGCCAGGTGCGCGAGAGCATCCTTGGCCAGCAGGCAATCTGCATCCACGATGACCACGATGCGGGGTGGATCCATACCAAAGTGACGTACACCGAAATCCAGTGCGTAGCCCTTGCCCCGCCGCTGCATGTCATGCCGCTGAATCACCTCGGCACCCGCTGCGGCGGCCACGGCAGCGGTGTCGTCGGAGCAGTTGTCGGCCACCACCAGCAGCCGGTCTCCCGACTGCAATTGCGCCAACACAGAGTGAATGGCGGGCGCGATACCCGTTGCTTCGTTGTGCGCAGGCATCAGCACGGCCAATCGGGCCCGCGATGTGGCGGCCGGCGGGGTTGCGCCATGCATGGCCCTTGCGTTGGCCACCTGAAACAGCAGCACCCCGACCGGGACGAGCAACAACAAAAAGACCGCTGTCAACAGCGCGCTCACCAACAACAACACGGTTCTCCCCCACGGTTCAGCGTCTGCCACAGTTGCCCATCAGGCGGCAAGCAGGATACAGGCGAGGTGCCGGAGCCCGACCTGGGGGGCTGCGACTTTTGCTCGATTCCGGAACTAATTCCGGTCAACGCCATGTTGCTGCCCGCGATTCATCAACATTTGCCTGGCGCAGATGAGTTGTGCACTTATTATTGCCAAGTCTTGTAGGCCCACCATCCCCAAGACGTCGTAAGTACGCAGCGGGGCCCGTTTGCGGCCCTGCAGATGGAACACCAGAACGACAACGACACCCGTCGGTGCGATGGTCTGGTGCTCTTGTGTGCCTCGTTGCGGCGTCACGTTGTGATGGCAAAGTGATCTCAAGCTGGAGCAATCGCGTCGACGACGCGCCCAGGTGCGCGTGCCCCTGACCTTCTATGCAATACAACCCTCAGCATTCTCTGGCCGGGCCTGGGCAACCGAGCGATCCGGTGAATATCGCCAACTGGGTCCGGCTATGCGTTTGCGCACTGATCGTGATCGGTGTGAGTGCACGCCTGTCACCGCTGGCTGACATCGATGGCCGCCTGTTCTGGCAGTACATGACGGAAGACGGCTACCTGATGCAGACGGTGGCGCGCAACATGGCCATCGGCCTGGGCATGTCCACCGCCGAAGGCACCATTGCCACCAATGGCGTGCAACCGCTGGCCACCTACCTGTTCGCCGGGCTGCATTTCATCGCGCAGGGTGACAAGGGGTTGGCCATCGTGCTCATCACGCTTGTGTCAACGCTCATCGCGCTGGCCGGCGCCTGGCTGTTGGCACGTGTGGGCCAACAGGTGTTCGCCGGGCTGCCCCGGGGCAAGGAATTGGCCTGCATGGCCGCCGCGCTCTGGTTCGCTGCGCCCTTGATAACCCGGCACAGCATGAACGGCCTGGAAACCGGGCTTTACCACGCTGCGCTCCTGCTGGCCATGCACTACTACCTGGCCCGCTTCTGCGCAGAAGCAAGGCCCGGCTGGGCCCAAAGGGTGTTGCTTGGCGTGTTTCTTGGCCTGGCGTTTCTCGCAAGAAACGATGCCGTCTTCTTCATCGCGGCCCTGCTGCTTGCCCATCTGGTCCTGCCCACGCCGAGAAGCGGCGAAACCACCCGTGAACGACTGGTCGACGGGCTGGTGGCGGGCAGCATCAGCATCCTGGTGGCGTCACCCTGGCTCGTGCACAACTATCTGGGCTTCGGGTCCATCGTTCCCATCAGCGGGACAGCGCAGTCGCATGCGGCCGCGTTCGGCCGCAACCTGCCCTGGTTGAGCGCGAACCTGTTCGAAAACATGTGGCTGTGGTTGCCGCTGCCGCGTTCCCTGGAAACCCTCTTGCCCGTGCAACTGGCCAGCCTGCTGGCCGTTGTCGCCGCCCTGCTGACGTACTGGCTGCTCTGGGGCCGGCACACAGCACTCAGACGCCGTCATTTCGTGGCGGGCCTGCTGTTCACCGCGGGTTTTGCCGGCTACTACGGGCTGTACTTCGGCGCCGATTGGTTCCTTCCCCGCTATTTCTCGGCCACCTCCCCTTTTCTCTGGTTGTGTGCGATCGGCGCCGTTTATGCGTTGGTCGTCAAACCGGCGCCGATGACCGCCTCGAGGCCAGTTTTCGCCAAGTGCGCTGTCGGCCTGCTGATCGTGCTGGCTGCGGGTTCGGCTGCCAACGACTACCGCAAGGGCAACACCCACATGCACAAACAGGTGGTCGACTGGACCCAGCAACACATCGGCACCGAAGTCTGGGTAGGCGCACCGCAGACCGGCACCCTGGGCTACTTTCACGACCGCACCATCAACCTTGATGGCAAGGTCAATCCGGTCGCGCTTCAAAGCCTGATTGCCGAAGGGCACGTGCTGAACTACGTGCTGACAACGCCCGTTGACTACATAGTCGACTGGGTCGGGATGACAGGCTGGGTGAAAGATGACCGCTACAGCACCCGCTTCGGCCAGGAATTCGAAGTGGTGGTGGAAGACCCGGCACGCAACCTGGCGGTGCTCAAGCGGCGGTCCGCCCTCCGATAGGTGTCCGTGTTGACACCTGAGACCCATTCCCGCTCAACCATCCTCACGCCCTCGCGACGGTGGACGTTGATTGCCGTGGCTGTCACCTACGTGGTGGTGGCCGCCGTCCTCCTCTCGCAACTGGACACCAGGACGCTGAAACTCGCGGTGTCTTTGCCGTGGTGGCTGATCGCGTGTCTGCTGGGCCTGTCTCTCGTCAACTACGCACTGCGCGCCGGGCGCTGGTTGATGTTGTCGCGGGCGCTCGATCTGCGGGTGCCCGGGCGCGCCAACCTGTTGTATTACTTCAGCGGCTACGCGCTCACGGCCACCCCGGGGAAAGCCGGCGAAGCGGTGCGGCTGTGGCTGCTGAAGGGCGGGCACGGCATCTCGTATAGCCGATCGATGCCGCTCATGCTTGCGGACCGCGCCCTCGACATCTGGGCGGTGATGCTGCTCACCCTCGTGTCGTTCTCTGGCTTTCAGGCCTACCGCTGGTATGGCGTCGCGCTGCTGGTGCTCGTGGTGATCGCATCCATTCCCCTGATCAAGCCGCGACTGCTGGAGCCTGCGCTGCTCGCAGCTGCCGGCCACATGAAGCGCCGTGCACGGCTGCTGGTGCATCTGCGCCGCGTGCTTCGCGCAATGGCCCGTTTGAGCAGTTGGCGCACATACGCAACCACGCTGGTGCCCAGCGTGATCGGCTGGTGGGCCGAGGCCGCTGCGCTGTATGTGCTGCTTCAGCACTTCGGGGCCGACGTGAGCCTGGCCAATGCGGTATTCGTGTTTTCGTTCGGCATGATCGTCGGCGCGATCAGCATGCTGCCGGGAGGTCTGGGCAGCACCGAAGCCACCATGGTGCTTCTGCTCACCGCGCTGGGTGTCGATCTCGACCTGGCGCTTCTGGCCACCGCAATCGTCCGGGCCACCACATTCTGGTTTGCGGTGGTGATCGGGCTCATCGTGGCGCCGTCCGCAGTGGCCGCATCGCGGCGTGCGGCCAACAACCCGTCGCCGGCCTTCCTCCACATGAAAGACGCCACCTGATGCCGACCTGGGCACAACAAGAACTGGCCGGCTGGGGCCGTGTGCGGAGATCCACCGCGCAGGTTGCACGGCCCGAACGGCTGCGCAGTGTGGCCGATCACCTGAGCGAAGCCGATGGGGTGCCCCTGCTTGCACGCGGGAACGGCAGAAGCTACGGCGACGCGGCACTCAACGAAGGCGGCAAGGTCGTCCTGATGTCGCGGCTTGATCGGTTGCTGGAACTCGACAAGGAAACCGACTCGATCACGGTGGAGGCCGGCGCCAGCTTTGGCGACCTGGTGCGCACCCTGCTCCCTCTGGGCTACCTGCCCGCGGTGGTGCCCGGCACGGGCTTTGCCACGGTCGGGGGCGGCCTGGCCAACGACATCCATGGCAAGAACCACCACCGCAGCGGCAGCATTGGCCAGCAACTCAACTGGATGGATCTGCGCACGCCCGATGGACACCTGAACCGCGTGATGGGCGACGAGGACAGCGCCCTGCTTCGCGCCACGCTGGGCGGCGTGGGGCTGACGGGCGTGATCGAGCGGGCCAGCATTCGGCTGCAGCGCGTGCCATCGAATGCGGTGCGGATCTGGCGCGAGCGCATCTCGAACCTCGACGAGTTCCTGCATCGCTTGCGTGAAGAACAGGAACGCACGCCCTACGTGGTGGGCTGGATCGACGCCCTGGCGCGCGGCGGCCAGCTCGGGCGGGGCATCCTCGAGCTGGCGGAACCCAGCGCCGAAGGTGTGCCGTCGGCCCCGACACGCAAGCGCCGGGTGCCACGCGACTTCCCCTCGAATGCGCTGAACCGGTGGAGCGTTCGGCTGTTCAACGAGCTCTATTTCCGGCACATCCCGGCCCGAGGGCGGCTGGAAGAGATGCACTACGAAAAATTCCTCTTCCCACTGGATGCCCTGCACGACTGGAATCGCATCTACGGTCGCCGCGGCTTTTTTCAGTTCCAGTGCGTGGTGCCCTACGAAACCGGCGCAAGCGCGCTGCGCCAGATGCTCGGACTCATTTCGGATGCGGCACTCGGCTCGTTCCTTGCCGTGCTCAAGACCATGGGCCCAGCCGGACAGGGTTACCTTTCTTTTCCCCAGGCCGGCTACACACTGGCGCTGGATTTCCAGAACGGGCCGGCCGTCATCGATCTGATTGGCCGTCTCGAGGCGATCACTTGCGACCACGGCGGGAGAACCTACCTCGCCAAGGACGCCACGCTCACCCCTGATCGGCTGCGGCTGATGTACCCCCAACTCGATCGTTTCCGGGAAGCGCTCGCGCAGATCGACCCCCATGGCCGCATGGCCTCGGACCTGTCCCGGCGCCTGCAGTTGCGAGCGGAGCCCGTCGCATGAAAGACCACTGGTTGATCATCGGCGCCAGCTCGGCCATGGCCCGCGCCTGTGCCCGAGAACTTGCGCGACAGGGTGCAGCACTCACGCTGGTCGGCCGCGATCAGGACGATCTTGATGCCACCGCCGCTGACGCGCGCGTGCGGGGCGCCGCTGACGCGCGCGCGTTGCGCTGCGATGTGGGCGACCCGAAGGCCCGGCAAGCGTTGCTGGACCAGGCCACGATCGACAACACACGGTTGAACGTGCTGGTGGCCGCAGGCCTGATGCCCGAGCAGCAGGCCATGGACCACGACCCCGCGCTTCTGCAAGACATGGTGGACGCCACATACACCGGCCCGCTCGCCCTGCTGCAAGGCCTGGCACCCCATTTCGAGCGCCAGGGCGGGGGGCGGGTGGTGGTGATCGGTTCCGTGGCCGGTGATCGCGGGCGCCGCAAGAACTACCTCTACGGGTCCGCCAAGGCCGGCTTCGCCACCTACGCCGAAGGGCTTCGGGCACGCCTGTTTCCTTGCGGCGCCACCGTCACGGTGGTCAAACCCGGGTTCGTCGATACCGCCATGACCTGGGGCCTGCCCGGGCTGTTCCTCGTCGCCTCCCCCGAAAGCTGCGCCAAGGCCATCCTGAAGGCGGCGGGAGCCGGTCAGGCGGTGCTCTATCACCCGGGCTTCTGGCGCCTCATCATGCTGATCATTCGCCACATCCCTCCCTCGATCATGAAGCGCCTGAACTTCTGACGAAGGCACTTGCCATGCAAACCTCATTGAGCCCGACACAGATCGAAGAAGTCCGCAAAGCCCTGCTGGGGCCGGGCTCCGACGATTTGATCGACCTGATCTTTCGCCTGAATCTGTCGCAGCCACTGCCAGCCGACGCGGCATCGTCGGTCCAGGAGGCCATCCGGCTCGGGTGGGTGGCCGACGGCCCCCGGCCGCACCTCACCCCGGTGGGATGGCTGGTCGCCGATCCGCTCCGGGAGTACCGGATGTGGCTGGACCGGGACAGGCGGATACACGGCGAAAGGGAGCACGACCTGCTGGTCCCGGAGCGGTATGCCGGCAAATCCGTGCTGGAAGTGGGCTCGGGGTTCGGGTGCAACCTGCTGTCGCTGGCCAGGCGCACGCCAGGTACCTTCGTGGGCGTCGAACCCATGGACATCTACCGGCAGTTCACCCCACTTCTGGCCGAACGCGAGGGGATGGCCGTGGCAGAAGTGCGCGCCGGGACGGGCGAAGCACTGCCATTCGAAAACGACACGTTCGACATCGTGCTGTGCTATTCGGCGCACCAATACATGGATATCCGCCGGGCGATTCGGGAAATGGCCAGGGTGTTGCGCCCGGGTGGCCAACTCCAGATCATTGGCGGGACGCTGGACTCCTACATCGTCGGCCTGTCAAAGAGGCTGATGAAACGCCCCACCCCGTCCAACCTGCTGAACGGCGCCCGCACGCTGGTCAATACGCTGGGCTATCAATGGCTGGGGGGCCGGGTCTGGCAGCCCTCTTCCGCGTTCGCCACCGTGGCCCCCATCTACCCGTCGCGCAGTGCCATGTACCGGTGGGAAGCCGCCGCAGGGCTGAGCTTGCGCGGCGATTTGGTTGCGCGCGTGGGCGAAGAAACCTGCTTCGTGGCCGACAAGCCGACACCATCGACCGCCGCGATCTGATCCCGTCTTCGAATAACCCTCGCCGCCGATGCATAAGTTAGACTGCCCCGCTCATTTCGAGCGTGGCCTTCGAGGCCTGCCTCACTCCGGGCGGCAAGGCCATCCGATGAACCCCTTCATGGCGCGGAAACAGTAGATCGTGTACGAGTCTTTCTACGGCCTTCGCGAGAAGCCCTTCTCCATCCAGCCGGATCCCGATTTCCTGTTCATGAGTGAGCGTCACTCGCAGGCCTACGGCATGCTGGAGTACGCCTTGATGAGCCGGGCGGGCTTCGCTGTCATCTGCGGCGAGATCGGGTGCGGCAAGACCACGCTCGTCCGCCGTCTCCTGGCCAACCTCGGCGAAGACGTGATGGTGGGCCTGGTGACCAACACCCACCTCGACATGGGCAACCTGCTGGAATGGATCATGCTTTCGTTCGGGTTGCCGTTCGAAGGCAAGTCCCAGGTCAGCCAGTACGACACCTTCCAGCGCTTCCTGATCGCGCAGTACGGCGAAGGGCGCCGGGTGGTGCTCATCGTGGACGAAGCCCAGAACCTCAGCGTGTCGGCGCTCGAGTTCCTGCGGATGCTGTCGAACATCAATGCCGACAAGGACCAGCTGCTGCAGATGATCCTTGTCGGTCAACCCCAGCTGCGCACGCTCCTGAAACGGCCGGAACTCGTCCAGTTCGCGCAAAGGATTGCGGTGGACTACTTCGTTCAACCGCTGGGCACCGTGGAAGTCGCCGACTACATCGAGCACCGTCTGCGCGTGGCGGGCCGCGAACGTGCTCTCTTCAGCCCGCTGGCGATGGCCAAAATCGCCAAGGTGGCCCAAGGGGTGCCGCGCAAGATCAACACGCTGTGCGACATGGCGCTGGTCTACGGGTTCGCGCATGAGGCGCGTGTCATCGACGTGCACATCATCGACGAGGTGTTGCAAGACCGAAGCATGTTCGGTGTACTGGGCGAGACATTCACCCCAGATGGGTTAGAGATTCCGCCCGTGCGTGACTAAGTTGTCAGTCGTAGGTGCTAGTGCGGGCGCAATAATGCTGGTCCGAAGGGTGGGACCATGTGCCAAGAATCGCTGAGGTCGGTGTGACTACGCAAGCAACTGCTACCAACGATATAGCCATTGTTGGGATCGCTGCCCATCTCCCAGACGCTCCCGATCCCGCCGCTTATTGGCACAACCTTCGTCAAGGCATCGAATCCATCCGGCGGCTCAGCGAGGCCGACCTGCTTGCAGCGGGTGAGCGCCCCGAGCGCATGCGGCACCGCAACTACGTGCCCGCCGCTTCCGTGCTCGACGGCTTCGAGCGCTTCGATGCCGACTTCTTCGGGTTCAGCCCCAAGGAAGCGGCCATCATGGACCCGCAGCACCGCCAGTTCCTCGAGGTGGCCTGGGAGGCCCTGGAGAGCGCGGGCCATCCACCCGAGTCCTTCCCGGGCGCAATCGCCGTCTACGCCGGTTGCGGCATGGGCAGCTACTTCTACTTCAACATCTGCTCCAACCCGGACCTGGTGGCCAACACCGGCATGTTCCTGTTGCGCCACACCGGCAACGACAAGGACTTCCTCTCCACCCGGGTCAGCCACATCTTTGACCTCAAGGGTCCGAGCGTCAACATCCAGACCGCCTGCTCCACCTCGCTGGTGGCGGTGCACTACGCGTGCCAGGCGCTCCTGAGTGGCGAATGCGACATGGCGCTGGCCGGGGGCGTGACGATCGAACTGCCTCACGCCCGCGGCTACATCTTCCAGGAGGGCGAGATCCTCTCCCCCGACGGGCATTGCCATGCCTTCGACCACCGCGCGCAAGGCACGGTGTTTGGCTCCGGCGCTGGTGCGGTGGTGCTGCGTCGCCTGGACGACGCGCTGCGCGACGGCGACCACATCTGGGCGGTGATCAAGGGCACGGCCATCAACAACGACGGCGCCGCCAAGGCGGGCTACCTGGCCCCCAGCGTGGACGGCCAGGCCAAGGCCATTGCCGAAGCGCAGGCCGTGGCCGGTGTATCGGCAGACACCATCGACTACGTGGAGTGCCACGGCACCGGCACCTACCTGGGCGACCCGATCGAGGTCGCCGCGCTCACGCAGGCGTTCCAGGAAACCACGTCGGACACCGGCTTCTGCCGCATCGGCTCCGTCAAGACCAACATCGGCCACCTCGACACCGCCGCCGGCGTGGCCAGCCTCATCAAGGTGGCGCTGGCCCTCAAGCACCGCGAGATTCCGCCCAGCCTGGGTTATGAGCGACCCAACCCCTCCATCGATTTCGACGGCAGTCCCTTCCAGGTCAACCACACCCTGAGCCCCTGGGTGTCGCACAAGGGGCCGCGCCGCGCGGGCGTGAATTCGCTCGGCGTGGGCGGCACCAACGCGCATGCCGTGCTGGAAGAAGCGCCCGTGGCCGCCCCAAGCGAGCCGTCCGACTGGCCGTTCCAGTTGCTGGTGGTGTCGGGTCGCTCGCGCGCCGCGGTGGACGCGAACGCCAAAGCCCTGGCCGCCCACCTGCGTGCCCACCCCGAACAGCCCCTGGCCGACGTGGCCTACACCCTCAAGCAAGGCCGCCGCGCGTTCGAACACCGGCGCGTGCTGGTGGCCGAAACCCACGAAGAAGCCGCCACCCTGCTCGAAGGCACCGACACCCGCCGGGTGTTCACCCACAGCCACCTGGGCGATGACCCCGAGGTGGTGTTCATGTTCCCCGGTGGCGGCGCGCAGTACGCGGGCATGGCGCGCGAGCTCTACGCCACCGAACCCGTGTTCCAGGACTGGATGGACCGCGGGCTGGAGGTGCTGCAACGCCAGCTGGACTACGACATCCGCGCCCTCTGGTTGCCCGAGGCCGCTCAGCACGCGGACTCGGTGGAGAAGCTCAAACGCCCCTCAGTGCAGCTGCCGCTGATCATGATCGTGGAGTACGCACTGGCCCAGCTGTGGATCTCCTGGGGCGTGAAACCGGCGGCGCTCGTCGGGCACAGCATGGGCGAGAACACGGCTGCCTGCCTCGCAGGTGTCATGTCGTTCGAGGACTGCATCGGTCTTGTGCTGCTTCGAGGCCAGCTGTTCGACACCGTGCCTCGGGGCGGCATGCTCAGCATTCCCCTGCCAGCGGCCGAGGTGCGCGGCTTGCTGGGCAACGAGCTGGACATGGCCAGCGTGAACGCGCCCGAACTCTGCGTGGTGTCGGGCCCGCAGCACGCACTGGACGCGCTTGAGGCGACCCTGCGCGCGCGCGAGATCGAACCGCAACGCATCCAGATCGACATCGCTGCGCACTCGCGCATGCTCGAGCCCATCCTCGGCCGCTTCGAGGCCTACCTGCGCAGCATCCGCTTGCAAGCGCCCCGGCTGCCCATCATCTCCAACCGCAACGGCCAGCCGTTGAGTGCCACCCAGGCCACCGACCCGATGTACTGGGTGGGCCACTTGCGCAACACCGTGCACTTCGCCGACTGTCTCTCGACCTTGATGGCCGAAGGTCAGCGGGTCTACCTGGAAGTCGGGCCCGGCAAGGCATTGGGCTCGCTGGCCCAGGCCAATGGGGTGTCGGCCAGCCAGGTCATCAACTCGCTGCGCCACGCCGACCACGCCATTGCCGACGACGTGTGGTTCCTGGGCACGCTGGGCCGCCTGTGGGCCACCGGCGTGAAGGTCGACTGGGAGCCGATCTGGGGCGAGGCACGGCGCCGCCGCGTGCCGCTACCCACCTACGCCTTCCAGCGCAAACCGTATTTCATCGAACCTGGCGAAGCCCGCCACGCTGCACCTGAACCGGTGCAACTCACACGCACCGACGACATCGGCCAATGGGGCTACCAGCCGCGCTGGCGCCCGCGCCAGGCCGATGTGGACTTCGACGTCACCCAGGATCTGGGCGCCACACCACCCCAGAGCTGGCTGGTGTTCATGGACGATGCCGGTCTGGCTGACGCACTGGTGCAGCGCCTGCGAACAGCGAACCATCGCGTCACAGTGGTGCGTTCCGGCGATATGTTCGCGCGCGTCAGCGAACAGGAGTACCTGCTGGCGCCTGAACGGGGTCGCGAGGGCTACGACGAGCTGGTGCGCGATCTCATGGCCACCGGCAACCCGCCGCAGCAGATCGTGCACGCCTGGCAGGTCACGCGCGAAGAGCGCTTCCGCCCGGGCAGCAGCTTCTTCCACCGCAACATCGAACAAGGCTTCTTCAGCCTGTTGTTCCTTGCCCAGGCACTGGCCGAGGAAAACCTGCCCAAGCCCCTGCACCTGACCGTGCTCAGCACCGGTGCGGCACGTGTGCGCAGCGAACCGCTGCCCTACCCCGAAAAAGCCACGCTCATGGGCCCGGCCCGCGTGGCCCCACGCGAACTGCCCGGCCTGACGTGCACCGTGCTCGACGTGGTTCTACCGCAGCACGACAAAGGATGGCGTGCCAAACCGCAACCCGACCAGTTGGCCGCTCTTGCCGACCGCGTGCTCGAGGACCTCTTCGCCAAGCCTGGCAACCGGGTGGCGGCACTGCGCGGCGACAAACGATTCGAGTTCGGGCACGCACCGCTGGCGTTGCCAGAGACCGGGACATGGCCGCAACTGCCCGACCACGCCGTGTGTTTCATTACCGGCGGTCTCGGTGGCATCGGCCTGACGGTGGCCGAGCGCCTGGCGCGCGACAAACGCGCCCGCCTGGTGCTGCTGACTCGGCAAGCCTTGCCTGCGCCCGACACCTGGGACGCCTTCTTGCGTGGCCCCGAACGGCAAGGGGCCCAGGCACAGCGCATTCAGGCCGTGCGTCGGCTTCAGGGGCTCGGTGCCGAGGTGCTGGTGGTCGCCGCCGACGTGTGCAACATCAAGGACATGCAGACCGCTGCGGAACTCGCCCGCCAGCGCTTCGGGCGCATCCACCTCGTCGTGCACGGTGCGGGCGTGGTGGACGACGGGCCGCTGCTGACCAAGACATCCGGCGTGGTGGAAGAGGTGTTCGCCCCCAAGGTACATGGCGTGCAGATCCTGCACGAGCTCTTCCCCGACGGCAGCATCGATCAGCTGGTGCTCTTCTCATCCACCAGCACCATCACCACCCCGGCGGGTCAGGTCGACTACGTGGCCGCCAACGAGTACCTCAATGCCTACGCCCAAAGCCGTGCTGGCGGCCGCACGCGGGTGCTGGCGATCGACTGGGGTATCTGGAACGAGGTGGGCATGGCGGCGAAGGCGATGGCGAGCCGGCTGGGTGATGCCGCGCCGGCGCCGCGCCACCCCGCGGGCAGCCCGCTGCTGGACGAGACCACTTTCGACGCCGCCGGACACCGACTGTTCACCGCGCAATGGCGCACGCACGATCGCTGGATCCTGGACGGCCACCGCACGGCCGATGGCCAGGCGCTGCTGCCCGGCACCGGCTACCTCGAACTCGCCGCCCAGGCCCTGCGCGGCAACGGCGAGCGCGGTCCGTTTGCCATCCACGATCTGTATTTCTTCCGCCCGCTGGAAGTCAACGACGAGCAGCCCCGTGCCGTGCGGGTCAAGCTCGGCCGCAGCGACGAGGGCTATGCGCTGGAAGTGCGCAGCGATGTGCTGTTCGAGGGCCGCCAGGGTTTCCAGCTCAACGCCCAGGCCACGCTGGTGCCCGGCGCGCTGCCAGCAGCGCCCGCCATCGACACCGCCGCAGTGCTCGCGCGTTGCACACGCGACCACGCCGAAGACCCTGCGGGCCTTCGCTCGCCGCAAGAGCAACACCTGAACTTCGGCCCGCGCTGGCGCGTGCTGCAGTCGGTGGCTTACGGCGAGGGTGAAGGCATCGCCCGCCTGGCACTGCCCCTCGCGTTCCATGGCGACCTGAACGACGGCTACCTGCTGCACCCCGCCCTGCTCGATCTCGCCACCGGCTGGGCCATGAACCTGATCGCCGGCTACGCACCCGATCACCTGTGGGTGCCGGTGTCGTACCGCGAGGTGCGGGTGCACCGCCCGCTGCCAGCCCAGCTCTGGAGCTGGGTGCGCAACGCGCAGGACAACCGCGCCGACGCGCCCTTCGCGGTATTCGACGTGAGCTTGTGCGATGCGCAAGGCGAGGTCTGTGTCGAAGTGCTGGGCTTCTCCATCAAGCGCCTGCAGGAAGGCGGTTTCGCCGCGTCGAACAGCCGGCTCGATGCACGCGAGTTGGTGTTCGACGACGCGGACCACGCCGATACCCAGGCCCGCCTCTCACCGGCCGAAGAGCAACTGCAGCACAACATCTCGCAGGGCATCCGGCCAGCCGAAGGTGCCGATGCGTTCGGCCGCGCACTGGCCGCTGGCCTGCCCCAGGTCGTGGTGTCATCCATCAACCTGGATGCGCTGGTGCAACAAGCCGGTCAGTCGATGGCGGCGGATGCAGCCTCGGGCCAGAAGTTTCAGCGCCCTGAGCTGGACAGCGACTATGTAGAGCCCCGCAACGACGTGGAGCGCACCCTGGTCGGCTTCTGGGAAGAACTGCTGGGCGTGAACCAGGTGGGCGTGGAAGACAGCTTCTTCGACCTTGGCGGCCATTCGCTGATCGCGGTGCGCCTGTTCGCCATGGTGAAAAAGGCCTACCGCGTCGAGTTCCCGATCTCCGTTCTCTTCGAGGCACCCACCATCGCGCTGTGCGCGGCCATGATCCGTGAGCGCATCGGCGACACCACCACCGATGCAGGCGACGCCGCCGCCGGCACGCCCACCGCCAGCGCCCCACCCAAACGCCGCTTCACCCACCTGGTGGCCATGCACGACGGCGAAGGCGGGGACCGCACGCCGTTCTTCCTGGTCGCCGGCATGTTCGGCAACGTGCTCAACCTGCGGCACCTGGCCCGCCTCATCGGCGTGGGGCGCCCGTTCTATGGCCTGCAGGCCCGTG
>VFQQ010003067.1_pt1 | contig 16981 bp, 17 predicted proteins | sample 3512341 | NCBI WGS metagenome assembly VFQQ01 (sample SAMN10412373, study PRJNA504923) | tailings metagenome | isolation source: Relicate 2 Philex TSF1 revegetated site | place: Philippines: Tuba, Benguet | collected 2017-08-29 | reverse complement strand
CAAAATTCCTTAGTTGGCGCTGGGAAAAAAGTGCACCAAAAAACAACCCGCTTACTTGCTCGCGGATTTGGAACAAATCCACCGTTACTTTTTGCTGCTCTACTTGCTGATTGGCAAGGGCTATCGTTTTTTGTTTTTGGGTCAAGCCTCCATCCCATATGGATTGGGTCACATCGAGGGTGAGTTTGTACTGGTCTTTGGGAGGGGGAGTAATCTCAAAATTAGGAAGTTTGATAGGCACGCTTGTCACCTCCGACTGCCAAGTAGCTTGACCATTGAGGCGAGATTGAGGCATATAGCCACGATTCAGCAATTTTATTTGTAAATCGGTCGCTTCTTGGATAAGCCGCCTTTGACCAGCTTGAGGATTGTGTTGTTCTGCTTGCCGGTAACATTCTTCTAGGCTAAGCGTAGTTTGTGCCCAGCTCACTGTCGACATCGTCAACCACAGCCCTAAACATGTAATCCTACTTTTCATAACCTTTTAGTTTAATCATTTGGTTAAATTTGTTGTAAAAAAATAGATTCTTTTAGTTCTCTTCTCGACTTTAACCGAAGTAAAGTCGAGAAGAGATTGGTGTCAGGGAGTTAAGATGAGTTTGACATATGTCTTGAGTTCGTTGATACGTGCTTCCATTATCATATCAAAATTGTGATCTTCAATCTTAAGCATACTCACAAAAATAGGTTTTGCCAAAAAAGGAAATACGCACATTCCCATGACAGTCATAACAAACTGAGCAGGGTCGAGGGTACGTACTTTCCCCTCCTTCAAATCGGCATAATACTGCGGGATAATCTTGTGGGCAATCCCAATAGGAATTTTTTTAATAAACTCTGCTTTTTCTTTGTTATTGACTGTATTTAAGACAAATAGCGGTAAAAAAGGGTTTTTACGCAGAAAATTGATGTATGCTTCGATAAAGAAAGTTATTTTATCAATAAACGGCCCTTCTTGATCGAGGGCGGCGTCTACTTGGGGAAAAAAACTTTGTATTTTAAAATCGAATACTTTTTCAAATAATTTGTCTTTGGAGCGGAAATAGTAGTGTAAGAGGGCTTTGTTGATACCTGCAACATCCGCAATATCTTGCATACGGGAGCCGTCGTACCCATCTCGCAAAAACACCTCCATCGCCGCTTTTAAGATTTTTTCTTCTGTTGAGAGCTCTTCATTTTCCATTATTAATCTAATGGTTTAATCATTTGGTTAAATTTGATACAAATGTGAAGTGCCAAGTTTATTTTTCCAAATAATTTTTTCAAAAACTTAAAAAAACGTAGTTATAGCGGTAAAATGAGGCATTAAAAGCGCTAAATTTTCAAAGATTGTAGATTGCTATTTGGCATGAGTGTCTACTTCGCCGTGAGGAGTAGGCAAAAAACTCTTGCTAGCTTTGTTGAGGTTGAGCAGCGAACGTACCATCCTAAAAATGAGTTGAAACAACGTCACAAAGTCTTTGGCCGAGACTTTTGTGAGAAGATAATCCGGGATTGACAGCACTAAACTCAACACAAGTCCCGAAAGTAAAATCCCAAAAAAGGTAATCGTAGGTAACGAAAGGAACACCAACCCTGCCAAAAAGCCTATCCCAAGAATGGCCAACAAGAGTGTACGGGGAACAATGAGGGATTTGACCAAGGCATTGAACGCGTGTAAATTTCCTTTAAACAATTCGACAATTCCGGTTTTGAAATAAAATTTGATAAAGTGGATTTGGGCAGCAATCCACCGGGAGCGCTGACGCTCAAATACCGCCAGATTTTGTACTTTTTCGTCAAGGATATAGGCATCCTTTAAGTACGCAATTTTATATCCATCTAGCAATAAGTTCATTTCTAACTCTTTATCGTAGCCGCCGATGGTTTGGAGACTGTTCATACCTTTTATCATGGCTTTGGGTTCGAAGGCCATTCCCGAGCCAATCAACGACGCCGACATGCCAATGGCACGCTGCCCTTTTCGAAACAAATGATTGTTGACCTCCTCGTTCATGGCGTCAAACACCGCTACGCTGGTATTGGTATTTTTGGCAATACGATGCCCTTGTACCACTTGCCAACCTTGGTCAAAAGCCAAATTGATGCGTCTCAGAAAATCAGGCTTCATGTGGTTGTCGGCATCCGATATTGCTACTATATCGTATTGATTATGAGGGAGTTGGTTTAGGGCGAAGGTGATGGATTTTTGAACGGTCGATTGCTCAAAAAATACTTCTATTACATGAATCGGTAACGCTTTGAGGGTTTGGAGGGTAGTGGGCAAAAATGAATCTGCAATCACGTATAAATCAAACAACTCACGGGGATAGTCTACTTGTAAGTTGGCTTCTACGGAGTCGATGATTACTTTATCTTCTTTATATGCAGGAATCAAAACGGCAATTCGGCGCAATTTTTGCGGGTTTTGGGTCAAGGGTACATCATCTCCACCGCTCCAACGCCCTGCTATTGCGCAGAGCAAAAGGTAAGCCACGTTGAGTCCTAAATAGATGCTGATAGGCATAATAAAAAGATACCATATGATGGAGAGCATTTTCTATGTTTTTTAGATGAAAAAAAGGGTTAAATTATAAAAGTACAATTTGTAAAGGAAGAAGTAATAAGTAAACATTATTTTAAAAAAAATCAAATAACAGTCAAAAATACCAACAATATATATCCTATACAGTACAATTGCATTCCTAAAAGGTTTATTTGCCAAATAAAGAGGTATGTCATTCTCTCCGTTTATAATAACCAATATATTAAGGCCATGAATGTATTCTATTATCTATACCTTATGTAAAACTCTATGAAAAAACTACTATTTTTTATCTTTTTGTGCTTCTATTTAACCACAACCTATTCACAAAATTATCAAAATATACCTAGCAAAATTGAAGCCGAAAGTTATAGCGCAATGTCGGGTATTCAAACCGAAAATACAAGTGATGAGGGTGGAGGGCAGAATGTAGGATGGATAGGCGACGGCGATTGGCTTGATTATAAGGTCAATGCACCTGCTACGGGGGTTTATACTTTTCGTTTTAGGGTTTCGAAAGGTTATGGCAATGGTACGATTGAGCTCAAATCCGCCTCTGGGGATGTATTGCGTACCATAGTCGTACCTACTACTGGAGGGTGGCAAGCGTGGACTACGGTCACCACTACGGTGTCACTAGCGGCTGGGGAACAGACGCTTAGGGTATTTGCTAAATACGGAGATTGGAATTTTAACTGGTTTGAGGTAGCTTCTTCAAGACCCCTTAGTGGGAAATTTGAAGCAGAAAGCTACGATGATATGTACGAAATCCAAACCGAAAGTACATCAGACGTAGGAGGGGGCTTAAACGTGGGACGCATTGACGACGGCGATTGGCTCGACTACAATGTAAATGTAGCCACGGCGGGTAGTTATACTTTCAAGTTCAGGATTGCCAATAGCTATGGCAACGGCAAACTAGAGATTAGAAATGCGGCGGGTACGGCCTTGGCTACCATAGATGTCCCCCAAACGGGTGGTTGGCAAAGTTGGACTACCCTCACTACTACTGCTACTTTAGCGGCTGGCAGTCAAGTATTGCGGATTTATGCCCTCAATGGTGATTGGAATTTTAACTGGTTTGAAGTAAATACCGCCGAAACACAAAGCAATGTGCCTTCGCTCATCGGAAAAAGAGAAGCAGAAGACTATGATGCGATGTTTGGGGTACAAACCGAAAACACTAGTGACGATGGCGGTGGGCTTAATGTAGGATGGTTTGAAAGCAATGATTGGCTCGAATACCGCGTCAATGCCCCTTATACGGGAGCTTATACCTTCAAACTTCGCGTGGCCAATAGCTACGGCAATGGCATTGTACAGCTTCGAGATGCCGCCGGGAGCGTTTTGGCTTCTCTCAATATTCCTCAAACAGGCGGATGGCAAGGGTGGACTACTATCAGTACCACCGCGATGCTAAACGCCGGCGAGCAAAATATTCGCTTTCACATTGTAAACGGGGATTGGAATCTCAATTGGTTTGAGGTAACTGGCTCAAAACCCATGCTAGGACGTATCGAAGCCGAAAACTTCGATGCGATGTATGGCGTGCAGACCGAAACTACGGGCGACGTAGACGGTAACCTAAACGTAGGGTGGATTGATACCAACGATTGGATGGATTATAACCTCAATGTGCCTGCCACAGGAAGTTATACTTTTCAGTTTAGGGTAGCCAATAGTTTTGGAAATGGTAAAATCGAGATTCGAAATCGGGCAGGAACGGCCTTAGCTTCTTTAGACGTACCCCAAACGGGCGGCTGGCACAATTGGACTACCATTAGCACTGCGGCTACTTTGCCCGCAGGAAGTCAAGTATTGCGGATTTATGCCGTCAGTGGGGATTGGAATTTTAACTGGTTTGAGGCTAGTCAAGGTAGTGGACCCGTTCAGTCGGTCATTACGTTTGCGGCATTGCCCGCCAAAACATTGGGCGATGGACCATTTGACTTGGTAGCTACTAGCAACAATGCCCAAACACCCATTACTTTTTCGTCTTCCAATCCTTCCGTGGTATCGGTCTCTAATGCTACTGGAAGCTGGAAAGCTACTATTTTGGCCACTGGTAGCGTGGATATTACGGCTTCGCAAGCGGGTAATAGCAACTTTACAACGGCCAACAATGTGGTCAGGAATTTAGTGATACAAACGCCGACTAATCCTAATGCCGTAAAAATTCCGATTAATCCTAAGCGTTGGTACCAGCTCAATAATGTGAGTAATGGACTTGATGGTTTGTTTGATAACAATACCTCGGCGACGGTTCAAACGGGCTGGGGCAAGGTACTCGAAAACTTCGATGCTTATTACCCTCTTTTAGAAGGCGAACAAATGACGATTGAGCGTATTAAGTTTTTTGACGGGGAAGGAAGCATGCCCGACAAACCGCTCACGATTTCTATCATTACGAGCGATTGGCAACGAATCCCCATCGCTACATTTACTGGACAAGAATACAATGGTTGGGTAGGGCCTTACCCCGACCGCTCCACCACGGGAGAGGCCAGGTTCAATCTGGATGCACCTATTTCAAATGCTCGTTATTTAGTCATCAATACTTGGTGGGGATACCCCAATGAAATTGAGTTTTATGGTAGTTATACGCCTCCTACTACCAACCCAGGGCCGATTCCTCCCAAAACCGTCAAACTCAAAGACATGATTGGGGTCAATGCTTTTGAATGGGATTTTGAAGATGCCCAAACTTCGTGGCTTATCAACGAAACCAAGATGCAGGCCATGAAAAGTTTTAAGGGCATACGCCATTATATAGATTGGGAAAAACTTGAATCGAGCGAAGGTGGATATACTTACAATCCTACCCACAGCGGAAGCTGGAACTACGATACCATTTATGTAAGATGTAAAGCCGAAGGAATAGAGGTATTGGCGTGTATTAAAACATTGCCCAATTGGCTTCTCGAAACTTATCCTTCTTCTGAGCGCGACCACGAAAATGTCCCAGTCAGGTATGGAAGTGATTTTTCGAGTCCGCTTTCGTACATTGAGCAAGCCAAAGTGGCTTTTCAGTACGCCGCTCGTTATGGAAGCAATCCAAATGTTAATCCTGCGCTTGTGAGCGTCAATCCTAACCAACGTTGGTTTGGAGATGGTATCAATGTGGTCAAAATCGGGATGAATCTCATCAAATATATGGAGTGCGACAATGAACGCGATAAGTGGTGGAAAGGACGAAAAGGGTATCAAACGGCTCGTGAATATGCCGCTAATTTATCGGCATTCTACGACGGACATAAAAATACCATGGGAGCTGGCGTAGGGGTCAAAAATGCCGACCCTAACATGAAAGTGGTGATCGGGGGATTGGCGTCGGCGTATATCGGGGCTGATTACATCAAAGGAATGATAGATTGGTGTAAACAATACCGTGGTTATAAACCCGACGGAAGCGTTGATTTGTGCTGGGACGTGATCAATTATCACCTTTATCCCGACAATGCCAACTCCTCCCAAAGCGGCACGGCTTCAAGGGGAGTAGCACCCGAAATTTCGGCAGCTGTGAGCGTGGCTGATGATTTCTTAAAAACATCGCATGAGTCTTCTTACAATATGCCGGTATGGGTGTCAGAAACAGGGTATGATGTCAATCAAGGAAGCCCTATCAAAGCTATTCCGATTGGTAGCAAATCGGCGCTTGATACCCAAGCCGACTGGATTTTGAGAACAGCGCTGTTGTATGCCCGCAAAGGCATCGAAAAAGTATATTTTTATCAGACCTATGATTTCGATATCAACAATCCTACCCAATTTGGTTCATCAGGCTTGTTGAATACCAATCAAACCCGCAAGCCTGCCGCAGATTTTCTGTATCAGACTCATCAATTGTTTGGAGAATATACCTACAAACAAACCCTCCAAAACGACCCCATCGTAGACCGGTATGAATGGAATAGTAAATCGGCCTATGTACTCGTGGTGCCTGATGAAGTGGGGCGTACTGCCGTTGATACGCTTGATTTGGGAACTGCTTCGTGGGCCAAAATCTACACGCCAGTGGCAGGTAGCAATGTGATGAGTGAGCAAACTGTCAATACCGTAAATGGGAAATTGATTGTGACTGCCACCGAAACACCCATTTTTGTGGTAGCGTCTGACCAAATCGTTTCGTCGTCAGATTCTGCTCTTACTCACAGCGTTGCACGTTCAGGAATCGAGTCTACCTTGAGTGAGCATCGTCCTTTAGTGGCGGAGCGGCAGGCTTTGCATGTGTTGGTAAAAGTATATCCTAATCCCTCGGTCGATTACCTTACTATTGCTTTTGAAAATGACAATACCGAACCGCTGGAAGTGAAGTTTTTCAATGCGAGTTTAGGAACACTTCACAAAGAAATGACCATTCAGAAAGTGGATACTAAACTATCGGAGCAAATAGACGTAAAATCGCTGCCAGTAGGTACGTACGTGATTGAAATCAAACAGGGGAACGAACGCGCTTTTCGTAAAATCGTTAAGACTCCTTAGTGTTTAAAAATAGCGTGACATCCCTGACTTTTATCATAAAGGTCAGGGATGTTTTATTATAAGTCGTTCCAAATGCCAATAAAATTGGTTATATTCATTTTCAAATGAGCACATTCGCCTAAAAGTGAGCTTCAATCTTTGGTTCTCTTCTTTGTTTTGCCGTTTTTTGTCCAGTTATTATTTCTTGCACTAACCTAACCCTACCCTCGGATGAATTTTTTGATAAGAAAAGCCACCCTAGAAGACTTTCCCGCGATTTTTAAGCTCATCAAAGATTTTTCGGTTTTTCAAAAAACACCCGACAAATTGACCATTACGCTGCCACAAATGCTCGAAAACAAAGATTTTTTTCAGTGTTTGGTGGTTGAAAATGAAGGCGAAATCATCGGATTTGCTTCTTTTTTTTGGGCCTATTATTCGTGGTCGGGCAAGGCACTGTATTTGGATGATTTGTATGTAGAGCAGACCTACCGAGGGCATCAAATAGGCACTCGACTCATGGAAAAACTCATTGATCTAGCCAATGCCGAAAAGTGCCATAAAATACGCTGGCAAGTGTCGCACTGGAATAGCGAAGCGATCGAATTTTACAAAAAAATGGGCGCTCAAATCGACCGAACCGACATCAATTGTGATTTGTATTTGTAAATATAAAAAGCAGCTAATCGTTAAGGATTCTCCCCAACGATTAACTGCTAAAGATGAATGGTTTTTACCCTATTTATAGACTTCAGTATAGTATTCCGCCGCCATGCGGTCAGAGTTGAAAAAGTCTCCCACGTCGTTCATGCTTTGTAAAACAACTTTGTTCCAATCTTCGCGGCGTTGATAGTACATCGGGATGATGTCGTGTTCGAGCACATCTAGCATGTTAGAAATATCTTCGGCGTCGCGATTGTCTTCAGAAGCTACGGGGACGATGAAAGCGTTTTCGCCATGTTTGGCAAATTCGCATATCCAGCCGTCGTAGGTTGAAAAATTGAGACTAGCGTTCATCGCGGCGGTCATACCACTAGTACCTGAGGCTTCGCGAGTTACAATAGGCGTATTGAGCCAAATATCCGAACCTTGTTTGAGCTGTTTTGACAGGGCCAACTCATAGCCTGTAAGCACTGCCATATTGGGATACAAATGACTCAGATAAAAAAGCTGATTGAAAGTATAAATCGCTCCTTCGTCTTTGGGATAAGGTTTTCCCGCCCAAATAAACTGAATCGGCATTTCGGGATTACGCATGATGCGGTCAAAACGCTCGCGGTCGCGGGTGAGAAGGTCGGGGCGTTTGTAACCTGCAAAACGCCTTGCCCAGACAACAGTGAGGACGTTAGGGTCAAATATTTTACCCACTTGGTCGGCCACGGTCAAAAATAACTGACTTTTGAGGGCTTTTTTGCGATTGTCGATAGCCGTAAAGTCACCTTTGACGCGGGCTTGCTCTAGCTCAGGGTCGGTCCACGAAGCCTTGTGTTGGGAATTGGTAACGTGCGTAATGGGACATATCCCACTTGCCCAACTCCACATGTGTCGGGATACTTCGCCGTGGAGTTTGGAGACCGCATTGGCTTGGTGACTAAGCCGCAATGCCACCAATGAATGATTGAAAGTTGAGTCTTGGATACCCGTGATTTTACGAACCGCAGGAAGAGGCACTTCCCCAAAAAAACTCAAATCATTCAAAAATTGAATGTCATGCTTTTCATTTCCAGCTTCTTCGGGGGTATGGGTCGTAAATACCAAGCGTTTTCTAACGGATTCGAGTTTGCCAAATTTTTTATATAAATGAAAAACCGCCGATACCGCATGAGCTTCGTTGAGGTGATATATGTCGGGTTGGTAGTCGATAGCGTCCAAAAATTTGGCTCCGCCTAGCCCCAACACCATGCACTGCATGACCTTGATAGCGGGGTCGGCATCATAAAGATGATACGAAATACGCCGCGCCCAGGGGTCGTTGCCGTCGGTATCGGTGGTTAGGAAAAACATCGGCACCGTTCCAAAATACTTAGGATCAAGATAATAAGCCGCTACCCAAACGGGCTGTTGGGCGATAGTGATTTGAAAGCGAATACCCGTGTCTTTCAGGAAATTATACATTTTCTCGCGAAACTGCGGTACCATGCTATTGTCGGTATTGCGGACTTGGTCATAGTAGCCGTGTTTCCAAAGCATCCCAATTCCGACCAAATTTTGGCGTAAATCATGGGCGCTTTTCATGTGCGAGCCTGCCAAAAATCCCAAACCACCCGAGTAGGTTTTGAGGGCTTGGTCAACGGCAAATTCCATTGAAAAATAAACGACGGATTTTTTGTAGCGAGCGTCAAACGCGTAAGGGTGGGCATACGCCACGGGGAGTTTTTTTGCCATATGAATCTTAAATCATAGGTGGATGAGGCTACTAAGCTAAAGAAATTTTGAGGGAATCAGGCCATTAGCCCCGTAAAAATCGGCGGGGTAGGGGGCTTTCCTCAAGGCCAATCATAACGTCAAAATCCTTGCTAGCGTATTTGAATGGGTAATAAGAATTTTGGAGACAAAAGATAAATTGTTGATATACAGGATAGTCAAAGAAATTGCCAGAAAATCTATTCATGAGTTTTGTCCGAACATTTTGTGTTTTCATTCGCATTTTATACTTTTGCACCCACAAAATGCCAAAGCGGTATTTTCGGGCCCATAGCTCAGTCGGTTATCCCGAAGCAATTTCGGGATGACTCATCAAAGTAAAGAAAAAAGTAGAAAGTATATTGAGTATTTAATAAAGAGTTCGGGCCCATAGCTCAGTCGGTTAGAGCATCTGACTCATCAATTAAAGTTCTTTGAATTTATGAACCGCATTTGTGTTGTTTGTCAAACTGAAATATTTGGCCAAAAGCAAAAATACTGTAGCAATACATGTAAGCAAAAAAGCCATTATTACAGAGTTAAACATCAAACAAATACGTATTATTCTCAAACAATTCGCTCAATTTCGCGCAAAGTTAAATTAGTTGAAATGTTTGGAAATAAATGTTCAAAGTGTGGTTACAATGCTAATCTAGCTGCATTACATTTTCACCATATTGATTCGACAACAAAGCATTTTAAATTAGATGCTCGTATTCTCTCGAATAAAAAGTGGGAAAGTATTGTAAAGGAAGCTAGTAAATGTTTGCTTTTATGTTCTAATTGTCATGCAGAAGAGCATAATCCAGAACTAAGCATTGTAAATGTTCAAAGAATTTTAAATGGTGCCACTTTTGCGTAAGCAAAAGATGTGAAAGGGGTTAATTCAGGGAAGCCTTAACGGATAGCGCCGATGGTAATCCTGAGCCAAGCCAAGTGAAAGGTTTAAGAGTAACTTGGAAGGTGCAGAGACTAAGAAGTGAGGAGACCAACCAATAAGCTTCTAACAACGCCCCTCACCCTAATTCCGAAAGCCTTCGGAAAGGGTGGTGAGATAGTCCTACTACTTCGGGAAATCGAAGGAAAGTGAATCAGGTGGTCGCAGGTTCGAGCCCTGCTGGGCCCACATTCAAACGTCTAACTAATTGATTTCCAATAAGTTAGACGTTTTTTTGAGCTACACTTCTCTAAAACTGTATCCCTGTTTTTTTAGCGATTTATTTATCCTGTTGATTTGTAGTCTTTTAGCTGTTTTGGCTTCGTCGTTACACGGCTAATTTGAGTTGCTGATTTCTACTTTTGATATTCCTAGCTTTACAAATCGGTCTCATGGCTTCATCATAAGTAGGCTGTTTTTTTCTTTGACTAATTGCCAAAACGCTTAGGGTGAACTTACACATTTATAAAAAGGCTCATCTGGTCTGAATTTTAGACAATTACGTCCCTCATGTTGGCTCACTAAATTGTGTAATGTGTATCTTGCTATTGATTCCATGATTGGAAAAAACATTTATTTGATAGGTGTCATAATTCAACCAATTACTTACTTTAATGTAATTTTGTAGGTATAGAAGTTCATGATAGAATCGCACAATTAAGAAGAACCTGTTTTAGTACAACATGGTCGATACTTTATGAGGTTACTTGCACTTTAGATATTCATAACGAATAGTACAGAACAAACGTTAGAAACTAAAGTAAATGAACTGATTACAAGTTAATGGAACTAATAAAAAACAAATGACATGAGTACAGCACAAGGGTTTTACGAAGTATACAAAGCTCTTCCCAAGAAAGTACGCGAAGAGGTAAAAAGGCTGATTGTAAGTGAAGAGGAAGAAAAAATACCTTTATTAGCCCAAATCGAAGAAGGGTTAAAAGATGTCAAATTAATACAGGCAGGAAAGAAACCTAAAAAAAATGTTCGGGATTTGATCAGAGAGTTACGTAATGAATAATGTCATTTACTCTGATTATTTCGAAAATAAGTTAAGAAGGTTCGCAAAAAAATTCCCTTCACTTTTAGACGAAATTGAAGAATTAGCAACCGTATTAGAAGAAAATGCTCAAACAGGTACTTCATTAGGGGCGAGCCTTTACAAAATTCGCTTAGCCTCTGAAAGTAAGGGTAGTGGAAAAAGTGGTGGCTTTCGGGTTATTACTTATGTGGTTTATCAAGAACCTGACAGTTCAGATGTCTATCTCCTAACCATGTATGATAAATCAGAAGAGTCAAGTATCACGAAGAAACAACTTATAAAGCTTGCGAAAAAGGTAATAGAATAGCCGAAAACGTAGGGGCGTTTTATGTTAAAGCACGTCCTGTGATCACCAATCAAAAAATGAATCAGTATATCAAGCCGCTCAAATTGCAGGAATAGATAATCCTGTTTAATTTGATAGCAAAATCATTGCTCAGGAAGGCAAGCTTTGCAAATAGAGCTTATATATATATATGGTTACCGCTAACGTTTTGACGCTTTGCGAAGGTGGGAATTTTGAAAACCTGCTGTTGAACCTTTGCTGTTAGCTGATTGATGTATAAATGTTCAATAACTGCTGTCAGCCCCACTTGCCAGAAACCCATGTTGGTGGTTCGTTGTTATCTGTTTGGCGGCACAAGTCTCACTTGATTTGGTGGATTTTTATATCGTGTCCAAATTTTGTACAGTAAAAATAATGCTCCTCCTGTCCCAACTAAGATTACCCCTTTATCTCCAAGCATTTCAACAATATTATTGAATAATCTTGTCTTGCTACTATGAGCTTCTTCCGCCGTTCCATTTGCAATAGCAATTGCTTCGTAGTATGAAAATATGGTTATTCCAATTGTCGCAATCAGACCAATTAAATGGTTTCTAATGGCTCTAAAAGGTGTCAAAGTTTCATTTGTTTTTTGATAATACTGATTTTTGATAAAGTAGTCGAAAAAGATTACGTAGTCTTTCTTATCTGTAAAACTAAATTCGCAGTCCATTGGAATACTAGCAAACGTCTTATAATTGATTAGAATGTCGTCATCGTTTTCTTCCTTCTTTATTGATTTTATAGTTTCATATTTGACTTCCACTTTTGTAGCGAGTGAAAGTTTTTTGTTCCAAGCGTCTTGAAACTCTGCGTATGAGTTATGATTTTGACTTGAAAATTTCAATGAACTTTCGTCAATTATAAAAGAGGAAATTTTATTCCCAGTAATTGAAAACACCTTATCTGTCATATTGCTTACCTATTTTGCTATTTCTTTTTACAATGACCACCAACGTTAAAGCATTGGCGATGTGGTGGTATTCTGCGTTCGCCCGGAGCCGCTGCTGATTAAAGATACAAAATCTCATTGTTTATTCTATTGCTCGGCGTTATTCGTCTGCCGAAACCGAAGCTTATTAGCGAACAAAAAGTTGAAAAGATATTCGTCGACCCGCCATATTGCCAATGTAATGTTAGAAGCAGTTTTATTTCGGTTTTTCCTCCACGGGTTTCTCGTAAGTCCAGAATTCGTCAACTCTTAAAGCTCCTAATAGAATACTGATTTTGCCTATGATAATTTTATCCTCTTTAACATGGTGTTGTAAGTTGTTTGGAAACGAAGACTCGGGCTTAGCAAGTAAAATAAAGCCTCCATTATTTAGTTCGGCTGGTTTTGACAAGTAATCAAATTCGCTGAAATGATAGCAGTCACTCACCAAAACAATCACATCTCTTAGTCCTTTCCTTCGAGTTAGCCTAAACATGTAATGCTCTTTCGTTGAGATGTCCTCGACTTTCATAACATCTTGATGAAATTCCATTCTGCTGAGTACGAATGGCATTATGGTAGGATGAAGGTCTTTGCCCATTTTATAAGAGTTTTATGTAAGTGTTTTTGCTCATAAATTCTTCAAAAGCTTCTAACTCATTTTGAGTAAATGTTGTGATATGCAATGGCTTTGCAAATTGTTTGGCAAATTCGTCTCGAATTGAGCTGATTTTTATTGTATTTTGGGCTATTGTAGAATTCATCTCAAACTGAATTTGTTGAACAACATCGATATCGTTCGTTTCTTTTTGATTCTTATATAATACAGACCCAATTAAATAAACGGATTTCACAGGCTCAATATTCGCAAAAGCAGAAATGAGCCAAACTTTCATCGCATCAAAATCGCTATTTTGAAACTTCGTCATATAGTATTTTCATTATCTCTTTTGGAAATTGATGTTCAGTATAATCAAAATTGGCATCTTCACAGTGCTTTCCGAAGGCATATGAATGAGCAAGGAATTTGTCAAATGTCTTAATGTGTTCGTCCGGAATGAGAGCTTTATATTCACGAATAAAGGCAGAAATAGCAATGTTGTTAGGTAAAATAACTTCACGACGAGCTTTATACCACAAAGTCAAATCCCACCTTAAAGGTTCTTTCGTGTCTGCCCCCGAATTAGGTCCGAAGTTTTTGAAAATATTTCTATTTTCTTCTAAATAAGAAAGAAGCGTTTTACATAATGTATTAAATGAATCAACTTCAATGCCTTTTTCTGATGTAGCAATATCACTGAATTGGGATTCAAGCAATTCTTTAACGGCTAATATTTTAGAAAGGTCATTTTGTTTATTTAACAGCAAATATATTGTCGACAAGTCTATAATTGCTTGATCGCCGTCGAACGAAAAATGTGGTTGAATAATTTTATCAAAAGCTTTCTGGCTATACTTTTCTTGCCTGCTTGTCAGGATTAGTATTTTCAAGTCCTTATATTTCTTGTAATGGTCATTTTTCAAGTAACCTTCTAAAGTGTCTTTGATTTTCGTGATATTAGATGTGGCTGTTACCTGAATTGAGAGAGTATCTTTTTTATCTCGAAGGTCAATTGTGTCGTAGTTTTTTCCCTCGGAGTAATTGACATTTTCAAGGTCGACGTCAAAAACAATATTTAATATTTTTATTAAGACATTTTCAGCATGTATATTAATACTGAACTCTCTATTCTTATTAAGGATTTTAACCTGTTCACTGAATCGTGAAAGATATTTTGAAATTAGTATTAATAGTTCTTGCTGTTTCATGGTGTCGCTGAAAAATTGCTGTTAACACAATATAGACGAAACCATTGCGCCTATACCCCAAATGTACCTAATAATTTCATAGGATGTTATGCAAATTTTTCCGCAAAATGGACAAAGACTAAACAGACATATCGTTTTTGCCGTAAAATTGCCCATTTTGCTATCATTTTGTATTGGTAAAAATTTAGCTTCGGCTGAAGCTTTGAAAAAAATGCTATCAAAATCCTTGTCCACGAACAAAAATTTTTTCAAGTCCGGACACGAATTTGCTATTAAAACCCAAAAGGCTGCACACAGTGAAATGGAGCAGCCTTTTGGGTTTTTAGAAGTTGTCTTACTTCTTTTTATAAATACGATTGTATATATCTACGAAGTTGTTCTGGATTCTATATGGATATTCGACAATCAAACAGACAGAGGAAAGTTACACGATTGTGTTTGTGGACACATTAATCCATACTTTTAAGCGGGCTTAATGTAAGGTCAAAGTCATTGCTCAGGAAAGCAAGCTTTGCAAATAGAGCTTAAAATTTGCTATCAAATAGCCCCGTGGTATATTAGAGTGGATTATTTTTTATAGAAAGTACTGTTTTACCGCTTGGCGTAGTGGCGGATTTTTAGCATCCTGAAGGCTTTAAGGGCTGGTATCGTTACTAAAGTTTAATTGGAAAACTGCCGTTTGGTTTTGAAACTCAGCCCGTCTGATTGAAAATCTGAGTTGAGCGCTCCTTGTTTAGTCTAGCCGTTCATTATTTTCTCCTTGTTCGGTCGGTACATAGTTTTGTAAATTTGCTTGTTCTTCGGTCAGCTGAGGCAAGTATTGAAATTTCTTTAAGTCAAATAATGAAACTTCTTTATCTGTATAAAATTTAAAACCTATTGTCCAATTTTTCTTTATACAAATCATTTCTCCGAGTTCAGTAACTTCTAAAAAGATTCTATTTGGTTTCTTTGATATTTGAACTTTTAATGCATAATTGGTCATACTGTCATTGTAAATAATAAACAGCCCGTGTTCTGTCCATTTATTTATCCAAAACAAGCAGGTTCCTTTTGCAGGAGAAATTACCCAATCAAGTCTTCTATGTCTAAGTAGTTGAAGTTCTAAAATGTAGAGTTTGGTGAGTTGATTTCCAACTGTCACAGGATAAAAAAGTCGTCTTAGTTTCGGTTCAATAAAATGCTCTACAAATGTCAAGTTTTTATTCACAATAACATTTTCGTCTTTTGTCTTGCCACAAAAAATGTCTTTGAGGAACATTTCTGTCTCATAGAAATGCTGTCCATTGAATAAATACAAAACAACAATTTCTCCAACGTTCAAGTCGAACGGTGGTATGTAAAAATTGTCTATCTTTATCCCTTTATTTTCAATTAGCATTCTGTTGTTTTATAATTGGGCATAACACAATGTATGCCGCAACCCGCAACGTTTGATAGTTTGATAGCACTTTCCTTGCCCTACGCACAAGCTTTATAGAAAGCACAAAAGTCTAAATTAGTACATTAGCCCGCTTTTTCGCAAACTGTAGTGCCTTGCCTTTCTTTTTTCGTCAAAGTGTCCGCAAAAAGTCTTCAAAAAGCATAACCTTTCTAAATCCTTGCTTTCGTAAACCTTCACACAAAGCATTATCTCTTGTTAAAAGAGACAAATCTAACTGCATTGCTAGGGCTACGTAAGTTACATCTTTTAAGTCTATTTTGTCAAGCAACTTTTTAGACTTTTCAAGGCTTTCTTCGCTTAAAGCATATTGCGGTAAAACTGTTATTTGCGAAAACACAAAATAAGTACACTGCAAAAATTCGTCATCTTGCATTTTAGTTTTTCTTCTCAAAATATGCTTATACTTCTCTACTTCTACCAAGACAAAGTCGGGAAGTATAAAATTATAGTAAGTTAATAAGGGCCTGTAACTTGCCTTACCACTTATCAATATACTCATCAAAATATTTGCGTCAATTACGAAATCTGTCATTTTACGCAAAATATTTATGTTTCTCCTGTTGCCAAGCCAAATTCCTTGATACTTGCCATTCTTTATCATTTTCAAGGTCAATGCTTTCCAAGTCCTTTAAAATGTCTTGTGCGGCAAGTTTAAGAACAACTTTTTGCATAAATTCCTGCAAATAGGTTTCTATCTGTTTGTAACCCATTGTCTGTACAAAACTCTCATCTAACTGTATCTTGAACTCTACCATTTTTGTTGCGAATTTAAAGTTGATACAAATTTACAAATTATACGTTGTAGGTCTTGTCTTTTTTGTCGTTGTTTTATTTTTAAGGTAAGGTACAACGTTTAAGGCTTTGTGCAGGTGTGGACTCAGAATTCCGTCAGCCCATAACGTCAAGCCCAATTCTTGTTTTTTGTTGATTGTTATTTCTGTTGTTCAACAGCGTTCCGTCAAACTGGAACTAATGTTCAATATTGATTTTATGACGATTGCACTTCCGTCAAGCCACACTTGCACAAAACCTCTTGTTATGCACAGGTGTGAATCCAGCCCGCTAAAAACTTGGACACAAATTAAGATATACTTACTTAATTTGT
>VFQQ010003066.1_pt1 | contig 16985 bp, 8 predicted proteins | sample 3512341 | NCBI WGS metagenome assembly VFQQ01 (sample SAMN10412373, study PRJNA504923) | tailings metagenome | isolation source: Relicate 2 Philex TSF1 revegetated site | place: Philippines: Tuba, Benguet | collected 2017-08-29 | reverse complement strand
CGTTGACGGGTTCGTTTGTTTTGCCGGCTTCGGTCTTCGGTGGCGCGGGCTGGGGGCCGTCGATGATTGAATCGAGCCAGCGCACCGAGGTGAGACCTGCCGGTTGTGGTGTAGGCACCTGAGGTTTGACAGGCTCCGCAACAGGCGCCGTCGCCGTTTTATTGGCGGTAGCTGAGGATGGTGCGATGGTCCGAGATGCAGCGAGGTCGCGCTCCAGGCGATCTACCCGTTTCTGCAGCTCTGCAATCTTTTCGTCCTGACCGGCAAATCGAGCCAGTCGTGTCATGAAGCCAAGAAACCAAAGCACAAAGACGAGCGCCGCAAAGGCCAAAATGGACTCGATCATTTCCTATAGCCCTGCCACGACAGGTGACAGTATGCGGCGAATTCTTAACTCCTGTATAATCTCCTCAATACAGATCGGGTAACTATAAGTGCCGAAGCTGCAGACGTTCCGTCTTATCGATCTCTGACTTGGCGTAGACGCAATCAGTTTCCCGGATTGTCGGTTTCCCTACCCGGCCCGGGCGATCTGGCCGCCGGTTTTCAGGTCGAACTTCCGGAAGGGGAGTTCCCGGATGCGCTGACCGGTGAGGGCGAAGATGGCGTTGCCGACCGCCGCCGCGACCGGGGCGGTGCCCGGTTCGCCGCCGCCGCCGGTGCGGGCGCCGGATTCGATGAAGGCGACCTCGTGGACCGGGGCTTCGTTCATGCGGACCATTTCGTAGTCCGGGAAGTTCTGTTCGACGACCCGGCCCTCCTCGATGGTGATGCCGCCATAGAGCGCGGCGGTGAGGCCATAGACGGCGCCGCCGACGATCTGCGCCTTGAAGTTGGTGGGGTGGATGACCTCACCCGGGTCGACGGCGCTCCACATCTTGTGGACGCGGGCGCGGCCGTCCTCGCCGATGGAGACTTCGGCGACCTGCGCGAGAATGGTGCCGAAGGCCTCGCGCATCGCGATGCCGCGGGCGCGGCCTTCGGGCGCGGGCGTCGTCCAGCCGGACATGGCGGCGACCTTTTCCAGCACCGCCCGGTTGCGCGGCGCATTGCCGAGATGGGCGAGGCGGAAGGCGAGCGGGTCCTGCTTGGCGGCAAAGGCCAGCTCGTCGATGAAGCTTTCGATGAAGAAGCCGTGCTGGGTGTGGTCGACGCTGCGCCACGGACCCCACGGGATGGGGTTGGTGCCGGTGACGAAGCGGGCGACACGGTCGGGCACGTCATAGGCGATGTGCGTCGCCTCGGCGGGATCGTGGCGTTCGGCGAAGGCGTGGATGAAGCCGGTGATGCGGCCATTCGCGTCGAGGCCCGCCTTCAGGCGTGCCACGCTGGCGTCACGGTAATAGTCCTGCGTCATGTCCTCCTCGCGGGAGAAGGCGCACTGGACCGGCGCGTTCATGGCGCGAGCCGCCTCGATGGCGAAGCGCACGTCGGTCGGCTTGTTGGCAGGGAGCATCGGCGTGTAGGCGCGCCGGCCGAAGCCGCCGCCCATGGCGGTGTGGTGGATCAGGATGTCGTCGGCGCCGATGTCCGCCATTTCCGCCGAGACGGCGCGCACGCCAAGACCGTCCTGGAAGCCGCCCCAGAGTTCGAGCTTGCCGTCCTTGAACCAGGCCGTGGCGTTCATCGGCTCCATCGTCGCATGCGCGAGATAGGGCAGGCGGTAGCTCGCCTCGATGGTGCGGGCGGCGGCGGCCACGGCTTTAGGCGCATCGCCTTCGTCATAGTCGCTGTCCCAGTCGTCACCGGCTTCGGCCTTGCCGAGCGCCGCTTCCATGCCCGCGAGGATGGAGGCGGAGGAGTGACCGGCGCCGGGGCCGTCGTCCCAGACGGGCGAGAGCGCGGCGAGGGCGGCGCGGGCGCGCCAGGTGTTGTCGGCGATGACGAGGACGGCGTCGTCGAGCTTCAGCACTTTCCTGACGCCGCGCATGGCGAGCGCAGGGGCTTCGTCGACGGATTTCAGCTTGCCGCCGAAGACCGGCGACTGCGCGACCGCGGCGAACAACATGCCGGGCAGGCGGACATCGATGCCGTAGATGGCGCTGCCATCGACCTTCGCCGGGATGTCAAAGCGGGCGGCAGGCTTGCCGACGATGGTGTAGTCCTTCTTCGCCTTCATCGGCGCATCGACCGGGGCGTCATATTCCGCGGCGAGGACGGCCATCTCGCCATAGGTGGCGCTCTTGCCCGAGCCGGGGTGGCTCAGAATGCTTTTCGCCGCGACGATCTCGGCCTCGGGCACCTTCCAGGTGTCGGCGGCGGCCTTGATGAGCATCGCCTTGGCCGCCGCGCCGGTGCGGCGCATGCCGAAGACGCCGGTCATGCGGACGGACATCGAGCCGCCGGTGATCTGCAGATTCATGAACTCGGCGGCCTTGCGCGAGACGAAGTCGAGCGGGCCGCTGAGGAAAGACGGGATCGACATGTCGCCGGCGAGGAAGCCGCGTCCGAAGCCGCCATTGGCGAAGGCGATGTCGGCGGGGGCCTGTTCCATGCGGACGAGCGACCAGTCGGCGTCGAGTTCTTCGGCCAGCATCATCGGCAGCGAGGTGTGGACGCCCTGGCCCATTTCGGAATGGGGCACGAGCACGGTGACGGTGTTGTCGGGCGCGATGCGGACCCAGGCGGTGAGCATCGCCTCGCCCTTGCCGGCGATCTCGCGCGCCCGGCCGAGAGTCGAGAACGGCGTGAGCGAATAACCGACGACCAGCGCGCCGGCGGCAAGGCCCGACCAGATGAAGAAGCGGCGTGTGGGTTTGAAGGCCATGGCGTCTCTCCCCCTCAGGCCGCAGCGGCGGCGATGTGGATCGCCTGGCGGATTTCGGCGTAGGAGCCGCAGCGGCAGATATTGGTCATCGCCGCGTCGATCTCGTCATCGGTGGGATTGGGCGTTTCGGTGAGCAGCGCGACGGCCGCCATGATCTGGCCCGACTGGCAGTAGCCGCATTGCGGGGCCTGCGCCTCGATCCAGGCCTTCTGGACCTTGTGCAGCGTGTCGCCGGACTTGAGGCCCTCGATCGTGACGATCTGCTGGCCTGCGGCGGCAGAGGCCGGATACGAGCAGGAGCGCGTCGCGACGCCGTCGATGAGGACGGTGCAGGCGCCGCAGGCCGCGACGCCGCAGCCATATTTGGTGCCGGTGAGATTGAGGACATCACGCAGCGCCCAGAGCAGGGGCATGTCCTCCTCGACATCGACGGTGTGCGTTTTCCCGTTGACGATGAGATCGGTCATGGCGGCCCTCCCCGGCGCGTTTGGTGGAGAGGCTAGGCCTGAACGTTGTTGACAATCAATGTCCTGATTGTCAACTTTGTCGCATGCCGGTCGCCAAACCTGACAGCGCCATGGGGCAGCGCATTTTCGATGCCGCAGTGGTGGTGTTCGGCCGTTACGGCTTTCGCCGCGCCAGCATGGAGGCGGTGGCGGCGGAGGCGCATATCTCGCGCCAGGGCCTCTACCGGCATTTCGCCTCGAAGGAGATGCTGTTCGCCGCGGTGATCGAGCGCATGCATGGCGAGGTTGAGCAGGCGGGCGAAGACGCGCTGGCCGCTGCGCGGGCCGCGAAGCAGGATTCGGGCGCCGCCATCGGGGCGATGATGGGCGCGAAAATGGCGTCCTTCGCCGAACGGATGGCCGGTTCGGCCCATGCCGCGGAGCTGATGGAGGAATCGACGCGGATCGGCGGCCCGATCATCGCCGCCAAGATGGAGGCTTCGCGCGCGGGGCTCACCAAAGTGATTGCGGCGGAGCGGAGCGCCGGGCGGCTGACGCTGAAGCGCGGGATCACACCGGCGGAGCTGGCGCAGCTCGTCACCACGGCGGCGAACGGCGCGAAGTATGGCGGCATGCCGGGCGACCCGGTGGCCCTGCGCGCTCTGGTCGCACGCATCGTCACGCTGATCGTGGACGGCGCGCGGGCCTGACGCATTGACGGGCGCAGGCCGCCCGCCATGATCCGCGCCATGCAGAAGTTCCGGCTTGCGACATTCAATGTCGAAAACCTGTTCTCGCGGCCGCGCCTGTTTGCGGCAGGCGACGATGCGGGGGCGGCGAATGCGTTGAAAAGCGCCGCCGTACTGCAGCGGCTGCTAGATGCGAAGGTCTATAACCCCGCCGAGATCCTGCGCGTGTGGAACGAGGGCGCGCTGGTGAACTACGTCACCGTGCGCTGCGACCGGGTGAATGCGCCGGATGCGCGCTCGCAGCGGTTCTTCTTTTACGAACGCGATGGCGATGAGCGGTCGCCGGTGGTGTCGGTCAATTCGGCGATCAAAGGCCGCGCGGACTGGGTCGGCGGGCTGGAGGTGCATGGCGAGACGCTGTCGGGCGCGCAGGTGCAGGCCATCGGCAAGGTCATCAAGCGGGTCGATGCCGATGTGATCGGCCTCTGCGAAGTGGAGGACCGGCGCACGCTGGAAGCCTTCAACGTGCAGGTGCTGGGGCGGAAATATCCCTATTGCATGCTGATCGAGGGCAATGACGAGCGCGGGATCGATGTCGGCATATTGTCGAAGCATCCCATCGTGTCGCTGCGCTCGAATGCCTCGACGGTCGATTCAAACGAAAGCATCCGGCGGGACGGGACGACGCCGCGCCTGTTCAATCGCGACTGCCTTGAAGCGGTGATCGAACTGCCCGGCGGCCGGGGGCGGATGGCGGTGCTGGTGACGCATCTGAAGTCGAAGCGCGGGACCGCCGAGATGGAGGTCTATACCGACCGCAAACGCATCAGGCAGGCGGAGGAGATCGGCCGCATCCTGAAAGACCGCTATGCGAAGGACGGGAAGCCGCACCGTGTGGCGGTGGTGGGCGATCTCAACGAGGTGCCGGATCGGGCGGGCGCGAACGGCGCGGCGCTCGGCGGGCGGCAGACCTCGATCGACGCGTTGCTGGTGGATAGCGGGCTTTCCAACGTGATCGCCGAGACGCTGGGGGTCGACAAGGCGTTCAGTCATGTCGACGAGCGGGGCGGGCGGGTGAGCAAGGGGCAGATCGACTATGTGCTGATCTCGCCCGACCTGAAGGCGGCGGCGGTGAGCTGCGGCATCGACCGTTCGGGCCAGGCGCTGTGGGGGCCGAAGGCGGTGCCGCGCAGCCTGGCCGCCTCGGACCATGCGGCGCTGTTCGTCGATCTGGACCTCGAAAAGCTGACCTAAGGTAACGGCTTGTCCACCATATCTAGACAGCGCAAAGTTTTATCTAGACAGCGACAAGATTTGGGCGCATGGTTTCATCTAGACATCGTCTAGTTGTGGGGATCACAATGCGCCGCTCCGTCCTTTTCGCCAGTGTTTCTGCGGTTGTCCTGACCCTTGGCCTCGCAGCCTGCGGCGGACAGGCCGCCACCCCCGACGCCAATGCCGAAGTCCAGGCCGCTCCCGTGCGGGTCGCGACGGCAGGTCCGGCCGATTTCCTCGCGCAGATCGCGACGGTCGGGCAGGTCGAGCCGGACCGCTCCTATGTCCTCGCCTTCAAGACGGCCGGTGTCGTCTCGGTGCTGAACGTCCAGGAGGGCGATGCGGTGAAGAAGGGCCAGGTTCTGGCCGAACTCGATCCGCGCGATGTGGACGCGCAGCTGCGCCAGGCGCAGGAAGCGGCCGACAAGGCGGGCCGCGAACTCGCCCGGGTGAAGAAGCTGCACGCCAATGGCTTCGCCTCCGACGCCGCGCTGCAGGACGCCGAGGCGCAGGCGAAATCGACCCGCGCGACGGCGCAGGCCGCCCGCTCCAATCGCGGCTATGCCTCGATCACCGCGCCGGCTGACGGCATCGTCCTGAAGCGCAATGTCGAGGCGAACGGCGTCGTCGCGGCGGGCGCGCCGGTGATGACCCTCTCCGACATGAGCGAGAGCTTCGTCCTCGCCGCCGGTCTCGCCGACCGTGACGCGATGCGCGTCGCGCTGGGCGACACGGCGAACGTGACCTTCGATGCGTTCCCGGGTCAGACCTTCACCGCCACGGTGAGCGAGATCGGCGCCGACGCCGATCCGCGCACCGGCACGTTCCAGATCAAACTGCGCCTGACGGCGACCGATGCGCCGCTGAAGAGCGGACTTGTGGGCCGCGCGGCGATCAAGCCGGCGGTGCAGACGGCGGTGAACATCGCCATTCCGGTCGATGCGATCCTGGAAGGCCACGGCCATGAGGCGGTGGTGTTTCTGGTCGATCCGGCGAACGGCGCGGCGAAGCGTATCCGCATCACGACGGGCCGCGTCTCGGGCGGGCTTGTCGCGGTGACGGCGGGCCTGAAGGCCGGTGACCAGGTGGTGGTCGATGGCGCAGGTTACCTGACCGATGGCGAGAAAATCGCCATCGTCACCGCCAGCGCGGAGTAAGCGCCATGAACATCGCCAGCTTCGCCGTCCGCAACTGGCAGTTCACGCTGGTCGTCACGCTGCTGTTCGCGGCGCTGGGCTTCAACGCCTTCAACTCGATCCCGCGCACCGAAGACCCGACCTTCAATGCGCCCTTCTTCACCGTCATCACCATCGCACCCGGCATGGAAGCGGCCGAGGTGGAGAAGCTGATCACCGACAAGATCGAGGATTCGTTCAACGAGCTGGACGACGTCCACGAGATCAAGTCGGTCACCAATAACGGCGTCGCGGTCGTCAACGTGCAGTTCGAGTGGGGCTTGCCCGACATGGACCGCAAATATGACGAGATCATCCGCGAGATGAACCGTTTGCGTCCCGACCTGCCGAGCGCGGTCCGGAACGTCACCATCCGCAAGGGTCAGCCGGGCCTCACCAACATCGTGCAGTTCGCGCTGGTCGGGAACGTCTCGTATCGCGAGCTGAGCGACCGGGCGCGCGATCTGAAGGACATGATCGAGGGCGCGGCGGGCGTGCGCCAGGTGGAAGTGTGGGGCGCGCCGAACGCCGAGGTGCGCGTGGCGCTGGACCTGGCGCGCATGGGCAAGCTCGGCGTCACCATCGAGCAGGTCGCCCAGGCGATCAAAGGCGAAAACGCCGAAATCCCCGGCGGCGCCGTGCAGGCGGGTGGCTCGCGCTTCAATCTGAAGACGACCGGCTCGTACGACAATCTGGATGAGGTGGCGGACACCATCGTCGCGACCAATGCCGGCGCGGTCGTGCATGTGCGCGATATCGCAGAAGTCGCCTGGGCTGACGAAGAGCAGGTCTATGCGACCCGCTATAACGGCGCGAAGGCTGTCTTCATCACCGCCAATCAGCGTGACGGCCAGAACGTCTTCCAGGTGCGTGACGCGATCATGAAGAAGGCGGATGCCTTCCGCGCGACGCTGCCTGGCGATCTGCAGCTCGTCACCGGCTTTGACCAGAGTGAAGCGGTGGACATGCGCCTCGGACACCTCGCGACCGACTTCCTGATCGCCGTCGGCCTCGTGCTGCTGACGCTGCTGCCGCTGGGCGTGCGCGCCTCGCTGGTGGTGATGTTCTCGATCCCGATGTCGCTCGCGCTCGGCGTCTTCATGCTGGACAATGCCGGCTTCACGCTGAACCAGCTCTCCATCGCGGGCTTCGTGCTGTCGCTCGGCCTGCTGGTGGACGACAGTATCGTCGTCGTTGAAAACATCGCGCGTCACCTGCGCATGGGCAAGAAGCCGGTCGACGCGGCGATCGAAGGCACCAAGCAGATCTCGCTCGCCGTGCTTGGCTGTACGGCGACGCTGATGCTCGCCTTCCTGCCGCTGATGTTCCTGCCGGAAGGCGCGGGTGCGTTCACGCGCTCGCTCCCCACAGCCGTTCTGCTGACGGTCGCCGCCTCGCTGTTCGTGTCGCTGACGATCATTCCCTTCGTCGCCAGCCGTATCCTGAAGGAAGAGAAGCACGAGGAAGGCAACTGGCTGCTCCGCACCATCATGGGCGGCATCCACTCGATCTACCGGCCGCTTCTGCACAAGGCGCTGGCGCGGCCGCTGCTCACCTGCCTCATCGCGCTGGTGCTGTTCGCAGGTACGCTGACGCTGGTGCCGCGCATCGGCTTCAGCCTGTTCCCGCTGGCGGATTCGCGCATCGTCATGGTGCAGATCGAACTGCCGGAGGGCGCCTCGACCGCCAAGACCGACGAGGCGCTGTCGTTCGTGGAAGCCGAGCTTGGCAAATACGGCGAAGTCGAGAGCGTGATGTCGAGCCTCGGACGGGGCAATCCGCGCGTCTATTACAACGTCAACCAGCGCGAGCTGGCGACCAACATCGCCGACGCCTTCGTGATGCTAAAGGCGTATGATCCGGATGCGACGCCGCAGATGCTGGATGCCTGGCGGGCGGCGTTCGACGCCTATCCGGGTGCGAAAATCCTGGTGAAGTCGATGGAGAACGGCCCGCCGCTGGATGCGCCGATCGCCATCCGCGTCACAGGCCCGGAAGTCGAAGGCGTGCGCAAGGTCGCCGCCCAGATCGAAGACCTGATCCGTCAGGTGCCGGGTACGCGCGACGTGAACAACCCCTCGCGCGCCAGCCGCACCGATCTGAAGGTCGAGGTGGACGAGGCGAAGGCCGCCCTGCTGGGCATCGCGCCCGGCACGGTGGACCGTGTCGTGCGGCTTGCGGTGGCGGGCGAAGAGGCAGGCGATTTCCTGGATACGGACGGCGAATCCTATCCGATCACCATGCGCCTGCCGCTCGGCGACCATCACTCGCCGGACATTCTGGACGACATCTATATTCCGACCGCTTCGGGCGCCGCAGCCCCGCTGGCCCAGGTCGCGACGCTGCGCTTCGACGCCAGCCCGGCGCGCATCGACCGCTTCGACCGCCAGCGCGCGGCGACGGTGACCGCCTATCCGCAGTCGGGCTATCTGACCTCGAACCTGACGGTCGAGATCATGAAGCGCGCCGAGGGGCTAAAGCTGCCGCCCGGCTATGAACTGAAGGCCGGCGGGGAATCCGAAGCCTCGTCCCGTTCGTTCTCCGGTATGGGCAGCGCCGCGCTGGTCGCGATCTTCGGTATCTTTGCCGTGCTGATCCTGGAGTTCCGGTCGTTCAAGGCGTCGCTGATCGTCGCCAGCGTGATCCCCCTGGGCATTCTTGGCGGCATCCTCGGCCTCTATGTCTCGGGCTACACGCTGAGCTTCACGGCGATGATCGGGATGATCGCGCTGGTCGGGATCGAGATCAAAAACTCGATCCTGCTGGTCGATTTCACCAATCAGCTGCGGGACGAGGGTATGGAGCTGCGCGATGCCATCGAGAAGGCGGGCGAGGTGCGCTTCCTGCCGATCCTGCTGACCTCGATCACCGCGATCGGCGGCATGCTGCCGCTGGCCGTGCAGGGATCGGGCCTCTATTCGCCTCTGGCCTGCGTGATTATCGGCGGTCTCATCACCTCAACACTGCTCTCGCGTCTGGTGACCCCGGCCTGCTATCTTCTGCTCGCGCCCCGCGACAAGGCCCCTGCCAAAGAGGGCTATCCGGCCGGCGCAGTGCTCGCGGGGGAGTGAGACATGAGCGTGGCGCATGAGACGGTCGACAAGACCTATCACCACGGCGATCTGAAAGCGGCGCTGCTGCTGGCGGCGCGCGAGATCGTGGAAGAGCAGGGGCCGGAGGCCTTCACGCTGCGCGAAGCGGCGCGGCGGGCGGGGGTGAGCCACGGGGCGCCGGCGCATCACTTCGGCGACAAGACGGGATTGCTGACCGAACTCGCCATCGAGGTTCTCGGCGAAAGGGTCGCTCTGGTCGAGGAGGCCAAGATCAAGGCAGGGCCGCTGCCGATGGATCAGCTGAAGGCCTGCGGACAGGCTCATATCGCTTTCCTGATCGAGCATCCGAAGCTGGAGGGCCTCTGCTGGCGGGGCAATCTGGTGAACCGGGACGATCCCCGCCTGATGGCGGTCGTCAACCGCATGACCGGCGGCCTCATCGAGACGATGGGCGCGGTTCTGGAGAAGACATTGCATCCCGAGAAGGAGAGCAATCCATCGACCCTGCTGGCGGTTTCGGTGGTGACCGGGTTCGCCGCGATGGTCAATGACGGGATGATCCTGCGAGGCGTGCCAGAGCCGGAACGTACGCACCGGGCCATGCAGATGGCCTCGCAGATGCTGGACCTGGTGGGTGCGGTCTTCGGGCCGGCTTTCAAAGACCTCGGCTGAAGGTTTGGCTGAAGGTTCCCGTGGCGCGGCCTAAAGCCGCGCCCTGCGGCGGACGCCATGTTGCCGCCGCAAAGGCTTAGCCTTTATCTTGCGATAGTTTCCAAGCGCGTCCTGACGCGGGGCAAGCCCCCGCGTGCGGCGGCGCGAGCGTATCGTTTCGGGGCCGTGCATGCCTAAGCCATTGCGGATTTTCATCTCGTCGCCGGGTGACGTGTCGGCGGAGCGCCGCCGCGCCGCGCTGGTGGTGGAGAGCCTGAAGAAGGAGTTCGCGCGTTTCTTCGAGATCTCGGCCTATCTCTGGGAGCACGAGGCGATGCTCGCCACGGGCCACTTCCAGGATGTGATCGCGCCGCCGAGCCAATCGGACATCGTGGTGCTGATCCTGTGGTCGCGCCTTGGCACGCCGCTGCCGGAGAAATCGGGCGAGCGCGAATACAAGGGTATCGACGGCCGCTCGCCGGTGACCGGCACGGAATGGGAATACGAAGACGCGCTGGCGGCGAACCGTTCGAAAGGCGCGCCGGACCTGCTCGTCTATCGCTCGAACCGCGAGCCGCAGATTTCGCTGCGCGATCCGAACAAGAAGGCGCTGGCGGAAGGGCAGTGGAACGCGCTGGAGACCTTCTGGTCGCGCTATTTCCAGGCGGGTGGCGTGTTCCTGTCGGCCTATCACGGCTTCGATGATCTGGAAGATTTCGGCGACATGCTGGAGGCGCATCTGCGCCAGCTCATCCGCACGCGCATCGAGAAGGGCCGCATCGAGGCCGGATCGGATGTGCGCGCGACCTGGATGCAGTCGCCGTTCCGCGGCCTCTCGTCCTACGATTTCGAGCATGCGCCGATCTTCTTCGGGCGCGGCGCGGCGCAGCTGAAGGCCGTCGAGCAGATCGTCCGCAATGCCAATGAGGGCCGGGCCTTCCTGCTGGTGCTGGGCGCTTCGGGTTCTGGCAAATCCTCGCTGGTGCGCGCGGGCCTGCTGCCCAATCTTTTCGCGCGCGGCGTCGCCGATGGCGCGGGGCTGTGGCGGCGCGTGGTGTTCAAGCCAGGCGATGCGGACGGCAACCTGTTCGCGGGCCTTGTGAAGGCGCTGACCGAGAGCCGGGTGAAGGAAGGCATCGGCCTTCCGGAAATCCAGGGCGCGGGGGTGACGGCCGAGCAGCTGGAAGCGGCGCTGCGCCGTTCGATCGACGACCCCTCGTTCGTGTTCGCGCCCGCTATCGGCAAGGTCACGCATGAAGCGCGCGCGGTCGGTCACATCATGGCGCACGAAAACGCCAAGCTGGCGCTGGTGCTGGATCAGCTTGAAGAGATTTTCACCGATCCGGCGATCGCGACCGAGGAGCGTAACAGCTTCATCCGCCTGATCGCCTCGCTGACCAAGACCGGCATGGTGTGGGTCGTTGGTTCGATGCGTTCCGACTTCTGGCATCGCGCGGCTGCGTCGCCTGAGCTGGTGGCCCTCGCCGACGGCACCGGCCGTATCGACCTGTTGCCGCCGAGCCAGGCGGAGTTGGCCGAAATGATCCGCCGCCCGGCGGCTGCCGCCGGACTTTCGTTCGAGGATCATTCCGAAACGCGGATCGGCCTCGATGCGGTGATCGCCGAGGAGGCCTCGCGCGACCCAGGCTCGCTGCCGCTCGTCTCGTTCATGCTGGACGCGCTCTACAAGACGGATATCGAGTCCGGCAAAGGCGGCGTCCTCACCTACAACACCTATGAGGCGCTGGGCGGGATCAAGGGCGCGATCGCGACGCGCGCCGATGAAATCCTGAACGCACAGCCGGCCGATGTGCAGGCGGCGCTGCCGTCCGTCCTGCGCGCGCTGGTGACGGTCGATGGCGACCGCGACCAGAACGCGACGGCGCGCATGGCGCCATTGACGGCCTTTCCGGTGGGATCACCGCGCCGTGCGCTGGTCGATGCGTTCCTCAATCCGGCCGCGCGCCTGCTCATCGCCGATGGCGATGGCGGCGAAGCGCGGGTGCGGGTCGCGCACGAAGCGCTGATCAATCACTGGGCGCGGGCGCGCGAGCAGATCAACCGCGATCGCCGCGACCTCGAAACACGTGCGCGCCTGGAAGAAGACGAAGCGCTGTGGCGCGCCGCGCCGCCGGCGGAGAAGTCGGCCCGTCTGCTGGAAGGCCTGGCGCTGGAAGAGGGCAAGGATCTCGTCCGCAAATGGGACGACGAGCTGCCGCAGGCGCTGAAGGACTATATCACCGAGAGCAAGAAGGCGGCCGAGAACCGCCGCCGCCGCTCGTTCCGCATCATGACGGGCATCGCGGCCGTGATGGCCGTGCTGGCGGCTGGCGCCGCCGTGCTTGGCTATTTCGCGCAGCAGGAAAGCGACCGTGCGCAGGAGCAGACCATCATCGCGCAGGGCGAGAGCGAGCGCGCCAAGGCGGCGGAGTCGCGCGCCGAAGACCAGTTGAAGGAAACGCAGCTGGGCAGTTCGCGCCTCGTTTCGAAGCAGTCGAACATCGCGTCGAAGGCCGGCAACTCGGAGCTCGCGCTGGCGCTGGCGGTGGAATCCGTCCGTATCGCGGAAGAGACGGGACGTGAGCTGCCGCTCGCCTCGCTGTCGGCGCTGCAGCATGCCGCGTCGACCGACACGATCGCCGCCGTGCTTGCGGACAGCGCCGCTGAGATTACCAGCGTCGATTTCGCAGCGAACGTGAACGGCACCTACACATATAGTGTGGACCCGTACGGCAATGGCCGGCTGATCATCTGGAACACCTTCTTCGGCACGGAGCGAGCCTTCTGGGGCAAGCGCGGCGCTTGGGTGATCGAGGCGACATCCGATCGCTCAGGCAAATACCTGTTCATTCTGTTCGACGATAAAACCGGCCAGCTCTACAGCGCCGATTCACTGGAGCTGCATGGCAACGCGGTGAGTTTCCCCGCCATGCCCTCGATCAGCCATATCGACGCGCAGGGGCGCGAGGTCGTGGTCGGCGACGAAGCGGGCGGCGTTCATTTCATCAGTACGTCGACCGGTACGGTTTCGAGCGTCGCGGGCGTCCACCAGGGCGCAGTCTCGGCCGTCGAAATCGCAGACAATCTGTCGATCGCCGTCACGGCCGATAGAAACGGCACGGCGGTCATCTGGGACATGGCGACCCATACCCAGCGCGCGACGATTACTTCAGACTCTGCGCAGAGCCTTCGGAGTATTGAGGGTGCCACGATTTCGCCGAATGGCTCGCAGGTCGTGCTTTGGGGCGGCGGATCGGCCTACATCTATGATTCGACCGGCACATTCGTCGCCACCATCGATATCACCAACGAGTGGTTCTACCGCGCCCTGTTCTCGCCCGACGGGCGGACGCTCTATTTCACGGCCGGCAAGAATCTCTACGCGGCGCCAACGACCGATTTCAAAGCGACGCGCACCTATGCTGGCCACACGTTTGACGTGCGACGCCTCGCGCTGTCGATCGACGGTAAGCGGGCGCTGACCTCGTCGGGCGACAACACGGTGCGTCTGTGGGATACGTCGTCCGGCGCGACGCTCCGCATTTTCCGTTCGTCGCGCATCGTCAGCGGCATCGGCCTCAGCCAGGACGGCCAGTATGTGCTGGTGAATTATGATGACGGCACGGCGGTGGTCTATGCCGTCGAGGCGCTGCAGCCGCAGAGCGCGCGCCTGGTGCACGATTTCAACATCAACTCGGTCGCATGGAGCCCGGACGGGCAGTATCTGCTGACCTCGTCCAACGAGGGTGGCGGCGCGAAGGTGGTGCTGTCGGATGTCGAGTTCGGCCATCCGGCGTTCAGCCTGCCCGGCACCGACGATACGATGGAGACCGCCTCCAACTTCAACAACACGGTCTTCACGCCCGACGGGACCGGCATCCTGACGGCCGACAATCTGGGCCGCGTGCGGTTGTGGCGCACCTCGACCGGGGCGCCGCAGCGGCTGATCGGCCGTTTGCAGGACGGCTATGCCGGGCAGTGGGTGGAGGTGACGCCGGACGGCAAGAATGTGCTGGTCGCGCGCTATGAAGGCATCAGCGTCTTCGACTTCAACGCCGAAAACGCCCAGGAGCAGCGCGTCTTCCGTGCGCCGCGCGCGCTCCTTTTCACCATGGCGGTCAGCCCCGACGGCACGAAGGTGGCGACGGGGTCGTCGGATGGCCGCATCTTCGTGTGGGATTTCGCATCGGGTGAACTTTTGTTCGAGCGCCGCGAGGACAAGAGCCAGATCAACGCGGTGAACTTCTCGCCCGATTCCAAGCGGCTGGTGACGGCGTCGAGCGACCGCACGATCCGTGTCTTCGACGTCGCGACGGGCGAGGCGACGCTGTTGCTCTCGGGTCACGAAGACATCGTGATCTGGGCTTCGTTCAGCCCGGACGGCCAGCTGATCTCTTCGGCCGGCTTCGACGCGACGGCGCGGGTCTGGGACGCTCACACGGGCGCGGAACTCCTCACGTTCAAGGGCCCGGAAAAGCCGTTCCGCTCTGCCGTCTTCAGCCCGGACAGCAAGATGCTGGCGGTCGGCGGCGACGATTTCCGGCTCTATCTCTGGAAGCTGCCGGAGCAGAATAACGCCAACACGCCGACCTCAGGACCGATCGTGCTGGCGCAGCTGCAGGCCGATAACGGCAAGATGCTTAAGGAGATGATGGCCTGGGCGCCGATTACGGTGTCGAAGCCGCTGAGCGCGACCGACCGGCGTGACAATTTCCTCGAACCGGATGCAGCGTTGAAGGCCTTCGATCCGATGGCAGGCGCATGTCATCGATTGGCTGCCTTTCCGGCAGATCCCGACCGTCTGAGCGCAGGCGTTCGCGACGAATTCGTCATGGCGGCTGATGCTGAAGCAGCCTGCCGCCGTGCGCTGGAGACGGCGCCGGACGATCCGCGCCTGCACCTGCAGCTTGGCCGCGCCTTACTAAACGGCGGCAAGGAAGAGGAAGGCCGCAAGGAGGTCCAGATCGCGATCGACGCCAAATATGCCGGCGCGATCTATTATCTCGGCTTGTGGCTGACCGGGTGGAAGGAAAACCCGACCGACGACGATTTGAGGCTCGGTTACGACCTCGTGCGGCAGGGATGGGCGTTGGGCATTCCGGATGCAGGTAGTCACCTTGCCGTGGCGATGCAGAACTCGCCGTTGCTCTCGAACGGTGAGCCCGTCGTGCCGGTGGACGAGGCGGGTGCGGTGAAGCTGTTCGAGGAAACGGCGGCGAAAGGCTCGTTCTGGTCGTCGATGCAGATGGGCGAGAAGTATAGATATGGCGAGAGCGGTCTGGAGAGGAACGAACTGGAGGCGCTCTACTATTACGGAATCGCTGCGCGGCAGATCGAGATGAACGGCTTGATGGATGCCGAGCGTCTAACGGCGGGTTTCCTGTTTGCGCACCGCGCCTCCTTTGCCCGATATCTCATTCGGCAAGGGAAAAGCGCCGAAGTGGCGGAGATTGCCAAGCGGATCGCGAGTTGGAAACCTTAGGCGGCGAGAAATGGCGCTGCGATTTGCCACATCTTCTTGTGCTTAACTCATCGCGTGTTCGCTGTAGATTCGACCTGCGCTGTATCGCGCGGGAGAATACATCAAGATCGAACCGGGAGCGATTGGGTATGAAAAAGACTACGGTAGTCGGCTTGTTTGGAATTGCAGTCGTGTTTGTTCTGTCCTCAGCTTTTGCTCAAAGTGCTCCGCCGGGATTGCCTGGTCCCGTAAACCCTAGCTGTCAAACCTGCACTCAGGGTGGTGGTGGAGGGACCGGAGGCCCTGGCCAAGGATCTGGCACGACGAGTCCGGCGCCGAATCCGCCGCCTCCGCCACCTGGCGGGCCGAACATCACTTAAAGGCTTTTCCCAAAGGTCGGCGTTCCGGCGCTTTGGCGAGCTAATGACCCGGCGAGGTGACCGGCGCGGGGGCTTCTTCTCCCCGCGCGTCGATGCGCAGTGCGGAGACGCCGCGCTTGAGGGCCAGGCGCAGCGTGTCATAGGCGCCGCCGCGTGCGTCTGTCGGCTCGCCGTCCCAGACCGCGACCAGCGTGTCGGAAAGATCCAGCATGGCGGCGCTGGCCGCGCTGTAGCCGGCGACATCGTCGCTGCGGTCGGGTTTGCAGACGAAGCTTTCGGCCCGGGCCAGCAGGCGGTGGAAGGTGTCGCGTGGCGCACCTTCCGCGAAGTCGAGTGCATACTGATCGGCGGGAAAAGGCAGGGGCGCGACGAGGCCCCAGCCGCGCGCGAGGGCGGCTTCGGCCGCCATGGTGTCGGCGCCTTCGGCGAGCGAGGAGATGAGGACGATCTTGCGCCCGCCAGCCTCCGCCGCGAGGCGGTCGAGTGAGGCGCCGATATCGGCGGCGATTTTGTCCAGCGCTGCGGCGTTGAGCTTGTGCGGGCGATGTCCGGTGACGCCAACGGCATAGGGCCATGGCTCGAAGCCGACCGCGCCGGACATGGCCGCCACTTTAATCGCCTGCGCCTTGGCGCCTTTGATCGTACCGGAATACTGGCGATAGGCGCGGAAGGCGCCGTCATAGGTTTCGCGCGCGCCGGTGAGGTCGCCCGAGACGAGCATCGCTTCGGCGCGGCTGACCTCGTCATAATAGGCCGAGAGGCCGCCATCCTGCGGCTTCAGGCCGGCGGTCTTGAGAGCGGCGTCTCGCTTTGCCATGGCGCTTACCACTTCGGCGGCGATGGCGCGGGCGGTGTCGAGGTCGCCGAGATAGATCGAGGTCGAGGCGGCATTGACGCCGAGATAGGCGTTGATGCGTTTCCCCTTCTCCCACTGCTTTTTGTAGAGCTCGTGGGCCTTTTTCAGCGCGCCGGTCTGGGTCGGGTCGCGGTCCCAGCGGCGCTTGTAGATGCCGCCCGCGATGCCGGCGGTTTCCTCATCATCCGGGTAGCGTTTCAGCAGTGCGTCGGCGGCTTTGACGGCCTCTTCG
>VFQQ010003065.1_pt1 | contig 16991 bp, 16 predicted proteins | sample 3512341 | NCBI WGS metagenome assembly VFQQ01 (sample SAMN10412373, study PRJNA504923) | tailings metagenome | isolation source: Relicate 2 Philex TSF1 revegetated site | place: Philippines: Tuba, Benguet | collected 2017-08-29 | reverse complement strand
CACCTCATGGGTTCAGTCCCGGGGTCTCAGGCGAGCAGCAGTCACCAACGCACCCCGAGCCAATGCAGAGGCGATGGTGTCAGGACTGGGACTCAACAACTTCTTTGAGGTGCGTTCGCGCTCTTTCTGTGTTTGCACTTACGAGAGAGAGAGAGAGAGTGTGTGTGTGTGTGTGTGTGTGCAAGTGAAGCAGTGCAGGCCAGTAGAGCTCAGCAGCTTCATTAAAGTACACAGTGGCAGCACTCAGAGGGTAACAAGCGGGGGTGTGAGTACAGCGTGTGTGTGTGTGTGCGTGTGTGTGTGTTCATGCAGACACTGGTCATCGGTGACGAGTGTTTACGTGGAAAGCCTTATCCGGACCCTTACATGCAGGGTTTGGTGCGGATAGGACTGAGACACGTGCCTCACAAGGTATGCGTACATATGTGACTTTGTGTGTGTGTGTGTGTGGCCAAGTCTTCTGATCACCCATCCCTGCATCCATCACTGTTCAGGCACCTGTTGTACCACTTTGTCAATGCTCCATCGCACATTGTGCTCATGAGACACATTGTGGGCATGTGCCTATGCACAGGGTGCCAATCAGGCTAAACAGTGTACTCAAGACATGGTGTATGCCCCTGTGTCCTGTGCAGGTACTCGCTCTTGAGGACTCTCCCGCAGGGGTGCGTGCAGCAGTGGCGGCCAAGCTCCCAGCGGTGGGCCTCGCCACCAGCAGACCCAAAGAGTCACTTATAGAGGCAGGCGCTGTGATAGCTGTGACTGACTACGAGGAGCTGATGGCTCTGATAGAGACACAGGAACAAACACAGGCAGAGGCACAGGCAGCTGCTGAGAGCTAGACTGCCAAGCAAGCCTGCACGATTGCTCAACACTAGGCATTGATAAAGGCACAGGAACAGGGCAAAGGCACAGGAACAGGCACAAAAGCAGGCACCCCACTGAGGGCTCTCACGGACCCAGCCTGCGCTCTGTGTATTCTTTTGGCTGACACTGCTGTCGTTGCTCGGGTTGCGCGTGACGCTCGGACGCCCTACATATTCTTTTTTTGTGTCTCTTGTGACGACAAGAGTGAGTGCACTATCCGGGCGTAGAGCAGACGAGTGCGGACACACAGGCGAATTCACCTACGCTATTCTTGGTTGTGATCATACGCATTCTTTGATATGCCTACTGTTTACATGCCATCGTCATGTGTGCCCTGAGCTCGTCCTACGCATGAACAGATGCAGCAAGGTTGCAAGAGTCTACGCGTGCACAGTACGCACAGTGCGTGTACGCTAGTCTGCCACATCACAAAGCCCTACGCATGCAGTCGGCAGAGGCACTTTAAGCACACTGAATCCCCATGTCCCGTATTGTCTTTAGTAAACATCAAGTGCTGAAGGTACTGTCTACATAACGGTCAAGTGTAAGGATACACGCATCCTGCGCAAAAATGCACCCTGCGTTCCAGTACGGAAGTCTTAACCCTTCACATGTGCTCTTGACCCTGCTAACACCTGCTAGTATGTGTTTGTGTGTCCTTGTCTGTGTGTTGAGCACGCACACACACACACACATCGCACACGCACACGCACACAAATGCTAAGCGAACACTGATATGGCAGCTCATGATGATAGGCCTTCCCACTGTCAAGCCTAATGAGAGCACGCTAGCGTCATATCAGTGAGTTAGGCCTGCCGCTGAAGGTGTGCATGCGTGCGCTGTTTGAACGCACGGCGTACAACAGCGTACGTACTCATGCATGCTGTTAAACACATTGACTCAGCTCTTCTCATTCTCAAAGCAGAACTCAGCCACAGGGTCCACATCAGCCGGTAACGGCGGCGGCACAAACGGCGAAGACGGTACCTCCGGCGACGCCTCCGCAGACGGTAGCGGCGGGTCAGCCGGTAGCCGCGGCTGCTCTTCAGCTTCCGTCTCCATGTCGCCCGGTACCGGCGGCGGCTGCTCAATGTCACCAGCACCCACACCGCTAACGTGTGCGCCCTGATGACCCCATGAACGGCTAAGGTCATAGTTGACCGGCAGCCGCGGCGGCGGCGGCAACCAGCCGGGCTCCCGCTGGTGGTACTGTGGCTGCGGTGGCTCTGGTGGCGGCTGTACTTGCACCACGTGCGGTGCCTGGTGGTGGGGGTTTATGTGAGGCTGGAAGACGTAATCGTCGGGTCCGGGCTGCCGGTAATGGGGGTCGGGCGGCCCAGCGAGGGGCACGGCTACCGGCGGGAACTGGAGCGGCAGCAGGAAGGAGGGCGGGGCTGGCGGGTAGTGCTGCTGCTCTGCCTGCTGCTGCTCTGGTTGCCGCTGCAGCTGTGGCTCATGCACTGGGCCACCCTCTTCACCCATCTCTGGCTCGTATGGCACATCAGCATCACCACCGGCGGGCGTATCTGTGGCCACAGCTGGCTGCTCTTGTGACACAAACGCTTGCGTGGACGCAGATGTCAGCCAGTTCTCCTGCAAAAACGGCACCGGCTGCTGCGGCTGTTGCTGTGGCTGTGACTGCGGCAGCAGCGGCGGCAAGGGTGGCAGCGGCGGCAGCTCCTGCAGCTGCTGCGCAGCAGCGCCGCCCGCTGACACTGGTGCTGTGTGGTCGTGCGTGAGCTGTGATGGCGGCGGGAGCAGCGGCAGCAGCGGCGGCAGCGCCGCCGGCACCCCCGGCATCAGCGGCGCGAGCATGCCGCCACTCGTGCCTGATATCGTAACCGGCGGCGAGCCTGCACGCGGCGGCGTCAAGCCACCCTGCACGCCTGCAAGCAACCCCCCGTCCAAGGGCGGCGGGCCTGGTAGCGGCCCCAGCCCACCACCATGCGTTGCTGCACCCTCTGATGCGTTGTTGCGCCCTTGCTGCAGACTTTGATGCATGTGGTGGGCAAGGATAGACTGCTGGTGACCGTCAAGGTGCAGCCCTGGCTGCTGTTGCTGCTGCTGCTGCTGCTGGCGGCTGAATAGTGACTGGCCTTCGTAGCTGCGGGGACCGCCACTGAGTGGTCCACCAGACACAGACCCACCGTCACCAGACGAGCGGCGCTGCACGTGGGCTGCGTCGCTGCGCCAGCCAGCTGCCGGCTGCTGGCTCAGCGGCGTGCGCTGCAGCGGCAGAGAGGACCCTGGGGAGCTGCTGTTGACCCTGTTGGCCTCATGCTTTGGCAGCGGCGGCTCAGCCACAGCCATGAAGCGCCGCTTGCGCGGCTGCTCGCTGGACGTCGCAGCCGACGCGTCCGCCGACGGCAGCGACAGCTGCGACGGCGCCGGCTGCTGCTGTGGCTGCTGCGCCGGTGGCGGCGGCAGCGGCAGCAGGTCCGGCAGCCGCGGCAGCTCCGATACCGGCGCGAGCAGCGACTGCCCGCTGGACGGGAAGATCTGTTGCAGCAGCGCCAGCGGCGCCGGCGGCGGCGGCGGGTACGGCCCTTCATCACGTGGCTGTAGCTGTGGCTGTTCCTGCAACGGCTGTAGCGGCTGCAGTGGCTGTAGTGGCTGCAGCGGCTGGAGCGGCTGCAGAGGCGGCAGGTTCCCAGCGCTGTAGCCATCCCAGGCTGGCGGCGGTGGGTAGGCAGACTCGTGCGTGCTGGGCAGCCTCGGCGGCGGCGGCGGCGGCTGCTGCAACAGGAGCGACTGGCCTGCAGAGTTCGGGGTGTCACGCGGAGAGTGCGACGTACGCGAGCCGTGCGATGGATTCGGCTCGTCGTTCGCGGCGGCTGCGCGACGCGGCGAGTGCCAGCCGCTATCTGTCTTGTCGCGACGAGGGTCGTCATGGTTTGCGTGTGTGTAGGACTGGCTCCCATAACCGCTGGCGCGAGCATCCTGCACCAACACACATACATGTACATCAAATACATGACCCTCCTACCCACAGTCAAAGAGCACGACCGGCGCACGTGCTCATGCTTGCTTCAAGGCTCTATGTGTGCATACATGTGTGTGTGTGTGTGTGTGTGTGCGTCTGCTTACCCGCCCATCCCCACTTCTCCTTCCGCGGTCAGGGCTGCTACTCCGCCCCTCACGACCCCCCTGTTTAACCCCACTCGTAATCCCTCCTGGAGAGCGCACTGACGTAGCACCTGTAGACCGTGGCGGCGGCGGCAGCATGAGCCCATCTGACCCACGCGACCGCTCCGTGCTCGTGTCACCACCGCTGGTCCTGTTCGCCTCGTGCTTGGGTGGTGGAGGCTCTGCGACGGCGAAGAACGTCCGCTTACGCGGCTGGGCTGGCGGCGCTGCTGCAGCTGGTGCGGCTGGCTCGGGCTGCTGCGGCTGTTGTGGCGGCAGCAGCGGCTGCAGTGGCGGCAGGGGTTCCAGAGGTGGGAGCAGTGGCAGTGCTTGTTGGTCCTGGTGTGGCAGCTGTTGCGGCGGCGGCGGCAGCTGCGACGGCGCCGTCTCTGCGTTCTCCGCAGCGTGCGACAGCGCCGACGGCGGCCGCTCGTATGTGCGCTGCGGCGGCTCGGCCACCGGCGCGAAGCGCGGCCGCGACGACGGCGATGGCTGCGCAGGCTCCGCGGTGGGCGCGTAGCGCGGCCGCTGCTGGGATACGCCACCATTTTCCTGTGACTGTGATATCGACATGGACATTGACTGTGATCGCGATCGCTCAAATGAAGGTGCGGGTGGCTCTGACACAGCAGCGAACCTGCGTCGCGGTGAGGGTGCAGGCGCTGCAGCAGTTGCAGCTGCAACCTGACCAGCCGGCGACGGCTGCGGCTCAGCTGCTGCTGGCGCGAAGCGCGATCGCGCACCAAATGGCGCATCCTGCGAGGACGTACGCTCCGGCGGTGCCGCAGCGGGTATCGACACCGGCGCGTACCGCGGCCGCGACGGCGGCGGCGGCTCGGCCGCCGCCGCGAACCTCCGCTGCGGCGACGGCGCTGGTGGCGCACCTGGCGCGTCCTGCGCCGGGTGCGGCGGCAGAGGCGGCACATAATCGTCGTTGTCGTCTTGTGGCAGGTCGTCATAGTGAAAGGGTGAGTCATGGGGGGAGTTCTGTGGGGGGACTGCAAAGGGTGACCCACGCGGTGCGCCAAACTGCCCTGGCTGACCTGGCTGTCCTTGTACACCTTGTGAGCCGTAAGAGCCAGTCCCAGATCCCCTCCCACCCATGAACGGCCCATCCCCGTCACGCTGGAAGCCCCTGCCACGCCCGCGGCCCTCGCCAAAGCGCCCGCCAAACCGCCCACCACTGCCCCGGCCCTCGCCAAACCGCCCACCGCTCCCACGCCCACCCTCGCCGAACCGCCCGCCACCGCGCCCGCCGAAACGCCCACCACCGCGCCCACCATTGAATGGGCCGCCATTGCAAGAACCGCCATTGAAGTCCTGCGAGCCCTGCCTGGACGGCCCATCTTGGCCCGGCCCACCTTGGCTCGGGCCGTTGTTGTCGCGTGGGTCACGCGGTTGCTGACCGGGCGGCCCCGGCGGCTGCGGGAACGCCTGCCCGTTCTCATACCATACGTTGCCCAGCCCCTCGTTCACATACTGTATCTCCTCTCTATAGGGTAGCTTGCTGTCCTTGAGAAAGCTGCGCATCTCGTTGATGACAGTTTGGTGCTCTGTGAGCACTGTCTTGACCTTGTGTATGGAGTGGTCTGCGCTGCCGTAGTTGTCCAAGACGAGCTCCTTCTCCCAGTTGGGGCCCAGCTCATGTCTGCACACACACATGAAAACACGTGCATGCATGTGGGTTGCTCGTACCTCTGATGGTGATGGAACGCACACAAATGACACATGCATGCATACGCCCATATACACGCACTCTAGCAGTGCTGTATCAACATGCAAATGTACATCTGCACGCGGTGTGTGTGTATGTGTGCGTACATCCAGACCCGCACCTGTCGACCAGGTCTTGTAGCGTGTACACGTCAAAGCACCCCTCGTGCTCCTCTTGCAGCAGCTGCTTGTCCTCCAGCGCCTGACGCTTCTTGTCATCATAGAACACATACTGACGGGCAAAGTCCTCAGCAAACCTGCGCTCGCGCTCGACCTCACGACCCTGCAGAAAGACACACACACACACACACACACGCACACACGCACACACACGCACACACAGACACCGATTGCTATGCATTGAAAGCAGAACCATACATCTCAGTACATCGTAGCAGGCGGCTTAGAATCTGCTGGCATGTGGGTAGTGTGTCTGTGGTGTCAGTGCGAGCGTGTGTGTCTGTCTGTGTGTGTGTGTGTGTGTGTGTGTGTGTGTTTATAGTCAGCAGGACGCACCTCCTTGAGCATTTCGTCGAGCATTCTGTCGACCCCTGCAGCCAGTGGCATGCGCTGCTCCCACTTCTCGTGCTCAGTCAGTTGGTGTCCCACCTCACTCATCAAAGCTAAGGGGTCAGGAGTGGGCTCAGTGCGACGTGCTGGGGCAACGGTCTTGGGGGCCAGCTCTGCACAGGTGACACAACAGACATGCACACACACACACACATCAACTCCCAGCAACATGCTGCATAGCTAAGCAGGCAGGGCTGCGGCTGGCTGCATACACAGTATAGAGAAGGCTCTCGCTGTACATGCTGCCGTGAGTGCCCTGAGTGCAGACGCCAAAACATGTAGGAGCAGTACTCCTACAATTTTCTTACTCACTTTTTGCCTTGAGCTCTTGCACAGCGAGTGCAAAGGAGTCCAGCACGGGCCGCACAGGCTCAAGAATCTTCATCCCTCCCTTCTCTGACTGTGGTGTGCCATTGGCAGTGGCGGCTGCTGTGCCACCAGCTGCAGCCGCAGCTGCGGCTGGGCGGCCGGTGCCCGTAGGGCTCTTTTTGTTTGCGCCTGTTGGCGACGGCAGGTTAGATCCTGGCCGCCGCGCGTCCTTCCCGCCACCGGCAGCGGCGCCTGCGCCGGCGGCGTCATCGTTTGGGATCTGCACGCGCGGTGGCGCCGGCCGCGCTGCAGCCTTCGCAGCTGCGCCTGCTGCAGCTGCAGCCGGGCCATTCGCCTTAGCGGCAGCAGCAGCGCCCTTCACGCTGTCCTGCCGCTGCAGCTTGGCGGCAGCCACACCAACTGCCTTCGCTGCAGCCGCTGCAGCTGTCGCAGCTGCACCGCTGGCTGCACCAACCTTCTTTGCAACTGCACCCAGGCCAGACCCCTGCCGCGCCAGCCCCGGCTGCGAAGCACCAGACAAAGTCCCACTGCCTGTCCTAGCTGCCGTAGCCGCACCAGCCTGGGCTGGCTTGGCAGCTGCCTTGTTGGCTGTGGCGTTGGCCGCCCCAGTCCTGAGCGGGGTTAGGTCGTCATTGAGCTCTTGCCACACAGGGTCATCATCCCTGTAATCATGTGGCTTTAGCTTCTTCTTCAGGGCCTCTACAGTAGCCTCCCGTGTACCTGTGCCACGCTTGGGCTTGCCTGAGACTGGCAAGGCCCCACGCGCTGGGCCTGCGCCGCCTGCGGCGGCTGCGGCAGGTGTGTCCTTCGCCGCTGGCTTCGCGGCTGGTGCGGCCGCCTTGGCTGCGGCGACAGCCGCAGCGCCGGCTGCTTTACCAGCGTCGCCTTTGCCGCTGGCCGCAGCCGGCTGCTTTGCAGCGGCCGCTTTGGCTGCAGGCTTGGCTGCGTCGCCGCCATCCTCAACGTTCTTCTTTGCGCGCTTCTTGACCGGCTCGCCCGCAGCCGCTGCAGCGACTGCAGCGTCATACGCGGCTGCCTGGTGCTGCCGCCGCGACATGGTCTTTTTCATCGGCGGCGCGTCAGCGACGGCGATCTCCATTGTTTTCTCTGGTCGTGCGAACTTATCGACCTTGGCTGGCTGCTCAGCTGCTGTGGCTGGCGCAGGCCGCTTGGTGCCAGCCGCCGGCCGCGTTGACGGCCCAGCGCCCCCACCATCACTGAAGTCTGACTCTGTACCTGTGTTTGAGCTTGTATCAAAGTGGTATGGGTCATCATCATCGTAAGTTTGTGGTGGGGATGGTTTGGTGGGTTTTGTGGGTTGGGAGGGGCCAGCGGGTGCGGCAGTGGCTGCGGCGCTGCGCTTGAGCGCGGCCTGCGGCGGCGGCGGCGGCAACCCCGCCAGTGCGACGAGAGCGGCGGCGCCGATGCTTGCGACCATTGGGTGTACTGCGACGGCGGCATTTGGCTGCCCTGCCTGGTACCAGGCGTTGTGCATGTCCGCGAGATTGGCAGTCACCTGAACACACACACACACACATTCACGTACGTGTCCTTGTCTGTTGCCATTGAGCACCTGTGTCTTCGTAAGTACGCGCAGTTTCGGGCTGCGAACAGGCTCCATGACAACAACAGCAATGCAAGTGACGTGCACCCTCGCCACCCACCTGTGTGGGTTGGCCCGGTATCTTGAGAAACCAGCCGCCCAGCCGCTCTAGCTTGCTAAGGACGTTGAGGTTGAGTGAAGCTGTGTCCTGTACGGCCTTGCCAGCTTCCTCCTCCAGGGACAATGAGTCTGCTTCCTCTTGCGGTGCCTGTTCACACAAATAGAGCATGATATTGCATCTTTCATACACAGCAAGGTACCATAAAGAAAGGACAATGTTGCTGTTCCTTTCTAAGTTCCTGTGCATGCAAGACCAATAGAGCACGACGCACTCATCAGGATTAGTGCTCTGTGCATGACACATGAAGCCTATGGCGCACGAACATAGCAAGACCCGCGCAAGGCATCATGTATGGGTGTGGCGTCGTGATGTGTGTGACTCGTAAGAGCATACCTGTGGGGGCTCCTCGGGCTCTGACTCCTCCTCCTCCTCGCTCTCCTCAGAGGACGACACCAAATCAACCACCTCAACCACCTTGCGTTTCTGACCCTTGGGACTGGCTTTGGCGGTACCCTTGCTGGCCTTGCCCTTGCTGCCCGACCCAGCGGCTGCGGCAGCGGTGCCCTTCTTGCCGCCCGCAGCCCCCTTGCCCCCACCCGCGCCGCTGCCCTTGCCGGCCGCAGCCTTCTTCCCAGTCGCAGGCGACTTGCTGGCCGCGGCGCTCTTGCCTTTGGGCGCTGCGGCCTTTTTCTTGCCGCTGGAGGAGCCAGGCCCTGCGCCTGGGAGGATGATTTTATCGTCTGAGTCTGTGTGCTCGTCTGCGGGGTTGGGTCTCGTGCTGGGCCCTGCGGGTGCGGCTGCGGCCACAGGCCGTCCGCTGGCCCCCGCGGCAGTCCCTGAAGCCTTTCCGCGGCGCAGGATGGGCACATCGTCATCTGACTCTGTCTCTGATCCAGCCCCCTGCTGGCCCCCTGCGCCGCGGCCTTGCGCACCTCGCTGCGGCAAGGCTGGCAAAGCCGCGCGCCCGTTCTGACTTGGCTTGTCGCTCTTCATCGTGCTGCGTTATGCTTCATCGTGCTGCGGGGTCTAGGGCTGACAGGCGTGCTGCGCCGAGCCCGCTGCAGGGCTGATGATGTGCGCGTGGCTCTGTACACTGTAGCTATGCCTCATAGGAAGGACAGACCTCAGAGAACAGGCCTCATAGGAAGGACAGCACGCCGCAGCAGTGCACCTGCGACCAAGTCATCCACAGCCCAACACCTTGAGCACTGCTGGCATCCTTGCGAGCTTTGCAATGGTACTATAGTGCGCTAGGGTGTTGCGATGAGCAGGAAGCGGACAGCGGGGCTTAGCGGGATCAGTGCGCGCACTACCTTGATGTGTCCTTGTCACATGGGTACTGGCTGACGCCCTGCTAGCCGTCCAAGTCATCTGTCTATCCTCCTGCGTGTGTTTCCTACCTCTGCAAGGGCGCAGGGTCCTGCGGGCGACGGAACACGGGCGACGGAACACGGTCACACTTTTCAAGTGCTTGAGCGCTGCACTCGCTGCTCGCTGGCTTATAGGCTCTGCTATTGTCCAGAGATAGTGTCAGAGAACAGCGTGGCTCAAAATGGCGCCCGGGGTCTTGGAAGACGCACAGCAGAGGCTTTTGGACGCACAGCGCAGAGCCGAACACGAACTCTGGAAGACGCACACTGAGGCTGCTGCAGCGGTAAGAAGGCACAGCAGTGCAGGACGCAGGACAGGGGAACAGGGTGTTCAGTGCGCGTTGGTGCGAGGGTGCATAAACCCTGCGTGACAGCATAAACCCAGCGTGACAGCTGCCACCTGTCCGCCCTCTGCGCAGGCCGACCTAAGCGCTACACTCAACGAGGAAGCCGATGTGCTGCGCGACTGGGTACAGCTACTAAACGAGCAGGTACGACAAGACTGAGCGCACTTGCACACTATGACACACAGACACACACACACGCACACACACACACACACACACACACACACACACACACGCACACACATACACACAGGCCTCCGCACTGCCTTACCCAGGTCATGTCCTACCCTAACGCGGATGTTCCTTGCAACCGCTTTGTTGTAGGCTCGCGACTTGGCAAAGTGGGCGAAGCAAGCAGAACCAGGAGCCGTGCCGCCCGAAGAACTCACGAACATACCAGCTGGGGCACGGTGGCTAACAGATGTCAACCTCTCTTGCAACCCTTCGAGCCGGTGATTCGGCAGTCTAATGCATACAAAAATACATGTTCTACCTCGGGCAAGCGCCCCGCAACCAGCAGAGAGACAGAGGGAAAGTGTGTGTGTGTGTGTGTGTGTTGTACGGGTGTGTGTGCAGGGCAACACCTACTCGCCAGCTGTCCTTGGACACACGCGACATGTCTTGCTCTCCATCACATGCCCTCGCCAGCACCAGCCCCCTTGCTGCAACCACGAGCGCTACCTTCGCAGATGCATCATGCTCACCGTTTCACTACACGCTAGTCAGCACAGCCAGGGCAGTACAGACATCCCCGCTACATAGCCCCGTGCGACATGTGACAGGCACACAGACACCGCTGCCCACAGCATGCCACTCCCACACTCAGACGCCCGCACCACCAACCAGCACCAGTCAGCTCGTGCAGGCCACGTGCGGCGTGTCAACATCCGGAGTGCAGGCAGTTGTGAGCACGCGCGACGCCGCGGCAGACGCGCAGCCGCCGGGCGGCGCGGACGCCGCGCAACGCGCGGACGCGTCCGTGGGCACATGCCCACAGTTGCTGCTTAGCTACCAAGCCACAGCGGCAACTCAGTGTGAGTCTACGACATGCGACGCCGAGTCGCAGACGGTGCACACAGGCGCCGTCGACGCTGCATGTCAGACAGACGCCATAGCACCTGCCTTAACAGCTGACACATCAGTAATGGCTCGCAGTGCGCACTCAGCAGGGCCAGCCAGCGTAGCCTGTGCGGCGACGCAGACAGACACGGCCCCAGCAGAGCAGGCATCAGGCGGGCTGGTGGGTTTGGCGGGTCAGCAGGCGGGTGGGGCTGGTGGGGCGGCTCAGCAAGGGTCTGTGGCTGTGTGTGTGTCTGGGGTGGGGGCGAGTGGCAGTGGTGGGACACGCAGTCTGGTCACACAGCTGCAGTCTGCGCTCAACAGTGCGGCTGAACATCGCGCACACGCACGCCAGCTGGAGGTGAGTACACAATAGCGTGCGCACGCACTTTTGTGGGAGCACACTAACCTTCTGTCGTTATGTCATGCATCAAGGCCCGGGAGGGCCCATAGTGTATGTATGCCTGTGTGTGTGTGTGTGTCAAGGTGTATATGTGTGTGTGTGACCTGTGCAGATGCAAGTTCGGCAGCTGTCCAAGCAGCTCGAGGTCACACAGCGACTCCTTCAAGCAGCGAACGAGCGCCTCATTGCCGCACGCATGAGCGACGCCGGCGCCGCACCAACCCTCACTACCCCCCAACCACCCAACACAACGCAGCAGACACCCAGTGCTAGTGAACAAATCGTGGTTGTGTGTCACTCAGCGACCGAGGAGAGGCCAGCGCTGGACGAGATTAAGTCCGAGCAACATGACGGGGAATGTGACGCTGCAAGCGGCACAAGGGAGAGCAAGGACCAGGGTGCAGGGGAGCAGTCTGCAGGGGCTGTTCGTGGGCAGAGTGAGAGTGTCATGTGTGGTAGTGTACACAAGGAGGCTGTGGCACACGCTGTGACTGGTGGAGCAGTGAGCGACGACTCAGTTAGTAGAGACCAGGACATGTGTAGCGCATAGGGTGGGGCCGCGATTACTGGCTCGGCAGGTTGTGAACCTTGGAGACTGTTGTTGGTCTGTAGTGTGCGTGTTAATACCTGTCTGCTGTAGCTCACTCGTTGACAACCTTATCACGTCATCTTGTCCACAGCTTTATCTGTCTGAAGTCATTCCTTCCCTGCCCTGTGGACCTCTTCTCCACAGTCCTTGTGCTTCTATGTATATTGAATAAACTCCACACGTCTTCCTGCTCTTTTTCCTTTCCAAGTTCTCAAGGTGTTGCGTGATAGTGGTAGTACGAGACTGGGCTACATAATGCTTTCTGGTGAGTGTAAAGCTATTGGGTGAGGCACCAAGGCGAAAAGCACTCAGTGACCTTCTACAGAACAGGTGTGCAGACTTGGCGGATGTGGAGTACTGCAGCCCAGTAAGTGATGCACTGATGCATCATACGAACACAGCACACACCGCCTGTGAGGCACACCATTACGTACTTGTGTGCAGGCTCTCGGGCGCTTGCGCTCAGGCGCTTGCGCTCAGAAACTTTATACCCGAAAACCGCCAGCATTTCAACTTCAATTCCGCTGCACCTGCGAAGCAAGGAGACCATAGCTTTCCCGTGCGCACTACATACAACGTGACACTGACACAGCGCTGAAGATTTGCGAAGCAGTAGCTGAAGACTGGCGGACTGGACTGACGCTGACGATGGTTTACGCTCAGTGAGGACCACAGCAGCGCTACTACAGGTAATGGAAGCGAGTGCGCTCGTAGCAAGCAGTTGAAGAAGGCGCAGTTCGAAGCTGTGGCCCGCGCATCTGTCAAACCCATGCTGTTCAATGCCAGGCCTGCGCTGCCCAGTGCTCAGCCCGGGGCAGTGCAACTCTGCGGCGCAGTGCTATCATTAGCCCCCAGTGCAAGCATCAGGAATGCAGCAGTGGGGCAGACAGCAGCCTTACCTGCAGGTCCAAGGTCCGTGCGCCTGATGATGACGCGTGTATGGCTTGCCGCTTGCTCTGCACGCAGGGATTGCGGCCCTAGCAGACACAGACAGCCTGCACAAGGGTGCTGCTAGGCAGGCACGCGCCCGCGATGCGGTCAACAAGGAGCCAGCAGGGTACGACTCTAGTCGCCCTGCCCACGCTGCCGCCCAAGGGTGACGCCAAGCGTGACGCCGCGGCAGAGAAGGCGTCTCGCAGTAAGGCAGCCACAGAGCTAGTTGTTGTCAGCCAGCCAGGGTCCCAGGCCGAAGCTTCAGCGTCCCCCGCCGCAGCCACAGGCGCGTCCCCGCGCGACAAGAGGGCGCCCAGCGCACCGACGCCGCAGCAACAGACCGCCGCCGGCAAGAAAGGCGGCAAGGGTACCGCTGACAAGGCTAGTGGCGCAGCGGCCAGTAAGGGTGGGAAAGCAGCGATCAACAAGAGTCCCCCAGCCACCAAACCCGACGCTGCCCCCGCTGCAGAGCCAGCCCCTCCTGCAGACGGCAAGGCCAGCAAGTCCAGCAAGGGCAGCAAGGCCGCTGCAGGCGACAAGGCTGAGCCCGCTGCAGACACCAAGGCCGGCACAGCTGCAGGCAGCAAGGGCAAAAAAGCTGGGTCCAGCAAAGCCACCAAAGCTGCAGACAACAAGGCCAGCACCACCGCACCCGCAGACGCTGACGCAGGCTCACCCAAACCCACGGAAGCCGCTCCAGCCGACAAGGCTGAAGGTGCCGGCGCCGCTGCCAAGGCACAGGCCGCCAAAGGTGGCAAAGCCAGCGACCGCGCAGCGGCCGACAAGGCCGATGCCGCCGCAGGCTCCAAGGCCAGCGGCGGCCCTGCCAGCAAGGCTAGCAAAGCCGCGCCGCCCAGCAAAGCTCAGGGAGACGCAGGTGCCAAGGCCGGTGCCAGCAAGGCCAACACAGGCGCAGCAAGCACCAAGCCTTCAGGGCCCAAGATCAATAAGGAGCTCTTAGCGTTGGGTGGCTCAGCACTGTTAGGCTCTCCGAACTCGGTCAACTCCCCACCACGTGCAGCGAAGCGTGCGGCTGCTGCAAGGATCACAGCACAGGTCACAGACAAGCCCCTAGTGTCCCCTGAGCCCCAGGCAGACGCACCAAAGCCAGCCAGTCCTGCGGCCGTGCAGACCGCAGACAAGGGGTCGCCGCAGCCGGCGGGCTCGCCGGCGGCTGCGGCGGACGCGCCGACGCCGGGTGGGGACAGCCGGAAGCGCAAGGAGCCAGACGGGGCTGCAGATGCCGCGGCAGATGGCACCGAGCAGCGGCAGAACAAGAAGCCAGCAACTGAGGCACGGGCGGGTGGGGATGGTGCTGAGGTGAGACCCTGGCACTGCCCCATGATTCTGCCAGAGCGCGAGCAGCCGGCGGCCACCGATGCAGACCCCGGACCCTCCGCCGCGGCCGGAGCAGACGCCGCCGCACCGCCCGCGTGCGTCGCAGCCGCCGCCACGGCGCAGCCCCGCAACGCGCTCGACGCGAAGCTTCGCGTGTTCTCCGCCGCGCGCGCCGCGGCGATGCGCGCGGGCCTGCCGCAGCCCGCGAGCAGCGGGTCCACGGAGTACGATAGCGCGCGCGAAGACGGCAGCGAGGATGAGTGGGCGGATGCCAGCAATTATGGGTACGACTGGCGCAGCTTTGCGGGCTCACCAGGCATGCCGATGCTGCGCAGCCCGCTGTTCCGCGCCGGCGCGCCCGGCAGCCTGCCGATCCTGCCCCGCGCTCTGCCGCGCAAGGTGCTGCGGCCGTACCCGACGGGCGACAATGCGCCACACTACGTGTCGATGACTGGTGCGGAGAAGACGCTGCCTGCGGTGCTTGCGGCGCGTGTTGGTGATATGCACTGCTTGGTGTACCCTGGGAGCGGGATGTGCAGTGTGCTCACAGATGGCAAGGTGAGAGGACTGCGCACACACGTACACACACGTACACACACGCACACCACACACACACACACACACACACACAGACGCCACAGACTTATACAGTAGAAACATGCTTGCCGGCAGGAGCAGCAGCGCTACCCGCATACTTACCTGGTTGAGATGGTGATGACGTGTGTGTGTGTGTGTTTGTGTGTGTTTGTGTGTGTGTGTGTGTGTGTGTGTGTGTGTGTGCAGCCCTGTGACCTCAAGGTCTGGCCCCGCGTTCTCCACCGTGTGGCCGAGGTGCCCGAGTCAGACTGGCTAGACGCCATCGAGCTCGTAGGCTCATCCCAGGCCCGTAAGCGCTGCCTGCCCCTACGCGAGTGGATTGGCCTGAACCTTGGCGTGCTGCAGGCCGCAGACTCGCCGCTCGCGTGGATCGGCTGGCGGCTCGTGCGCGGCCTGGTGCGCGATAAGAGCGTGCCTGTGCCGAAGAACGAAGTCACGCCACCTATGTGGCTGGCGAAGCCTGAGCTGTATCAGCCACATGAGCTTCCAACCTGTCGCAGAGGCGCCACAATGGTCCAGGTCAGTGAATGGACATGTGTACCTGCATGTGTGTGTATGCGTATGCATGGGTGTGTGCTTGAGACTGACTCCATGCAGCGGCCTCTTCGTATGCATGACCCTGTGCATACGCCCTTCCTGTCTTGTCTAGGTTGCGTGCACGGATGTGTCATCCTGTCTTGTGTGTGTGTGTGTGTGTTTGTGTGTGTGTGTGTGTTTGTGTGTGTTGTGGCGCATGCAGAGGCTGCTCCGTAAGACCGCCAATGACAACGCAGAGAACCCAGCGCAGCAGCAGCACTTCGCACCCAACCTCAAGCGACTGGGCGGGTGGACAGTGTACCTGCCTTACAGCAGCCCACAGGTAGGCCAGGCCCCTTAGCATTGACTGGCCTTCAGCACTAGCACCAATGTGTTGGCTCACGCAGGCGCAGCTACCTGTCTGCATGCAACCACAGCCTGCGTACGCTGCCCACGAGCCCGCACAGAGAGAAGCATCTGTATACCTGTGCGCCAGCTTGATACGCTTGCCTTCCTTGCCAGACTTGGTCCGTGTCTTCGCGTGTGTACCTGATTATCGTTTTCGTGTTGGTTTTTGAGTGCAGTTGGTGGCGTCCCTAGAGGACATGGTCGACGTATGGGTCGCAGCAGGCCAGCCCCCCAGCGCCACCGCCGCCCACCCCTTCTTCCCACGCTCACACATCGTCACCCTAGTCGGTCGTTTCTTCGCGCGCGATCCGCCCCACGACGGCTCGTACGCCGCCCACCTTGTCAACCCCAAGACGCGCGGCCAGTGGAAGGTCCTCGACCCCGATGCCGTCGCGTCCTCCGACGACGACGATCACGGCTCCGGCGACGCCGCCGACGTGTACGGGCTGATCGACGTCGACCCCGAGGACGACGCGCGGCCGTACAAACCGAAGAAACGGCCGTGGTCTGAGTGGGCCGTCATGCCTGAGTGGGTACTGACCAAGTTCGGCAAGGCCGAGATGGATCGTATCGCAGCCGAGCGTGCGCGCCAGGAAGCTGAAGACGAAGAAGACGAAAATGACGGTGACACACAAATGAGTGAGGATGGGTCGGGCGACGAGACTGGGGACGGCGACGATGAGGCGGGCGACGCGGCGGCGGCGCGGGTTGCGGGGGGCAAGCCGCCGCTGCCGCCGGATGGCAAGCGGCGATTGGGTGTTGCTGGGGAGGGCGAGGAGGAGGAAGAGGAGGGCGTCTGTAGGGTGGCGGTGCGGCGTGGCCCAATTGTACCGAGGCTTTCCTCGAGTTCGGTTGTGAGTAGGGGGCTGCCCGCGGCCAATGCTGCTGCCAATGTGAGTACCCATCTGAGACACACACGCACACACATACGCACGCACACACACACACACTCTCTGGGAAAGCATCTCGCATGGAGACACGGGGCGCACAGCTGGCTGCAGCATATTCTTTGTGCGGAGCCTGGCCAGCCCAGAGCTACATGTCTGACTCATGTGTGTGTGTGTGTGCTGCGTGGGTATGATGCTTGCAGGGTTCTGCAGCGTACAACGCGTCTCGTCAGTCTCGTGGCTACCAAGAATGGGTGGACTCAAGCTACTGGC
>VFQQ010003064.1_pt1 | contig 16998 bp, 14 predicted proteins | sample 3512341 | NCBI WGS metagenome assembly VFQQ01 (sample SAMN10412373, study PRJNA504923) | tailings metagenome | isolation source: Relicate 2 Philex TSF1 revegetated site | place: Philippines: Tuba, Benguet | collected 2017-08-29 | reverse complement strand
AGGAGGCCGTTGATCACCGAGAAATCAGGCTGGAACATCAGCAGCCAGAGGATGCCGACGACGACCGGCGTCACCATCATCGGGAACATCAGGATCAGCGACAGGACTCCCCTGCCCCAGACCACGCGGGAGAGGCAGAGCGCGGTGAAGAAGCCGAGCACCAGCTGAATGCCCGTCGACGTGAACGCGAAGATGAGCGTGAACAGCGCGCTGTCCCGGAAGTCGGCATCTGTCAGTGCCGTCGCGTAGTTCTTGAGGCCGACCCAGACGCCGTTCAGCATGATCAGGTTGAAGTCGGTAAAGCTCTGCTGCAGCGAGTAGACGAGCGGATAGATCACCATGGCGATCAGGATCGCCATGGCAGGGAGAAGCAGCAGGTAGGGGAATGCTCTGGTCCAGAAACCTGCACGCATAACCGTCTCACAGGATGGGGCCGGGGCGTCGCCACACCGGCCCGGGGGTCAATGGAACTGGATCAGGGCTGCCAGACGCCGAAGCGGATGGCGATCGCCTCGACATCGGCCTGCAACTGAGCCATGGCGTCCTCCGGCGTCGCCTGGCCGGTCATGACGGCGTTCTGTGCTTCCGCGACTTCCTGCAGGATCTGCAGGTTCGGCGTAACCAGCGGGAAGTTGAACGGATTGCCTTCGAGCAGGGCAAGGAAACCCCTGTAGGCCGGGTACTTGTCGTTGGCCGGATCGGAGAGGATCGAGGTGCGGATCGACGGCGTCATCGGCACCAGTTCGCGTTCCATTTCCGGCGATACGATCCACTTCAGGAACTCGAACGCCGCCTCGGGGTTCTTGCTGTCCTTGGAGATCTGCACCGACCAGCCGCCATTGGTGGCGCGGCCACCCGGCATCGGCGCAATGGCCCACTTGTCGACGATCTGCGAACTCGCGGCGTCACCGAAGAAATTGTCGCCCGAGTCCCAGAACACCGTCATCGCCGCCTTGCCCTGCTTGAAGGCGGTCTGCGCTTCATCGAAGCTGTAGGACGGTGAACCATCGACGGCGTGAGCCGTCAGGTTCTTGACCATGGTCATGGCGGCGACGCCCGCCTCGGTATTGAGCGTCGGCTTGCCGCTGGCGTCAAAGTACTCGCCGCCATAGGCGCCCCAGATGTTCTGGAAAGTCGCGGCGCCCTGGATGTCGGCCTTGCCCATCAGCACGAGGCCGCGCATGTCGGGCCCGAACTTCTCGTCGACCTTCGTGGCGATATCGAGCACTTCGTCCCAGGTGGTGGGAACAGCGTAGCCCTCGGCGTCGAAGATGTCCTTGCGATAGTAGAAATTCATGCCGCCCACATGGGTCGGAACGCCGTAGTAGCGATCCTCGTACTTCATGTGCGACGCCTGCACCGACGGGTGGATGTCGTCGAGCTGCATCTGTTCGGCATCGCGCATGACCCAGTCGGTGATGTCGACCATGAAGCCCTTTTCATCGAACAGCGCCATGTCGGGAACATGCATCTGCACCACGTCATACTCGCCGGTCTTGCCGGCCGAGGCGGTGAGGATCTTGTTGAACAGCCCATCGAAGCCGTAGGTGTCGATGGTGACCTTGATGCCGGTGAGTTCCTCGAACTGCGCCAGGCGATCGCGGAACGCCCACTCGCGCGGCTCGTCGATCATCGCCACTTTCAGCTGAACGCCGGCGAACGACTTGTCCTGCGCGAGTGCAGGCATGTGCGCCATTGCGGCGACGCCGACAGCGGCGATCCCGGTCATCAATACACGACGTGTAACCATGGTTCTCTCTCCCTTTGTGCCCCGTTTCGCGGAAGCGTTCAGTCCGCCTCGACCAGCTTTGCCGAGGTATTCAGTTCGAGCCCGAAACCCGGTGCATCGGTGACGTCGACGCGACCGCCCTCCGGTACAGGCTCGTTGAGGAACAGCGCCCCGAAGCTGGGCAGCACGCTGGTGCCGTCGGGGCTGTTGGCGACGTACTCGCTGAATGGCGCGTTCGTCTGGCTCAGGACGTAGTGGTAGCTGTATGGCCCGCTGCCATGCGGCACGACGGGGATGTCATAGGCCGCCGCATGGGCGCTGATGCGCAGCAGCTCGGTCAACCCGCCCACCCACATCACATCGGGCTGCAGGATATCGATGTTCCGGCCTTCGATGAGCTTGCGGAAGCCATAACGGGAGTACTCATGCTCGCCGGTGGTCCAGCGCATCTTGGGGTGCGCGCGCTTGAGCAGTGCAAAGCCGTCGAAGTCGTCGGGATGCAGCACCTCTTCCCACCAGTGGATGTTGAGGTCCTGGCACATCTCCGCCATCTCGATGGCATAGGGCACGTCGAAGGACATGTAGCAGTCGACCATGATCGGATAGTCGGGCCCGACCGCCTCGCGCATCTGCTTAAGCAGGGCATGGTTCTCGCGCATGCCCGAGCGACCGCTGGCCGGACCATGCGGAATGGGCAGCTTGCCGCCGAAGAAGCCGAGCGACTTTGCCGCGTCGGGCCGTGGGCCGGTGCAGTAGAGCTCGACCGCTTCCTTGGTTCGCCCGCCGATGAGTCTGTAGACCGGCTCGCCGCGCAGTTTGCCGAGCAGGTCCCACAGGGCGAGGTCGACGACGCTGATGGTGGCGAGAGCCACACCCTTGCGCCCATAGGGCATCGAGGCGCGGAACATCTGGTCCCAGATGCGGTTGATGTCGCGTGGATCGCTGCCGACGACAAAGCGGCTGAAGTGCTTGTTGATCAGCCAGCAGGCGGGCGGACCGCCGAAGCCCGTACCGCGACCGATCTGGCCGTCCTCGGTTTCGACCTCGACCACGATCGAGCCCATGACACCGACGCCCCAGCTGGTGCGCGTCTTCTTGTATTCCGGATAGACCGACATCGGATTGCTGATCAGACTGTCGATCAGCCAGTGGCCACCCTCCTGACGGAAGTAGTCGCCGCCGCCTGCTCCGTCGAGCATGTAGGTCCGGATCGCCTTGATCTTTGGTGAGATGGTCAATTTGTGAGGTTCCAGGGTCACTGCAGGTTCACGAACATGCCGCCATCGACGAGGAGCGATGCTCCCGTGACGTAGCGGGCCATGTCGGAGGCGAGAAAGACGACGCAGTCGGCCACGTCGTCGGGTTGTCCGAGACGGCCGACCGGGATGCGTTTTTCGAAGTAGTCACGCTTGCCGGGCTGATCGAGATCGTCACGGTTCAGGTCGGTGACGATTGCGCCCGGCATCACCGAGTTGCAGCGGATCCCATGGGGCCCGAGCGCGATGGCGGCAGACTGCATCAGGGAATGTACGCCGGCCTTGGTGGGCGTGTAGTGCGTCTGCATCGCGCCGCCGACCAGCGCACTGATGGAACTCGTCGCGACGATGGCGCCGCCGGTTCCCTGCGCCTTCATCTGGTTGGCCACGGCCTGCACGACGTAGAAGGCGCCATGCAGGTTGACCTCCATCGTGCGCTGCAGCATCTCCGCGGGCAGGTCAAGAAACGTGTGGAACGGGCAGATGCCGGCATTGCTGGCGAGCACATCGACCCTGCCGAAGGCCGCCACGGTCGCATCGATCAATCGAGCGCTGGTTTCGGGGCGAGCCACGTCGCCATCGATCGCGATCGCTTCGCCGCCCTGCTCGCGGATGGCAGTCGTCACGCGGTCCGCCTCCGCACTATCCTGATGATGCAGAACAGCGACCTTGGCGCCGTGGCGCGCTGCCGTTGCAGCGATTGCCGCACCGATGCCGCGTGACCCTCCCGTCACGACGGTCACCTTCCCCTCGAGAAGTCTCACGTCTCGTCCTCCGTTGGGCCGATTGCTCACACATCGAAACTTGTAAGTCAAGTTGCGTTGTTGCTATCATGAGGACCAGCGAAGATAGTTGCGGATGCGACCTGCCCCTTGCTAGGGGTGGAGGAATGGAGGACCCCGCATGACGATTTCGAACGACACCCCGCGCATTGGCTTCATGGCCGTGGGGCTGGCGAGCTACTGGCCGCAGTTTCCGCAGATGAAGCCTGCCGTTCTCCAGGCGCACCAGAAACTCGGGGCGCTCATCAGCCCGCATGCGACGCTGGTGCATGCGGGGCTGGTCGACGATGCCGAGGCCGCGCGCACGGCCGGCGCGACCCTCGCGGCCGGCGATGTCGATCTCGTCTTCGTCCAGTTGGCGACCTACGCCAATTCCGAAACGCTGCTTCCGGCCATCCGCGCACTCAACGTGCCGATCGTGCTCCTGAACGTGCAGCCCGAGCGCAAGCTCGACATGGCCAGGACGACAGGCATCGGCGACTGGCTGGGTTCAGGCGTGACGCCCGCGTCGCTGCCCGAGATGACCAATGTGCTGATCCGTCTGGGCAAGCGCTTCGACACCATCACCGGCCATCTCGACGGCGACGACATTCTCGCCGCCGAACTCGAACTCTGGTGCCGCCTCGCCGGCCTGACCCGGCGTCTGCGCACACGATCTCTCGCGCTGCTCGGCCGCCCCTTCGCCGGCATGATGGATCTGAACCTCGACGAAACGCACATCTTCAACCGCTTCGGCACGTTCGTCCGCCACCTCGACTGGGACGACGTGGTGGCGGAAATGGAAGCGGTCACCGATGCCGAGCGTGCAGCCGGCACCGATGAGTTGCGCGGCGTGTTCGGCGCCTCGGACACGCTCTCGGGCGAAGAACTCGGCGAAGCCGGGCTTGTCGTGGCGGCGATGCGCCGGTTCGTGGATCGCTACAATCTCTGCGGCATTTCGAGCCACTACGAAGGCGCCTCGTCGGGTGCCCGCGCCAAGCTGCTGGCCGCCCTCAACCCTGCGCTGTCGGTGCTCAACGGCCGCGGCATCGCCTGCCCGGTCGAGGCCGACGTCAAGGTCGCCTTCGCCATGCTCACCCTGAAGACGCTGGCGGGCAGCGCGACGCTCGCCGAACTCTACTCGATGGACTTCGACGACGACGTCATCATCATCGGCCATAGCGGCGCCGGCGACCCGGCGATCTCGCGGACCCCGCCGCGCCTGGCCATGTCGGACGTCTTCCACGGCAAATCCGGCAAAGGCTACCTGACCCAATTCTATCCCGGTGCCGGGGATGTTACCCTGCTGTCGATGATGCAGGATGGCAGTGGCGATTATCGGATAGTCGCGGCGGAAGGCGAGATCGTCGCCGGCCCTACTTTGCAACTGGGCGACACCAACGCGCGCGTCCGCTTCCCGCAGGGGCTGCGCCGCTTCGCGCGGGACTGGAGCGCCCTCGGGCCGACGCATCACGGCGTCATGGGTTACGGCCACCGCATCGACCGTCTGCAAAGAGCAGCAATCGCCTTGGGCATTCCGCTCGATATCGTGAGATCCTGATGGACACCGCACTGTCGTCGCTCATCAAGAGCGCTCCACTCTCCCGCAAGCCTGCCGCCGAAATGGTGGTCGAGCGGTTGCTCGACCTCATCCAGTCCGGCAGCCTGAAGGCCGGAGACACGCTGCCGACCGAGCAGGAACTGGGCGCGGCGCTGCAGGTCAGCCGCCCGATCATCCGCGAGGCACTGCGCGGCCTGCAGATCCTCGGCGTAGTCGAGACACGGCAGGGCGGCCGCTGCTCGGTCACCGACCTCAAGCCATCGCGGCTCGCCGCTCCGCTGCAGATGCTGGTGGCCCTCGACGACAGCAATGTCGACGCCCTCTACGAGGCGCGCATCCTGCTCGAAAGCAACCTGCTCGCGCTCGGCGCCGCCCGCGCGTCGACTGAAGCGATCGACCATCTCGAACACATGGTGAAAGAGGGCTATCGCCTGATCGACGACCCGCTGGCATTTCGCGTGCTCGATCTCGAGTTCCACGAGACCCTGATCGGGCTTGCCAACAATCCGTTCCTGGAGCGCATCGCCCAGTCGCTCTATCATATCGGCGCTGAGTTCCGCCGCGTCGCGTCCGAGACCTCGGGCGTCCTGCAGCGGAGCGCCGCCGAGCACGAAACCATCGTTGCCGCAATCAAGGCGCACGATCCGCAGGCAGCAGCCGCCGCCATGCGAACCCATCTGCTGAGCATTGCCGAAACGACCCACCAGGCCATGCACGGCCCGGCCTAGGCGACTGCCCGCCCTAGAACCGGGCGAACCGCTGCTCGACCTTCCGCGCAAACCTTTCCCGTGCTTCGGGCGAGATATCGTAGACGGAGTGCTGCGCGAGATAGAGGTGCTTCACGCCGAGGCCGCCGCAGGTGGCCTTCAACCCGCGCAGCAGCACCTTCCGGGCCGGATCCTGCATCAGCAGCTTGTTGTAGAACCACGGCGCGCCGCAGGTGGTGACCACGCCCATCCGCTTGAGGTTCCGCAAAGCCGGCTTGATCAGACCGCCGTCCGGCGGCTGCTCGAAGGCAACGCCCGGACGCCATACGCGATCGAAATAGCCCTTGAGGATCGCCGGCATGCCCAGCCACCAGGTCGGGAAGCAGAAGACGCAGGCATCGGCCCATTGCAGCGCATCGATATAGACCTTCAGATCCTGCGGCGCCGGCCGTGCCGGCTCCTCCTGCCCGCGCCACTCTTCCTCGCTCATCGTCGGATCGAACTTCATCGCGTAAAGGTCGAAATCGATGACCTCGTCGCCCCTGGCGTCGAGCGTCCGCAGGATTCGCTGGTGCAGCGACGCGCTGTAGCTGTCGGCCGCCGGATGCGCATAGACGACGTTGACCTTCATGGCGAGCGCCCCCCTCACACTGTCCGACTATGGCAGCCCGCACGAAAACCCCGCAAGGCCCCGCCCTCGCCTCGACGTGTCAGAACGACGAGCGCAGGCGGCCTTCGAGCGACCACAAAAGGAGATCGGTGCCGAGCCCGCCGGCCTCTCCGCCGAGCGAAATTCCGGCGCCGCCATCGGCCTGCACGTTGACGCCGGCCCTGACACGGCCCGCCACCGGATCGCTGCCCGGCGTCACCACCCCGGCGCTGTCATAGGACGCCTGCAGGTCCAGATAGCCGCCAAGATACGGCACCAGCTTCCAGTCTTCGGCGATCGGCAGGTCATCGGACACCTGGAGCCCGACGCTGGCCCGCGCCACGCCGACATCGCGTTCGGCATGAGCCGATCCGAGACTGTCGGTCCAGGCCTTCTGCTCTTCCCAGAGCGCCGAGAGTTGGCCCGAGGGGGTGACCGTCAAGCCGTCGCCCAGCTCGAACGACCCCGACAGCCCGCCCGAGATCAGCCACCGCCCGGCGCCGAACGTACCCGTCGCGCCACCGGACTCCGCCTTGTAGCCGAGCCCGGTCCACGCCACCGAGAGGTCGACCAGCACGTCCTCCGCCGGCCGCGCACCCATATAGGCACCGACCGAATAGCCTTCGCCATTGAGCGTGCCCTGCGGGCGGTCGCTCTTGTAGTGAAACACCTCGTAGCCGGTGAGCGCACCCACCACGACATCGTCGGTGATCCGGTAGCCGATGCCGCCGGTGAGGTTCACCTGCCAGCCGCCATTGCCGCGCCCCTGCGCCAGGTCGAGCAGGCCGCTGCCGGTCGCATCGAGCCACAGGCTGACGCGACCATCGTTGAGCGAGGCATGCTCCGCCTCGACGATCCCCGCCAGCGCCGCGCTGCCGCTCGTCGGCACGTAAGCCATGAACGCCGACTGGCTGCCGACCTCCACGTCCGACTCGCCGCCGAACGCCACCGCGATACCCTTGCTCACCGCACCGCTGACGGCCCGACCCGAAGCGCGGCCGGCGATCACCGAGAATGTGTTCTGTATCAGTGCCAGATCCTTGCTGGCCTCCGGCATCGGCGGCACCACGACGGCGCTCACCGTGATCGCGCCGGTGGTGCCGGTGATCGACGGCGTCACCGTATCGGTCGCGGTGATCGACTGGCTGCCGATGCTGCGCAGCGTCACCGTGAACGTCCCCGTCCCGTTGCTGAGCGTCGCCTGCGCCGGCAGCGATGCCGCGCCGTCCGTCGACGTGAACTGCACCGTGCCGCTATAGCCCGTGACGGTGTTGTTGGACGCATCCCTGGCGGTGACGCTCACCGACACGGCGGAGCCTGCCGTGGCATTCGCGGGCGCGCTGACGGCGAGATAGGTCGCCGGCCCCGCCGCCGCCACCGCTACGGTCTCACTCTGAGAGGTCGTCGTGGCCCCGTTGATGAAGCTTGCCACGAAGGTTCGCGTCGAGTTGACGTAAACCTGCAGGCTTGCCGTATCGCCATTGATCGTGGGGCTCCCCACCAGCGTGCTGCCGGTCTTGATCTCGACAGTCTGGCCGTTCGCGGTGCCGTTCGACAACGTCGCCGTCAGCGTCACCCAGCCGCCACCGGCGGGAAGATTGACTGAGGAACTGCTGAACCCGGTGAGCGTCGCCGTGGCAGAGGCCACTGTGATGGTCGTCTGCGCGTTCACCGTGCCACTGGCATTGGTGTAGCTCGCCGTGAACGTGCGCGTCTGGGTCACATAGACGTCCAGCGTCGCCGTATTGCCGTTGATCGTCGCGCTGCCCGCCGTGCCGAAACTCACTGTCCGGCTCGAGGCGGTCGTGTTGTTGAGCACCACTGTCAGCGTCACCCAGCCACCGCCGGGTCCGAGCGTATTCGGCGTACCGCTGAACGACTGGATCACCGCCGTGGGGGCATCGACGCTCACCGTCACCTGTTGCGTGGTGGTGCCGTTGGTGTCCGAATAGCTGGCCGTGAACGTCGTCGTCTGCGTCAGGTAGACCTGCAGGATTGCCGTGTTGCCGTTGATCGTCGCGGTGCCCGCGACACCGAAGCTCACCGTACCGCCCGAGGCGCTGGTGTTCGATAGCACGGCGGTCAGCGTCACCCAGCCGCCCCCGGCGGTGAGGATGCTGGGCGAACTGCTGAGCGAGACCAGCGTCGCGGTGGAAGTCGCCACCGTCACCGTTGTCGCCAGCGTCGTGGTGCCGTTGACATTGGTATGCCGCGCCTCGAACTGGTGCACGCCGGCGCCGCTGACCGTTGCCGTCAGCGTAGCGGTGGCGCCGGTGATCGTCGGGGTGCCCAGCACCGTATTGGTGTCCGCATCCCTGATCTCGATCGTCTGGCCCGATGCGCTGCTGTCCGACATCGTCGCGGTGAACGTGACCTGTCCGCCTCCCGGCGGCAACGTGCTCGGCGATACGATGAACGACGCCAGCGTGCCCGTAGCATTGGCCGTGACGCTGGCCGAGCCCGTGATCGAGGCCGAGACCGTGTCGGTCGCCGTGATGGAACTCGTCGAGGCGCTGTTGAGCGTGACCGAGAACGTGCCAATGCCGTCGGTCAGCGTCGAATCGGCCGGCAGCACTGCCGTGCCGTCGCTCGAGGTGAAGTGAACGGTGCCGCTGTAGCCGGCGTTGATGATACCTGATGCGGCGCGGGCCGTGACCGTGATGTCGAACGGCGTGCCGGTGATCGCCGCCGACGGGGCTGAGACGACGAACTCGACGGTCGGTCCCGCCGATGCCACCACCACTGTCAGCTGCTGCGACGTAGTCCCGTGCACCGTCGTGTAGCTCGCCGTGAAGGTGCGCGTCGAAGCCACATAGACCTGCAGCGTAGCCGTGTTGCCGTTGATCATGGCGCTACCGGCCGCCCCGAAGCTCACCGTGCCCCCCGACGCCGTGTTGTTGGAGAGGGTGGCCGTCAGCGTCACCCAGCCGCCGCCGGCCGGGAGATTGGTCGCGGAGCTGCTGAACCCGTTGATCGTCGCCGTCGGATCGTCGACGACCACCTGCAGCTGTTCTGTCAGTGTCCCATTCGCGGTCGTGTAGGTGAGGGTGAAGGTGGTCGACGTCGTGAGATAGACCTGCGCCGTCGCGGTGCGGCCATTGATGGTCCGCGCGCCGACGCCATGATCGATGCTGACGGATCGGCCAGAAGCACTGCCGTCCGACATCGTCGCGGTTAGCGTCACCCAGCCGCCGCCCGGCCCGAGACTGGGCGGGGTGCTGGTGAACGACGAAATCGTCGTCGGCGGAGTGGCGACGCTGACCGCCAGCTGTTGTGTCGCGGTCCCGTTGGCGGTGGTGTAGCTGACGATGAAGTTGGTCGATGTAGCGAGATAGACCTGCGTAGTCGCGGTAGTGCCATTGATGGTCAGGGTGCCGACGCCATTGTCGATGCTGACGGATCGGCCAGAAGCGCTGTCGTCGGACATCGTCACGGTCAGCGTCACCCAGCCGCCGCCAACGCCCAAGCTGCTGGGCGAACTGGTGAATGAGGTTATCGTCGCGGTCGGGTTGGACGACGCCACGGTATGCGTCGTCGTCAGGGAGCTGGTGCCATTGACATCGGTATAGCTCGCGCGGATCTGGTGCGTACCCTCTCCGGCGACATTGGCCTGCAGCGTTGCCGTGGCGCCCGAGATCGTCGCATTGCCCAGGATCGTATTGGTGGTGAGGTCCTTGATCTCGACCGACGCGCCGGACGCGCCGCCATCCGACATCGTCACCGTGAAGGTCACGCTGCCGCCGGCCGACGGCGATGTCGTCGGCGACGCATCGAACGACACGATGGTGGCCGCTTGCGCGGAAAGGCATGTGGCAACGGTGAAAATCACCGCCGCCAGCAATTTCACGAACCAGCGCTGCATGAACATCCGAGACCCCCGAATCGGACGGTAGCTCGGGCCATGCCGAAGTCGAGACGGTGTTGCCGCCGGTTGTATCGCGCACCGGCAAAGTGTCCGGCACGCCACAGTTGGACGGCAGCTACGGAGATTTCCATTCTACGTTTCGACGTCGCTCTCCACCAACCGGTGGATATGTTGGCCGCAAACTCCACCGACCGGTTGAAACCTTCAGACGATCGAGGGACTTAGCCCGGCAGCGACGCGTTGCGGGCAAGCCGGATCAGATCCTCGCGGCGATGCCGGCCTGTCTTGGCGAAGAGGTTGAGCATATGCGTCTTGATCGTGCTCGGCGCGACGGCGAGCGCACCGGCAATCTCCAGGGCCGATCGCCCTTCGGTGACGAGCTCAAGCACGCGCGACTCGGTCGGCGTCAGGTCGAAGAGGATCGACAGCGCATCGATCGGCACCGCCGCCTGCCCGCCGGTGTCTGCAATGAAAACCGCCGCGGTCGAGTCCCAGAGCCCGCCTTTTCTCCCCGCGCGCTGCTCCAGCGGCAGCACGTGCAGCACCACCGGTGTGCCGTCGCGACGGCGTGCGGGAATGCCGATGCCGCGCCGCCCCAGCTCCGCCTCCGCACTCGTCGCGGCGCGCACCGCCAGTTCGAGCTGGTCCGGCACCAGAACGGTGCTGAGTTCGAGCCGTCCGTCGACGCTCTGGATCGCATCCCCCTCCGCCAGCATTTGCCGGGCCGTCGGGTTGGAATAGACGATGGTCATATCGGCTTCGACCAGCACTGCACCCGACGACATTGCGGCGAGCGCCGCCTCGAACGTGGCGGTCGCATTGGCGCTCATGTCGATCAGCCGGCTGATCTGCACCGCGCGGCGCAGATGCGGCGCGAGCAGCCGCAGCGCCTCCATGGTCTCTGGTTCGATCGGCCCGCGGCTTTCATGGATACCAAGGCCGAGATGCGCGATGGTGCGCCGGTCATTGGCAAGGACGATCACCACCTGATCGACCAGCCCCTGCGGCTTGCACCACTCGAGGTAATAGCGGTTCTCGGCCCAGCCGGGCGGCAGGCGCGGCGTCTGCAGTACGGGCTCTTCGACAGGGATCAGGCCAATCCCGGTTGGACCACCCCAGAGCTGCATGATCTCGGCGCCGTAGTTGACGACGCTCTGCACGTAGACCGGCGGCACATTGGTCGACACATTGACCACCGCCTCGCCGCCGGGAAGCTTGTGCACCCCCATCATGGCGATCTGGAAGCCGAACTCCCGGCGGATCGCGTCCACCGCATCCGTCCACAGCGCCGGATCGATCACCGCATCATAGATGCCGGAAACGAGTTCGCTATATCGCGTCTCAAGCACCGATGACTCCAAATCCCGTATTCGGCTTCAGGTTTGCCGGTTTCCACGGACCACCGGTTTTGCTATGTCGGCAGCGGCGGCCCCGTAGCTCAGCAGGATAGAGCGTGGGATTCCTAATCCCAAGGCCACGCGTTCGAATCGCGTCGGGGTCACCAGTTCTTCGTCAGTCCCACCACGGCTCGCCGGCGTAACGGTGGCCCTTGAGCCAGTCGAGATCGGGCACGAAACCGAGGCCCGGCGCGGTGCCGACCTTCATCTTGCCATCGCTGATCTCGAGCGGATTGCCGTCGGCCCAGGCGAGCTTGGTCGCCCCGCGCGTGCACTCGATCCGCGGCGTGTTCGGGATCGCGGCGCCCAGCTGCTGGCTGGCGAGATTGAGCAGCAGGCCGAACACATTGTGCAGCGTCACCGGCGTCCGGTAGATGCCAGCCAGATCGGCGATAGCCTTCACTCCGGTGATGCCGCCCGACAGCACGATGTCGGGCTGCAGGCAGTCCACCGCCTGGTTGGTGAGGAACGGCACCGCCTGGTCGACCAGCTCGATATTCTCGCCGGTCATGATCGGCAGGTTGGTCTGCCGCCGCAGCGCCATCCAGTTCTCCGAAAAGCCCGGCTGCAGCGGATCTTCGTAGTAGAGCGGCTTGATCGGCTCCACCGCCTCGGCAACCGCGATCGCGCTGGGCGTGTCGAGCTCGTTGTGGCAGTGGACGATGATGTCGATCTCCTGCCCCAGATGCTCGCGCGCCAGTTCGTAGCCACGGCGCACCTTGCGCACGTCGCCCGGTGACAGGCTCGGCACATATTGTTGCATCGGCACGTCGATGGCGTCGTGGATGTCGACCTTGAAGGCGGTGAAGCCATGCGGGTCCGACTTCAGGTCCGCTGCCGCCTCACGCCAGGCCCCCGCATCGGTCATGTCGAAATGCGAGCAGTGCGAATAGAGCGGAATCTCGTCGCGGAACCGGCCGCCGAGCAGTGCATGCACCGGCTGGCCGAGCAACTTGCCGGCGAGATCCCAGAGCGCCATGTCGATGCCCGAGAGCACCTGCATTTCGCGCCGCCGCTGCGGGAAGATGTGGAACATGTTGTGGTGGTGCACGCGGATCGCCAGCGGGTCCTTGCCCACCAGGCCCAGATGCGGCAACCGCCCGCCGCCAGCCGCATGGGTGTGGATCACCGCCCGGGCATGGTTGCCGTCGAGATCGCCGCACTCGCCATAGCCGGAAATGCCGGCATCGGTATCCACCCGGATCAGGCAGAAGCCGCCCTCGAGCCGCATCGCCCGGATGGCGGTGATCTTGGTGAGGCCGCGCGTCGAGGCAGCGGCAAGGTCCAGTTCGGTCACGTGATTTCCCTCGTTGCGGCCATACTTTCTGAGCCGCAGCCGATTGTCACCTGCCCCTTCACCTTGACCTCGCCCGATTTGACGGGATAGTGCGCCCACTCCGCGCCACAGCGACAAGGACGATCGATGACCAAGCGCCCCCTCGCCCTCCTGCTTGCCGCCGGCCTCGACGCGGCTGCCCTTGCTGGCTGTTCCGCCGGTGGTGGTGCGGCCCTGTCATCGGGGCTGACGCAGCGCATGGATGCACCGGGCGCCAATCTCAACCGCGCCGAGGCGCTCGGCATCGTCAATCACTTCCGCGCCGCGTCGGGCGTGAGCCAGCTCACCGCCGACGCGTCGCTCGACGCGACCGCACAGAGCCTGGCAGCGAGTTACGCGAAGTCGGGCACCGCCCCCAAAAGTCCGGCGGGCACAACCGGAATGCGCTCGAGCGCCGGTTACGCCAACTTCGCCGAGACCTTCTCGGGCTGGCGCAATTCCCCGGAAGATGCCGCCGTCCTCAACACGCGCGGCGCCAGCAAAGCCGGCATCGGTGTCGCCTACGACCCGAACTCGACCTATGGCGTCTACTGGGTCCTGCTGCTTGGCAACTGAGCCCGAAATCCTCGATGCGCGCGGGCTGAAATGCCCGCTGCCGGTGCTGAAGATGGAAAAACGGCTGGCCCAGGTGCCGGCCGGCCATCACCTGACCGTGCTGGCCACCGACCCGATGGCCAAGATCGACATCCCGCTCCATTGCAAGCAGAACCGGCACGACTGCACCGTCACCACCGAGGGTGAAGTGTTGCGCTTCGCGATCGTGAAGGCGGCGGCCGCCTAGTTGCCCAGCGCGGCGGTGGCCAGCGGTGCGTAACCGGGGCGCGGACGCGGCAGCGGCACATTGTCGACGATGACGCCGAGATCGGTCGCCTCATAGGAAACGCCGTCGATCTTGTCGGTCAGGTAGCTCGGCTGGCCCTTCAGGCCCATCGGATAGGCAGCCTCGCGCTCGGCGACATATTCCTTCGACTTCTTGCCGCAGATCAGCGGCCGCATGTCGACCGGCGGGCCGCCATCGTTGGACAGGTTGACCACGCTCTGGCCCGTGCCCGACGCGGCGCCCGAAAGACCCCGCAGGAAGAGTTCGGCCGCCATCTCGTTGCGCTCGCGCGCCGACGACCCGCCCAGCACCACGCCGAGCAGCTGCCGGCCGTTGCGATTGACGGTGGCGACGATGTTGAGGCCCGACGAGCAGACGAACCCGGTCTTCATGCCGTTGGTGCCCTGGAAATGTTCGAGCAGCCCGTTATTGGTCTCGAGCTTGGCCTTGCCCATCGTCACCATCTCGGTGCCGAACATCGGCAGATATTGCGGATAATCGCGCCAGATGTAGAGCGTCAGCACGGCGAGATCGCGCGCCGAAGTCACCTGCTCGTCGGCATGCAGTCCATGCGGATTGACGTAATGGGTGGCGCTGAGCCCCATCGCCTTGGCCATGGCGTTCATTTCGCCCACGAACTTGTCGCTCGATCCCGAGACGGCTTCGGCCACCGCCACGGCGATGTCGTTGGCCGATTTCACCACCAGGATGTAAAGCGCGTCCTTGAGGGTGATCGACGAGCCCACGGCGAGCCCGGATTTGCTCGGCGCCTGGTTCCAGGCCTTCTTGGAAATCTTGATCGGCGTGTCGAGGCTGATGCGCCCCTGCGCCACCGCCGCAAAGGCAACATAGGCGGTCATCAGCTTGGTCAGCGACGCCGGATGCCAGGGTTTGCCGCCCTCGTCATTGTAGAGCACCTCACCCGACTGCATGTCGACGAGCAGCATCGGGTTGGCGACTGCCGGCAGCGACAGCACCAGACTGAGCACGAGAAGCGGAACGGCTAGAAAACGCCGGAGCAGATGCGCGGCCAAAGCGACTCCCGGAGACACGTATTTCGAGTTGCGCTGCTTGTACCAGCGGCTCTGGGCAGGCTCAACAATCCATGCCGTAGCTGACAGGATTTTGAAGGACGCTTCTAGAGCAAATCGGGCACATTGTGGGCAGCGCGCCAGCGAAAGAGCAGCGTGCGCCGCGGCTCGGGCATCCGCTCGTCGAGCACGTTCATCGTCTGCATACCGTCGATCTGGAAGGTGCGGAAATCCTGTCGCAGCGTGCACCAGGCCACCAGCGACTGGTGGTTCTCGAAATAGCCCAGCGCCACCGGCCAGGCGATCCGCTCGGTCACCTCGCCCTTTTTGTCGCGATACCCGAGCCGGATCTGGCGCTCTTCCCGCATGGCGCGGCGAAGATCGGCCAGCGGATTGCTCATCGCGAGATTGTAGGGCGGGATGGCAAAGAGCCCCACCGATTCCATCTCGCCACGTCGCTCCTGCGGCAGCACGGCGGCAACCTTGGAGCTGGCGTCGCGGGCGGTTCGGGCCATCTCGCGGTCCGGCCCCTGCATCAAGAGGCGCAGCCCCAGCACCAGCGCTTCCACCTCTTCGTCGGTGAACATCAGCGGCGGCATGAAATAGTCGGCGCGGAGCTGGAAACCGATGCCGGCTTCGCCGTCGATCGCCGCGCCCATGGACTTCAGCGTCTCGATATCGCGGTAGAGCGAGCGCAGCGACACGCCCATTTCCTCGGCCAGCGTTGCCCCCGTCACCGGACGGCGGCGCCGGCGCAAAGCCTGCATCAGGGCCAGTAGCCGTTCGGATCGCTTGGCCACGCGGATCGTTCTCCTGCTGACAAAATCGGGCGGCGCAGACGCCTACCTTCGCGAGCATCAGACACAAGGAGACCTGCAATGACAACCATCGTGACGGTGCTGACTGAAGGCTTTGCCGATTGGGAAACCACGCTGCTCAATGCCGTGGCGCATGCCTTCTACAAGGTGGACGTGCTCTACGCGACGCCCGACGGTAAGCCGGTGAAATCGTCAGGCGGCATGCGGGTCATGGCCGACCTGAGCATGGACCAGGTCGACGTCGAAACGGTTGATGCGGTTGTCTTTTGCGGCGGAGCGGCGTGGCAGTCGCCCGGCGCGTCGGACATCGCCAAACTGGCGAAATCGGCGGCCAAGAAGGGCCGCGTCGTCGCCGCCATCTGCGACGGCACAGTGGCGCTGGCCAAGACCGGCCTGCTCGACGATATCGCCCATACCAGCAACGGCGCCGGCTACCTCGATGCCACTGATTACAAAGGCAAATCGCACTATCACGACGTGCCCTATGCGGTCACCGACGGCCGCATCATCACCGCGCCCGGCACGGCGCCGGTGAGCTTCATGGAGGCGGTGATGAAGGCGCTCGGCAAGGGCGATGACGACCTCGCCTACTATGTCGGCCTGCACGCCGCCCAGTTCAAACGGGCAGCATGAGGGTCGTATCGCGGCTGACTTCGGCGGTGAGGCCGGGGGCGGCGGCGTTGCGGGCTACGCGGATGATAAATCTGCCTTTTTCGACCAGCCAGTGCTGCGCATTGGGCGAGTAGAAGGCGAAGGCGCGGGCATCGAGAGTGATCTCGACCCGCCGCCAATCGCCCGGCTCGAGGCTCACCTTGTGGAAGCCCTTGAGCTCCTTTTCGGGGCGCGGAAGCGAACTTGCCACGTCTTCGACATAGACCTGAACGACATCTGAACCGCTTCTGTCGCCGCTATTCTGGACCGTGACGGACACCACCACGTCACCATCGCTTTCGAACCGCGACGCATCGATCGCGAGGTCGAAGAGATCGAAGCTCGTGTAGGACAGCCCGAACCCGAACGGGAACATCGGCGCGATGCCGAGCCGGTCGTAGTGACGATAGCCGATGA
>VFQQ010003063.1_pt1 | contig 17009 bp, 17 predicted proteins | sample 3512341 | NCBI WGS metagenome assembly VFQQ01 (sample SAMN10412373, study PRJNA504923) | tailings metagenome | isolation source: Relicate 2 Philex TSF1 revegetated site | place: Philippines: Tuba, Benguet | collected 2017-08-29 | reverse complement strand
GGGGCTGCCATCTCCCGCTGACGGGAATTTCTGCACAAGGACAAGACATGCGTTTGAAAGACAAGGTTGCGATCATCACCGGCGCTGCTTCCGGATTTGGCGAAGGCATGGCCAGGCGCTTTGCCGAGGAAGGCGCGAGAGTGGTGGTGGCCGACCTGAACGCACGGGGCGCGGAACGCGTCGCCGCTGAGATCGGCTCTTCCGCGATTGCCGTCGCCAGCGACGTCTCCAGCCGCTCGGAGGTCGAGGAGATGGTCTATGCCGCCCAAAACACCTTCGGCCGCGTCGACATCATGGTCAACAATGCCGGCTACACTCATCGCAACGGCGACATGCTGGCCGTGGACGAAGCGACGTTCGACCTCATCACCGCCGTCAACATGAAGGCGATCTATCACGCCACGGTTGCGGTGGTGCCGATCATGGAGCGGCAGGGTGGCGGTGTCATCCTGACCACGGCCTCGACCGCCGGCCTGCGGCCGCGCCCGGGGCTGACCTGGTACAACGCTTCCAAGGGCTGGGCGATCACTGCCACCAAGTCGATGGCGGTGGAACTGGCGCCGAAGAACATCCGCGTCAACTGTCTCTGTCCGGTTGCAGGCGAAACCGGGATGCTGGCCCAGTTCATGGGCGAGGATACGCCCGAGCTGCGCGCCAGGTTCCGCGCCTCCATTCCGCTCGGCCGCCTGTCGACGCCGCTCGACATCGCCAATGCCGCTTTATGGCTGGCTTCCGACGAAGCCGAATTCATCACCGGCGTCGCGCTGGAGGTGGACGGCGGAAGGTGTATCTGAGGGTGCTGCTTTTTCCTTCTCCCCTTGCGGGAGAGGGAACCTCGTCACCCGCGGTTGAGGAAGCCCTGGTAGATCCAGCCGCGCTTGTTCTGGTAGACGATCTCGCACCATTTGTGCTTGCCGCACGAGATGACGTCGACGCTGGCCTTGGCCGGCACCGTGGCAATGACGCCGGCGCCTTTCTTCGGGCCTGAACGCATTGTCACCGAGCGCAGGATCGTTCCGTTGCCACTCGCCGCGGCGGGAGTCGCTTCCTGCTCGGGCTCTTCCGCTGCAGGAATGCCGGCGGTCGATTCAGCCTTTACCTTCGCGGGCTTTGCCTGTGGCACCGGCGCTGCCTTGGCCAGCACGGCTTCGGCAGGGGAGCTCGTATCTTCCGGCTCGGCAAAGGCCTGTTCGGTGGTCGGCTCGTCTTCGGTGTCGTCCGCGTCGTCCTGGCCAGGCTTGGCGACCACCACCGATTTGGCGGCCTCCTGGATCGCGGCAGCCGTCTGCGGCTTTGGCGTGTTGGAAGGTACGGCGCTTGCAGTTGCTGTCTGTACGGCGGTCGGCTTGACCTGTGCGCCCTTCGCGGTGGTGACTGCCGGCTCGGCAGGCTTCTGTTCCGCGACCTGCGCGGGTTCAGCACTCTGCTCGGAAGCTGCGGCCTCGGAGGCGACCGGATGTTTGGCGAAAGCTTGCCTTTCGCCCGATGGCAGCGCCAGCCACAGTGCGGTGCCGGCGACGCTGAGCAGCGCCATGGTGCCGACGGCGGCAATCACCAGATGAGAGTGCGCTCCGACTTTCTGCCAGAAGGACGGCTTTGTGTTGTAGCCGAACTGCATCGAAATGCGGTGCGGCCTGGACGCTCCGAAACCGAGCGGCCGTTTCAACACGGCCTCCATTGGGCGCTTTGGGCTCGATGGCCTGAGGTGTCGACGGTCCCGCGGTCAGCGAAACAGAACTGAACCAAGTTGAGCATCTGAGGTTCTGGTTACCCCTGAACACGGCCGACGTTCTTCGATCAAGGGCAGCGCCGTGATCAGCGTCGGTCCCGAAATCCCTCCAGGCGATACGAAGCTCCGATTTCGCAATGCCCAGTCTGGATCATCTGGCAGACGATTGTGGCATCTATGCGCCTTTCAAGCTTAAACGACAACCGTTCCCCCCAAACTTATATGCAGATTTTGTCATGGGAGCCGGTTCAGGCGCTTTTTGGGGAGGTATGCGTAAGTACATGATTACATTGTGAGCCCGATTGCGCGAATCAGTTCGACGCCGAAAGCACACAGGCGAAGCAGCGATCCGCGTCGTTTTCTGCAATGTCCATGTAATCTAGTACCGCTAGCAGCCGTGCAGGGACGCCAAACGGGATTCACCATGCCTTCTCATCTTATTCGTGCTGCATGCACCGCTGCCGCGCTTGCTGCGGCGACCTTACTCGTCGGCTGTGCTTCCGACATCATGAAGAACTATGTCGGCCGGCCGATCTCCGAGGTCATCATCGACTATGGCCCGCCATCGACCGTCCTCGACCTCAGCCGTGACGAGCGCGCCTACCAATGGCGCAAGGTCTCGACCAACGTGGTGGCGGGTTCGACCAGCGGCGAGATCAAGGACACGAGGCGCGGCACGCGCTACGAGGAGACGGTGACGCCGGGCTATGTCGAGGAGCAGGAGTGTTTCTACACATTCTACGCACGGCGCTGGGGGCAGGGCTGGTATGTCACCAGCTTCCGCAAGCCGAAGCTGGAATGTGAATAAGCGTTTTTGACGTTTCTGAAAAAGCGCCGCCGGATGGCCAGAGCCGAAGGCGGCGCAAACCCAGAGCATGGGTGAGAGGGATAATGCGTATTCTGCTGCTCGAGGACGAGCCGGAGATGGCTTCGGTGCTGAAGACGGCGCTGGAGCGCCGGCATGTCATCGTCGATCATGTCGCCACCATCGCGGACGCCGAGGCCGCTGCCGCCTTCGGTCCCTATGATGCGCTGGTTCTCGACCGGCGGCTGCCGGACGGCGAGGGCCTGGATCTGATTCCGAAGCTGCGGGCCAGCCGCGTCGATGCGCCGATCCTGATGCTGACCGCGCTCGGCGGACTGGATGACCGCGTCGCCGGGCTCGACGGCGGCGCCGACGATTATCTGGCCAAGCCTTTCGCCGTGGAGGAGCTGATGGCGCGGCTGCGTGCCCTGCAGCGCCGGCCGGCGACCTTGCGCTCCGAGCTCATCGTGGTCGGGCGCCTGACCTATGACTTCCATCATCGCGAGGCGATGGTGAACAACAAGCCGCTCGAATTGCTGCGCCGTGAACAACTGGCCCTGGAGGCCCTGATCCGCCGGCCCGGTCGCGCGGTGCTGCGCTCGACGCTGGAGGAATCGGTCTATGCCATGGACGACGAGATCGGCTCCAATGCCCTGGATTCCCATCTCTCGCGGTTGCGGCGCAAACTCGACGAGGTCGATGCCGGCGTCGAGATCCGGGCGATCCGCAATCTCGGCTATCTGCTGCGTGCGGTGACATGAAAAAGAGGCCGCGTCCGCGTTCGCTGCAATGGGTGCTGGTGCGCAGGCTGATCCTGCTGCAGGCAGCCATGCTGCTTGTCTTCCTGGGCCTGCTCACCCTGGTGCTTTTCATCGCGCAGCCGCGCCTGCTGGTCGACAATGAAGAGGCGGCCGTTATCGTTGGCGAGGCGCTGAGCCGTGACGGCAACGGACAGCTGGTGCTCAGGGAGACCGAAGACCTCAAGCGGTTCCGCCAGAGTTTTCCGAACATGTGGTTCGTGGCGCGTGACCAGAACGGCCAGGAATTGCATCGCGGCAACGTGCCTGCGGTGTATGCCGGCGGTGGCGACGGCTTGCTGAAGAGTGTCGACCGTGCCGCGCTGACATTTGCACAGAACGATCTGCGTCCGGCTGCTACCCTTGCCAACCTGGATACACCGGCCGGCCGTGTGGGCGTGATCGCCTCCACTCTGTCATCGCGCGCTGAAAACGATGGCGTCGAGGTCAACATCGACCTGCAGATCGAGCTGGCGCGCAATCCCGACGGCACCACCAACTGGCTGCGCGTCGGGCCGATCCTGCTCATCCTCACCGTCGTCATGCTGATGCCGATCATCATCGTCATGGGCTTCACCACGCTGGTGACGACGCCGGCGGTCGTGCGCCGCTCGCTTGCCGGGCTGGTCGCCACCGCCGAGGAAGCCAGCGCCATCGACATCGACAATCGTGCCGTACAGCTGCCGACCGAAGGTGTGCCGCAGGAGGTGGCGCCGCTGGTGCAGGCGTTCAATCGCGCGCTTGCCCGGCTCGGTGAGGGGTACGAAAAGCGTAACCGTTTCCTTACGGATGCTGCGCATGAACTGCGCACGCCAATCGCCATCATGCGCACACGCGCCGAATTGCTGCGCGAGGACCCGGAAAGCCGCAAGCTGCTGCAGGACATCGAGCGCCTGTCGCATCTGGCGCAGCAATTGCTCGACAGCCAGGTGATCGATCATTCGTCCGGACAGCGCGACGTGGTCGACCTGGTCGATCTCGCCAGGAACCTGGCCGCCGATTTTGCGCCGCTGGCGCTGGAGGCTGGCTATGAGCTGTCCTTCGAGCCGGCCGGAGGCAAGGTGCCGGTCAACATCCGGCAGCAGCAGATCGAACGTGCGGTCGCCAATCTCCTGCGCAACGCCATCGAGCATGGTGGCGGTTCGGGCACCATCACCGTCTTCGTCGATGATGAGGGCGGCCTTGAGATCCACGACGAAGGACCGGGCATTCCTCAGGCGGAGCGCGAGCGCGTGTTCGAGCCGTTCTACCGGCTGCGGCCGAGGTCTACCGGTGCGGGGCTTGGCCTCAACCTTGTCCGGGAGATCGCGCGCCTGCATGGCGGCACCGTCGAAATCCTCGATGGTGCCTGGAAAGGCACGCATATCCGGCTGCAACTGCCGCTCGCGGCAACGGCCAAGCCTGCGGTCAAATCCGGTCGCGCAGCGCGAACCAGTTGAGCGCCAGGAACAGCAGCGGCGCACGGAAACGGCGTCCGCCCGGGAAGGGCGGTATCTTCAATTCTTCGATCAGCTTCAGGCGATCGCGGTTGCCCGATACCGTCTCGGCATAGAGCTTGCCGAAGAAGTTCGACAGCATGACGCCGTGGCCGGAATAGCCGCCGATGGAGAGGACATTCGGCATCACTTCGCGCACGAAGGGCTTTCGCGGCACGGTGATGCCGACATAGCCGCCCCAGCCATGCGTGATCTCGACATCCTTCAGCGCCGGATAGATCTCGGTGATCTGCTTGCGGATATGGATGTGGATGTCCTTCGGGTCGTTGACCGCATAGACCTCGCGTCCGCCGAACAGAAGCCGGTTGTCCTTCGACTTGCGGAAATAGCGCACCACGAAGCGGGAATCGTCGACCGATTCGCCGCCAGGCAGCACCTTCAGTTCGTCGCCCAGCGGCACGGTGGCGCCGATGAAGGAGCCGATCGGCATGATATGCGACGCGCTCACCGGTTCGAGGTCGCCGCCATAGGCATTGGCGGCGAGCAGGCACTTGTCGGCGGTGATCGTGCCACGTGCCGTCGTCACCTTCACCTTGCCGCCCTGCGCCGCAATGCTGGTGGCCTGCGTGTTTTCGAAGATATGCGCGCCCGCGGCCGCGGCCGCGCGTGCCGTGCCGATCACCAGCTTCAGCGGATGGATGTGGCCGGTTCCGGTGTCCCGGCTGCCGCCGTAATAGAGTGTCGAGCCCAGCCGCTCGGCCGTCTCCCTCGCATCCATGAACGTGATGTGCGGATAGTTGAAGCGCGTTGCCATGATCTCGGCATGCGCCTTGTAATCGTCGACGTAGCGCGGCTTGTGCGCCACCGACAGCTGGCCCGGCATGTAGTCGATCTCGATGCCGTTGGCGGTGGAGAAGTCGATGAGATGCGCCTTGGCTTCTTCGGCAAGGTCGAACAGCGCCCTGGCGCGGGTGAGGCCGTATTCGCTTTCCAGTTCCTCCGCCCAGGCGCGCTGGCCCGTGCCCATCTGGCCGCCGTTGCGGCCGGACGCACCGTCGCCGAACCGGTAGCTTTCGATCAGCACCACATTGGTGCCGGCCTTGGCCAGATGCACAGCGGCCGAAAGGCCGGTGAAGCCGCCGCCGACGATGACGACATCGGCCTGCCGGTCGCCGTCCAGCGTGGGATATTCAGGACGCGGACCGGCGCTGTCCTCATACCAGGAGCGGCCGGGGGAAATGGGGGATTGGTAGGGCATGGCACTTTCGGAAGGGAGTAGGGGAGTAAGGGAAAAGGGCAGTGGGGCAAATGCCAGCTAATCCACGGATAGTTTCCGCATCAGCAACCGCAGAAGCTTTCCGATACTCTCGCTTCCTGCAAGCAGCGGGTCGATAGAGGATTGTGTTGCAAGACCAACGCGTTGCGAGATCAAAAGATGCGTTTCCAATTCCTTCAGCGATCCTTGTGCGATACGCAGAAATTGCAGGTACGAGCCCCGGTTCTCGCGCCCATAGCCTTCTGCGATGTTGGCGGCGACGGACACTGCTGCCCGCCGCACCTGACTTGTCAAACCGTAGAGCTCTTCTTTCGGCCAATCCCTCGTCGTCTCGTACGATGAGACGGCTAGGTCCATTGCTTGCTGCCAGATCACGAGATCCTGGTATGACCGAATTTCGTTTGGCACGTCGTTCCCCTCTCGCCGCACCACTGCCCTACTCCCCTACTGCCATACTCCCTTAGACGTTCAGCAGCAGATACTCCCGCTCCCACGGGCTGATCACTTCCATGAAGGTCTCGAATTCCGCACGCTTGATCGCTGCATAGGTGGCAGCGAAGGTGCGGCCGAGCATGGCGGCCAGTTCCTCGTCACCCTCGAACAGGTCGACGGCCTCGAGCAGGCCGCGCGGCAGGTCGATCTCATCCTCATTGGCCGTGGTCAGCACCGGCGGCTCGGCCTGCAGCTTGTTGTTGATGCCGATCAGGCCACAGGCCAGCGACGCGGCGAGCGCCAGATAGGGGTTGGCGTCCGACGACGGGATGCGGTTTTCCACGCGCCGCGCGTTCGGGTCCGAACGCGGCACGCGGAAGGCGGTGGTGCGGTTGTCATAACCCCATTTGTTGTTGACCGGAGCCGACGCTGCCTGGGTGAGGCGGCGATAGGAATTCACATAGGGCGCGAACATCACCAGCGCGTTCGGCACATGCTTCTGCATGCCGCCGATGAAGTGGAAGAAGGCTTCCGTCTCGGTGCCGTCTTCGGCCGAGAAGATGTTCTTGCCGGTCTTCTTGTCGACGATCGACTGGTGGATATGCATGGCTGAACCCGGCTGGCCCTGGATCGGCTTGGCCATGAAGGTGGCATAGACATCGTGCTTCAGCGCTGCTTCCCGCAAGGTGCGCTTGAACAGGAAGACCTGGTCGGCCAGTTCGATCGGGTCGCCATGGCGCAGGTTGATCTCGAGCTGACCGGCGCCTTCCTCATGGATCAGCGTGTCGATCTCGAGGCCCTGCGCTTCGGAGAAATGATAGATGTCGTCGATCAGCTCGTCATATTCGTTGACGCCGGCGATGGAATAACCCGAGCCACCGGCGATCGGCCGGCCCGAACGGCCGACCGGCGGGGTCAGCGGATAGTCCGGGTCCGGGTTCTTGCGTACCAGGTAGAACTCGATCTCGGGCGCGACGACGGGCCTCAGGCCATGGCGATCATAGGCGGCGACCACGCGCTTCAGCACGTTGCGCGGCGTGAATTCGACGGCACGGCCGTCCTGATGGACGAGGTCGCAGATGACGGCAGCGGTCGGGTCTTCTTCCCATGGCACGGCGGTCAGCGTCGAAAGGTCGGGCACCAGCTTCAGGTCGCCATCGTCTTCCGGATATTCGAAGCCGTTGCCGTCTTCCGGATACTGGCCGGAAATCGTCATCATGAACGGTGCGGAAGGCAACGCCAGCGAGGTGTTGGAAGTGAATTTGGAAGACGGCATCATCTTGCCGCGGGCAACTCCGGCTTGGTCAGGCGTGATGCATTCGATGTCCTCGATGCCGCGCGATTCCAGCCAGACGCTCGCCTCCTTGAAGCTCTTCACTCCCCTGAGATTTTTCAGAAACGCAGGCGCGCGGGTTCGCGTCCCCCGGCTCGACGGACGGACTTCCTTCTTGGCAGACGGCATCAATCACCAGATTGTGGTTGCAGATTACCGAGTATAGCCGGGCCCCCGGAAGGAAGAAAAGGGGGGCTCATGCCGGTTTTTGCTGGCCCATACGTTCCAAATGGCTGGTTTTGAGCCATTTTTGGCCGGGTCCACCCGGTGAACTCCGGGTTCTGATCAGGCCCATGCCGCTAGAGCGTTTCCGTTTCTCACGGAAACGTGGAAACGCTCTAAGTTCTGTTTTCGCCGCATTTTGTAACGCCAAGCGATGCCACTTGACTACAAGATGCTCTGTCGCAAAACCACTGCACACATGGCGCGACATGCTTTAAATCAGCATCATGACCAGCCTCACCACCATTGGCTTCGATGCCGACGACACGCTGTGGCAGAACGAGCAGTTCTTCCGGCTGACGGAGCGTCATTTCGCCGAACTGCTCTCCGATCACGTGGACACGGATCATCTGCTGGAGCGGCTGCTGGAAGCCGAAAGGCGCAACCTCGGCACCTATGGTTTCGGCATCAAGGGCTTCACGCTGTCGATGATCGAGACGGCGATCGATGTCACTGGCGGCAAGGTGCCGAGCGAAGTCATCGGCAAGATCCTGGCGGCCGGACGCGAGATGCTGAGCCACCCGATCGAGACGCTGCCGCATGTGCATGACACGCTGGAGCTGCTGGCCGGACGCTACCGGCTGGTGCTGATCACCAAGGGCGACCTGTTCGACCAGGAGCGCAAGCTCGCCCAGTCCGGTCTTGGCGATTTCTTCCAGGCTGTCGAGATCGTATCCGACAAGTCGCGCCCGACCTATGAGCGCATCTTTGCCCGTCACGGCGATGGCGCCGAACATGCGATGATGGTCGGTAATTCGCTGAAATCCGACGTCGTTCCGGCAATCGAGGCCGGCAGCTGGGGCGTTTTCGTGCCACACGAGCTGACCTGGGTGATCGAGCATGTCGAAGCACCGAAGGCCGCGCCGCGTTTCCGCGAGATCGGCCATCTCGGCGAACTGCCGGGACTGCTTGTCGAGATCGGTAAATAGCGGCGCCGGGAGCGCTCCCTTTTTTCAAGGAGACGCGGAAGCGCGGCAACGCTCTGACATTGGTTTTTACGCAATTCCGGGCGGAAAACCGCCGGGCAGCTTTCCTCGAGCGGCTCTAGCGTGGGGAATGCCTGGCGCTGCTTTTCAGCGTCTCGATGATCTGTTGCAGCCGGTCGGGCGTGATCGGCTTGGCCACCACGAAATCCACCGTGCGTGGCAGCCCAAGGCTCTCCACAGTGCCTGTGCGGTTGGAAAGGAAGACAACGCACGGCGCCGATCTGCCCACCATTCCGCGGAGCGCCACGACACCTGAAAACACCGCGTCGCAATCGCTGTTTTCCGGTCCGCCGTCCAGCACCACGGCCCCGGGAATGACATCCGTCAATGCCGATGGCGCCGTTTCGGGTGGTTCCGCAATCGCCTTCAGTCCGCTCTGCTCGATGATCCTGGAAACGACGATGCGGTTGATCGGCGATCGGCTGACGACCAGCACCTTGCTGAAATCCAGCCTCGGGCCGCCCCTGGCCGGGGTGGATTCGTCAACAACCGTCATATCGTTCTCGTCTCATTGCCGGAGAGTGGACGCGCCCTGCGTGTCCAAATTCAATGCTAGGTTGTGCCTTGGCTTGAGAATGGGTTGAGCCTCACGTCCATGTCAAGCGTACGGCTGTACTAGCCGGCCTGTTTGCACATCACAATAATATTAGTGGTAACTATGCAACTAAAGTAGCAGGCCGTCGCCTGATGAAAGCATGGGTAAAACAAAAACCGCCGCGCGGTGATCCGCGCGGCGGTTTTTTGCTTTTTTGTGGGTAAGTCTTGACTTTTGTCAGCCGTGACTTTGCTGGGTCACGATGACCGGGATCAAAAGATCACCCCAGTTGCCGTCGCCGCCATGATGGCGGGCCGAACGGACCAGTTCGACCGAAACGCCTGCTTCGACGGCCTTCATCACCGACTGGTTGAGGCGGTGCAGATCGTTGGCGACGATGCGGATCACTGCCTGCTGGTCGGCGCTCATGGTGGTGGCCTGTTCCTCGGCTCTTTCCTTGACACGGGTACGCGGTGCCATCGTTGTTCTCCTCGAATGTTCCTTCGCCTTGCGAGGCGATTCCTCTGTTGCCGCCCCGGCGCCTCGGCGCCGGGGATAATTCGCGATCCGGCTTCTACTCGGCGGCCGGGCGGAACTGTTCGTGCTCGGTCGAGTCGTGCATGGCGGTCGTCGACGACTTGCCGCCGGTGATCGCCATCGAGACGGCGTCAAAGTAGCCGGTGCCGACTTCGCGCTGGTGCTTGGTGGCGGTGTAGCCATTGGCCTCGGCCGCGAATTCCGCTTCCTGCAGCTCCGAATAGGCCGCCATCTGGCGATCCTTGTAGCCGCGTGCCAGTTCGAACATGCCGAAGTTGAGCTGATGGAAACCGGCCAGCGTGATGAACTGGAACTTGTAGCCCATCGCCCCCAGCTCGCGCTGGAACTTGGCGATCGTCGCGTCGTCGAGGTTCTTTTTCCAGTTGAACGACGGCGAGCAGTTGTAGGCCAGCTTCTTGCCCGGATGCGCCTTGTGCACGGCTTCCGCGAACTTCCTCGCCTGGGCGAGGTCCGGCTTGCCGGTCTCCATCCAGATCAGGTCGCAATGCGGCGCATAGGCGATGGCGCGGGCGATGCACGGCTCGATGCCGTTCTTCACCTGGTAGAAGCCTTCCACCGTGCGGCCGGCATCCTTGTCGACGAAGGGCTGGTCGCGCTCGTCGATGTCGGAGGTCAACAGCTTGGCTGCCTCGGCGTCGGTGCGGGCAACGATCAGTGTCGGCACGCCCATGACGTCGGCGGCAAGCCGTGCGGCGTTCAGGTTGCGGATGTGTGCCGCGGTCGGGATCAGCACCTTGCCGCCGAGATGGCCGCACTTCTTTTCCGATGCCAGCTGGTCTTCGAAGTGAACGCCCGCGGCACCGGCTTCGATGAAGGCCTTCATGATCTCGAAGGCATTCAACGGTCCGCCGAAACCGGCTTCCGCGTCGGCGACGATCGGCGCGAACCAGGTGTCGACCGAAAGGCCCTTGCCTTCGGAGGTCTCGATCTGGTCGGCGCGCTGCAGTGTGCGGTTGATGCGCTTGGCGAGTTCCGGCGCGGCATTGGCCGGATAGAGCGACTGGTCCGGATACATGGCGGAAGCCGTGTTGGCGTCCGCCGCGACCTGCCAGCCGGACAGATAGATCGCCTTCAGCCCGGCGCGGACCATCTGCATGGCCTGGTTGCCGGAAAGTGCGCCGAGCGCGTTGACGAAGTCTTCCTCGTGAATGAGCTTCCACAGGCGGTTCGCGCCCATTTCGGCCAGGCTGTACTTGATCTGCACGGAGCCACGCAGCCGCTTCACATCCTCCGGCGAATAGGGCCGTTCGATGCCGTCGAACCGGCCTTCAGCGGCCGAAGGGACGAGGTTGTAAAAATCGGTCATTGTCTGCTCCGCTTCACAAATTGCGTTTCGCGAAACCGCCTTGCTTTCGTCAGTTGATGGCGATCTCCCTGTGACTTGATTTACATTGCGCTGCGAAATCGGCCAGTAAATTCGCGATTTACGCTGGAAAATAAGGGAAAATCTGTGTTGTGTTTGACAGAGTCACGCTGTAAATTTGTAAATTGTGTAAATATCGATCCGCTGGTTGGGTTGAAAAAATATTTACAGGAGGGTGGCGATGCCGAATTTCTGGAACTTCCTCGCCGGCGCTAGCCTGGGCGCGATAGGGGCAGTCTTTTTGCCCAGTCTTTTCGATACGATTTTTCGCCAGCCACGGTCGGAGGAGCAAAATCGCATCATGGGATTGAGCCTGGAGGGTAACGGTTCCCGCATGATGGCTGCGTCGTTTTCCATCGTGTGTATGTTCGCCGGCATGCGGTTGATCCAGACGGTCCGGTTTCCGCAGCGCTGGGACAGTGTTTCGGAAATGGGATGGTGTGTGTTGATTGCCACAGCCATCGGTTCTGCTCTTTTTGTTCGCAGGGCGATGGCGTCGAAATTCGTTCTCATGTTGAGCTTGATCGGCCTCACCGCGATGACCGTGGTGACTACTCAGGGGCGCAATGAAGGAACTCCAGTACATAGCGGCTCCCCGTCAGCTCTGAACTCCCCCGCGACGACCGACTAAGCGCCATGGCTGAGCAGAAGATCTTCGCTGGGCCGCGCATCCGCCGCATCCGCAACCAGAAAGGGCTGACCCAGACGGCGATGGCCGAGGGGCTGGGCATCTCGCCTTCCTATCTCAACCTCATCGAGCGCAACCAGCGCCCGCTGACGGTCCAGCTCATTCTCAAGCTGGCTTCCGTCTACAAGGTCGAGCCGGATGAATTGCAGGGAGAGGCGCGCGGGTCGATCTCGGCCTTGCGCGAGGTCTTCACCGATCCGCTGCTGGCCGGCGAACTGCCGGGCGACCAGGAACTGGTCGAGATCGCCGAGGCAGCCCCCAATGCGGCCGCCGCCGTCATCAAGCTGTTCCGCGCCTACCGCGAACAGGCCGAGCGCCTGTCGGACCTTACCGAACTGCTTGCCCGCGAAGGCCACACCACGGCACTTTCCGGCGCGCGCCTGCCGATCGACGAGGTGCATGAGGTTTTCGAGCGCCGGCCCAATCATTTTCCGGCGCTCGAGGAAGAGGCCGAGGCGTTCACGACTTTGCTCAATTCGGGGCTCAACCCCGGCGATGACCTGTTCGGCGCCCTGAAGGAATGGCTGCGGCGCGAGCACGGTATCGTCGTCAAGGTGTTGCCCGTCGCGACGATGCCCAACTGGCGCCGCCGTTACGACCGTCATTCGCAGCGGCTGTTCCTGTCGGAGCGGCTATCGCCTTTCGACCAGCTGCGCGAGGTGGCGATGGAAGCGAGCCTGATCCGCATGCAGGTGGCGGTGGCGGCCGAGATCGCGGCGCTCAAACTGTCGTCCGACGAGGCGAGGCGGCTCGCCCGTTTCGAGCTCGGCCGCTATGCCGCGCATGCGCTGATGATGCCGTACCAGGCCTTTCTCTCCGCCGCCCAGCGGGCCCGCTACGACGTCGATGTGCTGCGGTCGCGCTTCAGCGTCTCCTTCGAGCAGGCCGCCAACCGGCTGACCATGCTGCAGCGCGCCGGCGCGTCCGGCGTGCCGTTCTTCATGCTCGAGGTCGACAACGCCGGCAATCGCTTCCGTCGCGCCGGCGCGCAGGGCTTTCCGCACAGCCGTTTCGGCGGCGGCTGCCCGAAACTGCCGGTACATGCCGCCTTCACCCAGCCAGGCCAGATCTTCGTCGAGGCGGTCGAGATGCCGGACGGCGCAGAGTTCCTTACCGTCGCGCGCACGCTGGAGGGACCACAGGGCGCTTTTTCGGAACGGCCGCGCCGCACCGCTATCCTGCTTGGCTGCGACATCGCCTTCCGCGACGAGATCGTCTACGGCGCTGCGCTTCCCGCGCTGGCGCTGGGCGGCAAGAGCGGCGCGGTCAAGGCAACGCCAGTCGGTCCCGCCTGCCGCCTGTGCGAACGCTCCGGCTGCCTGTCGCGCGCCGAGCCACCGGTCACACGCCCGCTCGGTCTCGATGAGATGGTTACTGGCCTAAGCGCTTTCGATTTTCAGTAGCTAGCGCCGCAGGCCCTCATCCATAGATTGTGGATGCTGGTCCCGGTTGTGCCGCGGACAAGGGTGAGGGGAACTCCGATGATCAGATATTCCGCCGCCGTGGCGGCAATCGTTTGCGCGTGTGCGCTGGCGCCATCGGCGCGGGCGGAGAAGGCCGCCGCCTACTTCTCCGACTACGCCGATTACAACGAAAAGGCACAGGCGCTGCTCGACAAGATCGAGCCGATCACCGGACTGGTGAAGCTGCCCAACGGCGTCAATCTCGACCTCAAGGACAAGTTCTATTTCGTCAATGCGGAAGATGCACGCGTGGTCTTGGCCGAAGCCTGGGGCAATCCGCCGGATTCGGTTTCCGATGCCGCCGGCATGATTTTCCCCGGCAAGGCGTCGCCTTTGGCTGAAACCTGGGGGATCGAACTGCGGCCGGACCTCATTGGCTATGTCAACGACGAGGATGCTGCGTCGATCAATTACAGTGAGTTGCTCGCCTCCATGAAGTCGGACACGCAGGCCGGGAACGAGGAGCGCACAAAAGCTGGCTACCAGCCCATCACGCTGATCGGCTGGGCCCAGCCGCCGAAATATGATGCCGAAAACAAGCGGCTTTACTGGGCCAAGGAGCTGAAATTCGGCAGCGATGCAAAGAACACGCTGAACTATGACGTCCGTTTCCTGAATCGCGACGGTGTGCTGGTGATGAGCTACATCGCCTCGATGGATCAGCTGCCGGCGGTCAACAGCAGCCTGCCGGACGTGTTGAACAGTGTGAGCTTCGAGCCAGGCAAACGGTATTCGGATTTCGTTCCCGGCGCCGACAAGGTGGCGGCCGTCGGCATCGGCGGACTTATCGCCGGCAAGGTCGTGGCAAAGACAGGCCTGTTCCTGGTTGCGCTGGCACTCCTGAAGAAGTTCGGCATCGTCCTGCTGCTGCCGCTAGCCTGGGTGTGGCGCAAGATCCGCGGCACGGCCTGAGAAAAAGGGCGGCACTCGCCTGCTGGATCGATGGAGGACGGCGCTCGCAGTAATCGCTGCGGCCGGACTTTTCTATCCGTATCGTCGGTTCCAGCGTCTCGCCATTTTGTCAGGATCGCTTCAGCAGAGATGGCATATTAGCCGCCGCTGACATTGACGCTTGCCGGCTCTGTCCGCATTTTTCCGCGCGACTTAGAGCGTTTCCGTTTTTCACGGAAACGCTGAAGCGCTCTAAGCTTTTGTTTTTAGCTGCATTTTTGTAACTCCAGGTGATTCCGTCTGGCTACAAAATGCTCTGGCGTAACCGGTGAGGGCACCGATGGCTGGTACCGATCGTCCCGTGCGGCGCTGGTTGAAGCGTGTCGCTCTTGTCGTGGTCGCGGTTCTGATCCTCGTGGTCGCTCCCGCCGCCGTCATTCTCTATCCGACCTTCAAATCCTATCCGCAGCTGAAGTTTCCGCCGGCTGCATCGCAGGCCGAGAGGAACCGGCAGGACCTCGATCTGCTGCGGCGGCTGCCCGAGGTCGAACGCAGCTTCACCAACCAGACCCGTTCGGCGTTCAACACGGCGATGGCTGAACTCTCCGCCCGTGCGCCCGATCTTGATCGCGCCGGCTTTGCCATGGGCGCCGCGCGTGCCGTGGCGCTGGCCGACAATGGCCACACCAGCGTCATGGCGCTGGTCGGCGGCCACGGTTTCAACGCCCTGCCGGTTCGCTTCGGCTGGTTCGCCGACGGGCTGTTCGTGGTGGCGGCGCGCCCTGACCAGCACAGCCTGCTGGGGGCACAGCTTGTCGGCTTCGAAGACCGTTCGCCGCAACAGCTGCTCGACGGGCTGCGTGCCTATGTCGGCGGACCGGCCAATCTGGCGCGCGAGTTGTCGCCGAACCTGATTGCCTCGCCGGAACTGCTGCATGCTGCCGGCCTTGCCGGCAAGGCGGAGTCCGCCGCATTGGTCCTGCGCCTGCGTGACGGAACGCAAACCTCGCAAACGCTCGCCGCGGAGCCGGGCACGCCAGAGCCCCTGACCAGGACATTCTGGCCGAAGCGTTATCTGAGCCCGGTTCCGGTGCCCGACGACAACGGTTCCTGGGAGCATGTGCTGCAGGGCGTACCGGTGCCGCCGGCGCTGACTCGACCCGACCGGTTTTTCTGGCACGACTATCCGGGCGATGGCAGTGTCCTCTATGTGCAGATCAACCGGGTGCGTGACCAGGACGGCAAATCCCTGCATGGCTATCTCGCCGATGTACTGGCCGAGGCGAAGACGCGCCGGATCAGGAACGCGGTGGTGGACCTGCGGTTCAACCCAGGCGGCGACTACACGCAAAGCGCCGATTTCTCGAAGCAGTTGCCCGAGCTCGTGCCGCAGGCCGGCAAGGTCCTGATCCTCACCAGCGGTACGACCTTTTCGGCGGCGCTCAGCACGGCGGCGATGCTGAAATACCATGCCGGCCGGCGCGGCATCCTGGTGGGTGAGCCGATGGGCGACCGGTCGAAATTCTGGGGCGAGGGTGGCAACGTCACCTTGCCGAACTCCAGGCTGGCGGTCCGCTACACCACTGCCTATCACGACTGGGAGGACGGCTGCGGACTGGCGCAGGTCACGACGTGCTTCTTCCTCAACTACGTCTATGGCACCCCATCGGGTTCGCTGGCTCCCGCCATTCCTGTCGCGCAGACATTCGCAAGCTATGCCGCCGGCGAGGACGCAGTGCTGGCGGAAGCATTGAAGCAGGCGAAGTGATCTCCATCACGGCCTGCTGCCTGGGCATTGCCGCCGGTCAGGCATTCGGCAGGAGCCGGGCGATGGCATCCTCGATCAGTGCAGGGATTGCAGCAGGGTCGTCCAGATAGGCGCCTTCGAGCAGGCCGTCCGAGAGCGCGACAAGCAGGCCGGCTGTTATTGCGGGAGACGGGTCGCCGCTGGCGGTGCACAGTTTCTGCAGGCTGTCGTGGTACCATGTGCGGCGTGCGTCGATCGCCCGCCGCACCGGGCTCGCCGGATCGGGATATTCCGCCGCGGCATTGAGGAACACGCAGCCCCGGTAGTCGGCATCGGTCGCCGCATTGCCGATGCGTCCCAGGATCGCGGCGATCATTTCGCGTGGTGGCCTGTGCGGCAGAGCGGCCACATAGGCACGCCCCTGCCGGTCCTGCTCTTCGATATGGGCGACGACGAGATCATCCTTCGACGGAAAGTGCTTGTAGAACGTCGCCTTGGCCACACCCGCCTCGGCGATGATGCGGTCGATGCCGACGGCGTGGATGCCTTCGGCGTAGAAGAGCCGGCCCGCCGTATCCAGCAGGCGACGGGCGGGTGGGACGTCGATCCTGTCAGCAGTCTTTTGCATGGCATTGACACTAACAGACAGGTCTGTCTATTTCAATTGGCAGACAGACCTGTCTGTCTTGTAACTAGGAGGAAGACATGTACCCGACCGACACGTTTGACATCATGCAGCGCTTCAACC
>VFQQ010003062.1_pt1 | contig 17010 bp, 17 predicted proteins | sample 3512341 | NCBI WGS metagenome assembly VFQQ01 (sample SAMN10412373, study PRJNA504923) | tailings metagenome | isolation source: Relicate 2 Philex TSF1 revegetated site | place: Philippines: Tuba, Benguet | collected 2017-08-29 | reverse complement strand
TCCCTCATCCTGAGGTGCGAGCCCGAAGGGCGAGCCTCGAAGGACGCACCGGGGCCGATGCAGGGAGTCCGTTCCGACCTGTCGAGTGATCCCTCACACCGGGTGGGCGAAGGGCCTGAAAGCCTCGGCCACGCGGTCGTAGACCGGCCGCTTGAACGGGATGATCAGGGCCGGCGTGGCGTCCAGCGCCTCCCAGCGCCAGGCGTCGAATTCCGGCTTGTGGTGGCCGCCGCCGGGCGCGGCAACATTGATCTCGTCGTCGTCGCCCTCGAAGCGGAAGGCGAACCACTTCTGGGTCTGGCCGCGGTACCGGCCCTTCCAGGCCTGCCCGGCGACGTCCTCAGGCAGGTCGTAGGCGAACCATTCCGGCGCCTCGGCGATCAGCCGGGCCGAGCGCACGCTGGTCTCCTCGTAGAGCTCGCGGGTCGCCGCCGCCAGCGGGTCCTCGCCCTCGTCGATGCCGCCCTGCGGCATCTGCCAGGCATGAGGGGCGTCGACATGCTCGGGCGCGGGCCCCTTGCGCCGGCCGACGAACACCCGGCCCTGGCGGTTGAACAGCGCGACGCCGACGCAGGGGCGATAGGGCAGGTCTTCGAAGCGGGGCATGGCGTTCATCCAGCGCAGGGCCTGAGGCCGAGTGCTAGCCTGCCGGCGGCCGGCGCGCCACCCCGGCGGAGACCGGCACCAGCAGGATGCCGCGGCTCTCCAGTGTCCGCGCCCAGCGGGCGAGCCGTTCCACCGTCACCGGCAGGGCCGATCCGACCCCCAGCGCGAAGCCCGCCTCGCGGGCCCGGGCCTCGAGTCGCGCCAGCTGGGCGTCGAGCTCGGCCGGGGTCGGCACGCGGTCGAGATGGACGTCGCCGCGCAGGGCCGGCTGGCGGATGGCGGCGGCGAGCTGCGGCACCAGGCTGCGGGCGCTGGTGCCGTCGTCGACCACCATCAGGCCACGCCGGTTCGCCTCGCGCAGGATCGGCGAGATGGCCGCCTCGGTCGCGGTGAACTTGCCGCCCATGTAGTTGACGATGCCGGCATAGCCCTGGAAGCGGCCCATGGCCCAGTGGAGCCGGTCGGTGTTGCGCTCGGTGGAGAGCGTTGTCAGCAGGGTCTGCGGGCCGGGATCGTTCTCCGGGTAGTCGAACGGCTCCATCGGCACCTGCAGGAAGATCTCGTGCCCGTCGGAACGGGCGCGGGTGATCAGCCGCTCGAGATCGTTGCCATAGGGCGCGAAGGCGAAGGACACGGCACCCGGCAGCTTGCCGATCGCCTCGGCGGTGCCGTTGGCGCTGATCCCGAGCCCGCCGATCAGGATGGCGACGCGCGGCATCGAGGCATCCGTGCCGGCCGGCGGCCGGAAGGCGCGGGCATAGACCTCGAAGGGCTTGCGACCGTCCGGCCCGATACGCGGCAGCGGGCCGTGGCTGGAGCGCTCCGACAGGCGCGGGTCGAGTCCGGCGGACTGGGTCGCTGTCGCCGGCGCCGCGATGCGCACGGCCTGCGACTGGCCGGACATGCCGTTGATGATGTTGATGGTCGGGCCCTCCTCCTGCGGGGAGGAGGGCGCCGCGACGGCGGCGGCCTGGGCCGCGACCGGTTCGGCAGTGCGCGGCGGCGGCATGGCGATGGCGCTGATCGCCCGCGGCTCGCCGCCCAGCGGGTTGTGGACCACGGCGACGGCGCCGGCGAGGCCGACCACCATCGACCCCATCAGCCCGGCGACGACGGGCAGCAGCGGCGGCATCGGCCACCGTCGCTTCGTCTCGGCCTTTGGCTCGACCCCGAGCGGGGCGTTGAGGTCGTCGGTCATGACACCCGGGTCAGGTGCGGGGCGCGTTCCCGCTCCCCTACATGACGCTTCAGCCGTTAAGCCGCGGTTAACCACGATGGTCAAAGCCTCGGCAATCGGCTGCGGTCCGTCGGATTTTACGGGAATGCCCGGCCGTGCTAGGCAGGCCGGCCGTGGAGGAACCCATGTCAGCGCCGCTCAGCGCCGTCGATCCGTCGCCCGGGATCGAGCAGATCATGCTCGAGCTCGGCCAGCGCGCGCGCGCCGCCTCCCGCCGTCTTGCCCTCGCCCCGACCCGGCAGAAGGACGCGGCCCTCGCCGCCATCGCCAAGGCGATCCGCATCCGCAGCCAGGCCATCCTCGCCGCCAATGCCGAGGATGTCGCCGAGGCCCAGCGTGACGGTGTCGCCGCCTCCTTCATCGACCGCCTGACGCTGACCCCCGACCGGGTCGAGGCCATGGCGGCCGGCGTCGAGGTGGTCCGCGACCTTGCCGATCCCGTTGGCTCCATCATCACCGAATGGGACCGGCCGAACGGCCTCCACATCGAGCGCGTGCGCGTGCCGCTCGGCGTCATCGGCGTCATCTACGAGAGCCGGCCGAACGTCACGGCCGACGCCGCCGCGCTCTGCCTCAAGGCCGGCAATGCGGTGATCCTGCGCGGCGGCTCGGACAGTTTCCGCTCGACCCGCGCCATCCACCAGGCGATCGCCGCCGGCCTCGACGCCGCCGGCCTGCCGGCGGCGGCCGCCTCGCTCGTGCCCACGCGCGACCGCATGGCGGTCGGCCTCATGCTGCAGGGCCTCGGCGGCACGGTCGACGTCATCGTGCCGCGCGGCGGCAAGAGCCTCGTCGCGCGCGTGCAGACCGAGGCGCGCGTGCCGGTCTTCGCCCACCTCGACGGCAACTGCCACGTCTATGTCCACGGCGCGGCCAGCCTCGCCATGGCCAAGGACATCGTGCTCAACGCCAAGCTCCGCCGCACCGGCGTCTGCGGCGCGGCCGAGACGCTGCTGGTCGACGAGACCTGCGCCGGCACACACCTGCGCCCGCTGGTCGCCGCACTCCTCGATGCCGGCTGCGCCGTGCGCGGCGACAGCCTGACCCGCATCGTCGACCCGCGCGTGACGCCGGCGACGGAAGAGGACTGGGCGACCGAGTTCCTCGACGCCATCATCGCGGTCAAGGTCGTGTCGGGCCTCGGCGACGCCATCGCCCATATCGAGCGCTACGGCTCGCACCATACCGATGCCATCGTCACCTCCGACCAGACCGCCGCCGACCGGTTCATGGCGGAGGTCGACAGCGCCATCGTCCTGCACAATGCCTCGACCCAGTTCGCCGACGGCGGCGAGTTCGGCTTCGGCGCCGAGATCGGCATCGCCACCGGGCGCATGCACGCGCGCGGGCCGGTGGGCGTCGAACAGCTGACCTCGTTCAAGTACCGCATCCGCGGTTCGGGCCAGATCCGCCCGTGAGGCCACACGGATCGCGGATCGCGCCGCGCCGGCCGCGCGCCGGTGTCCGGCTCGTCCTGCCGCCCCATGTGCCGGGCATGCGGATCGGCCTGTTCGGCGGCTCGTTCAACCCGCCGCACGAGGCGCACCGGCTGGTCGCACTGACCGCGCTGAAGCGCCTCGGGCTAGACGCGGTCTGGTGGCTGGTGACGCCGGGCAATCCGCTGAAGTCCGGTGGCGGTCTCGCCCCGCTCGCCGACCGGATGGCGGCGGCGCAGCGGCTGGCCGGCCATCCCGCAATCCATGTCACCGGTGCCGAGGCGGCCCTCGGCACGCGCTTCACTTTCGACACGATCGCGGCGCTGAAGGCGCGCTGCCGGGGCGTGCGCTTCGTCTGGATCATGGGCGCCGACAATCTCGCCCAGTTCCACCTCTGGCAGAACTGGCGCGGCATCGCCGGCCTGCTGCCGCTCGCGGTCGTGGACCGGCCCGGCGCGAGCCTGCGCGCCGTGTCGGGCGTCGCCGCGCGCACGCTCGCCGGCTACCGGCTCAACGAAAGCGACGGCCTGCTGCTGCCTTTTGCGCGCCCGCCCGCCTGGATCTTCCTTCACGGGCTGAAATCGCCGCTGTCCTCGACGGCCATCCGGCAAAAAACGCAAATTCGCTCAAATTGATTCAATCGGCTTAGCCGCGGTTCAAGAGCCCGCCCGTAGTGTCCCGCCATCTGATCCAGGGACGGCGGACAAAAAAATGAATGGGCTGATCTCCAAGAAGGCGGAGCAGTTGCTGTCGAGCGTCGACGTGCTGATCGTCGATGACAACCAGTTCATGCGCCGGGTCGTGCGCAACATCCTCACCAATATCGGCATCAAGTCGGTGCATGAGGCCTCCGACGGGCTGGCCGGGCTGGAGCATATCCGCCTGCATGCGCCGGACATCGTCATCCTCGACTGGGAAATGCCGATGCTGAACGGCGCGGAAATGCTCCGCATCGTCCGCAACCCGACATCCTTCCCGATGCCGGACGTGCCGATCATCATGCTGACCTCGCACCTCGAGCGCTGGCGCGTGATGGAGGCGACCCGCCTCGGCGTCCACGAATTCGTCGCCAAGCCGATCTCGGGCAAGGCGCTGCTGGAGCGGATCATCTCGATCATCGTCAAGCCGCGTCCGATGGTGCATCTCGACGGCTATTACGGGCCCGAGCCGCGCAAGTTGCTGGTCGAGCCGCGCCTGCGCGCCCGCGCGATGCCGCAGCCGGCCAACATGTTCTGACGGGCGGCGCCTCCGGGCGCCATCCATGCCTGCGGCGGGTTTCAGGCCCCGCCTGATCGCGCTTGCATTGCCGGTCCCGCCGCGCTCCCCTGCAGCCTCGAACGGTTCCAGGGAAAAGAGACCATGACGACCGCCCCCGCCGCTACGCCGGCCTCCGCGCCCGCCCATATCCAGGGCCTGTCGATGTACGACAAGCGCCGGATCGAGGCCGAGATCCTCAAGCACGTCTACGACGCGCTCACCGCCAGCCACGGCAAGGCCATGGCGGCCGCGACCGTTGCCGAGGCGGTCAAGCGCTCGGCCGTCGAGCAGGGCCAGCGCTTCGCGGCCGAGGCGCCGGGCGGCGCCTCGCTGCAGGGCTTCATCGACATGCAGGATCTCTGGACCAAGGGCGGCGCGCTCGACATCGAGGTCCTCGGCCGCACCGAGGACACCTATTCGTTCAATGTCACCCGCTGCCGCTATTCCGAGATGTACAAGGAGATGGGCCTCGGCGAGATCGGCCACCTCCTGTCATGCCAGCGCGACGGCACCTTCTGCGAGGGCTACGACCCGAAGCTCAAGCTCGAGCGGACGCAGACCATCATGCAGGGCGCGAGCCACTGCGACTTCCGCTTCCGCTACGAGGGCGACAAGCCCGCCTGATCAGGCGGGCGGCTTGCCGATGAAATCGCGCTTGCCGACCTCGACGCCGTTGTGCCGCAGGATCGCGTAGGCGGTCGTGCAGTGGAAGAAGAAGTTCGGCAGGGCGAGGTGGGCGAGATAGGCCTGCCCCTTGAAGGTCATGGGGTTGCCGCCGATCGGCAGGGTGATGTCGCGGTCGGCGCCGGCATCGATCGCGCTCCTGTCGAGGCTCGTCACGAAGCCGATGCAGGTCTGGATGCGCTGCTTCAGTTCCTCGACCGTGGTCTCGACATCCGGATATTTCGGCAGTTCGACGCCGGCCAGCCGGCCGGCCCCGCCTTTGGCGAAATCGGTGGCGAGCTGCACCTGGCGCACCAGCGGGAACATGTCGGGGGCAAGCCGGCTTTCCAGCAGCACCTTCGGATCGATCTTCTTCGCCTCCGCAAAGGCGACCGCCTTGTCGAGCAGCGCGGAGAGGCTGGTCAGCATCTGGACGAAGATCGGAACCGAGAGATCGGAAAGCTTTGTCGTCATGGGCCACCGTGAGGGGAAGAACAGGCTCCGGCCATCCGCCGGGCCAGCGTCATTTAGCTATGGCGCCGCGCCGCCGCCATAGGGCAGAACAGGAAACCATGACGCTTCCGATTCCGCTGACCCCGGACGATCCGCAGCCGGTCCAGGGCCGCGTCCTCAGGATCGGCCTGTCGCGGTTCCGCAGCTATGCGACCGCGTCGCTCCAGCCCGAAGCCCCGCTCATCGCCCTCATCGGCCCGAACGGCGCGGGCAAGACCAATGTGCTCGAGGCCCTGTCGCTGCTGACCCCCGGCCGTGGCCTCCGGCGCGCGACGCTGGCCGAGGCTGCCTTCGACCAGGGCGATGGCGGCTGGGCGGTCAATGCGACCGTCGAGGGCGCCTATGGCGAGACCATGCTCGGCACCGGCATCGACGGCGGCGACGAGGAGGTGCGCACCCGCCTCTGCCGCATCGACCGCGTGCCCGTGGGATCGGCCGCCGCCTTTGCCGAGCATGTCCGGGTGGTCTGGCTGACGCCGGCCATGGACGGCCTGTTTCTCGGCTCCGGCGGCGAGCGCCGCCGCTTCCTCGACCGCCTCGTGCTGGCGGTGGATGCCGAGCACGGCGCCAGGGTCAATGCGCTGGAGCGCTCGCTGCGCGCCCGCAACCGCCTGCTGGAGGAAAGTCCGCACGAGGCCGCCTGGCTCGAGGCTGTCGAGCACGAGACGGCCGAACTGGCGATTGCGGTCGCGGCGGCGCGGGCCGAGACGGTCCGCCGCCTGGCTGGCCTGATCGAGGCGACGCGCGATCCCGCTTCGCCCTTTCCCTGGGCGGCGCTGGCGCTCGACGGGGCGCTGGAGGCCGGCGTGCTGGTCCGTCCCGCGCTTGATGTCGAGGACGAGTATCGGGCCGTGCTGCGCGACAGCCGCCACCGCGACCGCGCCGCCGGGCGCACGACGCAGGGGCCGCACCTGACTGATCTTCTCGCGGTTCACGGGCCCTCGGGCGCCCCGGCCGAGCGCTGCTCGACCGGCCAGCAGAAGGCGCTGCTGATCGGGCTGGTGCTCGCCCATGCGAGGCTGGTCGCGGAAATGGCCGGCTTCACGCCGGTGGTGCTGCTCGACGAGGTGGCCGCGCATCTCGATCCCGAGCGCCGGGCCGCGCTTTACGAGGCGCTGGACCGGCTCGGCGCGCAGGTCTGGATCACCGGCGCAGACCCGGCTGCCTTCGAGGCCCTGAAGGGCCGCGCCGATCTGTGGGCGGTGACGCCCGGCGAGGCCCGCCGGGCGTAGGGGCCGGCCTCAATGAGCCGGCGGAGCTTCCTGCTCGACCTTGCCGCCGCGCAGGACATAGCCGGCGACCAGCACGATCGCCGCGCCGATCACGGCCGATCCGTAGTGGGCGAGGGCCACCGGCTTCAGTCCGACCGGATAGGTCTGGGAAACGTCCACCGCGGTGACGAGACCGGTGCCCCAGGCCATCAGCTGGCGCAGCACCACCGGGTCGCTCAGCAGCATCTCGCCCGCGATCCAGCCGAGCAGGGCGGCGCCTGCCCAGACGAAGATCGGGAAGCGCTCGATGATGCCGAGGATCAGCGTGGAGCCGAAGATGATCAGCGGAATGGTCAGCGCCAGGCCGAAGATGAACAGCCAGACATTGCCGTGTGAGGCCGCCGCAATGGCGATGACGTTGTCGAGGCTCATGACGGCGTCGGCGATGGCCACCGTGCGCACCGCCTTCCAGAGATTGTCCGTCTCCTCGATGTTGCCGTGCTCCTCGTGGTCCTCGCCGACCACCAGCTTGATGGCGATCCAGAACAGCAGGAGGCCGCCGACCAGCTTCAGGAACGGCACCGCCAGCAGGTAGGTGATGACCAGGGCGAAGATGATGCGCAGGCCGACCGCAGCACCCGCGCCGAGCAGGATGCCCCACTTGCGCTGCTTCTCGGGAAGGCCGCGGCAGGCAAGCGCGATGACCACGGCATTGTCGCCGGAGAGCAGGAGATCGATCCAGATGATCTGGAGCAGTCCGACCCAGAATTGGCTGTCCATCGGCAGTACGTCCCCATTGGGCGGGCCCTAGGAGCCCGCTCGCCCGAATTCCTTCGCCCGCGTCTTAACGCCTTCGCCGCAGATTGCCAGTCCCAATATCCGCGACGAAACGGCCCGACGGTGTCGAGGCACCGGCGACGGCCGCTGCGGATCGCCGGCGGGCCGGCTCAGGCGATTGCGTCGGCGATGGCCTTGCCGCAGGCGATCGTATCGGCCTTGCCGCCGAGATCGCGGGTCCGGTAGTCGGCCTTCGCCAGCACCTCCTCGATCGCGCGCAGGATGGCGGCGGCGGCCTCCGGCTCGCCGAGATGGTCGAGCATCATCGCCGCCGACCAGATCTGGCCGACCGGATTGGCGATGCCCTTGCCGGCAATGTCCGGCGCCGAGCCGTGGACCGGCTCGAACAGCGAGGGGAACTTGCGGTCCGGATTGATATTGCCGGACGGCGCGATGCCGATCGTGCCTGTGCAGGCCGGTCCGAGGTCGGACAGGATGTCGCCGAACAGGTTGGAGGCCACGACCACGTCGAACCTGTCCGGGTTCAGCACGAAATGGGCGGTGAGGATGTCGATGTGGAACTGGTTCACCGCGACGTCCGGATAGGACTTGGCCATCTCGGCCACGCGCTCGTCCCAGTAGGGCATCGAGATCGAGATGCCGTTGGACTTGGTGGCGCTGGTCAGCTTGCGGCGCGGCCGCTTCATGGCGAGCTCGAAGGCATATTTGAGGATGCGGTCGACGCCGACGCGCGTCATCACCGTTTCCTGCAGGACGAACTCGCGCTCGGTGCCCGGGAACATGCGCCCGCCGATCGAGGAATACTCGCCCTCGGTGTTCTCGCGCACGACGAAGAAGTCGATGTCGCCGGGCTTGCGGCCCGCGAGCGGCGAGGGCACGCCCGGCATCAGCTTCACGGGGCGCAGGTTCACGTACTGGTCGAACTCGCGGCGCATCAGCAGCAGCGAGCCCCACAGCGAGATGTGGTCGGGAATCTTGTCGGGCATGCCGACGGCACCGAAGAAGATCGCGTCGGAGCCGCCGATCCTCGCCTTCCAGTCCTCCGGCATCATCCGGCCGTGCTTCTCGTAGTAGTCGAAGGACGAGAAGTCATGGTGGTCGAGGTCGACCGAGAAGCGGTACTTCTTCGCAGCTGCCTCCAGTACGCGGATGCCCTCCGGCATGACCTCCTTGCCGATGCCGTCGCCGGGGATGACGGCGAGCCTGTAGGTGTTGGAACGGGCCATGGAGGGTCTCCTTCGGGAGGATGCCGGGTCGTCTGTCGGCCGCAGACTAGCCTCTGCGGCGGGGTTGTCCTGCCTGAATGCGCGCGCGTTTCAGGAGATAATGCTGCGTTCAGGCATTGTCCGCATGGATCGCGCCGATGACGGCATCGGTGACCTGCCGCGTCGTGGCCTTGCCGCCGAGGTCCGGCGTGTGCAGGCCCTTGTCCGCGGTGACGCGCTCGATGGCGCGCATCAGCCGGTCGGCCGCGGACTTCTCGCCGAGATGCTCGAGCATCATCGAGGCCGACCAGAAGGTGCCGATCGGATTGGCGATGCCCTTGCCCATGATGTCGAAGGCCGAGCCGTGGATCGGCTCGAACATGGAGGGGAACTCGCGTTCCGGGTTGAGGTTGGCGGTCGGCGCGATGCCGAGCGAGCCGGCCAGTGCCGCCGCCAGGTCGGACAGGATGTCGGCATGCAGGTTGGTGGCGACGACCGTGTCGATCGTCTCGGGCTTCAGCGTCATGCGCATGGTCATGGCATCGACGATCATCTTGTCCCAGGTGACGTCCGGAAACTCGCCCGCGACCTCGGCGGCGACCTCGTCCCACATCACCATGGCGTAGCGCTGGGCGTTCGACTTGGTGACGACGGTGAGCAGCTTGCGTGGCCGGCTCTGGGCCAGCCGGAAGGCAAAGCGCATGACGCGGGTGACGCCGGCGCGGGTCATCATCGAGACGTCGGTGGCGGCCTCGATCGGCAGGCCCTGGTGGACCCGCCCGCCGACGCCGGCATACTCGCCCTCGGAATTCTCCCGGACGATCACCCAGTCGAGCTCCGGTCCGGAGACGTGGCGCAGCGGCGAGGTGATGCCCGGCAGGATGCGGGTCGGGCGGACATTGGCGTACTGGTCGAAGGGCTGGCAGATGGCGAGCCTGAGGCCCCAGAGCGTGATGTGATCGGGAATGTCGGGATGGCCGGCGGAGCCGAACAGGATCGCGTCGTGGTGCCGGATCTGCGCGCGGCCGTCCTCCGGCATCATGCGGCCGTGCTTCTTGTAGTACTCGCCGCCCCAGTCGAAGCGGTCGAAGGTGATGGCGAACTGCTCGCGTGCCGCGAGTGCCTGCAGCACCTCGACGCCGGCATCGACCACTTCGGTCCCGATGCCGTCTCCCGGAATGGACGCGATCCGATAGGTCTTCATGGGGTGTCCGCCGCTTCGTTCCGGTGCCCGGTTGCCGTCTCATGGACCTGCGACGGGGTGTCTGTCAACATTCCATTGCATCTTCCATGGAAGCTGCTATGACCACGATAGGGAGATTGCCTCATGGCGCGGACAGCGACAGCCACGGTGGCCGGCGACCGGCGTCCCTCGCTGGTCGACGATGCCTATGCCGCGATGAAGGAGGCGATCCGCGAGAGCACCTTCGCGCCGGGCTACCAGGCCTCGGCCCAGGAGATCGCGCTGCGCCTCGGCATGAGCCGCACGCCGGTCCACGAGGCCTCGCTGAAGCTGCAGGAGGAGGGTCTCGTCCGCATCGTGCCGAAGCGCGGCATCGTGATCTGCACGCTGGCGCCCGACGATATCCGCGAGATCTACGACGTGATCGTCGCCATCGAGGGCCGCGCCGCCGAACTGGTCGCCGCCCTGCCGCCGGGCGAACGGGAGCTGATCGCCGATGAGCTCTCCGCCCATACCGATGCCATGGCGGCGGCGCTGGCCACCGGCGATTTGACCGCCTGGGGGCGTGCCGATGCGGCCTTTCACCGGACCCTGGTCGAGGGCGCGCGCAACGGCCGCATCGCCCGCATCGTCCAGACCATCAACGACCAGATGCACCGGGCGCGCATGCTGACCCTGCGCCTGCGCGGCGAACTGCCGGAATCGATCGCCGAGCATCGCCGCATCGCCGCCGCCATCCGGGCGGGCGAGCCGGCGGCGGCCCACGATGCCGCGCGCGGCCACCGCCTGCGCACGCAGGGCGAACTGGTCCCGCTGCTGGAGAGCCTCGGCCTGAAACATCTCTGACGGCGGGCCGGAACGGCCAGCCCAACACCCGAAGCCGCGAACAGCGCGGCCAGCCATCAACGATTGGAGGAACCAATGCGAACTCTGCTGACCGCCCTCGTGCTCGCGGGCGCATCCCTGGTCCAGCCCGCCGCGGCCCAGACCTATCCCACCCGCCCGATCACCATGATCGTGCCCTTCGCGGCGGGCGGTCCCACCGACATCATCGCGCGCATCATGGCCGAGCACATGTCGCGCACGCTCGGCCAGTCGATCGTGGTCGAGAACGCCGCCGGCGCCGGCGGCACGACCGCCTCCAACCGCGTCGCCAAGGCGGCGCCGGACGGCTACACGATCATCATGGGCAATCTCGGCACCCATTCGGCCTCGGTCGGCCTCTATCCGAACCTCGCCTACGACCCGCGCACCGATTTCGAGCCGATCATGAACGCGGCCGGCACGCCCATGCTGATCTCGGCGCACAAGGATTTCCCGGCCAATACGCTGCAGGAAATGATCGCGCTGATCCGCGCCAACCCGACCCGCTACAACTATGGCCACGGTGGCGTCGGCTCGACCTCGCATCTCACCTGCGTGTTCTTCCATCACCTCGTCGGCGCCCCGGTCCAGCATGTGCCGTTCCGCGGCTCCGGCCCGGCCATGGCGGCCCTGCTCGGCAAGCAGCTCGACTATGTCTGCGACCAGACGGTCGGCATCGTGCCGCAGCTCGCCAATCTCAAGACCTTCGTGGTGGCAACGCCCGCCCGCCTGCCGACCGCGCCCGACGTGCCGACGGCGGCGGAGGCCGGCCTGCCGGCATTCCAGGCGGTCGGCTGGAACGCCATGTTCGCGCCCAAGGGCACGCCGCGCGAGATCATCGACCGGCTGAACGCGGCAGGCCGCGCGGCGCTGGCCGACGAGAACGTGCGCAAGCGCCTGCTGGAGCTCGGCTGCGAGATCCCTGACGCCGCCGGGCAGACCTCCGAAGCGCTCGGCGCCCATGTGCGGGCCGAGGTCGCCAAGTGGACGCCGGTCATCAAGGCGGCGGGCGTGACGGCGGGGAACTAGGCGCAGCCCCTCACCCTTACCCTCTCCCCGCAGGCGGGGAGAGGGAACTTCGACGTCGAATTCACCTGCCGACGTCTGTGCCAGGCTCAACGGTCACCGGCGAAGCGCGACGCCCGCGCCCCCTCTCCCCGCCCGCGGGGAGAGGGAAGGGTGAGGGGCCAATGGCTTGGGAAGCGGCGCCAACCCGGTCACTCAGCCGAAGAACCGCTCCAGTTCGTCCGCCACCATTTCCGGCACTTCCTCCGCGAGATAGTGCCCGGCCGGCAGCGAACGCCCCCGGACGTCGCTCGCCCGCTGCCGCCAGAGCGCGAGTGCGTCGAAGCATTTCTCGATCACGCCGTTCTGCCCCCAGAGCACCAGCAGCGGGCATTCCACCTTCTTCCCCCCGTCGGCATCGTCATGGGCGATGTCGATGGTCGCGGCCGCCCGGTAGTCCTCGCAGCTGGCGTGGATCGTCGCCGGGTCGCGGAAGCAGCGCAGGTACTCGGCCAGCGCCTCCTCCGAGAAGGCCGAGAGCCCGGCCGAGCCGGAGCCGCATTTCTTCAGCCAGTAGGCATCGGGATCGGCGCCGATCATCCGCTCCGGGAAGGGCGCCGGCGTGATCAGGAAGAACCAGTGCCAGTAGAGCCGGGCGAACAGGTCGGTGGTCCCGGCATACATCTCGCGGGTCGGCGCGATGTCGAGAACGGCGAGCCGGCGCACGCGTGCCGCATGATCGAGCGCCAGGCGATGCGAGACCCGCGCGCCGCGGTCGTGGCCGCACAGGAAGAACGTCTCGTGGCCGAGCGCGGTCATCACCTCGGCCATGTCCTGTGCCATGGCGCGCTTGGAATAGGGCGCGTGGTCGGCGGCCGTCGACGGCTTGCCGCTGTCGCCGTAGCCGCGCAGGTCGGCGGCAACCACCGTGAAGCGTTCGGCAAGGCGCGGGGCGACCTTGTGCCAGAGCACATGGGTCTGGGGGTAGCCGTGCAGCAGCAGGAGCGGTGGGCCGGAACCGCCGGTCCGCAGCCGGATCGTCGTCCCCGAAGTCGGCACGTCCAGCACGCGGAAGCCGGGAAACAGCCCGATCCCGTTACCTGTATCAACCATCAGACGGCTCCTGCGGCAGAAATTTCGAGGTTCTTGTATCCATCGCCGAGAACATTAGGTATGCCGGCATTCCGACGATAGGGCCGGCAAGAACGCCCGTCGTGGACCTTCGCGTACAAAGCCAGAGGACGCTCATGCACAAACGCCACCTTCTTCTCGCCGCCGCCGCCGCGCTCGTCGCCGGTGCGCAGCCTGCCGCCGCGCAGACCTTCCCGGCGCGCCCCGTGACCATGATCATCCCCTTCGCGGCCGGCGGCCCGACCGACGTCGTCGCCCGCATCGTGGCCGAGGCGATGGGCAAGTCGCTCGGCCAGGCCATCGTGATCGAGAACGTTGCGGGCGCCGGCGGCACCACCGGCTCGACCCGCCTGACCCAGGCAGCGCCCGACGGCCACACGATCATGATCGGCCACACCGGCACCCATGCCGCCTCCGTCGCGCTCTATCCGAACCTGCGCTACAACCCGCTGACCGACTTCGCACCGATCGGCCTGGTCAACACCAACGCCATCCTGATCACCGCGAAGAAGGCCCTGCCGGCCAACAATCTCGCCGAGTTCGTGACCTGGCTGAAGGCCAACGAGCGGACCGCCAACAACGCCCATGCCGGCATCGGCTCGGTCAGCCACACGACCTGCCTCCTGCTCCACGCGATCATCGGGGTTAAGCCGCAGAGCGTGCCCTATCGCGGCACGGGTCCGGCCATGAACGACCTCGTCGCCGGCCAGGTCGACTATCTCTGCGACCAGGTCGTCAACGTCGCACCGCAGGTTCGCGCCGGCACGATCAAGGCCTTCGCCGTCGCCCAGCCTGCGCGCAATCAGGCGCTGCCGGATGTCCCGACCACCACCGAGGCCGGCCTGCCCGGCTACCAGGTCGTCGTCTGGAACGCGATGCTCGCGCCGAAGGGCACGCCCGAGCCGATCGTTGCCAAGCTGAACGAGGCGCTGCGCGCCGCGCTCGCCGACGCCAACGTGAAAGCCCGTCTCGCCGAGCTCGGCGCCGACCTGCCGGAGGCCAGCCTCGCCACCCCGGCCGGCCTGCGCACCTTCCTCGAGGCCGAGGTTGCCAAGTGGACGCCGGTCATCCGCGCGGCCGGCGTGACCGCCAGCAACTGAGAAACGCCGGCTTCAGACCGGCATCCTGCATGAGACGAAAGGGCCGCCGTGAGGCGGCCCTTTTGCGTTCGCCCGGCGAACCCGGTCAGTTCCGGTTGGCCAGCGGGTTGTCGAAGCGGCGTGTCCATTCCGCCAGGATGCGGTCACGGTTGGCGGCCATCCACTCGGAATTGTTCGCCGTCATGCGGCTCTCCGCCTCGCGCGGATAGTTGGGCGGCGAGCCGAAACCCTGGCGGGCCACGATCCCGTAGAAGCGCGCGAACAGTTCGTTGGCCTTCGGCCCGATCGCCCAGTCCGAGATGCGGCGGGCAGCGGCGGCCTGCGCGTCGGGGCGGCCGCGGATGATCGCCATGCCGCCCATCTCCCAGGCGACCCCGTCCTGCGGGATGATCACCTCGATCGGCGCGCCGAGGCTCTTCTCGCGTGCCCCGCGCATGTCGAAGCTGAGGCCCACCAGCCGCTCGCCGCGCGCCGCCTGGACGCAGGGCGCGCTGCCGGAATGGGTGTAGAGCGCGACGTTCTTGTGCAGCTTCTCCATGAAGTCCCAGGCGGCCTCCTCGCCCATGATCTGGATCCAGTTGGAGACCAGCAGGAACCCCGTCCCCGACGACGCCGGATGCGGCATGACGATCCGTTCGCGGAACTCGGGCCGGGCCAGGTCCTGCCAGCGCTCGGGCTTGGCGAGATTGAGCCGGGCGGCATCGCGGGTATTGAAGCAGACGGCGACCACGAAGGCGTCGAGCCCGGTCCAGCTGTAGGGCTCGTTGGGGTCGCGGAACTGGGGTTTCAGCTGGTCGACGCCCTGCGGCCGGTAGGGCTCGAGCACGTTCATGCGCTCCAGCGCGAGCAGGCTGGACGTGACGATGCCGAAGATCATGTCGGCGCGCGGCCGGTCGCGCTCGGCGATCAGGCGCGCGGTGATGACGCCGGTCGAATCGCGCACCCAGGCAATCTCGACATCCGGATGGTCGGCCTCGATCGCGGCCTTGAGCGTTGCCAGCTGGTCGACTTCCGTCGCCGTGTAGATGGTCACGCGCGTGCGCTGCTGGGCTGCCGCGCCGGCAGGCGCAAGAAGAGCCGCCAATGCGATCACCAAAGCGGGGAGTGCCCGGAATCGTCGGTCCATGCCGTATCCGATTGATCTCGCGCGAAATTCGCGCCGCCGTCGCCCGCGCTAGGGATGGCCGTGACCGCGCGCGGAGTCAATCGTTTGCAGGCCTCAGCGGACGAGGATCGCGCGAAAATCGTTGACGTTGGTATGGGTCGGCCCGGTGGTGACCAGCCCGTCCAGCGCGGCGAAGAAGCCGAAGCCGTCGTGCCGGTCGAGATGGGCCCGCGCCGACAGGCCCGCCGCCTCGGCGGCCGCGAACAGGCCCGGCGTCACCACGGCGCCGGCATTGCTCTCGATCCCGTCGATGCCGTCGGTGTCGATGGCCAGCGCGTGGATGCGGTCGCGCAGTTCCGTTGGAAGCGTCTGGATCGCCACCGCGAAGGCCAGCGCGAACTCCGAGTTGCGCCCGCCGCGCCCATAGGCCCCGCCCTTCGGGAGGGTCACGGTGGTCTCGCCGCCCGACAGGATCAGCAGCGGCGGCGCGAAGGGCAGGCCGTGTTCCAGCACCGAGCGGGCCAGCGCCGCATGAACCTGTGCCACGTCGCGCGCCTCGCCCTCGATCGTGTCGCCGAGGACGAGCGTGCGAAGCCCTGCCTTCTCGGCGATGGCCGCAGCCGCGCGCAGGCTTTCGACGGGACGCGCGATCAGCCGGACGTCGATCCCGCCGGAGAAGGCAGGGTGATCGGGCTTCGGGCTCTCGCAGGCGGGGCTTTCGAGGTGCCGCATCACGGCCGCGGGCAGCTGCATGCCGTAGCGGGCGACGACCGCGCGCGCGTCCGCGCGTGTTGTCGGGTCCGGCACGGTCGGGCCGGAGGCGATGACGGCGGGGTCGTCGCCGGGCACGTCGGAGATGGCGATGGTGACCAGCCGCGCGGGATGGGCGGCCGCCGCCAGCCTGCCGCCTGCGACGCCGGAGACATGCTTCCTCACGCAGTTCATCGCGCCGATATCGGCGCCGGAAGCGAGCAGCGCGGAATTGACCGCCTTGAGGTCGTCGAGGCCGAGGTCGCCGCCGGGCAGGGCCAGCAGCGCCGAGCCGCCGCCGGAGATCAGCGCGACGACGAGATCTCTCTCCGAGAGCCCGTCGAGCCGCGCGAGGATGCGGCGCGTCGCGGCAAGGCCCGCCTCGTCCGGCACAGGGTGCGATGCCTCCAGCACCTCGATCCGCGTGGTCGGCACGGCATGGCCGTAGCGCGTCACCACCGTGCCTTCCAGCGGTGCCGGCCAGAGCTTCTCGAAGGCCGCCGCCATGCTGGCCGCCGCCTTGCCCGCGCCGACGACTACGGTGCGCCCCTCTGGCACGTCCGGAAGGTACTCGGCGATGCGATCCGGCAGGGCCGCCTTGATCGCGGCATGGCCGAGCGAGATCAGGAAGGCGCGGGGATCGGGGAGATCGGTCATGGTGACTGATTAGCGGTTGGGACGCTCTCCGTCATGTCCTGCGTCGCCTGGTTCGCCTGCACGGCGGGAGTGCGTCCTTCGAGGCTCGCTGTCGCTCGCACCTCAGGATGAGGATAGTGGAGTGTGGCATCAGCGGCGGATGAAGCGAAACCGTCGCGCTTCGATCCGGACGGCCGTGCAGTTCACAACCTTCCTCATCCTGAGGTGCGAGGGCTTCAGCCCGAGCCTCGAAGGAGGCACTCCCGCCGTGCCGCCACCCCCTGACGGCGGAATTGCCGGCGACCCTCGC
>VFQQ010003061.1_pt1 | contig 17015 bp, 11 predicted proteins | sample 3512341 | NCBI WGS metagenome assembly VFQQ01 (sample SAMN10412373, study PRJNA504923) | tailings metagenome | isolation source: Relicate 2 Philex TSF1 revegetated site | place: Philippines: Tuba, Benguet | collected 2017-08-29 | reverse complement strand
CCATCTGCTTGTGATCGCGGTGCGCGCCGCCCACGGGTTCGTTGACGATCTTGTCCACCAGGCCCAGGGCCTTGAGGCGGTGCGCGGTGATGCCCAGTGCGTCGGCGGCGTCGCTGGCGCGGTCGCTGGTCTTCCAGAGGATGGACGCGCAACCTTCGGGGCTGATCACGGAATACACGGAGTACTGCAGCATCAGGACCTGGTCGGCCACCGAAATGGCCAGCGCGCCACCCGAGCCACCTTCACCGATGATGGTGGAGATGATGGGCACCTCGAGTTGCGCCATCTCGAAGATGTTGCGGCCGATGGCTTCGGACTGTCCGCGTTCCTCGGCGTCGATGCCGGGATAGGCGCCGGGCGTGTCGACAAACGTGAACACCGGCAGCTTGAACTTCTCGGCCAGCTTCATGAGGCGCAGCGCCTTGCGGTAGCCCTCGGGCTTGGTCATGCCGAAGTTGCGGATGCCGCGCTCCTTGGTGTCGCGCCCCTTCTGGTGACCGATGACCATGCAGGGCTGGCCGTTGAAGCGCGCCATGCCGCCGACGATGCTCAGGTCGTCCGCGAAGTGCCGGTCACCGTGCAACTCGACGAAGTGCGTGAAGATCTCGCGCACGTAGTCCAGCGTGTAGGGCCGGTCGGCGTGGCGGGCGATCTTGGTGATCTGCCACGGCGTGAGGCTGCTGTAGATGTCCTTGGTGAGCTGCAGGCTCTTGCCGGCAAGCTGTTCGATCTCTTCGGAGATGTCGACCGCGGATTCGGTCTGCACGTAGCGAAGTTCTTCAATCTTGGTTTCGAGCTCTGCAATGGGCTGCTCGAAATCCAGAAAATTCTTTTTGGCCAAGGTCCACTCCTTGTCTTTGTCAACGACGTCCCGACGGGCAGGCGAGTTCAGTAACTCACCGGCAGCGGATCGAGCGACCGCCAAATATACCAAGTCGCCACACTGCAGAAAGGCGCCCAGGAGTTCGCCACTTCGCGGATCTCGCTGCGGCTGACGGGCTCGCCGGAAAAGTAACACCGGCTGATGCCGTTCTGCAGGCCGATGTCGTCCAGCGGTAGTACGTTGGGCCGCATCAGGTGGAAGATGAGGAACATCTCCGCCGTCCATCGGCCGATGCCGCGAATGGCCACGAGCTCCGCAATGATGGCCTCGTCGTCCATCGTGGCCCAGCCCTTCACGTGCACCTGGTCGTTCGCGAAGTGCAGCGCCAGGTCCACCAGGTACTCGACCTTGCGCGCCGACAGGCCGGCCGCGCGCATGTCGTCGACCTTGAGCTTGAGCACCTGGGCCGGTGTCATCTTTTTCGACAGCAGCGCGAAACGGTCCCACACCGATTGCGCGGCCTTCACCGAGATCTGCTGGCCGACGATGCTGCGCGCGAGCGTGCCGAAGGCGTCGCCACGCGACTGCAGGCAGGCGCTGCCGTACTGGGGAATGAGCTTCTTCAGCACCCGGTCGCGCTTCATCAGATGGCGGCAGGCGTCCACCCAGTAAGGTGGCGGCTCGGGAACGGCATCGAGCAGAACGGCGGTGGCCATCAGGCGCGCTCCCAGGTGGTGCCGCCGGGGTTGTCCTTGAGCACGATGCCCTGCTCCAGCAAGACCTTGCGGATGCGGTCGGCTTCCGCAAAATCGCGGGCGGCCTTGGCGGCAACGCGTTGCTCGATCAAGGCCAGGATGGCCGCTTCGTCGGTGTCGTTGCCGCCCTGCAGGAAGCGCTGCGGATCGGCCTGCAGGAGGCCGAGCGTGCCGCCCAATGCGCGCAGCAGCCCGGCCAGTTCGGCGTCCTTGCTGCGGTTGACTTCGCTGGCGAGATCGAACAGGACGGCCACCGCTTCGGGTGTGCCGAAGTCCTCGTCCATGGCGGCGCGAAAGCGCTGTGCGTGCGGCTGGGTCCAGTCGATGGTGGCCACCGGCGCAGGTGCCACCTGCGAGAGCGCGGTGTAGAGGCGCTTGAGCGCGCCGCGCGCATCGTCGAGGTGGGCGTCGCTGTAGTTCAATGCACTGCGGTAGTGAGCGCGCAGGATGAAGAAGCGGACCGTCTCGGCGTCGTACTTCGCCAGCACCTCGCGGATGGTGAAGAAGTTGCCCAGGCTCTTGGACATCTTTTCGTTGTCCACCCGCACGAAGCCGTTGTGGACCCAGAAGCGCGCCAGCGGCTGGCCGGTGGCGCCTTCGCTCTGCGCGATCTCGTTCTCGTGGTGCGGGAACTGCAGGTCGGCACCGCCGCCGTGGATGTCGAAGGTCTCGCCCAGCGTGGCGCAACTCATGGCCGAGCATTCGATGTGCCAGCCCGGCCGGCCCGCACCGAAAGCGCTGTCCCAGCGGGCTTCGGCGGGCTCCTCGGGCTTGGCGGATTTCCAGAGCACGAAGTCCAGGGGGTCGTTCTTGTCGCTGGCCACTGCCACGCGCTCGCCGGCCCGCAGGTCGTCCAGCGACTTGCCGGAGAGCTTGCCGTAGCCATCGAACTTGCGCACCGCGAAGTTCACGTCGCCGTTGTCGGCCTGGTAGGCCAGCCCCTTGCGCTGCAAGGTGTCGATCAGCGAGAGCATCTGCGGCACGTACTGCGTGGCGCGGGGCTCCAGGCTGGGCGGCTCGATGCCCAGGGCGCCGATGTCCTGGTGCATGGCCGCCGTCATCTCGTCGGTGAGGGCGCGCAGCGTGATGCCGCGCTCGATCGCACGTTTGATGATCTTGTCGTCGATGTCGGTGATGTTGCGAACGTAGGTCACGCGGTAGCCACTGACCTTGAGCCAGCGCTGCACGACATCGAACGCCATCATCATGCGGGCATGGCCGATGTGGCACAGGTCGTAGATGGTCATGCCGCAGACGTACATGCGCACATGACCAGGCTCGATGGGCTGGAACGCCTCCAGACGTCGCGACAGCGTGTTGTGGATTTTCAGGGTCATGGAACGGCGGCGAGTGGTCTGGCTAGGCCATGGAACCGGACCCCCTCAGATACAATCCGCCAGTATATCCAGCCCGTCGGTTCGCCCTGTGCGGCTTCCGGCCTTCGATCAACGTTTCACTGGTCCCGTCCCTTGCCGGACACCCAGGTTCGCCTTCAGAGGTCCCATGCACCACCCCGTGAAATCCTCGACCGGCCCGTTCCACGCTGCCACCCTCCCCGCCCTGTCCGCGCAGGTGCGGCGCCTGACCTGGTCCGCCGTCGCATTGCTCAGCCTGGCCACACCACTGGCCTGGGCACAGACCGACGACTACGCCGAGGTCAATCGCCTCGTGCGCTCCGGACAGTTGAACGAGGCCATGCTCAAGGCCGACCAGTACCTGACGGGCAAGCCGCGCGATCCGCAGATGCGTTTCCTCAAAGGTGTGATCCAGACCGAGAGCGGCAAGGCCGCCGACGCGATCGCCACCTTCTCCAAGCTCACCGAAGACTACCCCGAGCTGCCCGAGCCCTACAACAACCTCGCCGTGCTCTACGCCGGCCAGAGCCAGTTCGACAAGGCGCGCGCAGCGCTTGAAATGGCCATCCGCACCAACCCGAGCTACGCCACTGCGCACGAGAACCTGGGCGACGTGTACGCCAAGCTCGCCAGCCAGGCCTACAGCAAGGCGCTGCAACTCGACGCCGGCAACGCCGCCGTGGTGCCCAAGCTCAGCCTGATCCGCAACCTCTTTGCGGCGAATGGCGCAGGCACGGCGCGCCCTGCCACTTCGGTGGCCGCTGCACCGGCGCCTGCCGCCACGCCGGCACCGACCGCGAAGCCGCCGGTGGCGGCCGCACCCGCACCGGCCGCTGCACCCACGCCCGCACCTGCTCCGGCACCGGCCGCCTCGGGCGATGCCCAGCGCGACGTCGAAGCCGCCGTGGCGGCCTGGGCCAAGGCCTGGTCGGCTCGCAGCATGAGCGACTATCTGGCCGCCTATGGCCCGAACTTCACGCCGCCGGGCGGGCAGTCGCGCAGCGCCTGGGAAGCGGACCGACGCGCTCGCATCGAACCTCGTTCGCGCATCGGTGTTGAACTGAGCGATATGGCGGTCACGGTCAACGGCGACCGCGCCACCGCCCGCTTCCGCCAGGACTATTCTTCCGACAACCTGAACATCTCCAGCCGCAAGACGCTGGAGTTGGTGAAGAGCGGCAACCGCTGGCTGATCGTTCGGGAATCCACGGGATCCTGATGGCCAGTCGGAGGTTCGCACAACGCGGTCACGCCAGCTTCCCGACCTCGGTCATGGGCTCGGGCGACGGCACCGGTTGGCGCATGCCGCAGGGCCTGTGGCTGGTGGCGCTGATCGTCGCGCTGGGGCTCGGCTTCTATGCGTCGTCCGGCACCACCCACCTGCCCACCTCCATCAGCACGGCACCAGCCCCGGTCGATCGCGTGCAGGCGCGCGTGGACGACACGGCGAAAGGCCAACAGACCGAGCCCGTGCGGTCTGGCCTCACGTCCGTTCCCCTGACCGACGAACGCCTGAAGGCATCGCGCCCGTTGATGGGCCGGGCCGAGGCGCGCCTGATCGAGATCTACCAGCTCATCGGCCAGGCGCAGCACCGCCAGGCGCTCCAGCGCGCCGAGGCCCTGGTGCGCGAGCACCCCAACTTCCAGCTGGCCCACCTGGTGCACGGCGACCTGCTCAGCCTGCAGGCGCGGCCGGTGCGCCGCCTCGGTGATGTGCCCGACACCCAGGCACTGGCGGCTGCACAGCAGCTCGCCACGTTGCGCGAAGAGTCCAGCCGACGCTTGCGCGCACTCACCGAGCGTCCGCCCCAAGGCAGCGTGCCAACCCAGTTCCTTACCTTGTCGGCTCAGAGCCGCCACGCCATCGCCATCGACGCATCGCGCTCGCGGCTGTACCTGTTCGAGAACCAGACCCCGACGCGTTCCAGCAACGAGCCCGACCGTGCGCCGCGCCTGAAGCTGATCGGCGACTTCTACATTTCCGTGGGCCTGTCGGGCATCGAGAAAACCGCCGAGGGCGACAAGCGCACGCCCCTGGGCGTGTACTACATCACCAGCACGCTCAATCCCGCGAACCTGCCCGACCTGTACGGTGTGGGGGCGCTGCCGATCAACTACCCCAACCCGCTGGACGTGCAGCGCGGCAAGACCGGCAGCGGCATCTGGCTGCACGGCACACCGAGCGACCAGTTCGTTCGCGCGCCGCAGGCCTCCGACGGCTGCGTGGTGCTGTCCAACCCCGATCTGGAGCGCGTGCTGGCCACGGTGCAGATCCGCACCACGCCGGTGGTCATTGCGCCCGAGCTTCAATGGGTGGAACCCGAAGCACTGGCCGAGGATCGCAACGGGTTCGAGGCGGTGCTCGAGTCCTGGCGCCAGACGCGCAGCGCGGGCGACGCCGAGCGGTTGAAGGGGTTTTATTCGAGCCGCTTCCTGAACCAGGGCCGCGATCTGGCCCAATGGTGGCCCCGAGTCGAACACGAACTGCGATCCAGCGGCTCGCGCGAGATCCAGCTCAAGGACGTTTCCGTGCTGCGCTGGCGCGACCAGGAAGACACCCTCGTCGTCACCTTCGGCGAAGTCGCCGTCGGCCAGAGCCGTGGCGTCACCAAACGCCAGTACTGGACGCGCGAGCAGGATCGCTGGACGATCTTTTTTGAAGGAACCATCTGATGAACTCACTCCCCTTGTCGCGCCGTGGCGCCCTGGCCCTGCTGGCGGTGCTGATCACCAGCGCTTCGCTCCTGGTGCCCCAGGGCTCGCTGGCGCAAACGCCCGCGCAGAAGGTCCGCCTGACCACCTCCATGGGGGATATCGTGGTGGAGCTCAATGCCGCGAAGGCACCGAAGACGGTGGAGAACTTCCTGCAGTACGTGAACGACAAGCACTACGACGGCACCGTGTTCCACCGCGTCATGAGCGACTTCATGATCCAGGGCGGCGGTTTCACGCCGGACCTGCAGCAAAAGCCCACCAAGGCCCCGATCCCGCTGGAGGCCGGCAACGGCTTGAAGAACGACCGCGGCGCCATTGCCATGGCACGCACCAGCAACCCCAACTCGGCAACGTCCCAGTTCTTCATCAACACCGTGGACAACCCCAACCTGAACGCACCCAAGCCCGATGGATACGGTTATGCCGTGTTCGGCAAGGTCGTCTCGGGCATGGACGTGGTCGACAAGATCCGCGCCGTTGCCGTCGGCGACCAGGGCATGCACCAGAACGTGCCCCGCACCCCCATCACCATCCTCAAAGCCACCCTGGAGAAATAACACTATGGCCAATCCCCAAGTCGAACTGCACATTGCCGGTCACGGCGTCATCACGCTGGAGCTCGACGCCGAGAAAGCCCCCCAGTCCACCGCCAACTTCCTCGCCTACGTGGCCAAGGGTCACTACGACAACACCGTGTTCCACCGCGTCATTCCCGGCTTCATGGTGCAGGGCGGCGGTTTCGAACCGGGCATGAACCAGAAGCCGACCGACAAGCCGATCGCCAACGAAGCCAACAACGGCCTGAAGAACGAGACCTACACCGTGGCGATGGCGCGCACCAGCGACCCGCACTCCGCCACCGCGCAGTTCTTCATCAACGTCGCCAACAACGGCTTCCTCAACCACACCGCACCCAGCGCGCAAGGCTGGGGCTATGCCGTGTTCGGCAAGGTGGTGTCGGGCGCCGAGATCGTCAAGAAGATCGAAGGCCTGCCCACGGGCCGCAAGGGTTTCCACGACGACGTGCCCAAGGACGATGTCGTGATCGAGAAAGCCGTCGCACTCTGATCGCCGGGGCGGATCGCCCTTGCCCCACATGCCCGTCACGCCCACCGACCGCTTTGCCGAGCTGATCGCACCTGCGAGCTGGCAAGCGGTCGATTTCATTTCCGACCTGCACCTGCAGGCCAGCGAACCGGCCACCTTCGGCGCCTTCCTGCGCTACCTGCACGCGCCCCCACGAGGCCAGGCCGATGCGCTGTTCATCTTGGGCGACCTCTTCGAGGTCTGGGTGGGCGACGACGTGCTGGATGCCGATGCGCCCACCACCGACGAGCACCGTTTCCAGCGCGATTGCGCGGCCGCCCTGCACACCCAAAGCCGGCACACGCCGGTGTTTTTCGTGCATGGCAACCGCGACTTCCTGCTGGGCCCGCGCGCCCTGGAGGCCTGCGGCATGCAGGCCCTGGCCGACCCCACCGTGCTGGTGTTCCGGGAACAGCGCTGGTTGCTCAGCCACGGCGACGCGCTGTGCCTGGACGACACCGACTACATGCGCTTTCGCGCACAGGTCAGGCAGGCCGCCTGGCAACATCAATTCCTGGCGCAGCCGCTGGCGCAGCGCGAAGCCATTGCGCGCGACTTGCGCGCGCAGAGCGAAGCCCGCAAGAAGCTCACTGGAAACGACCCCAGCCTCTGGGCCGACGTGGACCCTGCCGCCGCGCGCGATTGGCTGCAACATGCCAGTGCCCACGCGTTGATCCACGGACACACGCATCGGCCGGCCGCGCACAGCCTCGGCGACGGGCTGCAGCGCGTGGTGCTCAGCGACTGGGACGCTGGCGCGCAACCGCCTCGCGCCGAGGTGCTCCGCCTGGACGCCGACGGCCTGCACCGCCTGCCGCTGGTGGGCTGAGCCAACCCGCTTCATGATCGATTTCATCCAACGCTGGCTGCCGCGCAAGCTGCGCCGACCCACACCCGTGCCCGATGCACTGTGGCGCCGCACGCTCGCCCAGCACCCTTTCCTCAGCGATCTGAACGCCCTGGAACGGGAGTGCCTGCGCCTGCTGTGCGCGCACTTCCTGATGGAGAAGGAATTCCACGGCGCCAACGGCCTGGTGGTCTCGGACGCCATGGCACTGGCGATCGCGGCTCAGGCCTGCCTGCCGCTGCTGCACATGCATGGCGTCTCGGGCGAGCCGGTGCAGGACCCCCGCAATCTGCTGGACTGGTATGGCGACTTCGTCGGCATCGTGGTGCAGCCAGGCGCCGTGGTGGCCCGGCGCAAGACCATGGACAGCGCCGGCGTGATGCACCACTACGACGAAGTGATCGCGGGCGAGGCCATGGACCGTGGTCCGCTCATGCTGAGCTGGGAAGACGTGGCCCACGCTGGCGAACGCGCGCAGCAGGGCCACAACGTCGTGATCCACGAGTTCGCGCACAAGATGGACATGCTCGGCCTGCGCCTGGGCGAATCTCCCGATGGCGCGCCGCCCCTGCCCACCGGCTTCATGGGCACGCGCCAGCGCGCCAGCGCCCAGCAGGTCTGGCACCAGACCATGCAGGCCGCCTACGACCGATTCCGCGAAGCGGTGTCCAGGGCCGAGCGGTTCGGCGGCGAAGTGCCCTGGCTCGACGACTACGCGGCCAAGGACCCGGCCGAGTTCTTCGCCGTGACCTGCGAGGCCTACTTCGTCAACCGCGAGCGCTTCGCCGAGGAATTCCCCGAGCTCATGCCGCTGTACGACGGCTTCTTCCGGGCCGCGCGCACGCTCAGCGCTTGAGCAGCGCTTTCAGCACGTTCTGAAGCCGGCGCGCGTTCGACGCGTCGAACCCCGACGCCAGCACAGCGCCCACGTCCTCCACCCAGGTGTCGGCCGGCGCGGCCGCATGGCGGCGCGTGAGCAACTGCAGTTGCAGCAAGCGCCGATCGCTCAGGTGTTCGGCCGGCGTGGGCACCTCGGCCGCCATCTCCAGGCGCAACAGGGTCTCGCCGCCCAGGGCTGATGCGGGCTTGGCCAGCGCCGCGACCCAGGCCGCCCGGCTGGGGCCGTTCACGCGCGCGCCCAGGGCCTGTGCCGTCGGCAGTTGTTCGGCATCGCGCTGTTCCCACGCGGTCATGAGCTGGGTGATCACTTCGCCATGGGCTTGGGCCGCTAGCTTGCGCAGGCTGGCCTGCGCCGCTTCCACCGCCTGGCGCTGTGCGCGGAAGGCCGCATCGCCCAGGCGCGGGCCGCGCGGCTCGCGCTCCTCGCGCCACGGCGCAGCGGGGCCGCGTGCATCGCGGAAATCGCGCGGGCCCCCACGCCCATCCGGCCGGCCGCCCGACTTGCCGTCGCGGCGCGCATCGCGGCCCGCCGGCTCGGTCTTCTTCATGCCGGGGCGGTCATCGCCGCGCATGGCCACCAGCTTCTTCGGAGGTGCCGCGGGCGCCGGTGCCGGTGCGGGCGCCGCGTCGGCGGACGGTGCATCACCGGCGGGCGTTTCAGCGGCCGCTTCACTGGACGCTGCCGGCGCATCGGCCGGCGCCGGCTTCGCTGCCACCACCTCGGGCTGGGCGTTCAGCGCCGCTTCGAGCGCGGCCATCGCCGCGCGGATCTGCTGCGCATCGCCACCGGCACTGGCGGTCTCCAGCGCGCGAGACGCATCGAGCACGCGCTGGTCGTGTGCGCTGAGCGCCGTGACAGCCCGCTCGCGCTCGGTGCTCTTGCGCGCGAAGGCTTCGTCGATGGGCTGGCGGAACGCTTCCCAGAGTTTCTGTTCGTGCTTGCGCTCCAGCGGCACGGCGTGAGCTTCGGCCTGCCAGCGTTGCTGCAACGCCTTGACGGCGTCGATGCGCAGCGTCGGCGCGGCGCCCAGTTGCGTGGCCTCTTCGATCAGCGCCTTGCGGCGCGCGGTGCTCTCGGCCTGCGCGGCTTCCAGTCGCGCATGCGCGGTGTGCATGGCCTCTTTCCAGACTGGCTGGATGTCGGCGAACGCCTTCTCGCTCAGATGGCCGGCCTCGCGCCAGCGCTCGGAGAAGCCGTGCAGCTCGCGCACCTGGCCCTTCCAGTCGCTGCTGTCGGCGTGCGCCGCCGTCCAGGCGCGCAGTTCTTCAATGATGGCCAGGCGTTGTGCCTTGTGCGCCTCGCTCTGCTGGCGCACCTGCACCAACCAGGCTTCCACGACCTTGTGGGCCTCGGTGCAGGCTTCGTCGAAACGCTTCCACAGCGCGTGGTTGGGCTGGCCGCCCTGGTCGGTGGTCTTCCACTGGTCGCGCAGCGCACGCAAGGTTTCCTGCATCTTGCGGCCACCCAGGCGCTGGCCTTCGGGCGCTTGCAGCAAGGCTTCGGCCTTGGCCACGAGTTCTTCGCGCAGCTGGTCGGCGCGCCAGCGCTGCCAGCCCTCGAGTTCACCGGCTTGCGCCAGCGCGGCGTTGGCACGGCCTTCGAGCGCGGCCCCCACCAGGCGGCCGTGGCTTTTCAACAGGGCGCGCACATCGGCGGCGGCCTTGGGCGTGGCCTTGCCGTGGCCTTCGGCGAGTTCGCGCTCCAGGACCACGAGGGCAGCGTCGAGCTCGGCGGCCGCGCGGGCGCGGCGCTCCTGCTGGGCCTGCGAGTCCTGTGCGTTCTTCTCGGCGGTGGCCGAGGTTTCCTGACCGCGCGCGGCGCGCAGCTCATCGGCCCACACGGGCACCGCGGGCAATGGCGCCTGCGGGTTGGCATCGGCCGCCACGGTCTGCGCCAGCGCGGCACCGAACGCGTCCCACACGATCTGGAGTTGCTGGCGCGAAGCATCGAGCATGGGCGGGAACTTCACGTCCACGCTGGCCCATTGCGGGTCCTGCGTCAACGCGCCGGCCTGCTGCTGCCATTGGTCGACGTCGGCCCGCAGCGCATCGGCCATCTGCTGGGCTTCGCGCCAGGGCTTGGTGGACAGCACCTCGATGCGCTGGGCCAGCAGCACCGCCGCCTCGCGCTCCACCTGCACACGGTGCTGCAGGTCTTCAATGGCCTTCACGCGCTCGGCCAGCGACTGCTTGAGCGAAGCCAGCGGCTCGCGCGACAGCGGGGCACCGGCGCGCGCGGCATCGCGTTGCCAGGCCAGCGCATCGGCCAGGTTGAGGCGGGACTGGCCGATCATCGCTTCGGCCTTCTGCGCCCATTCCACCGACATCTGTTCCTGCGACTTCTGGCGCTTCATCTCGTCGAGCTTTTCCTTCAGCGGCTTGGCCGCGCCACGGTCGCGGTGCGAGAGCTCCTTGAAGACCTCGTTCATCTGATCCAGCGCAGGGTCGGTGGCCAGCCAGGTGCGGATGCGCGCGGCGCGCTCACCCGACGTGGGCGCCGAGAAAGCGCCGCCGGTCACGGCGTCCAGCGGGTGAACGGCGCTGGCGCCAGTGGACTTGGGAGAGGTGGGCGTGTTCACGGCGGGTTCGGAAGCTTGGGGCGAAGACGGGGCTTTGCGCAGGGAAAACAGCGACATGGGGGAATGGCTTGATCGATTCGCGGCCGGCGCCACGGCGGCGCGACCAGCGCGTATTGTCGCCGCAGTTGGCGCGCGGCATCGCCCGCGCCTGCACGCTCAGCGCGGGGCCAGCCGAAGCTCGGCTTGCGGACGCCAGTTCTCGCCCTGTCGGCCGAGCACGGGGGCACCCAGGAACAGCCGGTCCTCGGGCAGTTGCCGGCTGGCCAGGTAGTCCTTGACCGCCACGGCACGTGCCACGGCAAGCTCGCGCAGCGCATCGGCCGTGACGGGCACCGCCGCCATCAGCAGGGCCTCCATCTCGGCCTGCGGCAGGTCCTTGGCGATGCCGATCACGTTGCGCGGCTTGGGGATGTCGGCGCGCCGGTACACCTCCTTGAGCAGCGCGGGGTATTCCTCCGCCGTCACCGTGAGGCCCTCGGCTGGCGGCGTGCCGGAACGGGCCAGCGAACGCCGCTTCTCGGCCAGCACCTGCTGGTCGAGCCTGGCGCGCTGGTAGCCGGCGCGTTCGGTCTCCAGGTCGGCCTGCCCGACCACGGTGACCTGCAGCGCCGGGCGTTCCACCAGCGCCTTGGCCACCGCGTCGAGCCGCTCGCGGCTGGCGGCGTCCAGCGCCTGGCGCCCTTCGCCGAACGCCACCTGGCTCATCTCGGGGCCACCACCGCCAAAGGCACTGGCGATGAGCGAGAAAGGCGCGGTGACGGCCTTGCCGATGAGGTTGAAGATGAGCCGGAAGATCAGCGGAGCGAGCCGGAACTGCGGGTCGTTGAGCGAACCGCTGACGGGCAGGTTGATGTCGATCACGCCGTTGCGGTCGGCGAGCAGGGCCACAGCCAGCTTCACCGGCAGGTTCGGCGCCTCGCTGCCCGCCACCCGGTCGCCGAAACTGAGCTGGTTGAGGATGATCTGGTTGCTCGCGGTGAGCTGGCCGCTGGGCTCGACCTTGTAGGCCACGTCCACGCTGAGCTTGCCGCGCTCGATGCCGTGCCCTGCGTACTTCACGGTGTAGGGCGAGAGTGGTGGCAGCTCCAGGTTGCGCACCTTGCCGCGGATGTCCAGCGCCAGCGGCTTGGCCAGCGGATTGAGCTTGCCGTCGATCTCCAGCGAAGCCGTGCCCTCGGCGCGCCCGCGCAGCGTCAGGTCGCCGAGCTGGGGGGCGCTGCCGGAGGCGCCGGCATTGGAAAACGCGCTGAGCCCCCCGGTGAGTTCGCTCAGGTTGGCGGAGTAGTTCGGCTTGATGAAACGGTCGGAGAACAGCACGCGACCATTGACCAGGCTGACCGGCCCGAAGCGCACATCGGCCTCTGGCTCCGAGGGCGCGGCGGCCACTGGCGCGGAAGCCACAGGCGCCGGCGCGGCGGCGACCTGCTCGCCTTCTGCCGGCTTCAGCAGGCCCTGCAGGTTGATGCGCCCGGTCTCGTCGATGATGAGGCGCGCGAAATAGTCGCTGAGCACGGTCTCCTCCACCGCCAGGCGGGTCGCCTTGCCCGGCGCCATGCTCAATGCCAGGCCGCGCAACTGCAGCGATTTCCAGGCCAGCAGGTCTTCGGCCGGTGACAGCGTGTTGGCGCGCAGGTCGTCCAGCGAGACCTGGCCCGCCAGCGAGAGTGCCAGGCCTGCGGCGGGCAGCGCCGCCTCCACCGATCCGCGGTAGCTGGCGTCCGCGCGCAGCAACTCGAGGTTCAGACGGTCACCGAAGTACGGCTCAAACTCGTGCAGCGGGAGGCGATCGGCCTGCACCCTGGCCTTCACACGCAGACCGTCCCCTGCGACGGGCAGGCGCAGCGCACCGTCGACGGAGAGCCGGCCAGGCTCGCCCCGCGCCGCCTGCGCCGGCCCCACCCGCAGTTGCAGGGACATCGGCATGTCGGGCGGTTTGCTCGCCAACGGTTGCAGGTTCTTCAGCTGCAGCTTGAGCTGGCTCACCGCCAGGTTCACCGGCCGCGTCGGCGCGTGGTCGTCCAGCAGCAGGTTGCCGCCGTCGACCTCCACATCGGCCAAGGTGACCTGCCACGGCGGGGGCGCCGCGCCATCGGCCGGCTTGGCCGCGCTGGGCTTTGCCCAGTCCTGCGCCAGCCAGCGGCCGCTCTTGTCCCTTTGAACACCGGCCTGCAGGCGGTTGGCCAGCACCTTGCCCACCGTGACGGTGCGCTCGCCCAGGTCCACGCGCGTGTCCTTCACCTGCAAGGTGCCCAGGCTGGCCAGCGGGCGCCGGGACGGACCCAGCCGCAGGGCATCGACCTGCAGGTCCGGGACATCGACCGAGAGCGCCATGGGCTGTTCACCCCGGGCAGCGCGCCACACGAAGCCCAGGTCCACGCGCAAGCGTCCGCTGAGTTCGGGCACCAGCACGTTGGCCACGTAGGGCGCCAGGGTCCCCAGTTCGAACTCACCGATGGACGACCGCGCCTGCACTTCGCTGGCGGTGGCGCTGCCCTTCAAGCCGATCGGCGTGTCGCCGAGCCGGGCACTGACATCGAAGGGCACCGGCGCTTCCATGGGCCACTTCAGGTTCTGCACCTGCACATTCAGCGCGGTCAGGTCCAGGTTCGCTGCGGGCCGCACCGACGCATCGGTCCAGGGCAGCGTGCCGCCGTCGAGCGAGATCCGCCCCACGCTCACCCGCCAGGGGGAGGCGGTGGCCGGTGGCGGCTCGGTCGCGGCCGCAGGGGCCAATTGGCTGAATGCAGCCCCGATGCGCTCGAGGTTCAGGCGCCCCTGCGCGTCGCGCCCGAGCGCCAGGCGCGGTGACTGGAGTTCCACCGAGGCCAGGTCGGCCACGCGCGCCAGCGGCTCCAGGCGGTTGATGTCCAATTGCAGCCGCTCCCAGGACAGCAGGCCCGCCTCGTCCGACGTTCCCGGGCGCTCGACCACGCGCAGACCTGAAAGACCCACCTTGCCGGAGACCGCCAGGCGCGGCTGCGCCTGTTGCTCGAAATCGAGCTTAAGCGCCAGGTGCAGGGTGCCGGCCCTGGGCTGCACCGGCCATTGCGCCGGCCAATAAGGCAGGTACGGCGCCAGGTCCAGGGCCGGGATGTCCAGCATGGCGTCGGTATCGCGCGTCTGGGCAAAGGGCGTGCTGCTCGCCCGGGAGTCGAAAGCGCTGCCATTGAGCATGAAGGCCACGTGCGGCTCTGTCACCACCGCCTGACGCGAAGGCAGGTTGCTGAGAAACGGCACCCCCAGGTTGAAGTCGGTGAGCCGGTGCAGGGAACCGGTGCTGTCGTCGGCAAACTCCAGTGCGCCACCGACCACACCTATATTGAAGAGCGCGAAGTGGCTGGGCTCCGAGGGCTCGGCGTTCGCGCTCGGGCGCAGCCGCTGAAGGACGTCGTCCACGTCGTAGCGGCCCTCGCCCAGGTGCCGCAGCTTCAACGAAGGCCGATCGACCGTCAGCGTGGAGATCACCGGCGCCAGCCGCAAGACCGATTGAAGCTCGGCATTGGCGTACAGGCGCGCCAGCGAGAACTGCGCATCGCCGCCCGAAGCGTCGGCCACTTTCAAGCCTTCCAGGGTGAGCGCCAGCGACCATGGCTGAAAGTCGATGCGCTCCACCGTCACCGCTCTGCCCAGGAGCTCGGAGGCCCGCTTCTGCAACTGCCACTTCAACAGCGGGGGCACCGCCAGCCACGCAACCACCCAAAGCAGAAGGAGCGCCCCCAGGGCGATCAGCAATCGCCTCAACCAGGGCCTGATGCTTGGAGGAAGGGTCAGGGCATTCATCGTGCGATGGAAACGGGGACCAGTATCACCCAGTGTCGCCGATGCGCCCACACCCGCCGGGCACCGCCAAAAAGAAACCCCGGCAGACGGAGCCTGCCGGGGTTGACGGCGGGCGAAATGCTCTTGCCGTCGATTTTGGCGGTGGGAGTTGGATGTCCCTCCAGCCTGGAAGCAACAGATTGCTCCCGTTGGTTGCCGGCTTGCGGTTCACCGCGTTGCCGACGTGCGCCTGTCATCGAACAGGCCGTCACAGGTTACTCCCCTTGCCACCAGGGATCAAGCCGCCAGGCGCCCGAGGCCATTCAGATTTTCAATCGCACCTGAAAATGCCATTCGGAGACCCGGAAATCGCATTTCGGACCATGAAAGGTGGTCGCCAGCCGACAGGCGGTCGTTACGAACGCAAACGGCCGCAGGCCCTGTGCCCACAGGCATTTGCGCTAGCGAACTCCGATTGCTTACGTTTCTTAACACTTGTTCATAACCAATGGTTGTTAAAAATCGATTCAAAAACATTGACCGAGTATTAATAAGCACCTACGATCCGCTCGCTTGCCCGTTCAGGGTTAACCCGCAACGCTGCCAGAAGGCTAAGTCGGCCCCCGCCACCACGAGGCAAAGGGTCGATGGCGATCCATCCAAGGAGCGATCTCATGACCGCGAACAACGCATCGCCACACCAGAGCACCTCAGGTGCCGTGGCCTCCCTGAAGACCGCACTGCGGGACATGTACCAGGGTTTCTTCGACATCACGCACAACAGCCTGGCCCTCATGGGCACGCTGCTGGCGGTGGCGCTCATCACCTTGAGCGCCCGCGCCGACCTGCGCCAGAACGCCGAACAGCAGTTGCTCGGCTGGCTGCTGGAGCGCCAGGAGGCCCTCGCAGAAGACACCGTGTACGCCGCCGAGCCGAGCGCCATCGACCGCGTGACGGCCGCCCTGCCGGCTGCACTGCCCAAGGAGCAGGCCACTGTCGCCTACTGGCTCAGCCGCAAGTACCGCGTGGCTGCCGAGCCCGTGGGCGCGCTGGTGGCCGAGGCCTATGAGATCGGCGCCAAAGCCAACCTCGACCCGACGCTGATCCTGGCCGTGATGGCGGTCGAGTCGCGCTTCAACCCGTTCGCCCAGAGTCCTGTGGGTGCGCAGGGCCTGATGCAGGTCCTGACCCGGGTGCACACGGAGAAGTACGAGGACTTCGGTGGCCACCTCGCGGCGTTCGACCCGATGTCCAACCTGCGGGTGGGGGTGCGCGTGCTGCAGGACTGCATCAAGCGGGCCGGCTCGGTCGAGGGGGGCTTGCGCCTGTACGTGGGTGCGGTCAGCACCGACGGCAGCTGGTACATCGACAAGGTGATGGCCGAGCACCTGCGCATCCAGAGCGTGGCCAAGGGCAAGCCCGTGCAGCGCTACGTGCCGCAGGCGCGCCCCATTCCCGTGGTGGTGCCGGCTGCACCCACGGTGCCTGCGCCCGCCAAGCCGGGCACCGAGCTGGAAGCCGAAGGCCCGGCCCAGCCGGCGCTGCCAGCCGGCAGCCTGACCCGCTCCTGAGCACCGCCGGGCTCGGCTAAACTCGCCGGGTACGCAACTGGCGATAGGCGCACGACCCCGACCCCCTGAGGCCCGGGGGCCGGCGCTGACGTGGCCCCCCTGACCCCTTCACACGATCGGCGAAGGGACAACCACTGGGAAGCGTGCCGCCGGAATCGCGAAGGTTCCGGTGTTCAGCCGTTCGCCTGGGCAGCCCTTGTCTTTGCGCAAGGTTCCACGTCTTGAAGGACTGCCATGTACGACCGCCAACACCTCATCGAGCAAACCGATCCAGAGATCTTTGCCGCCATCCAGGCCGAAAACGCGCGCCAGGAACACCACATCGAGCTGATCGCCAGCGAAAACTACGCCTCACCGGCCGTGATGGCCGCCCAAGGCACCCAGCTCACCAACAAATACGCCGAAGGCTACCCGGGCAAACGCTACTACGGTGGCTGCGAGTTCGTCGACATCGCCGAGCAGCTCGCCATCGACCGCGTCAAGCAGATCTTCGGCGCCGAGGCGGCCAACGTGCAGGCCCACTGCGGTGCGTCGGCCAACGAAGCCGTGTTCCTCGCCTTCCTCAAGCCTGGCGACACCATCATGGGCATGAGCCTGGCCGAAGGCGGCCACCTCACCCACGGCA
>VFQQ010003059.1_pt1 | contig 17025 bp, 24 predicted proteins | sample 3512341 | NCBI WGS metagenome assembly VFQQ01 (sample SAMN10412373, study PRJNA504923) | tailings metagenome | isolation source: Relicate 2 Philex TSF1 revegetated site | place: Philippines: Tuba, Benguet | collected 2017-08-29 | reverse complement strand
AGGCATCGTATGAGGGTGTGAGTGGGCGAGACAGACGGGGTGGACCTGTGCCACAATCACAGATGCCGGCTGACTACCGAGCCTGGATCTATTTGACACAGGTGCGTGTAGCCGTGTGTCCTTCGCACTGTGGCTGGTGTGGACAGTTCTGTTTACGCTTCTTGAGTATGAGGTGTCTATCATTGTGTGTGCATGCAAACCACACAACATGTTGTGGGCTGTGTGTGTGGGCCTGGTGTACGCAGGTGCAGCAAGCGCTGTGTATCAGCACCGCGGCCTCCCGCTGGCTCTCCATGCGCAGTGACCCCACCGCACTAAACATGGGACTTCTGTACTGGTACGTGTGTGACGTGTGTGTGTGTGTTGACATGCCTATACAGTTTACTCGTGCGCATGCCTGTATGCATGGGTATGCTGTGGCATACAGTGGTACGTGTACAAGGCGTCGTGTTGCCTGGTTTGTGGTTCTGTTGTACACATGCGGCAGGCAGCTCAACGATATCTGGCCAGGCTACAGTTGGAGCAGCTTAGACTACCCTAGGCAGACAGGCGCCACACCCCACTGGAAGCCGCTTCATTACGCCATGAGGCGACTGTGGGCACCTATGGCGGTGCTTTGGCATGTGACAGAGGGACACATACAGGTGTGTGGGCATGTGACATCACTGCTGGTACCTTGTTTGCGTTTTCTCGTGGTATGCGTCCTCTGCAATGTAGGTGCAGATACGATCATCTGCCCTTGTTCTGTCCTCTGCATGCGCACAGGTCAACATCACCTCGACGCTGCCAACGTCTGTCTCGGTAACGGTCGAGATCCACCTCGTCCCGCTTTTGATGACGTCAGTCAACTGCAGCGCTGCCACTGTCTTAGCTACCCTCTCGGTGGCCATTCCTGCGAAAGGCAACGTGCCTGTATGGGAAGGTGACACGGATAATGAGTCAGCACCATCCCCCGAGGGTACTGAGGGTGCTGGCACAGGTGGCGACTGGAGCCTGCAGTCACTGCGCAAGGATGCATTCTTACACGTATTGGTCACGTACCGCGAGCCCGGTAGCAGGCACAGTGAGGGTGTGAGTGAGAGTGAGGGGGTGGGGCCATCCATGCACGCGTCAGACAAGAGGGCTGATACCGCTGAGAAGGCACGTAGTCCAGGCGGTATCCATGCCAAGAGAACCACAGTGCACGCAGCAATCTTCCTGTCTTATTTCCGTGACATGCCAGAGCTGCCCGTAGGCAAGCCTGCGTTCTCTGCCTGGCAGCAGGAGGACCCAGACAAAGTGTGCTTCACAGTGAGCGCGGACACAGTGTTACCGTTGCTTGTGCTGGAAACGGACTTCTTAGGCTACTTTTCGGACAATATGTTTACCCTGGCGCCTTGCCGGCCGAGGGAAGTGTGTTTCACGCATGATGCGGCGCAAGGCGGTGACATTGCCTTCAGCGCTGATTCTCTGCGTGCCAACACATGGTATACTTCTGTGGCAGATTACATGCCTTAAGAGGGGTCAGACTCTCTGTCGTGATAAGTGTTGCGTGTGCAGACTGTAGGGCGGCAGGGATGCTGTGCCAGTGCCCGCGCACGTACGTCTGATTTACTGTTTGTACTTGTCACTTCATGCATGTACGTATTCATTACACATGTATTCATTTCACAATTGCACACTTGCATGCAACATGTAACATGGTTGGGACTGAGAGTGTGTCCATGAGCAGTGCGAGCGTAAAGACGGATCCGTAGCGCTACGAGCACACATGATACGATACAGTACAAGCTTACTCAGCACACCCAGACAGCAGCGCGCACCAAAAGCTGCAGAAGAGAGCCCACAATCACAATGTCCTGAGTGAGACTATTTCGTGTCTATGAGAGTACATGAAGGTCAGTCCGTGTAGACAGCCCGGTAACGCGATGACAACAAATCCAATCACAACAAACAACCCAACAATCTGATGCTAGTATGCTTAGATGGCTTGTGTCCGATGTAGCCAACAACGCGCCCGACACCCATGTACACACACAGCAGACACAGCCACACAGCCACACACAGGCATCCACGTATGTACATGTACTGTTCCATTGCAAGCACGTGCGCCTGGCTGTGTGCCTTGGGGCATGTACTGGCACGCATGCTCGTTGCTAAGCGTCAAGCATGCATGCGTATCACTGAAAGGCTTCCATGCTACTTCGACTCCGTAATGTTTGAACTAGGAAATAGTGCAGTTCGGCAGTGTAAAGATTGGAGAGTTGACCCCGCCAGGCGGGGACCCATCAAAGAACCCAGACCGAACGTCCGCGGGCATAGCCACCATGGCGTTCGGCACGAGGATGGTAGCAAAGCCCTGCTGGTCGAAGGTCGAGAGGATGGTGGTTGTGTCGTTTGCGGTGTTGCGAATGTAGTGTATCGTTGCTGCGAGGACACACACATCAGAGGCACATCTTGGATCGCCGCCTTTCATGACATGACCATCCCTATGCGGCGCCCTTGTGTGATTGCCCGAGCATTTGTGTGCATGGTGTATGCGTGCATGCAGCACATGTTTCCCAGCACGACCAAAGCACTTTCACCGCCAGCACGTGTGTGCGTGCACAAGGCGTGTGTGCAGGAAAGGAGCCTGGTGTGCTTGCATGCCTTCGACATACCTTGGGGCACAAGCACACCTTCGCTGGCATTTGCCCGCACGATACGCAGGACTAGGTCCTCTGTGAATAGGCCGACCTCAATGGATCCTGTGCAAACAAGACAACACAGGCCAGACGCTTATGGCAACACGCCCAGTCATGCGTCGTGCCTGACGGAACAAGGTGTTAAGGTGAGACAAGCATGTGCAGCAGCACTATGGAGGTGGCAAGCATGTGCAGCAGCACTATGGAGGTGCGGGATGTGCGCTGTCATGGTACTCGGACGCAGCACGGACCTGAAACGACAAACATTTGCTCGCTGCCCCATGGGTGTAAGTGTACATTTGCCTGTAGTCGAGTGTGTGACACAAGCACTGGTAAGCAGCACGACACGGCGGTGAGCGATAGGTGCCGCACATCTGAGATGAGCCACTTGGCGTGCTCACAAGTTCGTCACTCACCACCGCGCAGCGCTGTAACCGCGCTAGCACTTGTGGAAGCATGGTGCCATTCAGGGGCCTGCAGAGTACACAGCATCGGAAGCAATGGTGTCCTGGCCTGACGTGCCTGTCTCTCAATTGGCCATTCACATCACAACCCTGCGCTGCGAAGAGCACTCACGTGACAGCGCCATTGAGCTGACCAGGCAAGCCAGGGAGAGACAGAGTGTTGTTCCACACGACCTTGTAGTCGTCTGCGCTCTTTACGGGGATGGGCTTGGTCTGAAAGATGGCCCCGCCACGGACCTGCGCGCGTACCAAGCAGCAAACAGTTCTGAGAGGACGCGCGAGTAAGCCGATTACCCCGTGCCTGGTATAGTGGGGTCACAGGGACCTGTTACAGCGTTCCCACAGGCTTTGGGGCAGCCAAAGGGCGCGCGGATGCAACAGGGAAGCGCAGAGGCGCGAGGCGGGCAGCTACAAGGGCGCTGTTGCAATGGGCAAGTCTGAAGCAGCAGGCGTCGCGGGACAGCGCCTCTGGTACACCTCTGTCACCTCTGGCGTTGCTGGCACAAGCTTCACCAACTATGCAACAGTGATGTGTGTCAGCGTGTCCAAATAAAGGCTGTAGTGCAGCTAAAGGGCGCGCTGATGCGAGGGGGGTGCGCAGGCGAGAGGTGGGCGCTGTTGCGATGCGCATGGCAGGGTGCTGCTGGACGTCAACAGTATGATACATTTGTGATGATAAGAAAATCACCCGTACCTGCAGCAATGTGGCCAGGGTCATCAGAGTCAGCAGCAAGAGAAGATGTGCCGGGCATGCCATTCTGCGCTGGCTCATGGTCCGTGCGCTGTGTGAAACTACAGAGAGGAGCAGGATTGTGCAAGAGATGCTGTTGCGCGGCGAACTACGTTGCGGGCAGGCCACCAGGCCTGGAGGCACCCGTTCGCTCCTCGGTTTTCTTCCCACCGAAGTCAGCAGCACCCGCCACAACGTTTATGCTGACACAACTGAGAGCTCTCGCACGCAAGCGAGGCCCCAGCAAGACGCCATCGCCCACCATCTGGCGGCAGTAGAAGATTTTTCGAGCATGCTTGGTATCCCAGTATCCCAGCCATTTTGAACCTTTCACCACTGCAGCTAGCCAACGGCCTTTGGCCCTCACATCAGGAGCACTGCATCTGGCTCATAAGTGTTGAGAGCAAGACACTCAGACCGGCAATCCTGCAAAATGGTCTTCAGTCTTTTCCTAGCTCTCTCAGTGCTCCTTGGCGCCGCCTACGCACTGCCCACAGACTCTGTCCTGACTGACTTCCCTAGTGTGGTAAGTGCGGCCATCGCGATGGCCTTGCCAGGCACTATAAGGCAAAGGGCGCATCTCCAAGCTCGACTTGCGCGCTTCTGCGGTGCCGCAGATACTGACCGCTCAGGCGCTGGTGACGGACTCCCTGACATCTGGCGCACCAATCACGCTACAGCTTGCGGCTGGGTCCTTCTTCGTGGCCCAAACCCTCATACTGAACCTTGCCAACGCATCCAAGCCCGTGAACGTCACGCTATCCGGGCAGGGCGCAGCAAACACCATCCTGGACTGCGGTGGCAAACAATTCGCCGCGCTGCATGTCTTCAATGCGTCAACCACCACAATCAAAGACCTGACCATCCAAAACTGCGGGGAGAGCAACCCAAGTGAGTACTGCAACCCAGCATGGTAGTGAAGAGAACGTAAGAAGGCTGCTGGCTACTTGCATATTGCCATCCGCATGCGTGGACCAATGAATGTGTTTACATTGTGGACACCATCCTTGACTCAGCAGTTTGTGCATGGGCCCATGTGTGCACCGTGCAGGCCGAGCGGGCGGTGCTGCTTACCTCCAGGCAACTGGGAACATCACCGTATCAGGTTGCACCTTCAGTGGTGAGTGTGAGACGTGTGAGACACTGGTCACACGCGTATGCATACCACTATAGACCTGCATGACACCGCCTGGGCAGTGCCATGTACATGCACCACTATGCACGCACGCAAACCAGCACGGGAGCATGCCATGCCCCTGCCGATGGTTAGGCACAGTTTCTTGCGCACGTGCGCGCAGGCAACACGCTGAAGAACGGATCCGCAGCTGTGGGTGGTGGACTGTACCTTGAGAGCCCAGGTGGTGGAGCAAAAGGAGGGCTGGCAAACATCAGAGTGGCGGGCTCGACTTTCTCTGGCAACTCAGCGAGGGTAGGTAGCGTGCACTGCAACATACTAGCGCGCTTCGCGTGTTTGCTGAGTTGCATGTGTCCTCAGCTGTCCCTAGATAGCATAGCTCCAAGCCATGCTTTTTGTCTCGGGCCTATCTTTTGGTGTGCGTGGTTGTGCGTGTGTCTGTGTGTGTCTGCGTGTGTCTGTGTGTGTCTCTGTGTGTGTGTGTGTGTGTGTGTGTACGTCTGCCTGCAGTGGGGAGGTGGCATGGCGCTCTTCCGTGTCTCCGCAGACGTGCAAGTCCAGGACTGCACATTCAGGGTGCGCTGAGCTCACTCAGCATGCCTACAGGAGCATGTTGATGCTCCTTAGGAAAGGATAACTAGCATGGCTGAGCCCATACAACCCTGTGAGGCTGGCACGACAAGCACATCAGCTCCCAGCATGCTGGCAGCCTTTGAGACTGACCACCCAACACGGTATTGGCCAGCAGCTCGCGCTCTGCATGATGCATGTTGTGCTCGCGTGGCTTGTGCGCAGGACAACTCCGCGGCCAACCAAGGTGGTGCACTCTACATAGAGACCCTCAATGGATCACTGATAATCAACAACACACGGTTCCAAGGCAACACTGGGGGCTTGAGTGGAGGCGCCTTCTTTGTGACAAACTCATCGGCCCGTACTGTCGTCAACGGCTGCACGTTCACGGTGAGGCCCTGAACAGTAGCTTGGTACATGCACAGCGGTCTTTTGTGTGCGCCAACCGATCATTCCTGCGTACAAGATTCGACATGTGCTCAGTGCATGGTGTGTGGTGAGCATGGTGCAGACAAACAAGGCGCGGTTTGGCTGCGGTATGTGGGCGGGCAGCTCTGCGGGGCCCATCACCATCGCAAACTCCACCTTTGCACAAAACACCGGCCAGGTGGGTACGCAGTGCCCCCCTTGCACACCTTCCCAGCCCCCTGATCCCATGCATGTCGTCGCTGCTTACGTGGTATGCATGTCTTCGCTACACGCCAGTGGCTGGTATTGAGGCTGTGTGTGTCTGTGCGATTCATGCTGCATGCAGTTTGGTGGAGGGTATGGTGAGTTTGGGTGCTCGGGCAATCTGACAGTGCTGGGGACCACCTTCCAGGTGAGCATGGTATTCAAACAGGCAAGAAGTACCTTTTGCTCATACTCATGTGTGTGAATGTGTGAGGGCCATAGAGAGAGAATGGTGTGCTTGTGTGTGTGTGTGTGCATGTGTATGAGAGTGTGTGAGAGGGACGAGGAGAGGCTCCAAGGTGTTCTTTCAGTGTGTGTGTGTGTGTGTGCATGTGTGTGTGTGTGTGTAGGGGAATAGTGTGAATGGCACGGGAGGGGGTTTGTTCAGAGAGCAGTCCACAGGACCACTGCGTCTGGCCTCTTGCTCTTTCAGGGAGAATGAAGCACAGGTGGGTGCGAGCAGGACCCTGCATACTCACACTGACCCTTGCCAGATGCGTGTGACGTCATGTGTGTGTGTGTATGTACGCTTGAGTACACGTTGCTCGTATGTGCTGTGCAGTTTGGCGCTGGCGTGCAACTGTACAACCAATCGACAACGTCTACTGTTACTGACACACTGTTTGAGGTGAGCTCACTACCAGAGCACAGGTTCAGTGCGCTGCATTTACACTGATGCCTGCCTACCTCGGGACACTCAGCTTTGTATGCAGAAACCTTCGGCGAGACACTCAGCTTGGCATGTGGTGCGCACTGTTCGTGCTCTAAGTGGCGCCTGTTTGTATGCTTGTCGGTCTGTTATGCAGGGCAACGCTGCGGACAAAGGTGGTGGCGGGCTCGCGGTAAGTGTTGCATGCACAGATTGGGTTTGCGGGTACATACTGTGCAGCTCAGACATGCTCAGACACTGTCCAGAGCAGTGCCAACGCATGCACTTGCACGCATCATGAGGGTGACTAGATGAACTGCACCTGTGTATGCCCGCAGGTTCAGTTTATGAACGGCACGCTTTCGGTTGTGAACTCGACCTTCGCTGGCAACAGCGCCCAGGTGAGCGATCGTCTGCGAGCCATGCCATGCTTGTCTGTCAGCCGATAGCCGATGCTGGAATATAACCCTGCTGTGCATTCTTTCCATACCTTGTGCAGGCTGGCGCAGCTCTGTACGTTACGGACAGTGGTCGTAATGTCACTCTCATCCAGTCGAGGATACAGGTGAGAGCTCATGCAGACATGTCCCTTGCCTTGCGTGTATTTGCCGTGTCACGTGGCCACCGAGGACCAAGGTCTGCGTGCATGTGCCAAAGTCTGATGTACTGTGATGAATGGTGCAATGGGCTTATCGCAGGCAAACAATGCGTCTCAAGGAGGAACAGCCCTCTACGTGAGTGCACACACACACACACACACACACACACACGCACACACACATACACATGCAGCGCTCGCATAGGTGAGGCAGGGTGGTGAGGTCCCAAGGTTGGCTGCATGCGATTGCAGTGCGTGTGCGTTTGTGTCCTCCTTTGCAGTTCCAACGCGTGTCTGGGACATTGTTGCTGCAAGACAATACAATGGAGGGCAATGAAGAGGCACAGGTGCGTTGACACACTGAGTGGTGTGCAGGCTTAGGCCACAGTACAAGACACGTGTATGGACAGGCCGATTTGTGTCGTTTCTTGCATGAAGCCTGACAAGGTCACGATGAGCATCAGCGTACTCATTTGCTGATGTCTGTGCGCAGGATGATGCGGGGTTCTCTTAGAGGGTGGCGCATGGAAATGAATAAGGGCATCGCTCTCATGAGGGAAGGGATAAGGGCAAGGGATACTGCTTCATTAGCCTGTGCCTTCCGCTCGTGACAACACTTTGTCTGACATTGCTAGAAGGCATAAAATGAACTCAGGGCATACTACGGAGCCTCAACGGACCAGACGGACTGTACCAGCGGCGTTTGTGTACACGCAATCATGCCTAGATCGTCGGACTCTCGCTCATGTTTTGTGCTGCTGCTGTTTGCGCGCTCTCGAACATTGATTCCCACCTCAGCTCGGACCGCACCGAACGATAGCAATGCTGGATACTCTTGTACTTTGTGCGGAGTGCACCTGTCCTTTGTGTACATTGACAAGTACATACTACTGCGCGTATCTTATGCTACATCCTCTGTGCTTTCTGTACCTCTACCTCTGTCATGCTATCCTATCGCCTCATACAGCTGCCAGCAAAGCCCCTGCAACCCTGGAAGCCAACAGAGGTGGGATGAAGAGCCAAAGTTGTGCGCACTCACTCACCACTCACCCCCAGATAAAGTATTTGCTCCGAGAGTCGCGCTGTCGCACTTTCATGTGCTCCCTATCTATGGGCCGGACTGCTGCAACGAAAAGACGAGAACGCGGCCGTTGCATCGAAAGCGGTTCCCATCGCGGTTTCGAGCCTTTTGCCGCTTCCTCGCTCCCCCTCTCCTTCATGCTCACGATTGATTGAGATGAGAAGCATATGATGCGCCAAGGCAGATGGATGTTGCACTTTGAAAGGTGGCAGCTGCCCACATCAGGATGATGGGCGCCGGTCAAGGTCTTTTCAGGCTTGCGGTGCTGCTCTGCGGCCTGCTTCAAGGCATCAGTGGCTTGCCCACGGACAGCTTACTCACGGACTTTGTGAGCGTGGTGAGTAGCCAGAGTGGCGTCAGAAAACACCCAGCTTCCTGGTCTGCTGCTTTTGCCCTCTCCCCAGCTTCTCCAGCCCTGAGCCGCGCGATAGCAGCGCCCAGCTTACTGAGCACCCCCAAGCGAATAACCAGAAGCAAGAGCAGGCACGCGCGCCGGGGTCGGCAGTGACGCCAGCAGCCCCCTCCCGCGTCCTGGTGCAGTAGCAGCGCTCCGTGACGCAAACCCTGCGTTTGTCGGCCCCTTGCCGCGCAGAACCTGTCTGCTGGCGCTCAGGTTGCTACAGCACTCACTACAGGCGCCCCTGTCACGCTGCCTTTGGGGTCAGGGACCTTCATAGTCCAGTCCAGCCTTGTGCTCAATCTGACCAAGGCTGCCCTCCCTGTAGCCGTCACCATAGCCGGGCAGGGCGCAGGCAGCACTATACTGGACTGCGGTGGCAAGCAGATAGCCGCGCTAAGGATCGTCAATGCATCGTCTACAGTACTGAAAGACTTGACAATACAAAACTGCGGGGAGACAAACACAAGTGAGAAGGATGCAGCCTTGGTGGCATGTCACAAACGCGTAGCCATACGCCCTTGCAGTAAACAGCCATGCCTCCAGCATGAGCCACGGCTGGGGGGTGAAGTCTTGTGCGCATGACACATGACAGTCTTGTGCGTGCCTGTGCGTGGCCCCTGTGATTGCTCTGCAGCGCTAGGTGGGGGCGCGGCATACCTACAGGCCACAGGCAACATCCTAGTGTCAGGGTGTACATTCAGTGGTGAGTGGTAACACTCTCCAAGATCTCAACGCAAAACGGCTTACGTGCAGCTTTACCATATGAAGCAGTTATTACTTCGAGCTTGCCAGCGCCTGGCCTTGGCTGCACAGCATCCGAGTGGTCGACGTCGAACCTCGCCTTTGCATCTGTGTGGCATGCAGGCAACAAGCAGGGGAACAACAGTGAATCCGTTGGGGGCGCTCTCAACTTTGACACACCTATCACGGCAGCCAGTACGCATGTGCTCATACAGATAACGGACTCCACGTTTCTGGGCAACACAGCCAAGGTCTGACATAGGAGCATGGGAGCATGGGAGCAGCATGCAACGGCACTTTTGACATGGGGGCGCGCAGCGCATGCTTTGCTGCCCATGGGGTATAGGAAGATGTGGGCATGTGTGTATTGTATGTGTGTGTTTTGCTCGCAGTGGGGTGCTGGAATTGGCCTGTTCCAAGTAGTGGCGGACGTGAATGTAGAAAACTGCGTGTTTCAGGTGAGAGCCGTCAGCACAGCTTTGGCGGCCACGCCAGCTTGGACACACTGGCACGGCATGGCAGTCATGCTACGATGCCGACAGCCCAGTTAGCTACGCGCACCTTGTGCCTTCACTGGCGCAGCGAACAGCTGGCGCATGCGCACTTGTCTGGCAGGACATTTGTACTGCGCTGTGCTGCATCTGTGTGCTGTCTTGCATCGCGCTGTGCGCGCAGGGTAACTCAGTGTTCAATCATGGGGCCAGTATCTACGCGGATGGTATGCTTGGCACACTGACCGTCAATAACTCTCAGTTCATCGCCAACACAGCAGCGCTCAACGCAGCCGGACTGTACTTTATCAACTCCCGATCCAGGCTGTCTGTTACGGGGTCTTCGTTTCTGGTAGGTGCAGGGCCCCTGCGGCGTACTGAGTGCTGCCGTCGCGGCTGTGTGTTTCACACACCCTGTCTTTGCAGCTGTCTTCATTCTGGTGCATTATGCATTCATAATGGCGATGCAGCGGATGACACTGTGCATAGCCTGTGCTGACTTCTGTCGAGCCCGCAGCTCTTGTGGCAGATTCCTATGCAGCAGGCAGTTCATGTGGCAGACAGGGGTCTGTGACTGACTCCACCACACGCTGAAACGAAGCCACCTCCGCGTGCTGTGTGTCATATGCACTCCGCAGAACAACACGGGTGGGACCTTCGGAGGCGCCATCTACGCTGGGCAAAACACAGGCGCTATTGCGCTGTCACAGTGTGTCTTCACAGGCAACACTGCACAGTTTGGCGCAGCGTTCTTTGAGTACGGGTCTTCGTCCAATGTGTCAATGGCAGGGTGCAGCTTTACGGTGAGTGAGACACACCGGTGACCACACGGCTTTTCCGCCACGAGCTGCCGGGTTCGCCCTCGCAGCTTTGGCGGCACGGTGCTACTCTGACGGCGGATGTCGTTGCGCAACGTACGTGTAGCACGCGGGCCTTGATTTGCATGTTCATTGTCGTCGTGTATGTGTGTCATGCCCGCAGCAAAACAGTGTCAATGCAAGCGGTGGCTCCGTGCATAGGGAGAACGTGAACGGGCCTCTCACCCTCTCTAGCTCAGTGTTCAGTGGGAACAAGGCACAGTTTGGCGGTGGCCTCTGGAGCTTCAACGTTACTGCGCCAATGCAGGTCACCAGCACAGTGTTCCAGGTACGGCTACGCAATCACTGTGTGGTCGTTTTGGGGTTGCACACTGAAGTAGGCTACAAGCTGCGAGCTCGGGGCATGGCTGGTTCTGGAATGGTGGATGCCATGAGCCGCAAGCCTATTGTGCCGATATATGCATGTGCGCCTGCAGGACAACCTGGCTCAGGACAGCGGAGGCGGCTTCGGGTAAGCCGAGGCAATTTGCTGCACGCACATAGCCAGTCTGTCGCCTGGCCTCGCCGTAGTGAGTCATTTATGCATTGCAGCGATGACAGAGCATGTGTGTTGACGCGTGCTTGGCAGGACTCTGTTCTTCACCGGCCCTCTTGTGGCATCTAATGTCTCTTTGTTGCGGAACAGGGCTCAGGTATGCACGTACCACACCTGCACGCAAAAGCTGGCAGGCACGTACCCACAGCGAGCAACCTGCAGGCGTGCAAGGCAGTGGCACCCAGCGCGCAGACTCACCTGAGCTCTCATGGCTGTGTGTGTGTGTGTGTGTGTGTGTGTACACATGTGCGTGTGTGCAGTATGGAGGTGGTTTGTATAGCTCGGACAGCGGGGGCAGCTACACATGGCAGGGGTGCCGCTTTGTGTCCAACAGCGCGTCTCTCTTCGGAGGAGGCGCCTACGTAAGTGACCTTATGATGCTTTTGAATAAGCCAGGCTCTTTTCATGCGGGTGTGGTAATGCGGGGCCTTGCGACCTTGTCAAGCTATTGAGACGATGTTCATGCGTATGTGACAATGCTGATCTTGTGGAGTGGCGTCTGGCAGCGCTGGCATGCCACCGTGTGGGCTGCCTCAGCGTATGCTATGATCTGTGGGTGCTGTGCACGCAGTTCCAAAAGCAAGGTGGCACCGTGCTGATGCAAAGCACGGTGATGGACAGCAACACGGCCAATCAGAATGGAGGCGGTTTCTTCGCGTTTAACTCGACAGCTGCCTTCACAATCAAGGACTCGACCTTTGTGGTAGGTTACGCATGGGGCTACACACACACACACGGGCCCGCGCACACACGCCGCACACGGGCCACCATGGGGTCAAGCCAGCAGTGCAGGCACCCAAAGAGCAGATGGATGCATGGCCTGCAACACACATGTGTCAGCACCTCATGCAGTACCGCACTCTGTTGCCGCTGCATGACGGCGCACACGCTATGTGGTTGACGGCGCGTATGTGTGCCTGTCTGTCTGTCTGGACCTCTCCTTTTGTGCCATGCAGAACAACCTCGCTGCAGCAAACTGCTCCGCTGCCCAGGTGAGCACTTGTCTGCAACAAATCATTCAGCACTATCAGTGTGAAGGCATACCGCATACACAGCCAGGAGGCGGCATACCGCATACACAGCCAGGCGCACACTGCATGGAGACGACTGGCCAGCAAGGAGGCACTCAAATGCGATGCTGGTTGTGTTGCTCATGCGCGCAGAATCGGTTCGGCACCCAGCCTGTGGTCGTCACGAACACCACGTTTACCAGTAATGCAGGCCAGGTGGGGCGAGTGCGCGTGTGTACCCAGCGCACAAGCACTGTCACAGGCAGCTTCTCTGTGAGGCTGTCCATGTGTACCTATACTTCCTTGGCCTTTGGCAGTCATGTTTGTACATTCCTTGTGTGTCTGTGCAGGCCACAGCGGACGCCAACCAGTGTCTCACTCTGTCAAGTGAGTACTATGCAGGAGTGCTCTTACACAATGCCCCTGCCAGCACCCCTAACGCGTGCACAGTACGTCCCGTAACAGCATGGTTTGTAATGTCTGCCTTGACGCAGCTGTTGTGCCCAGCCCTGTGCTACCGTCGCCCGTCCCATCGCCCATCCCGTCCCCCACCGCAAGGCCACCCCCACCACTCGCGGTTCCCAGCCCCCAACCCAACCCTAGCCCCATCACAACCCTCAGTCCGCCCGCTTTACCCAGCCCCAGCCCCAGCCCCAGCCCCAGCCCATACACCACCACCCCACCCACCACCACGCCTACCCCTGAGTCACAGTCTAAAAGTGTTAACACAGGCGTCATTGTAGGCGCAGCAGTGGGCGGGGCGGTGGTCCTTGCGCTGATAGTGGGGTTGGTGGTGTTTTTGGCCAAGCGGCCGAAGAAGCCGCGGCCCGGCCAGGACAAGCTGTTTATTCCTGAGCCGTACATACACCCGGCCACGGAGAGTCCGTCTGGGCCCTTGCCAAGGGGGCTCTCTGGTGTGGTGGGGCAGAAGAATAAGGATTTGAATGACGACACTCTGGTCCCAGTACAGGTACGTGTGTGTATATGTGTGTGTGTCATCATCACATCACCGTATAAGAGCCCAGCTTGCATGCATGGCTTTATCTTGTGCGCTCGACACAGTCCATTATGCCAACCCAGGGTACCAGCAATGAACCTGCGGGGTGCTTGCAGACTGTGTGTGTGCCTGCGTGGCGCGCTTTCCGCGCAAGGCAAGGATAAGGAAAGTGTAGACCGTGCGTAGCACATGGGGCCTAACATAATGTGTGCTGCTGTGCAGGTCGTCGTGTCGCCGCCCGGCGACAAGCAGCAGGCCACGGCAGGCAGTCAGGCATCCCTTGATCCCAGCACAGGCATGCGGATGACGCACACAGGCGCATCGCACAGCGTGCCCCCATCGCCCGCCAGTACACCTAGTGTGCTGCTGACACCCGGGGGCGGCAAGCGGGAGAGCCAGGAGCTCGTCAAGGTGCGTGTTTGTGTGTATGCGTGAGCCTGATGATGGCCGAACACGCGACGAGCGTCATTTACGCACGCAATGGACATGTGGCTTGCATAACATGCATGGCAAAGCACGCTTTGACGTGCCGGAGGGTAAAGTGACGTGGTAGTGGTCTGCTTGTGTCCTTGTGCAGCGTGAGATGCTGAACCAGCTTCAGATGTCTTGGAGTGCCATCAAGCTCGGCCGTGTGCTGGGACAAGGTGGTTTTGGTGTGGTGTACCAGGCAAAGTGGCAGGTGGGTGGCATCATGGGCATGCACTGCTACACAAAGCTCCACATGATGGCATGGCTCTCGGCCATCGGTATCATTTGTACGTGCTCTACTTGCTTGCACCTCACCTCACTCAGCATGCAGGGTCATGCTCAGTCTCTTGCACGCAGTACTGCCCAGCACATGCGTGTATGCATCATGTGCATGTACATGCAGGGCAACTCTGTAGCTGTCAAAATCTTTGAAAACCTGAGTGCGAATACAAAGGAGGACTTCCAGCGAGAGGCTCTGGCCATGAGCATGCTGCGGCATCCCTGTATTGCACACGTGTATGGTAAGCGAGGCTTGGCCCCATGCACCTTAGCTGCAGACTACAGCGCATGCGGTAACCTGCACATACATCCGTACACACGCATGGGGCACATGGGCTTGCCTGTGGTCTCTGTGGTGCAGGTATGGTGGATGATGGTCCCAACTGTGCGCTTGTAATGAAGTACTACAAGGGAGGCACCGTGTCGCAACTAATTAACAAACCAGAGTACGCTGAAGTACCCCTGATTGCAAGGCTAAGGATGGCCATGCAGGTGTGTTGGTGATGTTGACTGTCCTTACTAGTCAAGCATCACGGTCAACGCATGCCTTAGCTACCGCCTGCGTGCATGCATCAGCTATTTAGCATGCATGGTCAGGCCCAGCGCAGTGCATGCAAATGGCAGAGGACACAATCGTTGACAGCCTGTATCCGTGCTTGCACATGCATGCAGGTTGCAAGTGGCATGAGCTGTCTGCATGACCGCAACATGATTCACGGTGACCTCAAGTGCTCCAACCTTCTGATAGACAACGATGGTCGTAGTGTTGTCATCACGGACTTTGGCCTGTCCGTCATGACGGGCGAGGCAGTCCGCAGCGGCGCGCTGACAGTGCAGATCAGCCCACCCGAGGTGCTGCTCGACCCCCGCGCCCCACGCACAGATTCCGGCGACGTCTACGCCTTCGGCATCGTGCTGCTCGAGATCATGACCGGCCGGCCAGCTTACCCAGGCATGAATCGGGACATGGTGAAGCGATTCGTGCTTGAAGGACGCAGGCCGAGCATTCCTGAGAGCATTCCAGCAGAGGTCCAGGCGCTCATTCGGTCATGTTGGGCTGAGGCACCCACGGCACGGCCAACGTTCCACATAATCGTGGGCATGTTGGAGAACAGTATTCAGTTGGAGAGCTTCAGGACCACGGGCCGCCTGCCTAAGAGTGGCAGAGAGGAGGAAACTACTGTGGATCCTACGACCACCAGCAACACCACAAGTGTGTGGATGAGGGGCGCGTAAGCAAACACAGGCCCTGGGCCTGGACCTGCCGTGCAAAGCAGCACTGCATGCGGTTGCGCTTGGGCCCATAGCACACGAAGCATGTATACGAGCAAAGTTGCAAAAGAATCGCGTTTGGTGCGCCATATGGTGGCGGACGTACACTGCACGCACCAGCACTACTTCCAGCCTCCTGCCGTGCATTGTGAGTTTCATGCAGTGGCGAGTGCAACATGCCTACCGAGATGCGTCAAAGGTATGGAATCTAGGATGAGGGGCGTAGGTATACTGGGGAACATGGTGAAGGTGGCACATTGAAGCTTCATAGACTATCAGCCACACTCAGGCTTAATCTGCATTTCAGCATCACACCTAATAGTTTTGTTGCGGTGTTGAGCGAAGGATATCTTCTGTGGGCATTGCGCAAGGAGTGTGGATACTTTCTTTGTGTTGTAGGTATTGTAGGGACGTTTTCTACCTTGGGCATGCTTACCTAGGGGTATTGAAGCAGCAATGCATGTGTGTGTGTGTGTGTGTGTGACTGCCGGATGGAAGCTCGGAGTGCACAACTACCGCATTCTCGAGCGCGCACACACAAACATCTTAGTATGTCCATACTGCCGGCCCACCAAACAATAGCCATAATACGCTGCGGATTGCTTAGCACGTTCTCGTTTGAAATGCACGTCTGCTGCGGTATTCATGAGCCTGCGTAAGTCTGTCACCAAGGGTATTCTTTTGAGTTCGCTTGAGGGCGCAAACATAAGCATGCAAAGTGTTTAAACAATTTGAGTTGATTGGTCAAATGGCGGGTTCTCGCAACATCATGATTTGTGGTGTGGGAATTGCTATCCGTCGTAGGGGCAGTGTCGCTTTGCTGGTGGCTGTTTGCTGTGCCCTGTTGTCGCTTCGCTTGCGGCGCAGGGTGTCGGGTACGCGCCGCCTGTTGTACCCTGTTGCACTGTTGCCTCAGACTGCTGGGCGTAGAGGCCTTACGGGACATGACTTTTCACCTGACGCCATGCCGACGCTAAGCTGCACTGCATGTACAGTCTTACCTGCACAGCTGCATGTGCTCAGCTACACCTCACAGACTGACATAACAGTGACGACTGGCGCTACGCTGCATTGCTTGCTTAGCCTTTAATGCACAGCTGCACTCGACAAAGGGACGCAACACGTGACGATTCGCAATGCAATGGAGAGTGTTGCACAGTGTACACTTTCTTCAGTTGCGTGCTCAAGAGCGCCGCCTCCTTTACTGCCCCACTTTTGATTCCAGGTGCAGATGTTTCTGTGCCCTCTGTACACTTGTACGATCTGGCCAGCAGCACAGCGGGGCTGCCAACGGAGATGTCACGACTCTTTACGCCGCGGCTTGTTTTTCTTGTCCTGGTCCAGGAAAAAGTGTGCCGAGCGCATAGGCAGTGTGAGGTCACAGACGTG
>VFQQ010003058.1_pt1 | contig 17032 bp, 33 predicted proteins | sample 3512341 | NCBI WGS metagenome assembly VFQQ01 (sample SAMN10412373, study PRJNA504923) | tailings metagenome | isolation source: Relicate 2 Philex TSF1 revegetated site | place: Philippines: Tuba, Benguet | collected 2017-08-29 | reverse complement strand
CAGCCGTCTGTTCTTGCTGCCGTCTGTTGCCCGCAGCTTGTCTGGCACAGTGCGCAACCCATACAACCTGGCGCGCACCCCTGCCGGCTCCTCTGGCGGTTCAGCAGCTGCCACGGCAGCCAGCCTGGGCATGGCAGCTCTGGGCACAGACACCGGCAACAGTGTGCGTGGACCCAGCAGCCACACGGCGCTGGTGGGCTTCCGGCCGAGCCTGGGGCTGGTCAGCCGCGGCGGGGTGGTGCCACTGCGCATGGACCGCGACACAAGTGAGCATTGATTGGGCTTGCGTGGGCATGCCATGCTGCATGCCACGGACGGCGCTCAGGCAATTGAGTGACAGATGCAGAAGCTAGTGGTTGCTGCACTGGTTGCGCCTTGCATGCTCTTGCATCTGACTATTCCTCAACCTGCTGTCTGGCCCCACCCTTTAAATTGCAGTTGGCCCCATGGCACGCACAGTTGAGGATGCGGTGCGTGTGTTTGAAGGCATGGTGGGGCCCGTCGACCCCGCCGACCCCCTCAGCCGGCTGCTTCAAAATGTGAGGCGGGCACATGGCAGGCAGGGTGTGCCTGCATTGGCGTGAGCATGCAGGGATGTGAGCATGCATGCAGGCTGATACCATGCCATCGTGCCAAGCACTCGAAGCGCACATGTGGTTGATGGCCGTTGCTGTTGCATGCCACTGCTGTCTCGTGCAGGTGTCCCTGCCCACCAACTTCACTCAGTTCCTCAACGCAACCGTGCTGAAGGGTGTGCGCATTGGCGTGTTCAGGCAGATCAGGTGCGGGGTTGAAGTTGGCAAGCAATGCCATCCAGCCTGCTACACTGCCTGGGGAAGCTCAGCCAGCCTGTTGGTCCCGTACGACCAGCTTGAGTGCCCAGCCCTGGACTGAGCGTCCCGTCCCCCAAATGAATGCTTGATTGTTCTTGCAGCCAGCTGCCGGGCGCCGATCCCGAGATCCTGGGGCTGTTTGAGGATGCACTTCGCTCGCTGCGCCTGGGCGGCGCCACACTGGTAAGGCGCAGAAGCGAGAGTTAAGGCGGTCAATGGGCATCCGCTTGCTGCTGGCTGATGTGCTCAAGGCTGGTTTAAAGTGGCGTCGCCCAGCTTGTCGTTTATTTCCTACTTGCAGGTCGACCAGTTCACCATCACTGGGAATCGCCTGGGGCTGGACTGGGACGCTGATCGAGGCGGGGACGGGCCAGCCATCGGTGGGTATTGGTGCTGGGGGGCTGGGTGTGTGCGTTGTGCTGCGTCGGCAGGACATAGAAGGTGGCACAAACAGCTTGGCAGATGTGTTGCAGCTCTGACTACTGCTGCCCCTTCCCACTCCTCGCAGGCCACTGGAATGTGGCTGGGCGGTGGGAGGACCTGTGGGCCGACCAGGCGCCCTTCCGAGTGGGCATCGACGCTTACCTGGCAGCCGGCAATGCCTCCGCTAAGCACCGCTCCCTGGAAGCCATCTGCAGGTGCTGCCTTGCATTGTAGCGGTTGGATCAAAGGTGCATGTGAAAGTGCCAGATTGGATGTGCATGTTGTCGGCACAGCCGGCAGCCCAACATGGCGTGTCTTGCCCTCTTGGGTGATCCCCTGCCATGCACTGCTGTGCTGCGCCCACTGTGCAGGTCTGGCGAGTTCCATCCGGAAGTGGAGGACGAGCTGCTGGCTGCGCTGCGCACCACAAACGACCCAGAGGTGTGTTTAGAGCAATGCAACGCATGCTGAACAGCTGATGTGCAAGCGGTTGGCGGGGTGGCCATCAAGACACGGGTCCTCAAGCCTCTGATTAGGGTTTGTCACAGCATGATGATTGCTGCAAGCGTGCCCTGCTTCATGGCGCAGGATTACCCCACTCCGGCGATGAAGGCGCTGGGCATGCTGTGCGGTGGCGGCTGGCCGTGGATGGACCCGTGCAGGGAGGAATTCCGGCGCACGTGAGCTGTTTTGCTAAATGATGTTGCAACAGCTGCGACCTGCCATCCAGCCCTGACAACATGCCGGCATGCTGCCCCACGTGGGCTGTCACAATAATTTTGACATCTTCTTCTGTCCTGCTGTAGCCTGGTGGACAGCCTGGACCGCCTGGGGCTGGCGGCTGTGGTGTACCCCACCTGGAACCGGCCGCCGCTCCGCGTGGGCGACAAGCACGTTGATGCTTATGATGGCAACAACAGCCCGCTCATTGCGCCACACACCGGCTCCCCGGCCATCACTGTGCCCATGGGCTTTGTGGGTGCGTGGGCGAGGCAGGCTGCGCTGCAAGCCTGGTGGTGGTTCTGCTGCATGGACTTCTTGGCTTGCGGCTACCAGCGAGCTCTGTTTGAGGCTTGGCAGGCTTGTCAATTCGCCATTGCATTGCCCTGATAGGTCCCGCTCGATAACCGCAACACAATGCAGGCGAGGGCCTGCCCGCCGGGCTGCAGTTCCTGGGGCGGCCGCTGGACGACGGCACTGTGATCGGCCTGGCCTATGCCTACGAGCAGCTGACGCAGCATCGCGGGGCCCCAGCGCTGTTCCGCGAGTGCACAGATGTAGCGGAAGACTACGCTGCTAGCCAGGCGGCCCCCCAAGCTGGCTGAACTTGTTAAGAGGCGATGGATGTATTGAAGGGCGCTGTAAACCACCTGCCACTGCATCCACAGTGCTTACAGCTCTTTCTTGATGTGTTGGGGTCAGAGCAATGAATGGAGCAGGGGGGTTGGACAGTTCATGGCAATGGAGCTGGACAGAGAGGGACAGTGTGGTCATGGGAGGGGGGAGAATACACAGGATAGGAAGGGAAGAGCAGTGCGGTTGGGTTGCGCCTGCCTACTTCAATCAGAAGGCAACTCCTACCTACCTACCTACTTTCAATCACGCACAGAGGCTCGCTTGCGCTGCGTGTGCTGCTACAGCGCCGCTGCCAAATGCCGGCAGCGGCAATCGATGGTGCGCCGCGGGCTGCCATATAAAATTTGCACGCGGCGGGCTGAAGGTGCCTGCCTCCTGTCCTCCTCTGAGCTGCCCCGCCTGCTCCTGGGCACCAGTCACAACGAGGTGCCGACAGGGAGGGGGGGCCGATGCCTAAGCTGACGATGCGCCACTGGACGGCTGCTCAGTGTGCGCTGCCGCCGTGGCGCGTGTTGTACGTGCTGCAAGCACAGAAGGGAGGGTGCCATTCCAGTCAGAGGGAGATCGACCAGGTTGCTACTCGTGTGCAATCACACTCACTAGCTCCTGCCGCCATGTTGCATTGCCAACACACCCATATGCTGCATGAGCCAGGCACCCTGTTGGTTCCCAAGCCTGCCAAACTTGCCCCCACCCTGCGCACCTGCGGTGGTTGCCCACCACGGAGCGGAACGCCTCCACAAACGCCGAAGCGGAGCGGCCGGCGGCGGCGGCAAAGGCGCCCACGCGCGACGCGTTGGGCGGCAGCGCCTGGCCGGGCGGCGGGCGGGAGCCCACGGTCCAGCTGTCCATGCCCTCGCGGTCCTCCAGGTCGGCAGCCGCCACTGTGACAGAGGGACAAAGAAGGATGACGGCAAGATGAGATGCAGGAAGCCCCTTGCGGATGTACCAACCAGTGTGCAAGGGTGCCACCCTCCACCCACCCTCGAGCGGCCACCAAGCCAACCAGTCAGCTGCACCCCAGCCAACCTCAACCCAGCCCAGCCTCACCGTCGTTGAAGTCCATGGCCATGGGGATCTTGCGCGGCTGGCCGTTGGGCGCCAGCATGCGCTTGGAGGAGGAGGGCGGGGCGCGCTGCGCGGCGGGGGATGCCGCCGGCGGCGTGGACGTGCCGCCGCTGGGCTGGCTGGCCAGGGAGACGGAGGAGGAGGAGGCCAGGGGGGCGATGGAGGCGGCGCCCTTGCCAGAGGGCGTGCTGGCGCGGGAGGCGGTGGAGGAGGCCAGGGCGCCCGAGGGCGCGCAGGACAGGGAGGCCACCCGCGGCACCTCGGGCACCGACACGTGGATGTGCACCGGCGCGCCGCGCGCCTGGCCGGGCTTGTTGGGCGAGGCGGGGGGCGGCGTGCTGGCGGGCACTGACACCATGTAGTCGGGCTCTGCAGTGGTTGCGTAGGGAGGGTGGGAGGGAGGTCAGAGGTGGATGGAAAGGAGGTGAAGGGGGTGCGGCAGCATGAGCACCCCAACTTGACGTAACAGGGGCAGCAGCAGGGCATGGGAGAGATGCAGGCACAGAGGCAACAGCCCACAAGCAAGCACCAACTGGCTGCCCTCCTGCTCACCCTGCATGATCTCTAGCCGCCCCAGCTGCTGCGCCGCCGCTGCCATGGTGGTGGCGGCCGCCGTGCGGGGCGAGCGCCGCACCGCTTGCTGCTGCTCCGCCGCCGGCTTGCTGGGGGAGGCCGGGGGCTTGGGTGCTGCGCTGCGCTGCGCCGCGCCCGTAGCGTCAACCTGCAGCGCGATGGAGGGGCGCGCCGAGCCGGCGGGCTCGGGCAGGCCCTTGGCCGCCCGCACCTCCTGGCCCAGCCGCTGCAGCGCGGGGCCGTAGTGCGCCAGGTAGTGCTGCTGCGGGCCGATGACGGAGCCGGGGCGGCACACGCGGATGTAGCCCATCGCCTCCTCAGCCGTGAACCCAAAGTGCTTGATCATGTAGGCGCAGATCAGCACGCCGGTGCGGCCCAGCCCAGCCTTGCAGTGCACCTGTGGGGCGGCAGATCGGTGGCAGGATTGGTTTGCACAAGAGCAGGCGGCAGGATTGCTGGGTTGTTCAGCAGCAGGGCTAATTGTGCATGCTTTGGTGCATGCACTGCTACCTTCCGCTGCAAGCCATAACAAGCTTGTCAGTCACAATGCACAGTTCTGTTCCAGCACCACTCCTGCTCACCGCCAGCGCGCCGGGCTCGCGCTCCGCCACCTCCAGGAAGCGCAGCAGGATCTGCTCCGAGGGGCAGGTGCCGGCGGGGAAGTACATCTCGTAGTGCCGCACACCGTACTGCGGTGGGAGAGCAGGTGGGTTGGCAGGAGGGCCAGCATGTGAGGGCATGCACAAACAGTAAGCTGGGCCTGTGATAAAATCGAGCTAGCTAGCCGGCAAGCTGCCTTGCAGGGTCCACAGGCTCAGGCGGCACAAACGGAGCAGGCGACACGCTGACTGCCTTCCCAGCCCAGCAGCGCCCAGAGCCGATCAGCGCCCACACACTGTTCCCACCTGCGTGAAGCGCGACGACTCGTACATCTTCTTGTTCAGCCGCACCACGGCGCCCACGTTGTGCTCCCGGAAGTACTCGATGTAGTCCTCGGGCACTGGGGCAGGGCGGGGGGAGGGGCGGAGAGGGCGCGTGAGAGGGCATATCAGCAGAGCAGAGGCAATTGGGAGCGCGCAGGCGGCACATTATGGCAGAGAGCCAAGACGCACTGCTCGGCTGCCTGGCTGCCCTCCCCCTGCACGCACTGTAGGTGCGCCAGCCGCCAAAGTGCTTGGGCTGGGCGGAGGGGCCGCTAAACGCCATCAGCTTGCCGGGCACAATCCAGTTGAGGTCTCCGTTCTCCACCTGGGGATGGAAACAGAGCGATGATTGAGGCAGGAGTTAGGCACAGCAACTCACCAGCTCAGCTCAGGCTCTGGTGGGCAGACAGTGCATGGGCCAGACAGCAGCTTTGCATGCACCCCGCTTGCATCAGTGTAAGACCGGCTCGGTGGCCTGTTGATCAGCACCAGCAGCAGCCCACCTGCTCGTAGTGCTCGTACTCCTCCACGTCAAACTGCTCGCCCTTGTGCCACTTGATGAAGCCCACCTGAGGCAGCGTAGCAGAGAGGGAAGGGGACTGGTGGGAGAAGGCAGGCACAAGAGCACCCCTTCCTCCCCTGGCAACTCTGCACTTCCGTACAGAGCTTGTTGTCCAACAGGCCAACACCACCTTTGCCCAGCCAAGCTCGTTGCAGACAGCCAATGTGGCTCGTGTCGCACACTCCTTCCCTGACGTCCAGTGTTTCCCTGCCAACCCATGAAGCTCCACAGGTGGCCACCCCCCTTCTCAGCTTTCCTCCCTCCCTCCTCACCTCCTTGGCGCGCCACATGCCCGCGATGACCTGGTGCACCGGCAGCTGGTAGGTGGGCACGCCGCACGAGGCGTCGCGGAAGCCCGTGAAGGGCTCCAGCGCGCGCAGCGGCTCGTACGCCTCCTCCTGCAACAAAGGGCGGCAGATGGGTGGGCAAGGCCAGCGCAGCCAACTCAGTGCGCCCAGTTGATGCACTGGAAGGCAGGGGCGGCTGCACAGGCTGCACAGGTGTCTTCCAGCTGGGGGGCGCCGGCGGGGGCGTGTTCGCTGGTCTCCTGCGCCGCGGATACCGCGGCGGTGCCTTGCCCCTCCCCCAGCTGTGCCGCCCCCAGGCTCACCGGCGTCCACCCCAGGTGCAGCACGCAGTAGATGCCCATCAGCGCAGCGGCATTGGAGCGCTTGTGGGGGTGGGAGCCCACGAGCAGGTACACGCGCCGGCCGTTGGCCTGCGGTACGGGTGGCGGGCGAGCGGCGGGAGCGCGGTTGAGAGTGCCATTGGTGGCAGCCGGCATGGTGCAGGGTCTCTGTCAGGCCACAAGCATGCGGAGGTGCAACAAGCAGCACAGTTGGGTTGCTGGGCTGTCGCAGCCCTGCTGTCCCGGCCGCCGCAGCAAGGCATGTGCAAACGACAGCCGCTCGGCGCCGCACCCGCTGCAGCAGCTCGTTGACGCGCTGGCAGAAGCGCCACGAGTGCGCCAGGTTGCAGGGCCCAAAGTCGGCGCAGAAGGGCTCGTAGATGAGGTCGGCGTCCAGGTGCACGCAGATGGAGTTGGGCGGCGCCGTGGTGAGCGTCATGGGCTGCTGCAGGCAGTGGAAGTAGAGGCGGCCGGGCAGGATCTCCGCCGCGCCGCGCAGGTCGTCGCACCCTCCATAGCCGTCCATGCTCGCCTCAGCTGTGCTGCCCAGGCCACGGGCCGGGAACTGCATGCAGGGGCGGCAGGGGGAGGGTGTGTTCAGGCCGGCGCCTTGAGGAGCGGCGGGGGGAAGGGACGGCGGGGCGGCACTCGCGCCCGCTCGGCGTCGCGGCGGACCACGCGCCTTGGGCAGCGGCACGACATGCCGGGGCGGCAGGGGAGGCTTGCGGGGCGGGCGGCTGCCTGGGCAGGGCATGTTGCCATGGCACCAATCGGGCAACTGCTCGTGCAGGCCACAGCCCCGCTGGCGCCGCGGCAACGGCTTTAGATCAGCGGCAATTGGCGAGGGGAGGGGCGGGCGGGGCGATCACCTGTAGTGGAGGGGCTGGGCTGGCAGGCCAGCAGGGCGGCCGCAAGCGCGGGCTGCCGGGGCGGGTGCGTGGCCTAGGAGGCGCCTTGTAGGACGCCCGATACGCGTTTTAGCCGGATGGGGCGGGTGGCGAGGCCTCCGGGCAGGGTCGTTGGGGGCGGGGTGGGTGGTGGAAGAAGGTGGGCTGCCGCAGAGGCCTGGGCTGGGCCGCAATTGGATGGCAAGACCCTGAATCTGTGGAATGTACGGCGGGAACGGCGTTGGGAGCGAGGTGGTCTGGTGGCGGCGGCCGGCAGGCGCAGCGGGCGGCGGCCCCGTGCATGGGCTGGCGCGACCTCCAGCGCCCTGCGGATGCAATCTCCACATGCATGCTGCACTGAACATTGCGTAACACCACGGCCCGACCCGCCGAGCGCACCATGCCCTCAACTTGGGCGTGAACTGCGAGCAGGCAGCCCCGGGAGCGTGGGGGCATGGAATCCATCACAATTGCAGGGTGAGACGAGACTGTTGCGCGGCGCACATGCGGCGAATGCTGCCTCTGCTCGCTCCAGCCCTGCCGCCGCCGCCGCTGCCTGCCGCCACTGCTCAACCCTTGCCACCGTCCCCTTTCCATCGTACAGGCGCGGCCAGGTGCCCACACGACCATGCCATGCGACAAATAGGAAGGCTAGCCGCCTGCCGCGCAGCACCGGACAGCCGGCACAGCGGCGAGCAAGGCGCTCCTGCCCACCGCTCTGCGTCGCCGCCGCAGATGAGGCCCAGCCCGGCGCCGACAGCAGGCAACAGCCGCCCGATGCACTCAACGCGGCGCGCCCGGCCGACAGCAGCACACACGCAGTGTTTGGGCCCAAGGCGCTGGCGGCGGCGGCGCACAGCGCCCCCACGTTTGTCCGCCTGCTGCGCCCGCTGGTGCAACGTGGCAGCGGCGCCACTGAGGCTCACGTGGTGGCGGCCTGGGCCGCCCAAAGGCGCAGCCCCGCACTGCAGCTGCGGCCGCAGGGCCAGGGCGGCAGTGGTGATGCAGAGGCAGAGCGGCAAGCTCTGGAGGCCCTGGTGCTGCTGGAGGAGCTGACGCGGCAGCAGCTGTTGGCGCTGGCGCCGGACCAGCTGGGGTTTGTGGCCAGGTGCGTGGGCGGCCGGCTGCCTGCACTCCTTGCACTGCACTACGCTTGCTGGATTTGCCTCATGTGTGCATGCGTTTGGTGTTCATAGTGCCGTGCTCCAAGTGCTTCACCCCAAACAATACCTACGCCCCCAGGTGCTACGTATTGGCGGGCGGCACCTCCAAGCCGCTGCTGCTCAGCATCCAGCGTGCCGCGTGCGACTGGGGGCCAGAGGACTACAGCGCAGCAGGCCTGGCCGAGCTGGCCTGGGCGCTGGCAGCCTGCGGCCAGCCGCTGAGCGATGGCTGTCGACAGCTGCTGCGTGCTGCGCTTGGGTGTGCGGCACATCGGGACGACAGCGAGGCTCAGCCCGGAGGTGCCCACCCAGAGCAGCAGGTGCCACCAGAGGGAGAACAGCAGGCAGCTGCTGACCAGGACGGTGGTGCGTCTCCCCAGCAAGAGCAGCAGCAGCAGCAGCAGCAGCAGCCACCCCGCGACTGGGCAGCATGGTTCCAGGGCACGCCGGCCAGCCGGGTGGTGCTGCTCCTCTGGGCGGCTGCTCAGCTGGACTGCCGGCCCTGCCCAGCCTGCCTGGCGGCGGCGGTGAAGACGCTGGCGAGAGACACTGGCCTGTACAAGTTGCCCACCAAGGTAGGGGGAGGCCTGCTCTGCTGATGGCGCATCACATGGCATGCATGTCTGCCCCGCCCACCCTTGCAGCACCTACAAGCTACAAGGTCCTCAATGTCTGACCCTCCCTGTCCCACAACACCCCTGCAGTCGCTGGTCACCCTGCTGTGGTCGCTGGCCACGCTGCGGGCAGCACAGCAGCGGCGGGCGCCCTCGCGGCTGCAGCCGCTGCTGCATGCCGTGACCGGCCAGCTGGCACGCCGCATGGAGGCTGTGCTGGGCAGCAGATCTGACACTGCGAGCGCCGGCAGCGCGGCCAGCGTGGAACAAGGGACGCTGGATGAGCAAAGTGGAGCAGCTGCCGGCTCAGACTGGTTCAACGGCCCTAGCAACAGCAGCATTAGCATGCTGCCCGCCTCACCTGCTGAGCTGGCGGCCCTGCCGACCGACACGCTGTGCACGGTGGTGTGGGCCTGCGGGCAGCTGCGCCACGCGGACACGCGGCTGCTGCAGGCAGCCACCACGCTGCTGCATGGGCGGGTGGACGACATGGCTCCAGCAGACATGACCAGGTGCTTGCAAGAGGTCGCCAAGGATTGTGACTCAGCAGGGGTGGAACAGCTGCATTCGTCAGACTGCCTGGGCGTGGCGATGTGCACAAGGCAGCGAAGGCTTCAGCACTACACCGCCGCTTGTCCACTCACCGTGTGCTACCCTGCCCACACCCCTCCCTGCTCCCCCACCAGGGCTCTATGGGGCCTGGGCCAGCTGGGCTACTGCCCCGCCCCACTCCTGACCTCGCTGTCGCTGCGGCTGCAGCAGCCTGGGGCACTGGCCCCGCTGGACACCCGCCAGCTGGCCATGGCCTCGTATGCCTTTGCCGCCCTCGACTTCTTCCCAGGTGAGGCGCTTTGGGCCCCTTTAGGAGCTCCTTTTGAGGGAGCATTGCATGCACAGTAAGACAGTGCACCTTGCACCGACCAGCTGCAGGTTCTGCGAGCCGGCAATTTCCTATTCCAATAGTCTGCTGCTCCATCGCTGCCCGCTCACTCACCACGCCCTGCCCCCCCTGCTCCTTCCATCCTCCACCTCCTCCCCTCTCCAGGCCAGGATGCGGTGGATGCGCTGGCTGATGCGGCGCTGGCCGCCCGTGCCCGCTTTGAGCCGCGAGAGCTGGCCCACATGCTGTGGAACATGAGCCGCCTGGGATACGTGGACGACCCCTTCTTCCTCGCCTTTGTGCCCGGTGCGCCAGGGAGAGGTTCGGGCTTTTGCGAGGGCCTTCAAGCGTTGCATTGTCCTCAGCTTGGGCGCTTGATGCGCCGTGCTCAAAAGGGCAGGGCAAACCCGGCCACAGCCATTTCCGCCGCACCATGCCCTCTACACTCATAACCCTGCACTCTGCCTCTCCCACCTGCAGTCATCCTGGCGCGCATGCAAGAGTATGGCCCAGCTGAGCTGGCAGACATTGCCCGTGTGTACAGCCGCTGCGGCCTCAACCCCACAGCAGAGGCTGGCCAAGCGGCGGCAGCGTCTCTGGACCTCGGCAGCAGCTCTGATGAGGCTGCTGAGCCTGCTGCTGGCCTGGGGTCGCATGCTGATGCGGCAGTTGATGGCAGCAGTGACAGCAGCGGCGGTGGCGCCTCGCTTTTTGATGCGCTGGCGCGGCAGACGGTGACTCGCATCCAGGGAGCGGACCTCCAGGACATCCTCAGGCAAGCGGCAGGGTTTGGGGGACGGTTCTCGGACGCAGCAAGCTGAGACGGCCACTCTGGAGCACACCTGCTAGCCCCTTTGGGCATCTGCTCGGCTTGGAATCGGAGCTCTCCCGACCGTGAATGATCAGGCCTGTCCGTGTCGCGTGGTGTGGTTCTGACTTCCCCTCTGTGTGCACTCCGGCCGCAGGATCATGACCGCCTTCCACCAGATGGGCCTGCAGCCCGACGACCTGCTGGACGCCGTGGAGAGCTGGGCCAACCAGCGCCTGCGCCAGCTGAGCCCACAGGTGCGCGGGCGGCAGGGCTGTGGCAGCTTTGACATGAAAAACGGGTGACCAATGCGTGACCTAGCACAGGACAGCAAGCCACCCACTCATTGCAACTTGTACTTGGCTGCTCCTGATGTCTCCCCCGCTGGCCTTGGCTCTCTGTCACACAGGCGCTGGCGCTGGCGCTCTGGAGCTTTGCGCGCATGGGCAGCGGCAGCACGGGGCTGCTGGAGACGGCGGCAGCCTGTGCGGAGCAGCAGCTGGAGGCCTTCACCCCGCCGCAGCTGGCCAAGGTGGGTGGGCAGTGCGGTGGCGCACCGCGGATGGTGGCATCTGTTCACTAGGCTGCCAATGAGCAGATGCATGGTCATGCTTTTGAGCGGGCTGTATACCTTCCCTGCACACCAAGCAGCGCTGCCTTCTCTCACCCTGTAGGTGGCCTGGTCCTTTGCCAAGCTGGACTGGCCCGCGCCACGCGTCCTGCGCCACGCGGGCGCCCAGCTGGCGGCGCGCACGTCGGCATTTGGTGACAAGGAGGCGTCCAACGTGCTGTGGGCGCTGGCCAGCCAGGTGCGTGCAGCTCTGAAGAGGCGTGGGCGGGCGGGGGTGCAGCAGGATTGGTCGTGCTGCGATCGTGACTGGACAGGTCATCAAGGCAGTGGAGGGCTGTTTGATGGCAGCCAGGGAGGCAACACACACCTTTAGCCATGCTCGAGATGCCTCCTCTTGCTGATCCATCCTGCATGTCCTGGCTGGTCCTTATGCACCGACGGCATGCAGGGGGTGGATGTGCCAACTGCCGAGCTGGACGCAATCGCTGCCAACCTGCAGCCGCGCCTCAGGACATTTGGTCCACAGGCAAGAATGCCGGTGCATGAATGCCGTAGACGCCAGGGCAGCATCTGGCACAGTCGGCTGTGCCTCACATGCACTTGTGCGCACGTTTGCAGGGCTCTACAGCCTGGCTGCTGTTTTCAGTTCTTACCTCCCTCTCCTGGCCCCAACCTCTCGCAGTCGCTGGCCAACATTGCGTGGGCCTATGCCACGCTGGGCCACTGCCCGCCCCCGCCCTTCGTGCAAACGCTGGGGTCTGCGGCGCTGCCGCAGCTGCCGGCCTTTGAGCCACAGGGCCTGAGCCTGCTGGTGTGGAGCCTGGCTTCGCTGGGCTGCCGCCACATCAAGCTGTTCCATGAGTGAGTGAGGGGCTTGGGTACCCACCGGCTGGCTGATTAGTGTTGCTCCATGCGCGCCACATGCGTTTTGCAGGAGGAGAATGTGTGACGCACATGTGTTGGCTTGGCATGTCTGCACTCAATAAAGAATGATGCCATGCCATGCACATGCTAGCTCTCCTGTCTCTCAAGCAGCTCCACCCAGCCACCCCCCGCGCCCGCAGGATCGTGATGCTGTGCCTGCAGCGCCCCTCGCTGCTGCGCCAGTTTGAGGGGCAGCACCTGGCCAACCTGCTGTGGGGCCTCACCCGCTCCGGCTTCCGCCCCCTGCCTGCCTTCCTGGATCTCATGGCGCAGGTGGGCTGGAGGCCCGCTGCACTGCTGTATGGTATACATCCAGCAGGGCAGCCCTGGAGGCTGTGCGCCAACAGGACTGTCCTCCTCACAGGCTATTACCCAGCATGTTAGTGCAGAGTCAAAGTGCTGCCCACAGTTGTTGGCACACTGTGTCAATGAGCTGCCTCGTGTGCTTGGTGCAGGAGGGGGAGCTGCGGGTGCGCGACTTCAAGCCGCAGGAGCTGATGAACAGCGCCTGGGCCTTCACACAGGTGCGCATCAAAAGTAGCGCTTCTGCCCGTTCAGCATGCAATGCTTCAGCATTGGGGAGAAGCCGCCAACACATGTTTGCCTTTGTACTTCCCTGCTGCAGCTGGGGTACCATCCCGCCCGGCTGTTTGAGGCGATTGCCCGCGAGGTGGCCCTGCAGGCCTTTGCCTTCTCTCCCAAGGTGCGACGGAGCTTAGGTTTCAGTGCTTTGAAACAAATTTGTGCCATCGCCCTGCATCCGGATTTTCCATCCACACACGCATTCTTTCAATGGTTCTTCCCTCGCTGCGCAGGAGCTGAGCGCGACGCTGTGGGCGCTGGCCAAGGCTCGGCACATGGGGCCAGCCATGCCGCCCCTGCTGCACGTGAGCTAGGTGTAATGTCTGCTGGGTGCCATGCCTGCTGCCCCCAGCGAGTCAGTGTTTGTCAAGGTGCTGAGTTTTCAGTTGTCATCCTGGTAGCAATGCGAGCAGGGCTGGCCACTCACGCTACAACCACTGTTCAGCACTTCCAACTTCCATCACTTCCACTACTTCTCATCCCTGTCGCTCTCTGTGCTGCCCTCCCGGCTGCTGCCGCAGGCGGTGGAGCGTGAGGTGGCGGCTCGAGGCTCCGCCTTTGAGCCCCGTGACCTAGCAATCCTCACCTGGAGCTTCGGCCAGCTGGGCCACCTGCCCACCCCCGAAGCAGCTCAGCCGCTTTGGGCGCTGCTGCAGGCGCAGATAGCAAGCATGCCGGGCCGCACCCTGGGCACCCTGGCTGCCGGCTTGGCTGCCTTGCACGAGCAGCAGCAGTGGCGGCAGCAGCAGCGGCAGCGGCAGGAGGGGCAGCAGAAGCCGGGGGCAGCAGCCGCGGGCGGCCAGCAGAAGCCAGCAGCGGCACCTGCGGCAGCAGCAGCGGCAGTGGACGCCAAACAGCGGCTAGTGCCGCCGGAGCTGGTGGGCGCGGTGGCCGAGCGAGCTGCCGCGATATTTCCACGGCTGCAACCCTTTGAAGCGGCCCAGCTGGTGCTCAGCCTGAGCCTGCTTGGCAGCGAGGAGGCAGCACAGCAGCTGCTGCGCTCACCCTGCGACCACACGGCCCAGCAGCTGCTGGCTGCGGCGGAGCGAGCGCCGCTGCCCGACGCTGTGGGCCTGCTGTTGTCCATGGCACGCTGGGCCGCCTACCCTGCCGAGCCTTTCGCAGCGCTGTGCACACGCCTGCGCCAAACCAGCAAGCACTACCGGCTGCCGCAAGCGGCACTTGTGCGGCTGGGACAGGCGGTGCAGTGCATGGGTGAGCAGCAGCGGCGGGTGCTCCGCCTACCCGGCGGCCTGCGAGTTGCCGCCCATGCCGCAGCTCAGCATGCTCTGCTGCATGGGCCGCCCAGCAGCCTGGATGCCAGCAGCGACAGTGGTGGCGCGCAGCCTGGCAGCAGCAGCGGCGAGTGGGATGCAGCACAGCCGGGGCACCAGCAGCATCTAGGCAGCGTCGCTCAGGGCGGCGCGCGCGGCAACGGCAAGGGTAACAGCCCCAGCCCGGCTGCGCCGCAGCCGTCTTTTGACCACGACAACGAGGAGGACCCGTCCTGGCTGGAAATGACTTTCGAGGATCTGGCCAAGCTGGCGTGAAGGGCGGCAAGCCTGGGAGCGCTGGCCAGAGCGGGCATCCTGGTGCTGGCATTAGAGCAGTCATGCAGGCTGCATTCAAAGGTCCGCTGGTGCTACTTTCCTTTCCTGCCTTGATGAAATAAGCATCATAAAGTGGCCAGGTTACCTTACAGTAGCGCATTGCTATCCACACGCAACGTTCACTTTGCCATCTGTTTCAAAGTCAATTCTCATTCGCATGCTTTCAGCTCTCACTTGTAACAGCGCACTGCCACCCAAATCGCTCACGCCGGTTCCCCTGGTGCCCGCGGCGGCCGCTGCAGCGTGGTGTGCGGCTGCAGCAGTGCCGCTAGCTGCCCCACTGCTGCCGCCGTCTCAAGAGGGTCTGCATCCGCTGGCGCACACACCACTGCCTCCACCAGCAGCCGCCCAGGGGACACATCCTCAGCTCGCTGCAGTGCCGCCGCATCTATAGCTGCGCCGCTGCCGCTGGCGGCGTCCGCGGACAGCGGCAGGCGCAGCACGTGGCACAGGGTCACCTCCACCTCTTGCCCGCCCAGCGGCACCCAGAAGCGGCTGCCGCGGCGCAGCAGCTGGAAGCGGGGAGCAAAGCCCAGGGAGCGCCAGAAGGCGGGCACGTCGCCGCCGGTGCAGCGGGTGCGCGTGACGTGGCGCACCGTGGCAGCCAGCGCAGCGTACTGCTTGCCTCGCAGGTTCAGGCTGAACTGCAGCACGTCCCAGCTGCTTGCGGCGCGACGGTGGTTGTGGGGAGGGGTGGGGGAACAGGTAGATGAGCGTTTAGGTTGTGGAGATGGAAAATAAACAGCCAGCAGGCTCGATCCTTGAGCCATCGTTTCTCCGACTGGCCCAGCGCACTGGCCCAGCACATCGAATTCCAGCGGCCAAAATCATGTGCAACTGCCCTTCCATCCCCAGCCCACCTGTCGCCCGCTGCCGCCGCAGGCCCGCTGCCGGCACTGCTGCTCGCTGCCAGGTCGTGCTGCAGCCGCAGGTCGGGCTTCCAGCCCGCCGGCACGGTGCTGCCCGCCTCAGCGGAGGCTGTCGGCGGCCGCAGCACCACCTCTAGCTGCTCAAATGTGGACGGCTGTGCGCCCGATAGCGCGACCAGCAGCTGTGCGAGGTCCTCCAGCGCGGTGCCATCTGCCACCGTGCCCACCGCACGCACTTCGAGCGTCTGGGCGGCCGAGGATGCAGCGCTCATGGGCAGAGCTGGGCCTGCGGGTAGAGAGGCAAGAGTGCAGTGTGGAGCCGCGGCAGGCAGTGGCGGTGAGCGGCGGCAGCAGTGGGCTGTGGACGGGAGGGAGGCGCCGCACGTTCAGCGCACATGTGTGCCACCTCCGGTTGTAATGCTAGCCCCCGCTTGGTGGCCGGGGCACGCTTGGCTCTCACCGGTTTGCGCTTGCTCGCTCAGGACCCCCAGCCGCCTGAGTGCAGTTGTGAGTGAGTTCTGATCGGTCCGACGGTGGTGTTGAAGCTAGCCGATGAGGAGCAGGGTGCCAACTGCAGCCCACACCAGGTCGCACGGCTCCTAGCGGGCTTGCCTGCTTAGCTGCACTGGCTGCTTTGAATCTTGTAGTGATTGGCAGAATTGAACAGAACAAAACCGCACTTCAGGCCAGAATGTACTCTGCATTGAGATCAGCGCCCCGCCGAGGCGGAAGGCGGTGTGCCGACGGAGGCATTGTGCAGCAAGCTCCCCGGTGCCGACTCCCACTTGCCAGTGGGGCAGCAAGCGGCACGCCATGAGGCTTTCTGCGGCAGCAAGCACCCAGCAACCTGCAGGTGGTAGCTGCAGCGCAGCAACGGACGTGCATAGGGCTGGTCCGTGCTACCGCAGTGTGGAGGCTGAAACGTCGGCGGCATGCGGCGCTGCTGTTGCACCAAGCTGCAGTTTTCGTTACACACATGCATGCAGCACTGCAAACATGCGTTCAATATGGCAGCCCAGATTGCAGGAGATTTGCTGCATCACCGCGGCGCGCCGAGGCGGCGACAGGTGGCGGGGGCGGCGCCCATTTGCCCGCCGACCCTTCTGTGGCGGCTGTGCACGCAAGCCAGCCAACTTGCAGTGACCTCCGGCTGCTTTACAAGCCGTGCGGGGCCCTGCAAGCGTTGGCATTCCAATTCGTAACCCTTCGGCGGGGGCAAAAAAACCTCAGCTCTCCTCTCATCGCGTTCCTATACCTGCGTGCTTAGAGAGCGTCCGCGCCCCCTTACACAGCGCCGCAAGCTCCGCTCTCCGGCGCCCCTCTGTCACCCCCCGCCTGTCAGTGCGCGTTCCTCGCCCTCTCCACCGCTGGCACCCCCCGCAATGGAGCGCGGCAGGAAGCACCACAACCTGCGCCACGTGCTGGCGCCCGAGGAGCAGGCCGCCGCGCTGGCCAAGGTCTGCGGCGGCGGTCCGGCGGCGAAGCTGGCGGACGCCGGCGAGCGCATCCTGCTGGGTAAGCCGCCGTTGCACACTATTCAATGACAGAGGTGTAAATGTGCAGCAGAGCAGCGTGCCAGTGCCAGCACGAGCGTCCGCCGCTGGGCGTCTACACCGCCCCTGCCGCCACTTGCCGCTGCCGCACCGACGCCGTTGGCTGCTGCCGACCAAACCGATATGGACAGCAACGCGCCCCGTCTTCACCCTGCACCCTGCAGCCAAGCAGAAGCAGCTGCAGCACCTGTTTGAGCTGGTGTAC
>VFQQ010003057.1_pt1 | contig 17037 bp, 13 predicted proteins | sample 3512341 | NCBI WGS metagenome assembly VFQQ01 (sample SAMN10412373, study PRJNA504923) | tailings metagenome | isolation source: Relicate 2 Philex TSF1 revegetated site | place: Philippines: Tuba, Benguet | collected 2017-08-29 | reverse complement strand
TGCGGGGGAGGATACCGGCCATAGGCCGGAGGAGGGGGGAGCCGCTTGCGCCGGCTACACCTTCCGATGTCAAGGCAGCGCAAGGTGCACCCCTCTCCACCACGCTACGCGTGGTCCCCCTCTCCCGCAGGCGGGAGAGGATCGTCGACTGAGAGGTTGTGACTCGAGCTAATCCCGCGCCAGCACGATGATCCGGTCGCCCGCGATATACGCCAGCGGCTCGGACTTCCGTGGGTTCACCACCACGCCGCCCATGTTGCGCTTGTCCGTGGCTCCGTCGCGCTTGCGGACATAGCCCAGCGCCACCTCGCCGCGGCGGCGGCAGGCTTCGGCCACGGTGTAGAAATTCACCGGCCGGTCGAGCTCGATATAGTGCTCGGCCGGGCGCATGTAGATTTCCGAGCCCTGCTCGTCGAGCAGGTCGTCGAAGATGGCGGAAAGGTTCTCGTTCTCGCTCGCCTGCGCCAGCATCAGGCTGACCAGCTTGTTGCTGACCACGAAATCGTCGGCCCGGGTCACTTCCGCCAGCTCGCGGTTGCGGACGTCGATCATCTCGGACACGACGTTGATCTTGGTCCCGGCCGCCTCGGCGATCTTCCTGAGGTGCAGCAGCGTCACCAGCGTGCGCGTGTCGGTCGGCTGCGGCTCCATGTGGTCCGAATAGCCCAGCACCAGCACGTGGTCGTAGCTCGGGATGTCGAGGCCTTCCAGCGTCGCCCGGTGGCTGGTGTCGATCACGCCGTATTCCACCGTCAGGTTGCTGCCCGACACCTGCAGGGCGGCGATCTCGTCCTGCAGCTCCGGCGTGTCAGCGGCGATGGTCAGCAGCGAGCCCGGCGCCACGTAGCGACTGAGTTCGAAGGCGATCACCGGCCCGCGCCGGTTCCAGCCCAGCATCAGCGTGCGCTCCGCCTGCTTTTCGGTCCGCTGCGGTGGGGTGATGGCGCGGGCGTCCACCTGCGGACTGTCCGGCGAAATCCGGATCGCGGTGTCGTCCTCGGCGATCAGGATCGCCTTGAACCCGTCCTGCATCAGCGTTTCCATCGGCGGGTTGAGATAGACCCGGCCCTCGTAGTCGCAGATGCCGATCAGCGTCGAGGCGTCATAGGCCATCATGGCGTCGCCGAAGGTGCGGTCGTTCAGCCCCGGCTGGTCGATGGTGTAGATCTCGCAGCCCTCGAAATCGAGCAGTTCCGAATAGACCGCCGACAGCCCCGATTGCCGGCTCGAATGCACCACGATGCGGGCGATCAGGTCGTCGGCCAGCACCAGCTGCACTTCCTTGCCGCCCACCACCCGGGCCAGTTCGGCATTCTTGCTGTCGCGCACTTCGGCGGCGATGCGGTAAGGCTGCTCGCGCCGGTTGGGGGCGTTGACCAGCGCCAGGATGGTCTTGATCACCTGGCTGTCGGGGTCATTCTTTTCCGGGTCCTCCACCTCGGGCGACAGCACGATGATCGAGCGGCTGCCATGCGGCGAGACGATCGAGAGGTCATAGAGGTCGGTCGGATCGCCCGAGCGGCAGATCACCCGCGTGTTGCGCAGGTTCGGCACCTTGGCGGCGATCTCGTCCTCCATCTCCACCTTGTCCTTGTCGGCCATGATGACGATGCGCGGCTTCTTGCGGGAAATATTGGCGATCGAGAGTTCGCTGAGGATGTCGAAGATCGACGGACTCCAGTTGAGGATCACCGTGTGGTCGGTCTCGAGCACGGCGCTGCGGCCCTTGCGCAGCTGGTCGAGCTTGCCCTCGATCCCGGCCGACAGGATGCCGATCAAGGTGGAGAACACGAAGATGCCCGCAATGGTCACGACCAGCATGACGATGCGGAAGCCCCAGCCATTGTCGCCGCCCAGCGTGCCGGCATCCATGGCGCGCATCAGGCTTTCCCATGTGGCTTCCACAACGCCGAGATTGCCGCTGCCTTCCGGCGCGATGCCGGTGACCGCGAGAACCACGCCGGCCACCACGATCACCACCAGCGAAACCAGCGCCAGCCAGCCGATCAGCGCGATCGGCCCGGCCGACATCGAGGTGTCGAACGCATACCGCAGGCGCGCGCCGAAACTCACGCGCTGCCCGTCGCTCTTCCTGGCCATTTCCGAAAGTCCCCTGAATTTTCAGAAAATGCCACCAATCCAACCCGTTGGAAAGGCAGGCCGGGGCCCCCTTCACTTCGGTTAACACGGAGTTCCCGTCCCCCACGGCTTCTGCTATGAGGGGGCCATGGGCACGTCTACCGCCACCATTGCTGCAAAACTCGCGCTCGGCCTCATCGCCGGGCTGGCGCTGTCTGCCTGCTCGGTGGCGGGCCTCAAGAACCTGATGCCGGTAAAGGCCAAGGCCACGCAGGTCGCGGTCGTCTCCACGGCCGAGGCGGAGCCCATGGCGGACGCCGACGAACCCTTCATCCCGATGGCCTTCGTCGAGCCGGAGCCGGCCGGCCCCACCCGCGCCGCCAGTCTCGACGGGCTGATTTCGCGCTATTCGGGCCAGTACGATGTGCCTGAATCCCTCGTCCGCCGCGTCATCGCGCGCGAGAGCGGTTACAATCCCAGCGCCCGTAACGGTCCCTATCTCGGGCTGATGCAGATCCGCCACGATACGGCGCGGTCCATGGGCTATTCCGGTTCGGCCTCCGGCCTGCTCGACGCCGAGACCAACCTCAAATACGCCGTCAAATACCTCGCCGGCGCCTATATCGTGGGTGGCCGCAACCAGGACCAGGCGGTCCGCAACTACTCGCGCGGCTATTATTACGACGCCAAGCGCCAGGGCCTGCTCGAAGAAGCCGGCTTCCGCTGATCCCCGACTGAGCGGTGGGAAACGCCCGCCGCCCGATTCACGCGATGCCCTCGGGCGCGCTAGATTCTCCCCAGCGTCACCGAGGGGGAATGTCCCATGTTCCGTAAACTGTCCGCCGAATTCATCGGCACCTTTTGGCTCGTCTTTGCCGGCTGCGGCAGCGCCGTGCTGGCCGCCGGCTTTCCTGAAGTCGGCATCGGCTTTGTCGGCGTCTCGCTCGCCTTCGGCCTGAGCGTCGTCACCATGGCCTATGCCGTGGGCAGCATTTCGGGCGGCCACTTCAACCCCGCCGTCACCCTCGGCCTCGTCCTCGCCGGCCGCGCCGACATCAAGGAACTCGTGCCTTACTGGATCGCCCAGCTGCTCGGCGGCGTCGTCGGCGCAGGTATTCTCTATCTCATCGCCTCGGGCGTCAGCGGCTACATTCCGGGCGGCTTCGCCTCCAACGGCTACGATGCGCTCTCGCCCGGCGGCTACGGCATGGTCTCGGCGCTGCTGATCGAGGTGGTGCTGACCGCGGTGTTCCTCGTGGTCATCCTCGGCGCCACCAGCAAGGCCGCGCCGGTCGGCTTCGGTCCGCTGGCGATCGGCCTGAGCCTCACGCTCATTCACCTGATCTCCATCCCGGTCACCAACACCTCGGTCAATCCGGCCCGCTCGACGGCGACGGCGATCTTCGCCCAGAACGGCGCCATCGGTCAGCTCTGGCTCTTCTGGCTCGCCCCGCTCGTCGGCGCCGCCCTCGGCGCCCTCATCTGGCGCCACATCCTCTCCCCCGGCGAAGCCCCGCAGAACCTCGGGCGGACCTGACCTGATGGCCCGGGGCGTGTAGGATAGGGTCATCATGACCACCCGCATTCCCATCGCCCTGGGCTATTCCATCGATCCGTCGGAGCTGACCATCAGCTTCATCCGGGCCTCCGGTCCGGGCGGGCAGAACGTCAACAAGGTGGCGACGGCGGCGCAGTTGCGCTTCAACCTCGCGGCCTCGCCATCGCTGCCCGATCCGGTGAAAGCGCGGGCCCGCCGTCTCGCCGGCTCGAAACTCACCACCGAGGGCGAGATCGTGCTGACGGCGGATCGCTTCCGCGTTCAGGCGCAGAACCGCGACGATGCCATCGCGCGGCTGGTGGCCTTGCTGGCCGAGGCGGCGGTGCCGCCCAAGCCGCGGCGGGCGACCAAGCCCACCTTCGCCTCCAGGGTCAAGCGGATGGACGAAAAGACCAAGCGCGGCTCGGTCAAGCGACTCCGGGGCGCCAGGCCGCCGCTCGACTGACGGCGCTCGCCAGGTCGCCCAGCGAGAACGGCTTCGACAGCCGCGGCAGGCTCTGCCCGGGGCCGGGCGGGATTTCCGCATAGCCGGTGGCGAGCAGGATCGGCATGGCCGGCTGCGTGTCGCGGATATGGCCCGCCAGCTGCGCGCCGGTCATCTGCGGCATGGCGTGGTCAGTGACCACGAGGTCGAACCGCTGCACCTGCATGGCGTCGATCGCCTCGCGCGCCGAGTAGGCGGCGGTCACGCCGTGCCCCAGCTCTTCGAGCATTGCCACCGTGTTCATCAGCACCAGCGCGTCGTCGTCCACGGCCAGAATCCTGAGCCGCTTGGGCATCGGCGGCAGCGCCTCCTGCGCCACCGGCTCGGCCGCCGGGCGTGGCGCCCCTTCGGCGCCCGCCGCCCGCAGCCAGATTTCCGCCGTCGTGCCCTTGCCCGGCCGGCTTCTCAACTGCAGCGTGCCGCCCGATTGCTCGGCAAAGCCCAGCACCATCGACAGCCCCAGGCCCGTGCCTTCACCCACGCCCTTGGTGGTGAAGAACGGTTCGGTGGCGCGCTTGAGCGTCGCTTCGTCCATGCCGGCGCCGCTGTCGGTCACCGCGAGGCATACATAGCGCCCCGCCGCCAGCGCCGGGTGGCCCGGTCCGATCACCTCTTCGCGTCCCGCGATGGTGATCTGCCCCTCGCCCTCCATGGCGTCGCGGGCATTGACCATCAGGTTCAGCAGCGCCGCTTCGAGCTGGTTGGGGTCGATATCGACCGAAGCCAGACCAGCCGGGATCCTGGTGTCGATCGCCACCATCGGCCCCAGCGCTCGGACCAGCAGTTCCTTCATGTCGTCGACCAGCCCGCCGAGCTCGACCCGCTCCGACTTGAGCTCCTGCCGCCGCGCAAAGGCCAGCATGCGCTTGGTCAGCGACGCCCCGCGCCGCGCCGCCTCGCTGGCATTGTCGATCAGCTTGTAGATGCCGTCTTCCGCCGGCAGGCGCTTGCGCAGCAGTTCGAGGCTGCCCGACACCGCCATCAGCAGGTTGTTGAAGTCGTGCGCCACGCCGCCGGTCAACTGGCCGATGGCTTCCATCTTCTGCGCCTGCTGCAGCGCCGCGGTGCGCTCCGCCACCTTGGCCTCCAGCTCGGCGAGGAAGCGGTGCTCGCCTTCGCGCTTGCGCGCCTCGGCCCGCACGCGCTCGATATGCGCCCAGCTGCGTTCGGTGACTTCGGTGAGCAGCGACAGGTCGTCTTCGCTCCAGTCGCGCGGATCGCGGTCATGCACCGCCATCAGCGCCGTGAGCCGGCCGTCCTTGACCAGCGGAATGCAGATCGTGGCGCCGGCGCCCAGCGACTCGAAGGCCGGCATGGCTTCGGCCGGCATGTCGCGGGCATTGTCGCGCACCACCAGCGGCAGGCCGGCGCTCAGCCGCCCCTTGGCGGGCTCGCCGAAATCCGACAGCCGGTAGTGCCCGACGATGCTTTTCGCATCCGGCTTGGTCCAGTCGCCGCGGATGGTGAAGCCATCCTCGTCGTCGTCCATGTCCGCATAGGCGCAGACCGATACGTCCAGATGCACGCCCAGCATGCGCGTCGTCACCGCGAGGATCGCGTCGGCGTCGGTGCGTTGCATGGTCTGGCGGTTGAGCGCGTCGAGAAACTTGAGCCGCGTCTCGTTGCGCTGCACCACGGCCGCTGCCTGCACCGTCTCGGTGATGTCGAAGCCTTCGACGAAAATGCCGGAAATCCGGCCGTCGTCGTCGTGCAGCGGCGCATACATCAGCGTCAGGTAGCGCTCTTCCAGCGGCTCTTCCGGCGTGCGCCGGTAGCTGATCTTCTGGCCCTGACCCGAAATCGTCTCGCCGGTGGTGTAGACCCGGTCGAGGTCCTCGAAAAATCCCTGCCCCACGATGCTGGGGATCGACTCGCGCGCCGGCCGGCCGACCCAGTCGCCGCTGCCGAACAGGGCGCGGTGCACGCGGTTGACGAACTCCACCACATGGTCGGGACCGCGCATGATGGTGACGAAGCCCGGCGCCTGTTCGAAGAGGTTGAGCTGCCGCTTGCGCTCCGCCTCGCGCTGCGCTTCCTCGAGCTTCAGTTCGCGCTCGGCCACGATCCGCGCCGTGGTCTCCACCACCAGCCCGAAGACGCCGATCGGCTCGCCGCTCTCGTCGAGCACCGGCGAATAGTCGAGGTTGAGCCACACCTGCTCGGCCTCGCCCGAACGGTTGAGCCGCATTTCCTGGTCGCGGTAGGACAGCACGCCCCCCGCCAGCACCATCTTCATCACGCGGTCGTTGAAGCCCGAGACTTCGGCCCAGCCCTCGCGCACCGGCTGGCCCAGCAGCTCGGGGTGCCGGCGTCCGGCAAAGCGCGCATAGGCATCGTTGTAGATCATGATGCCCTCGTCGCCCCAGAGGGTGACGATGGGCAGCGGCGCACCGAGAATGAGGCCGACCGTGGTGCGGATCGGCTGCGGCCAGGACGCAAGGGGACCCAGCGATGTCTTCGACCAATCGAAGGCACCGATCAACCGGCCGACTTCCCCACCGCCACTGAGGAAGTCCGACCCACTATCTGCCCCCTCGGGCGAAGCCATGGCAATTACCGTGCAGTCAATGTTCGAACGGCCAAACGCCCGCATTTTCGCGACTCAGCGCGAAACTGTCGAGCACCCGCAGGCCAACCTGAACATAGCTTTACCCGATGGAAAACCGGAACCATGGAAATTTATCGGTTCTCTATCAACAGATCGGGAGCAGGCCGCGAGCAGCGCGCCGGAGGTAAACGCCGCGTTAACGGCAAACCCGCAGGAAAGCGCAAATTATGTCCGCCATGCCACACCCCGGCGGCTCCGTGCAGCCCTTAGGGATACCCCTATTGCCACGAGTCGCATTTGAGGTACGCTCCCACCATTGCGCAATGGTCCGACGGGGGTTGGACCGCCGGGAGTAGCGTCGCCCGGGCGTGAGCAGGGGTGTGCATGAAAAAGCGCTTTATAGGGCTGGCAGCTCTTTGTGCTGCCGTATGCCTGGGGGCGACCGGTCTGGTCGCAGGTGAACTCGATGGCCGCGGCTTCCAGCCGATCGCCATGAAATCCACGACGAAAACGCCGATCGGCGCGCGTCAGTTCTGCGCCGAACGGCCTGAGGAATGCCAGGTGGCGTCCGTCGGGGCAGGGCCGGTGAAACTCACCGTCGCCAAGCGCCGCGATCTCGATGCGGTCAACCGGCATGTCAACGGCACCGTCACCGCCATGACCGACCTGGATTATTACGGTCAGCGCGAAATGTGGGCCTATCCCGACAAGGGCGTCGGCGATTGCGAGGACTTTGCCCTCGAAAAGCGCCGCGAGCTGATGCAGCAGGGCTGGCCTTCCACCGCGCTCCGCATGGCGCTGGTTCGCCAGCGCAATGGCGAGGCCCATGCGGTGCTGGTCGCCAATACCGATGGCGGCGACTTCGTGCTCGACAACCTCGTGGCCGATGTCCTCGACTGGAGCCAGACCAGCTACAAGTTCGTCAAGATCTCCTCGCCCGAAACACTCGCCAGGTGGATCGACGTCGAGGACGATCGCGTCGTCTGGGTCGCCAGCAAGTAGTCGGGCAGGCCCTCGTCTTTCGACACGCTTGGGATGAGGGCCACTTAGGACCTCACGGTGAGCCTCTCGAACCGCGAGGTCCGGGCTCAACGAAATGCTGGTCTCGCCCGGCCTTTCCGGCCTGCATCGACCTTGTTATAGGTGCCCTCACATATCTGCTTTGAGGGCCCCCCGAATGTTCCATGCTGTTCTCGCGCGCTTCGTCGCGCTTGTCGGTGCTGTCATGATCGCCTTCCGCCGGGCCACCGGCGGCGTGCAGCAGCCGCTCTTCGGGCCCAATCCCAGCATTCCGGCGCCGGTTCCGCAGGGCTCCATGCCCAATCTCAAGATGCCCACGGCCCGCGGCTGGCGTGGTGACGAAAAGCCGGTCGCCGCCCCGGGCCTCAAGGTCAACGCCTTCGCCCGCGGCCTCACCCATCCGCGCATGATCTACGTGCTGCCCAATGGCGACGTGCTCGCCGCCGAGTCGTTGTCGCCTGCCGGCAAGCCCGACAGCTTCTTCGGCCACGCCATGGCCGCCACCATGAAGCGCGCTGCCGCCAACGGCATCAGCCCCAACCGCATCATGCTGCTGCGCGACGCCAACCGCGACGGCACCGCTGAAATCGTCGAGCCCTTCCTCGTCGAGCAGCGCCAGCCTTACGGCATCGCCCTCAGGGACGGCACGCTCTACATCGGCAATACCGATGCCGTGGTGGCCTTCCCCTATGCCGATGGCGACAGCAAGATCACCGCGCCCGGCCGCACCCTGATGACCATGAAGGCCGACGGGCACTGGACCCGCAATCTTCTGCTCTCCCAGGATGGCTCCAAGCTCTATGTGGCCGTCGGCTCCAAGGGCAATATCGACGAGAACGGCGACGAGGCCGAAAAGGGCCGCGCCTGCATCTATGAGCTCGATCTTGCGACCGGCCAGAACCGCATCTTCGCTGGCGGCCTGCGCAACCCGGTCGGCATGGCCTGGGAGCCGACCACCAACATGCTCCACACCGTCGTCAACGAGCGCGATGGCCTCGGCGACGAAGTGCCGCCCGATTACCTGACCTCGGTCAAGGATGGCGGCTTCTACGGCTGGCCCATCGCCTATTACGGCATCGTCGACGACCGCGCCCGGCCCAACCCGGAACTGGCGGCCCGCTCGCTGGTACCCGACTATGCGCTGGGCGGCCACACCGCCTCGCTCGGCCTCTGCTGGATGCCGGCCGGCACACTGCCCGGCTTTGGCGAGGGCATGGTCATCGGCCAGCACGGCTCGTGGAACCGCTCCAAGCTCTCGGGCTACAAGATGGTCTTTGTCGAGTTCAAGAACGGCAAGCCGACCGGCGCCCCGCCGCGCGACATGCTCACCGGCTTCCTCTCCGACGACGAGTCCTTCTCCTATGGCCGCCCCGTGGGCACCGCCATCGGTCCGGACGGCAAGTCGATCCTCCTCGCCGACGACGTCGGCGACGTCGTCTGGCGCGTCACCGGCGCCTGAAGCGAGGCACCGGCCCCGCCTTCTCCCCCTGAGGGAGAAGAGCCTGCCCCGGCCAAGGCCGGGGTGCCCGAAGGGCGGATGAGGGGTTCTCTCCCCATCCGCGATGACTAAGGCAACCCCTCATCCGTCTCGCTGCGCTCGATCCACCTTCTCCCTCAGGGGGACTTGGACCGACAGGCTGGCGTACGGAGCACCTGTGGCATTTTCGTCATGGATTGCCGCGATTTCCACTAGGGCCCTCGGTCCGTAGCAACGACCGCGCAGACTGTCCGTTGTTGTGCCCGGAAGGCGTCTGCCCCATGTCGCCTCCGCTCTCAAAAAGAAGAGGCGCCCCGATGGGACGCCTCTTCGAGACCACAAGAAGGAGGCCGACAATGGCCCGCGCCCTCACGCTCTCTGCCCTCTATATCCTGAGCATTGGCACGCTGTTTGGCGCGTATGCGCTGACGCTCTAGGCGTCAGGCAGCAGCCGTCAGCGCCACGAGGGACTTGCGGATGTCGGCGTAGCTCGCCTTCATCTTGTCGACCTCGGCCTGCGCCACGGCGGCCTTCGTTTCTGCGGGAAACTTGATCGCGTCCAGGTCTTCGACCTGCGCGTCGATTTCAGCGATCGCCTCGCGGGCACGGCCGCGGACGTCGTCATTGCTGGCCTCGCTCTTCATGAAGTCGGCCTTGATGGCGAGGCTGGCGATCTTGCGCTTGTAGGGCAGGATCACGGCTTCACGGGCGCGGACATTCTGGGCGTCGAGCTTGGTAGCCATATTCATCTCCTTTATGCCGTCATCGCGACGGGAAAATCCCGACGGGCGGATCCCGTCGGGAGAGAGCAGGACCTCGTCGAGGTCCGCCGGTCAGGCTTAGAGAGCCTGGATGTTCACAGCGGAGGCGCGGCCGTCGCGGCCGGTCTCGAGCTCGTACGAGACCTTCTGGCCTTCATAGAGTTCCTGCATGCCGGCGCGCTGGATGGCGGAAACGTGGACGAATGCGTCCTTGCTGCCATCATCCGGCTGGATGAAGCCGAAGCCCTTGGTGGTGTTGTAGAATTTAACGGTGCCGTTGATGGCCATGATAGTGACTTTCGGTTGTGAGGTGAGCCTTGCGGCGAAGCACTCTCGTTCCACCAAAGCAGCGTGCTCCAGCGGTATAGACGTTCGCGAAGCGGGGGAACCAAGCAACCGGCGAGCCGGCAGATCAGAGCCAGATTGGCTGAAACGTATGCCCATACATACGCGCACAACGCGTCCAGAACAAGGCAGGCCAGAAACTTGCGCCTTATTGCCCCGCATGGCGACCAAGACCCGACACCCCGAACCCGCGCAATTTCGTGCGTATGGTCGAGATCAAACCCGACGGTCAGTGACCTGTCTGCCGGCGCTTTCGGGCGTCGGCGGCCCTTGCCCGGAATCGCTTTGCCCACCACCTTGTGCGGCAACAGAGGAGTCCGGTGCCCGTGAGCAATCCATTCTTTGAAACCTGGTCCACCCCGTTCGGCGCCCCGCCTTTCGGCGACATCGAGACCGGTCATTTCAAGCCCGCCTATCTCGAAGCGCTGAGCCGCCACCGCGCTGAAGTCGACGCCATCGCCGTCACCGATGCGGCCCCCACCTTCCAGAACACCATCGTGGCGCTCGAGCGCTCCGGCCAGTTGCTGCGCCGCGTCGAAATGGTGTTCGGCCAGCTCTCCTCCGCCGCCACCAATGACGAGCTGCAGGCCGTCGAGCGCGAAATCGTGCCGCTGGTCGCCCGCCACTGGAACGGCATCTTCCTCGATCCCAGGCTCTTCGCCCGCATCGATGCGCTGTACGGCAAGCGCGACAGCCTCGGCCTCGATCCGGAATCCCTCCGCGTGCTCGAACGCTACCATCTCGATTACGTGCGTTCCGGCGCCCGTCTCGATCCGGCCCAGCGCGAGCGCTTCGCGACAATCGTCGAGCAGCTCGCTTCGCTCGGCACGCAGTTCGGCCAGAACGTGCTGGCCGACGAGCAGGAGACGGTCTTCGCCCTCACCGAAGCCGAGATCGCCGGCCTCCCGGATTTCGCTCGCGCCTCCGCCGCCGAAACCGCGCGCGATCGCAAGCTCAACGCCCCCTATGCGGTGACCCCCTCGCGCTCCAGCGTCGAGCCGGTGCTGCACTTCGCCAGGGACCGCGGCGTCCGCGAGAAGATCTGGCGCGCCTTCGTCAAGCGCGGCAGCAACGGCAACAAGAACGACAATTCCAAAACCATCGCCGAAATCGTCGCCCTGCGCGCCGAACTCGCCGGCCTGCTCGGCTATGCCAGCTACGCCGCCTACAAGATCGCCGACTCCATGGCCGGCACGCCCGAAGCCGCCCGTGGCCTGCTCGAACAGGTCTGGGTCCCGGGTCGCGCTCGCGCCAATGCTGATCGCGACGCCCTGCAGGACCTCGCCAAGGCCGACGGCCAGACCGCCGTGCTCGAAGCCTGGGACTGGCGCTACTACGCCGAAAAACTTCGCCTCGCCCGCTACGACTTCGACGAGAACGAGCTGAAACCCTTCTTCGAACTCGGCAAGGTCGTCGACGCCGCCTTCTACACGGCCGGCCGCCTCTTCGGCCTCACCTTCAACCTCCGCGCCGACATCCCCGGCTACCACCCCGACGTGAAGGTCTGGGAGGTGCTGCGCGACGGCAAGGTCATCGGCCTCTTCTACGGCGACTACTTCGCCCGCCCCGGCAAGCGCTCCGGCGCCTGGATGACCTCGTTCCGCGAGCAGTCGCGGCTCGATGGCGAGCAGATCCCCTTCATCGTCAACACCTGCAACTTCAACAAGCCGCCCGAGGGCGAGCCGGCGCTGCTGAGCCAGGACGAGGCCCGCACCGTGTTCCACGAAATGGGCCACGGCCTCCATGGCCTCCTCTCCAACGTCACCTACCCGCGCATTTCCGGCACCAATGTCGTGCGCGATTTCGTCGAACTGCCGAGCCAGCTCTTCGAGCATTGGTTGGGCACCGAGCCGGTGCTCGAACGCCTGACCCACTGGAAGACCGGCGCCGCCATTCCCCCCGAACTGCTGCAGCGGCTCGAAGCCGCCCGCAAGGCCAATACCGGCTTCGAGACGGTCGAGTTCGTGTCCTCCGCGCTGCTCGACATGGACTATCACAGCCGTCCGATGGAAACCGGCGTCGCCGCCTTCGAGGCCCGTACGCTGAGCGAAATCGAGATGCCGCGCGAGATCGCGCTGCGCCACGCCAGCACGCATTTCCTCCACCTGTTCTCGGGCGATGGCTATGCCGCCGGCTACTACAGCTATCTCTGGAGCGAGGTGCTCGACGCCGATGGCTTCGGCGCCTTCAAGGACGCCGGTGATCCGTTCGACCCCGCCGTCGCCGATCGCCTCTACCGCTACATCTACTCCACCGGCGGCTCGATCGACTTCGCCGAAGCCTACCGCAACTTCCGCGGCCGCGACCCCGACGTGCAAGGCCTCCTCGAAAAGCGCGGCCTCGTCACGGCCGCCGCCGGAGAGGCCTGAGCTCACCGGACCTCGTGGTTCGACAAGCTCACCATGAGGTCCTCACGACCAGCTCAGTAGCCCTCATGGTGAGCCTGTCGAACCACGAGGGCGTGTTCCTACTCGAAGTGCGCCGCGTTCTTGTGGATCGCTTCGAGCGTCTTGGGCCGGTATGGTGTCCAGGCCACACCCTTGGCCTCGTAGCTCAGCCGGTCGATCGTCGACGGCGCCAGCAGGGCGCGCGCCGTCGGCCCCACCCGTGCGCCCCGGGCGAAGATGCCGTTGAGCGCCCCCGGCGTCTTGCTCATGTTGCGCAAAGCCGCGAGGCTGTCGCGCTTGTCCGCGTGGCTGGCCATCAGCACCGGCTCGAACGCCAGTCCCTGCTTTTCCGCCCCTTCGATGATCCACAGCAGCGCCTGGCTCGAAAGCCCCACCACATCGCCGCCACCGCCCACCGAGCCATGGTCGCCCGGGAACCACAGCTGCCGATAGGCGTCGCCATCGCGGTCGCGGCCACCCGCATTGAGCTCGTCGAGATTATCCCACAGCGCCGGCTCGAAGCTGCGCCGGTCCTCGTCCACTGCCACCGCATGCCGCGCCGAGCGCACCACGCTCGAAAGGTTGGTGTCGTGGAACTGGTACTTCTTCTGCGTGCCGAACAGCCCGGCGAGAAACAGGTGGTTGGGCACGCCCAGCGCACCCACCGTGTCCCACACGCCGACATAGCGCAGGTCGATCAGCCTGGCGCCCTCGATCTGCTCCGGCGTCGCGCCGTTCTTGGCCCGCCACTCCCGCTCGCTCTCCTTCATCACGATGGCGCTCGAATAGAGCAGGCGGAACCCCATCGCGTCGTCGCTGTCGGGATGCACATCGGCGCGCTTGTAGAAGTCGAACGTGCCCTTGATCGATTTCACCGCCGTGCGCGGCATGATCCCGCATTTGCGGATCAGCCCGGTCAGCGACCGCGCCGTATAGGCACCGCGCGAAAACCCGAAAATGTAGATCTGGTCGCCCGGCTCGTAGTTGAAGGCGAGAAACCGGTATGCCGCCTCGATCTTGTCGAGCAGCCCGAAGCCGAAGGCGCCCGCCAGCAGCGTCTCGGCATAGCCCAGGATCGTGTTCGAGGTCCCCACGCCCTCGTCGTAGAACGTCACCTGCTGCACGCCATCGTCGTCCGATGCGCGCACCGCCTGTGCCGCGAACTGCACATTGGTGGCAAATTCCGACGACAGCTTGTTCCACGTCCCGTCGCAGAAAATCGCAATGCGTTTCATGCCCGCCCCCAGCCGCTGACTCGACTCGAACCGGAGCCTGCCGCTCACTCACGGCAAAATTGCAGCGACGCGCGTCGGCGCGCCCCTTCAGCGCTGACCGCCCCTTACAGTGCCGCAGCTGCGGCCCGCTCCTCCGCCGTCACTCCGTCGAGCAGCCGGCCCGTGGCCCGCGCCGGTGACACCCGCTCCATCAGCGGCGCGTCGATGCCTGCGTCGAACGTCGGTGCAATCCCCAGCATCGGCGCCACCCGCGAAATGATCCGCCCGCTGACCCCCGCCACGTTCCACCCCGCCTCGCGCGTCGAGCGTGCATTCTCCGCCTGCGGCTCGTCGAGCATCACCAGCATGGCGTAGCGCGGCGATTCCAGCGGAAAGGCCGAGGTGAATACGGTGACGTTCTTGGTCTTGGAGTAGCGCCCCTCGATCACCTTCTCGGCCGTGCCGGTCTTGCCGCCGGCGCGATAGCCATCGGCTTCCACATTCATGTTCCGCCCCGAGCCGAGCAGCGCATTCATCCGGAACAGCGCCACCATGTCCCGGCTGGTCTCCGGCCGCACGATGCGGCGATAGAGCGGCTGCGCCTCGGCAGCGCTGCGGCGGAACAGCGTCGGCGCGATCATGTTGCCGCCATTCATCAGCGCCGCCACGGCGCTCGCCATATGCATCGGCGTCGCCGCGAAGCCATAGCCGTAGGAGGCCGTCGCCGCCCCCACATCCGAGAACGACGCCGGTACGCTCGGGCTGGCCCGCTCCGGCAGCTCCACGCCCACCCGCGCGTCGAACCCGGCCGTGCCGAGAAACGCCCGCAGTCCGTCCTTGCCCAGCTCCTGCATGATCTTGATGGTGCCGATATTGTCCGAGTAGCGGAACACATCGGCCACGCTCAGAATCTCGTGCCCCCCGTGGTCCAGCAGGAACCGCCCGAACCGCACGCCCTTGCGCGCGTCGATCCTGTCGCCCAGCTGCACCCGGCCGCTGTCCAGCGCCGCCGCGATGGTGATGGTCTTGAAGGTCGAGCCGAGCTCGAACGTACCGTTGGTGATCCGGTTGAAGCGGTCCTTCACCAGCGCGGTCGCCGGCTCGTTCGGGTCGAAATCGGGCAGCGACACCATCGCCAGCACTTCGCCGGTGACGATGTCGAGCATCACGCCGGCCCCGGCAATGGCGCGGAACCGCTCCATCCCGGCCGCCAGTTCTTCGTGCATCACATGCTGCACCCGCATGTCGATCGACAGCACCTTGGGCTCGAGCGCGGTGCCCCGCGCCAGCCCCACCTCCTGCAGCACCGCCAGTTCGCTGCGGTCGAGCGCCAGCTCCATGCCGGCAATGCCCTGGTTGTCGACATTGGTGCTGCCGATCACGTGCGAAATCTCGTTGCCGGGCGGGTAGAACCGCCGGCTTTCCTGGATGAAGGCGATGCCCGGTATGCCCAGCGCCATGATCTGGTCTTCGATCGCCGGGGTCAGCTCCCGCTTGATCCAGGCAAAGCCGCGTTCGCCGCTCAGCCGCTGCCGCAGCCAGGCCGCATCGAGGTCGGGCAGCACTGTGCGCAGCTTCGTCACCGCTTCCTCGACATCGATGATCCGCCGCGGCTCGGCGTAGAGCGACGGCACCCGGATATCGAGCGCCAGCACCATGCCGTTGCGGTCTAGAATCGGCGGCCGCGACGCCTGGATCAGGTCGCGCGTCACGCCCTCGATGCGGTCGTCGACTTCCACCATGCCGAGCATCACCAGCCGCCCCGCCACGGTGGCGAACACGGCCGCCAGCATCACCACCAGCAGCGCCGATCGTCGCCCCAGCACGCCATTGCGCCGCCGGGCCCGCCCGGTGACGGTGATGATCTCGTCCGCGACGGCAAGGCTCCGCCGCCCCGCAGCCGCAGGGGTGTTTTCGTCGATCTCGATGGTCATGGATTGAGGTGTGCGATTTAGAACCGCGTTAACGCTAGTGAACGTCAACGCGGTGCTTAATCAAAGCTTACCGGGCCCGGGCCCCATGGTTCGATCAGGCTCACCATGAGGCCCTCGCAGAGACCGTGGCCCAACAGTAGCCCTCATGGTGAGCCTGTCGAACCACGAGGGCGTGGCACTATCTCTGGCCTTCCAGGGTGGCCACCAGATGCCGCGCCGCCACCATCGCGCCGTCGCTGCGAATGGTCGCCGCCACGGCTTCGGCCCGGGTGCCGACCTCTGGCCGCAGTGCAAACTCCAGTCCGGCCGCCAGCGACTCGACGGTCGGCTTGGACCCTTCATGCGCTACCCCGATGCCGAGCCCGGCGACGCGTGCCGCCCAGAACGGCTGGTCGACGATCTGCGGCACGATCACCTGCGGCGCCCCGGCCCGCGTCGCCGTCGTCGTCGTGCCGGCCCCGCCATGGTGCACCACGGCTGCCATCCGCCCGAACAGCTTCTGCTGGTTCACCTCGCCCACCACGAAGCAATCTTCGCCATCGTCGATCAGCGCCAGTTCGGCCCAGCCCTTCTGCAGCACCAGCCGCCGGCCATTGGCCCGCGCGGCCTCCACTGCGACGCGCGCCGCCTCGCGCGGCTCCTGCACCGCAATGCTGCCGAACCCGACATAGACCGGCGCCTCGCCCTCGGCGAGAAACGCCTCGAGGTCGCGCGGCAGCGGCCGTTCGTCCGGCAGGATCCAGGCGCCGGTCTGCAGCGGCTCGCCCAGCACCGTCGGCTGCCACGGCCACAGCACCGGGTCCGATGCCAGCAGCGAGTGGCGGGTGAACACATGGTCGCGGATGTCGGTTGCCGGCTCCAGCCCCACGGCCTGCCGCTGCCCGTTGATGTTGGCGGCGTAAAGCGCGTTCATCGCCTCGCTGTTGATCGCCCACAGCACCTTGGCGTCGGTCTCGCCCGGCGGATGCGGGTGCCCCGGATAAGGGAACGGCTGGTGGTGCTCCGATGGCAGGAACAGCGGGCAGAACGTCACGTGCTCGTAGTGCAGGCCGCGCTTTTCGGCCACGCATTGCGCCGCCCCGACCGATGGCATCAGTCCCGTCGCCACCAGGGCGTCGCAGCCATCCGCTATCGCATCGATCGACGCATATTGCGCGCCGATCATCCGCCGGCCGTATTCCGGGATGTCGCCCGGATTGCGCCGCGCCGACTCGATCCATTCGCGCACCG
>VFQQ010003056.1_pt1 | contig 17040 bp, 16 predicted proteins | sample 3512341 | NCBI WGS metagenome assembly VFQQ01 (sample SAMN10412373, study PRJNA504923) | tailings metagenome | isolation source: Relicate 2 Philex TSF1 revegetated site | place: Philippines: Tuba, Benguet | collected 2017-08-29 | reverse complement strand
GACTGCAAGTTCCAGGTCATCTCGTTTCCGGGAATCATGGACCAGATTTTCGTGCCCGATCCGGAGAACATTCTGATCGAACTGACATTCCGGCACAGCGGCCATTAGAGCGCACAGTCACTATTCACTATCCGTGCCGGCAAAGCTGTGGGGCATGACGGAAAGACGATGTCCACGCGACTGCAACCAATCGACGAGCCGCACCATGGACTGATCGCAGGGCTTTGGATCGCGCAAATTCTCGTCTCCGGCATATTCCTGTTCTCAGCCTACCTGAAACTCTCGACGCCGATCGACGCGCTCGCGCAGATGATGCCGTGGACAGGCGAAGCCTCCGAAACCTTCGTGCGCGCTATCGGTCTTGTGGATCTGGCCGGCGGCTTTGGCATCATAGTTCCGACGCTGACGCGAATTGCGCCGAGATTAACGGCTTGGGCTGCAGGCGGTTGCGTGGTCCTGCAGATTCTGGCTGCGGGCTTTCACGTCTGGCGCGGCGAGTTCACCAACGTGCCGCTGAATATCCTGCTATTGGCTCTCGCGGCATTTGTGCTGTGGGGCCGCACCCGGCCCGCCTATGTCTAGCGCAGAGGCAAAATCAGTTGGGCGCATCGAAACGACGCTGATGCGATGGTTTCTGAGACACAGCCGCATCAGCGCTGTTGAAAGCGTCGCTGGCTCGTTTCGGCTGATCACCCTCACAAGCGATTCGTTGAAGGGCTTCTCATTCAAGCCTGGCCTGAGGATCCAGATCTCCGTCGGCGGCATCCATGCGATGCGAACCTACACGCCTGTCATGTGGGACGTGGAAGGCGGCACAGTCTCGATCCTCGTGTATCTCCATGGCATTGGACCAGGCGCAAACTGGGCCGGCCACGCTGAGCCTGGTGATGAGGTCTGGCTTTTCGGACCCAGACAGTCTCTGGATATTTCGCAAGCCGTCGATCCATTCGTTTTCGGCGACGAAACTTCGTTCGGACTGGCGCTGGCGATACAAGCGAGCAGCATCGAACAGACGGGCCGGAGAGTATTTGAAGTATCCGATGCGGTCGCTGCTCGAGACGCAGTCCAGCACTTTGGAATTCGCGACGTTACGCTTTTCACCCGCCTGCCTGATGACGGGCATCTGCCCTCTGTCGTTGAAGCGATGCAGGCCCTTTGCTTGGACGACCGACAAGCATTTCTGACCGGCCGCGCTGCGGCGGTCCAGCACCTCTATAAAGCGATACGACAATCAGAGACCACGCCTCCAATGTTGCGTGCAAAAGCCTACTGGGCGTCAGGAAAGGTCGGCCTTGAGTAGCGCCGGGGCCGCACGTCACGAAGGCAATCTCACGCCCCCGTTGGCTTGGAGAACGAAATCGAACTGGCCATCGTTTGCGGCTAAGGCAAACAATTATGCGGAGGCGTGAATGTCTCTCAAGAGAGCCATCACTATTGAAGATCTAAGGCGGCTGGCGCTGCGCTATCTACCCGACTTTCTGGGACAGTATGTCGAACGCGGCGCCGGAGATGGAGGCGGTGTCAGAAGCAGCGTCGAGGCGTTCGACAACTATCAGTTCGTTCCACGCAGCTTGGTGGAGGTGACGCCTGTATCGACACAGAAGACGATCTTCGGCCGATCTTACGCGCTGCCATACGGCATTTCGGCGATTGGCAGTTTAGGGCTGTTCCGCCGCAATGCGGATGAAGCGCTGGCCGATGCGGCTCGGCAAGCGAACATTCCGTTCATGCTTTCGGGATGCTCGATGGCCCCGATTGAGCGGATCATGTCAATCGCGCCGGAGCATACCTGGTGCCAGCTCTACGCTTCGACGGAATGGTCCATAACATTGGACATGATCAGGCGCGCCAGAGAAGCCGGCGTGCAGGTTCTCGTATTGACGGTCGATTTCCCGATCGCAAATCGCAGCGAGGTTGGTTCTCGCAGTCCGATCTCGCCGGCATCCGGACCCGATTGGCGTCGTTGGCGGGAAATTCTCTACGACTTGGGCAGACATCCTAAATGGACCTTAGACGTCCTGCGACATGGCGGTTTGCCGATGATGGAAAGCTGGGCGCCTTATGCTCCTGAAGGCAGCGATGCCGCTGCAGTCACGCGCTTCTACAATGCGCATTGGCCCGGCAATCTCAATTGGAATGACATCGCACGTGTTCGTGACCTATGGCCAGGACAGATGGTCGTGAAAGGGCTAATCCACCCCAGCGATGTTCTTATGGCGGCGGAACGATCAGTGGACGCCGTCGCCGTGTCCACTCATGGCGGTAACCGGCTGGATTGTCTCGTCCCGAGTTTGCAAATGCTCGGTGAGGTTCGCAGCGCTGTCGGAAGCCGCGTCTCACTGTTTTTAGATGGCGGGATTCGCCACGGGACCGATCTACTCAAGGCGCTGGCGCTGGGCGCCGACTTTTGTTTTATCGGCCGCGCAGCTCTTTACGGGGTTGTCGCAGGCGGACCGGCAGGAGCACGGCGAAGCATTCGCATATTGGCGAGCGAACTGGCCTATGCCCAAGCCATGATAGGGTGTCCGGACTACTCTCACTTAAGTGCCGAGTCCGTTCGATCGGCCCAGCGAGTGGTTTCGACCTCGACTGCATCGAGAAATCCGACACAGTAGCTCGGTCGCGGGACGACGATCGATATTCGGAAAACCGGGCGCACATTTTTAGCAGGGACTGCCTGCAACCTACCATTGATAAAATAGATCGTTGGGCAGGTGGCCTGCACGCCCAGAGTAGAAGGCAGCAACTCGCGTGGTTTGTTTCCACCCATGTTTGCGAACGCCGCACTTTGGTGTCGCCAGCCAGAACTCGGGCGGTACAGGGTCTTCTGCTATCCCGTCGGCGTCACACGCCTGATTGTTCCGGAGAAAGCGAGAACCGGCGTTTGGCCAGCTACGATCAGGCCGCGGACAAATACGAGCTTCTTGCCACCGCCGACAGGCGCACCGCGCGCGGTGAGAAGACCTGAAGGCGGAGCGGAGGCGATGAACTCGGCGTTCAAAGTGACCGTGACGCTGCTGAACGCGACGGCGACCGACGGGTCACTCGGGCGCGCGAGCATGAACAAGGCGAAGTCGGCAAAACTTAGAAGCGCTCCGCCATGAACAGCACCAAAGCCGTTCAGGTTTTTGCGTTCAGGGCGAAAGCCGCACACGTTCTCGCCATTCTCGCTCCGCACGTAGAACGGTCCGACATGATCCTCGAACGGCTCGTCACCTGTCCAATGATACCAGCCGTCCCACTCGCCGCCCTCAACGAGCTTGAGTCTACCATCATATACCGACGCCACTCTCGAGTTCATTACGCTTCCTCACATTGGAGCCATGCAGCTCTGCAAAAACGACTTTCCAATCGCTGGTCCTGTTCGCCTTACGCCCAGCGCGATTACATGCGCCGGACCTGGATCAAGCGGAACGACCCAGACAGCGCCCACAAACGTGACACCAATGATCCTGTCAGGCATCGCAGCGCAACTTCCGCGCCGATTTGTGCTCCGAACGATGTTGCGACAATCACAAGCCGGTCCTGTTCGACCTTTAGATGACGCAGGGGCTGAAAGGACAGTCCCTGGCTGGCTGCGTTGCAACTTTGAAAATGGCGTAAGCATGCATTTGTTGGCCGCCAGTTGCCGCACTCGGCAGACGCCAACCCACGAAATCGGCGACAGTCTCGTCCGGAACTCAGTGTAGGGCTTCAAAAGCTGCGGCACGTTCGGCGAGCATGCGGATGGACGCGCGAGCCAGCATCACCTCCACGACCGGCGCACATAATGCGATCTAAGACTGGCTTGCACTAAATTCTCCCGAGTTCTCGGCGATCTGTCCGCGAGCCCCGCTCTTTGGATAAAGCATGTAACCCGACTTGCAGCGGGAGAATTCCATAATTTCGATCCTAACCATCAGGCTGACCGATGGATTAGGGGACGCGGTCGGGAGAGTTTGGGGCGCGAGCACACGCGCCGAGGGGTAAGCCTTTAACGTCGCGACCGATAACTTCTACGCAGATCGAACGCTGAAGCAGGGTATCGGCGAATTGGGTGGAAATAGCGTGCTGTCGATCGCGCTCTTTTTGATTTTGAAGGATGTGCTAGGGGGGCACAGACTCTTCAGGAGCGCGATCCGGTAGTGCTTCAGAAACGTCGGACGATGGGCGCTACGGGCTACCGCTTGCCTCGTCGTTTGGAGCTAAATACTTGCGGCAGTTGTGAGGAGACATAGAAGCGCCATGACCGAACTGAGGCAGGCCTTGGCGTGGCGTACCTCGCAATGGTTTAACACGCCCGAACCCCTAGATCTTGCCGCGTTACGCGGCCGGGTCATATTGGTCTGCGCCTTCCAGATGTTGTGTCCCGGCTGCGTCAGCGACGGCCTGCCGCAAGCACAGCGGGTGGCCAAACTTTTTCGGCGCGACGATGTCGCAGTCATTGGCCTACATAGCGTGTTCGAACACCATGCGGCGATGGGACCACTGGCTTTGCAAGCCTTCCTCCACCAATACCGCGTGACTTTCCCGGTTGCTGTCGACGAGCCTGATGGATCGGGCCTACCGCACACCATGCGCCTCTATGGGCTGCAGGGAACGCCCACCACAATCCTCATCGACCGCGAAGGTCGAATTCGCCGCCAAACCCTCGGGCACATTCCAGATCTCCAGCTTGGTGCGGAGATCATGGCCCTTGTCTATGAACGGCTTGTCGGGCTGGCGGACCAACCGCCCTCCCCTGCCGACATATGCAGAGCTGATGGCTGCTCGTGACAATCGAGCTGGCGGCCATGCTATAATTTAATCCACCGACATTGGACGGCAGACGCTAGTCCGCGCGCAAGTCGATGAGCTTCGGCGAGACAATGAGGGGCGGGCTTTTCTGTCGTTCGGGCTCGGCGATTGCCGCTTCGCATCCGTGCCGCCCCGCGAGCGGATTCCAGTATGCTGATGGAATTGCCGAGCAGCGAGATTCTTAGCAGTGCACCACTCTGCTAGACGATAATGGGAGCATTTTGCAGGCTCAGCATCGGCTGCCTTAGAGATCCAGCCGAGGATCTAGCCGAACCGCACTTCCGACAGTCCGTTCCCGCCTTCGGTCGCCGGTGACAACAAGCAGTCAGCAGCGCCCAAAGGACGCCGGAAAGCCGCCGCTCACACCTCGACTTTGCTCAGATTGTGACTTTACTCCTTTACTCCGACACACGCCCTTTACGTTGAGTCGATGCGCGCGAGCGTAGCGGAAAAGATAACGCCAACCCGAAGCCCCTTCGCAGGTAGGTTCTCGAACGTCAGTCGCCCGCCCTGGCTGCGGGCAATCGCATCGGCGATGGAAAGACCGAGGCCTATCCCGCCTGTCTCACGGCTGCGCGAGACTTCCAGCCTCAGAAACGGCGCAATGACTTTGTCGATCATGTCGGCCGGAATGCCGGGGCCGTCATCCTCGACAGACAATCGGACCTGATCGGCTTCGACGGCGATTCGGACGCGCGCCCGCTCGCCGAACTTCACGGCATTCTCGAGGAGATTGCGAAGCAGCCGCTTCATCAACGACGGCTGCAGACGGAGTACGATCCGTTCGGCGTCCTCGAAGTTGACATCGTGGCCAAGCGATCTGAAATCCTCGACGACCGAATCCGTGAGAGCCGCGAGATCGACTGGATAGAAAGCCTCGCTGGATCGGCCGGCTCGCGCCAGATCGAGAATATCTTCAACCGTCTGCGCCATCTCGCGGATCGTGGCGATCGCTCGCTCGCGTTCGGTTTCCGGCTCCATCGATTCCAGCCGAATGCGCAATGATGCGAGCGGGGTTCTCAGATCGTGGCCGAGCGCACCGAGCATACGGTCCTTGTCTGCGAGCAGCGCGTTGACGCGGTCCGACATGCGGTTGAACGAGGCGACTGCGGCCTGGACTTCCTGCGGTCCGTTGAGTGCGATGGGCTGGGGCGCAGCCGATGCCCCCAGCGCTTCTGCGGCGCCGGCCAGACTGCGCAGCGGTCGCGTTAAACGCCCCGCAATGTATATAGCCGCCGCCAGGACGATGATGCACAGGATCGCTTCGGCCATCGCGATGCGCCAGTAGAGGTTTGGCGACAGGCGCGCCGCCCGCATCTCGCTGTTTAGCCAGGTTCCGTCACCAAGTCGCATCGCAAGGGTGATTGCGAGGCTATCCTGCGGCTTACCGGGCGGCTGACCAGGTCTATGCGGGAGCGGGCGGTCCGACGGAGGGCCGCCTGGAACCGGGGGGCCTGGCGGCGCATCGGGCGGCGGACCCATTTGCTCGTCGGGTGGAGGGCGGCCATCTGGGAAGCCGCCGTTTGACGGAGGGCCCCGCTCGTTGATCGCATCGTCGAAGCCCATGCTTGAGCCTTCCACGACAACGTCATCGGGCAAGCCTGCAGCCTCCAGCGCTTCGATCGTTTGTTGCTCCAAATTCTTGTCGCGATTCAACCGCCTGCGGCTGATCTCGCTTTCGGCGGCTATTTTTACCTGACTTCCATCCACCGGCATGGTGGCCAAAATGGAAGCGCGCTCGGCGGCCGGAGCGCGTTGAACTGTGGCAGCCAGTATGGCGAACTGATCGACCGTCGGCCCATATTGCCGCAGAAGCTGCGCCTGCTCCTGCGCGCTGATAAGCAGAAAGAACCCCACGGCCTGGGCGAGCAACAATGCACCGGCGATGAGAATGCCCGTCTGACCGAAGGCGCTCCGAGGCCAGAGCCGGAAAATTCTCCCGCCGCTCACCTGGGCTGGACGTCGGTCGCGAAGGAATAACCGCCGCCCCATACGGTCTTGATGTAAGCCGGGTTCTTGGGATCGGCCTCGATCTTCTTGCGCAAACGGCTGATCTGGTTGTCGATGCTGCGGTCGAACAGCACGGCGCTGCGTCCGCGGGTCATGTCCAGAAGCTGCTCGCGAGACAACACCATGCGCGGTCTCTCGATCAGAACCATTAGCAGGGTGAATTCCACCGAGGAAAGCGGCACCACCACCCCGTCATCGCTTACCAGATGCCGCTCGCCCGTTCTCAGCGTCCAAGTGCCGAACGCCAGATCGACGCTCTCGGACAGCTTCTGTCGTGACGGCGTTGCCCTCGTGCGGCGGACAATGCCCTTAATGCGCGCCAGCAGTTCGCGCGGGTTGAACGGCTTGACCACATAGTCGTCCGCGCCGATCTCCAGCCCGACGATGCGGTCGGTCTCCTCGCCCTTCGCGGTCAGCAAGATGACCGGGATATCCTTGGCCTCGCGGATATGGCGGCAGAGGCTGAAGCCGTCCTCACCGGGCATCATGATATCGAGCAGAACGAGATCGAAGACCTGCCCCATCAGCTGCCGGCGGGCATCCTGGGCGTCCTTTGCCTGCGAGGTCCGGCACCCGTTCCGGCTCAGATATTGAACCAGCGGGTCGCGGACGCTCTTCTCGTCCTCGACAACAAGGACATGCAACGGCTCTGCCATGTCGCTGTTATCGCCTGCAGCGGGGGCTGCCGACAAGAAGCCCGGCGAGGCCGTGAACGGGCCGGCAGGTTCGCCATCAGGGTCGACAGGTGACGACATGACCAAAAGCATTCCGTCCCTCACACCCGGAAGGGGTTAGGGGCCTGTGCAGGGTTAATGGACTGAAAAAGAGAAACGCCGCGATCGCAGCAAGCGATGCGAGGCAAAGGAGCCGAGGGCCGCGCTTCGCCAGCCAACTGAAACGAGCGGCCAGCACATCGAAAGCCAGCGGAACAAGCGCCAGGCTGATCGTCAGGGCCGGCAGGTAATGGTACAGATACATCACGCGCTGAGACGCCATGTAGAGATGCGCCGCGAGGAACACGGCATAGGTCAGCATGAGCATCGCGATCATACTGCGACGCTCCCGTGCGGCCGGGCCGCCGGCGGGGATGCTGGCAAGCGCTACTGCGCCGCCGAGCAAGCCGGCAAGACCCAGCATCACGGTGATGGGGTTCAACAGAAGCTGGACATAGGCGGTCTCGCCGTTTTCGGAATCCCAGCGAAAATTGATGGCCCTGCCGCCCAGAGGCCAGCTCGCAGGGGACGATCCGTTGACGTCGACCTTCGCGACGCCGGCGAAATCGTCACGGATAAATCGCAGGTAATCCGAACCCGCCGCGATGACGACGGCGGAATCAAGCGGTCGCTTTCCGTCGAGGTAAGCACCATACGTCTCCGAGACGTAACGCAGATCTTTGCCTCCCGCCGGCGTGCCTGCAATGGGTCGGTGCCGCGAGATCTCGACATGCAGCGTCAGAACGCAGATCACCGCGACAAGACATCCGGCGGTCATAATCGCCGCGTCTCGAACGCCACCGATCAACCCGCGAAGACCGCGCGTGAGAACGATCCGCCGAAGAATCACGAACGCGGCGGCGGCGAAGACGAGAACGCCCGAGAGCTTAACCATCGCGGCAAGCCCGCCGCAAAGGCCGGTGGCGAAATCGGCGCCGGCGGTGCGCCTTCGTAGACCTGATGCCGCAAACGCCAGCGCGGCAATCGAGAAAAACTGAAGAAAGGCATCCAGATGCGCCGCCCTGAACTGGGCGACAGATGCATTGTCGAACAGCAGAAACCCGGAAACTGCCAGCGCGGCGTCGCGCCCAGTGCCGAGCCGTCTCAGCAAAACGAACATTGCGACAATGCCAAGGACGCCGAAGATCGCGCTGGACGCGCGCGCGGCGGCGAAGTCGAAGGCAGCAGGAAGGTCTTCTCCGGCAACCGACTTGCTGCGCGCCATCATCTCCGTGGGTTGCCGGGATTTAGCGAGAACAGCCTCGCCCGCCGCGATCAGCATCAGCCCGAGCGGGGGGTGCGAGGCGAACTGCGCGGTCCCGTCGAGATAGCGCGCTGCGCTGGTCAAATAATACGCTTCGTCCCAGACGGGTGCCGCAGGCTCAGACAAGCGAGGCAGGTAAATCCACGCGGCGACGAAAGCGACCAAGGCCGCGTAGGCCCAGTCCGTTCCGCCCCACGATTTGACCTCATCACGGATGCCCGGATGCGGCGAAGCGGTCATAGAGGCCGGCTCGCGCAACCGGACCTTGCCGAGCCTCACACCGCAAGCCCGATCTGGACCGTTCCGGTGTAGCCATTGGCGATACTGCCCGACATCGACGGTGTCATTGCGGCACGCTGGGCCGCCGTGTTGTCGCCGAAGACGTTGTCGGAGGTGAGCGAAACGTTCTGGAAGTTGGACATGCTGGAGGTGTAGCCGCTTGCGTTATTGTAGACGTTCGAGCAGATCGCCGACGGCAGCGCGAGCTGCGATGTGAGAACTGCATTGCTGTAGCGCGTCGCTGACGACAGGCTGGAATAGACCTCAAAGTGAATGTGCGGCCAGCGGCCGGAATAGCAGCCGGGAAAGATCGTTGTGAACGTGCACTGCCCGTTGGAATCGGTGACCTGCACGCCGCGCAGATAACTCTCGGTCGGTGCCGAATAAAGCGAGTAGTTGCCCGAGCGATCGCAGTGCCACAGATAGATCGCATAGCCCGACAGCGGGGCGCAGCTATTGTTCACGTTGACGAGCGTAATCGTCAGAGTCGTCAGAACGCCCTGTGCCACTGTCGTGGATGAAATGAAGCTGGGGCGGATGTCAGTTCGGACGATGCCGCTCGCCGTCAGCACGTTTGAAGTCGACCCGCTCGACGTATTCGATCCGTCGGCCGGATAGGGACCGCCTGTTTCCTGCGGATCGGCGATACAGGCGGCGCTTGAAGAACTGGAGCTTGAGCTGGACGACGAGGAGGACGAAGAGGATGAGGACGAGCTGCTGGAGCCGCCACCGCCGCCCGACGACCCGCCGCTCCCGCCGCAGGCCGTCAACAGCGCCGCACCGCCCGCCGAGGCAAACCAGGCCAGCGCCCTGCGGCGCTCCACCAGCATTTTGGAAATGACGCCTAGATCGTGCGCCAGCCCGTGGTCATGGTCGTGCTTGTCGTCGTTCGACATATTGTGCTTCTCCGGCGAGCCGCAGCGCGCAGCGCCGCGTTGAGGGGTGGAGTGGATGGCATAGCGCCACTTCACCCGGGAAATTCCGTCTCACCTGTTTGAAAATGTCGCAAACTGTATCGCGCGCGTCATATGCGCGAGGCAAAAATGCGCCGCGCCACATCGTTCAAAGCACAACGTGCCGCAGATCTCTGCGCACAGAGCACTGCGTGCCACCTGTGCAACACGCGACATCTCTTACAAACTACGACAATTGAGGCCTGGACCGACACATTCGTGCGAAGCGCGGCAGTCTTGATGCGGCGTCATGAATGCCCTGCCGTCAAGATGCGCGTTTCTAATCGGCCTTCGCCTGATGGCGCAAGTCGCGGGCGCGACCGTCTACGAAGTTGGAGACGACGGTTCATTCAAGGCGATCAACGAGCCGCCGCGCCTTGACGCGCCCAGGTCGCCGTCGGCGGCCACGCGGCTTGCATCCGCATCGCCAGACGCGGCGCAGAATCTTGTCGATGCTGTGCGCGACGCGGCCATTCGGCACAATATCAGCCCAGCGCTCGCCAACGCCGTCGCGCAACAAGAATCTGGCTATGATCCGTCCGCCGTCTCACCGGCGGGCGCAGTGGGCGTGATGCAGTTGATGCCCGACACGGCGCGTGCGCTCGGCGTCGACCCCAGAGACCCGGCCGACAATATCGAAGGCGGCATCCGCTATCTGCGAATGCAGCTCGACCGCTTTGACGGGGACATCCGGCTGGCCCTGGCCGCCTACAATGCCGGGCCTGAGCGCGTTGCGCGGCTCGGCCGCGTCCCACGGATCCCCGAAACCCAAGCTTACGTGACGAAGATTCTCGACCGGCTCAATCCCGGATTTCCGATCCTCGACGCGTCCTCCTATCCGTCCCCATCGCTCCCGGCAATCGTGCTGAACTTTCAGAAAGCAACGCCATGACGTCATCATCGCGCCCCATCGCCAGCTATGCCGTTCTCGCGGTCTTCTTCGCAGGCTCTGCCAGCGCCCAGAGTGCCGACCCGCAGGGCTCAGGCCCGATCATTGGCGCCCTTTCCTGGATCCAGGGAACGCTGATGGGCAACATTGCGACCACAGCGGCCGTCATCGCGGTGGCGATGGTCGGTTTCATGATGCTGACCGGCCGCCTCAACTGGCGCTTCGGCGCGACTGTCATTCTGGGCAGCTTCATCATCTTCGGTGCCGCCTCGATCGTCGCCGGCATCCAGCACTCCGCCCAGTATTCGCAGCGATAAATCCATGGCCAGCCTCGACCGTAGCCCCGTCTTTCGCGCGCTGACAGAGCCGCAGATGTTTGCAGGCGTCACCTTCAACTTCTTCGTCATCAACGGGCTAGTGACGACGGAGCTTTTCCTCGCGACACGCTCGTTCTGGACGGTTCCGGCGGCGCTGGCCGTGCACGCGGTCGGATATATCGCGTCGCTACGCGAGCCGAGGATATTCGACCTGTGGCTGACGAAGGTGAGGCTCTGCCCGCGCGTGAAAAACTGGTCCTACTGGCGATGCAACAGCTACGGAGCGTGAGTTGATGGCGCCCAAGATCGGCCTCGCGAAACTCGGCGCGCGTGAGCAAAGCTCCGGCGCGCGCCTTCCCTACGCCCGTCACCTCAATGACAGGACTTTGGCTCTGCGCGACGGGTCGCTGATGCAGATCCTGCATCTAGAAGGTTTTGCATTCGAGACCGCCGATACCGAGGAGCTGAACCAGCGCCTTGCCGCCCGCGAGCTGGCGCTACGGGCCGGCGGCTCTTCAGGTCTCGTTCTCTATCATCACATCGTGAGACGCCGTGTCGGCGTCGGGCGCGCGGCCGAATTCGACGATCCGGTTTGCCGCGAGATCGATCGCCGCTGGAGCGAGCGTCTTGAAACGCGCCAGCTGTTCGCAAACGAACTCTTCCTCACCATCGTCGCCCGGCCGCCGCGCGGCAAGATCGGCCTTGCCGAGCGCCTGCGACACATCGTGTCAGGCAAACGCAGCGCTGCTGCACCGGCGGCGCTGCCGGATTTGAACGCGGCGCGCGAATCCCTGTCAGCCGCTCTCGCCGGGTATGGTCCGCGCACTCTGTCCATCTACGAAACGCCGCAGGGCGCCTTCTCCGAACCGCTCGAACTGCTCTCGTGCCTGTTCAACGGCGAGATGCGCCCGGTGCTGTGTCCGGAGGGCGATGCCGGAAACTACATTCCCTATCACCGCGTGAGTTTTGGACATGAGGCGATCGAACTGCGCGGCGCGACCGACGCCAGTTATGCCGGCCTGCTGTCGGTCAAGGAGTATCCGGCTTTCACGTCCGCCGGGGTTCTCGATGCCGTCCTCCGTCTGCCGCACGAACTTGTCGTGACGCAGAGCTTCGCGTTCGCGGATCGCCAAACTGCGGTCGAGCGCGTCGATCTGGCCCTCCGCCGCCTGCGGGCCGCCGACGATGACACGACGACGCTGCGCCATGGGCTGATGGAGGCGAAGGACGAACTCGTCGGCGGGCGAAGTGCATTTGGCGTCCATCACATGACGGTGCTGGTGCGGTCGTCCAATCTCGAGCAGCTCAACCCGGCGCTCGCAGAAGCGGCGGCAGCGCTCGGCGATTGCGGCGTCATCGCGGTGCGCGAAACGCTCAATCTCGAGCCGTCCTTCTGGGCGCAGTTTCCAGGCAACGAAGCCTATGTCGTACGCCGCGCTCTGATCTCGACCGCCAATCTGGCGGGCCTCGCGTCGCTGCACAGCTTTCCGCTCGGCCGGCCCGACGGCAATCACTGGGGCGCGTCGGTCGCCACGCTCGAGACGACGTCGAACACGCCCTATCACTTCAACTTCCACGCGGCCGATCTCGGCCATTTCACAATCATCGGCCCGTCAGGCTCCGGCAAGACGGTCGTCCTCAATTTTCTCGCCGCCCAGGCACAGCGGTTTTCGCCTCGCACCGTTCTGTTCGACAAGGATCGCGGATCGGAGATCTTCGTCCGCGCGATCGGCGGTCACTATACGACCTTCCGGGCGGGCGAGCCCACAGGTCTCAACCCACTTCATCTGCCGGACTCGCCCGGAAATCGCGCCTTTCTGCGCGAATGGCTGGCGCTGCTCGTGACAGCGCCCGGCACGTCCGTCTCCATCGACGACGAAGCCATCATCGCCGCCGCTATCGACGCAAATTTCGGCCAGCCGATTGCGTATCGCCGCCTTCGCTATCTCAGCGAGATGCTGGGCGGCACGCGGCGTCCGCATGCCGGCGACATCACGCAGCGTCTCGCGCCATGGCACGGCGCGGGCGAGCGCGCGTGGCTCTTCGACAACGCCGAGGACCGCTTCGACTTTTCCACGCGCGTGCTCGGCTTCGACATGACTGAACTGCTCAACGCGCCGATGCTGCGCGCGCCGACGATGAGCTATCTCTTCCACTGCATCGACCAGCGACTCGATGGAAATCCGGCGATGATCCTCATCGACGAAGGCTGGAAGGTTCTCGATGACCCCATCTTCGCAGCCCGTCTGAAAGACTGGATGAAAACGCTGCGCAAGCGCAACGCCGTCGTGGGTTTCGGCACGCAAAGCGCCCGCGACGCGCTCGAAAGCCGCATCTCGTCGACGATCGTCGAACAGGCGGCGACCCAGATTTTCATGTCCAACCCCCGCGCTCAGGCCGAGGACTACTGCACGGGTTTCGGCCTCACCGAACACGAACTCGATCTCGTCCGCGGGCTCCCCGCCCACGCGCGCTGCTTCCTGGTAAAGCACGGCAATCACAGCGTGGTCGCGCGGCTCGACCTCTCCGGCATGCCCGATATCCTGACGGTGCTGTCAGGCGCCGAGGCCAGTGTCCGCCGGCTGGACGATCTGCGCGCCCGGTTCGGCGACGATGTCGACGACTGGTGGCAACACCTCACCCGCACGCCTTATCCCGGCGATCCGGTGCGCCGCAAAGGTAAATTGAGGGTCGCGCTGTGAACGCCTGCCCCGCTCTACCGTCGGGCGAGCAGCTTTCGCTTTCCGCAACGCTGCAATCGGTCGATTGCAACGTCGATGCGGCCATTGCGGCGGCCTATCAGCGCCTGTTCGGCGAGGGTGGGGCGCTCGGTCTCGTTCTCACCGTCTGCCTCACGCTCTATGTCGCGTTCTGCGGCTATCGCCTGCTTCTCGGCCGCTCGACGCTCACCATCGCCGGGGCAGCAATACAAGCCATGGTGGTCGGGCTGGTTCTGACGTTCGCGTCGTCGTGGCCTGCCTATCAGGCAGTCGCCGCGAATCTTCTGACCAACGGCCCAAAGCAGATCGCCGACGTCGTTCTCAACACCGAAGGCGACAGCCGGCAGACTTTCGCTGCGCGTATCGACGACATCGTCGGCCGCCTCCTGGCGGCACCTGACCTTCTGACAGCCGAACAGAAAGGCGACCACGAAGGCAATGCCTCGACATTGCTGATGGTGTCGGCGGTGGCTCTCGGTCTCGGCACGGGCGGGGTTCTGGTGATTTCAAAAGTCGTCCTCGCAGCGTTGCTCGCGCTCGGGCCGGTCTTTGTAGTGACGGCGCTCTTCGCCTCTACCCGCGGCCTTTTCGTCGGCTGGCTGCGCACGGCGGCGATGGTGGCGCTAGTCCCGCTGGTCGCCACGCTTCTTGGCGCGGCCGCAACCTCCGCCTTCGACGCGATCCTGCGGCAGTTCGAGGATGCGGTTCAATTGGGTGACATGCCGGCGGGCGCCGTCTTCACGCTCTTCGGCGCAAGCATCGTCTATCTCGCTTTGCTCGCTGCCGCGCTCTGGGCGGCTGCGAGCCTCACGCGGAATATCACGCTGCCGTTTGCCGCCGAGCCGCAGCCCGCCCCGACCGACGCCAACGCCTCCGCCGCGACTGCCGCAACGCAGCACGCCACAACCGGCGAACCGCGCCTCAGCGCACGGGCGACGGAAATCGTCCTCGCCGCTGGCCGCCCGTCATCGGCGGCAGCCGTCTCGACCAGGATGCCGTTACCTACCATGGCGGCGCGACAGGTCGAGGCCGCCGGCGCCGACCGCCGCGCGACGATCCTCAACCGCCGGTTTCCATCCGTCCGCACCCAGTCCATCCAATCGGGAGAGCGCCGATGAAGCGCAACGTCGTCGTCACCATCTTCGCCGCAACGCTGTCGCTTTGCACCAACGCCCTCGCGGAGCAGACACCGTCGGCCGGCCGGGGCGATGGCCGCATCCGTAACGTCGTCTTCGACCCCGATCAGGTCGTCCGCCTCGTCGCCTATGACGGCTACGAAATGATGGTGCAGTTCGCGGACGACGAGAAGATCGAGAACGTCGCGCTGGGCGATTCCCTCATGTGGCAGGTGACGCCGAACAAGCGCGCCAACCTCCTATTCGTGAAATCCGTGAATGCCCGGTCTGCGACGAACATGACCGTGGTGTCCGATCGCCGCGTCTATCATTTCATCCTGATCGGCACGGACTCGAAAGCCGGCCAGGACATCGCGTTCGCGGTACGCTTCCGCTATCCCGGCGAAGATCGGTCCGCCGCCATCGCCGCAGCGCCTGCCACCGGCCCAGCAGCGCCCGCCGAGCCCCGCGTCGTCAATGCGGGCTACACCTACTCCGGCGACGACGCGAACGTGCCCCAGAGCGCATTCGACGACGGACGGTTCACCTATTTTAGATGGAACGGCGCCGTTGCGGCTCCTGCCGTCTTCGCACGCGCGGCCGATGGCTCGGAAGTGCTGATCGAAACATTCATGCAGGGCGGCTACACTGTAATTGATCGCCTCTACCCGGTTTTCGTTTTGCGCAGCGGAGACGCCGTTACCGTCATCCGGAACGAAAAACTCATCACGGAACAGCGTCGGAGCAGCGGCTCAGGGCTGCTTGCCGGTTTGTTTGGGGAGTAGCACACCATGAAAGCGGACCCGCGCGCCGACATGGATGTGAGCGAGCGACGCTTCGCCGGCAGATCGGTGTCGGCTGTCGCCGAACGCAGCGGCACGACCGACGGACTTGTGCTCACCGCCGGTATTCTGGGCGTCTTCATGATCGGCGCAGTCACGATGAGCGGACTGGACGCCGGGCGGAGCGACGTCGCCGCGCTGCCGCCGCCCCCGCAGCCCGCTGTCGTCGTGGCCGCGGAGCCGCCGCCCGTGATCGTACCGCCGGTCATCGCCGTTGCCGCCCCTGCAGCGCCCGCCGCAGAGGTTGGCATCCCGGAAGACCGCGCCCGCGCTCCGGCCATGATCCTCGATCTGCTGGCGGCAGAAGCGCCGATCGACGCCGCAGCGGCGGCAACATCAACACCTGCGGCCGCAACCGCGAACGAGGGCGCGCTCAACAGCGACGAGCAATTCGCCGCGCGTCTCGGTCCTAGCGGCGAGGAAGCGGTGCGTGCTGTCGCGCTGACCAACCCGTCCGCGACAATTATCCAGGGCACCATCATCTCCGGCGTGTTGGAAACGGCGATCGACACTAGCCTTCCAGGTTACGCGCGCGCTCTTGTCAGCCGCGACGTACGCAGTTTCGACGGCTCGCGCATCCTCGTACCTCAGGGTAGCCGCTTGATTGGGCGCTATCGCAGCAGCGTCGCGACTGGCCAGACCCGCGCCTACATCATCTGGACTCGCCTCATCCGGCCTGACGGCGTGTGGGTCGAACTCGCCTCGCCCGCAACTGACGAAGTCGGTCAGACCGGCCTTGAGGGCGACGTCGACACGCATTTCTTTGAACGCTTCGGCTCGTCCATGATCCTGTCGATCGTCGGCTCGGTGACCACGGCGCTCACCAGTACGGCCGATGTCGTGATCTCCTCGACCTCCGACGCGCAAAGCGCCGCAAGCGCCGCGATGAAGAGCAATGCCGACATCCCGCCGACGATCACCATCCCGCAAGGCGAACCGATCCGGATCTTCATCGCACGCGATCTCGATTTCTCGGGCGCCCCGTGAACGTGCCCGCCGCCCGGCACGACGGTCACCCCGTCTATCTGCAGGCCTGCCTGCAGCCCTTTGCTCGCTGGATGTCGCGTACCGATGTGAGGGAAATTCTGGTCAACCGGCCCGGTGGGGGGTGGATCGACGTCTCGGGCGCCGCGCACATGCAGCGCGTTGAAGACCCCGCAAT